>JGI12316J15310_10000004_pt13 | contig 374977 bp, 359 predicted proteins | sample MarCyaLeptolynsp_FD_15310 | JGI IMG/M metagenome (IMG submission 15310) | reverse complement strand
GATCATGAGGCGGACGGTCAGTTCGATGTGACGGTCAATGTGGATGACGCCACGATCGGCGGCGGGGTCGATGCCAGCCAGGCATTCTCACTCACTGTCAGCGACGTCAATGAAGCGCCGACCGCGGTCAATCTGACCAATACTGTGACCACGATCGCTGAGAACAGCGACACGTCGTCGTCGACGAAGGTTGCCGATATCACGATCACGGACGATGGTCTCGGCACGAATGATCTGAGCCTCTCGGGCACGGATGCGGCGAAGTTTGAGATCGTCGACAATGGTGGATCGTACGAACTTCACTTGAAGGCCGGTGTGACGCTCGATCATGAGGCGGACGGCCAGTTCGATGTGACGGTCAATGTGGACGACGCCACGATCGGCGGCGGGATCGATGCGTCCCAAGCGTTCAGCCTGACGGTCAGTGACGTCAATGAAGCGCCGGCGGCAGTCAATCTCACGAACACGGTTACCACGATTGCCGAGAACAGTGACACAAGTTCTTCGACCAAGGTTGCGGACATCACCATCACGGATGACGCGCTCGGCACGAACGATCTATCGCTCAGCGGTACCGACGCCGCGAAGTTCGAGATTGTCGATAATGGCGGGTCGTACGAACTTCACTTGAAGGCTGGCGTCACGCTCGATCACGAAGCGGACGGTCAGTTCGATGTGACGGTCAATGTAGACGACGCCACCATCGGTGGCGGCGTTGATGCGAGTCAAGCATTCTCACTCACCGTGAGTGATGTTAACGAAGCACCGACGGCGGTGAACCTCACGAACACGGTCACGACCATTGCCGAGAATGCGGATACGTCTTCGTCGATCAAGGTCGCGGACATCACGATCACGGATGATGCACTCGGCACGAATGATTTGAGCCTCAGTGGCACGGATGCGGCAAAGTTTGAGATCGTCGATAATGGCGGCTCGTATGAGCTGCATCTTAAGGCTGGCGTCACGCTCGATCATGAAGCGGACGGTCAGTTTGATGTGGCCGTCAATGTGGACGATGCCACGATCGGCGGCGGGGTGGATGCGAGCCAGGCCTTCAGCTTGACGGTCTCGGATGTCAACGAGGCGCCAACGGCGGTGAACCTCACGAATACGGTCACCACCATTGCAGAGAACAGCGACACGTCTTCTTCCACGAAAGTCGCTGACATCACGATCACGGACGATGCGCTCGGCACGAATGACCTCAGTCTCAGCGGTACTGATGCGGCCAAGTTTGAAATTGTCGACAATGGCGGGTCGTATGAGTTGCACCTCAAAGCGGGAGTGACCCTTGATCACGAGGCAGACGGCCAGTTCGATGTGACGGTCAATGTGGATGATGCCGCGATTGGTGGCGGCGTGGATGCGAGCCAAGCATTCTCCCTCACTGTGAGTGACGTTAACGAAGCGCCGACAGCGGTCAACCTGACCAACACGGTCACCACGATTGCTGAGAATGCGGATACGTCTTCGTCGACCAAGGTGGCGGACATCACGATCACGGATGATGCACTCGGTACGAATGACCTCAGCCTCAGCGGCACGGACGCGGCGAAGTTCGAGATTGTCGATAATGGCGGGTCTTATGAGCTTCATTTGAAGGCGGGTGTCACGCTCGATCATGAAGCCGACGGTCAGTTCGATGTAACGGTCAATGTGGATGACGCCACGATCGGCGGCGGTGTCGATGCGTCACAGGCGTTCAGCCTGACCGTCAGTGACGTCAACGAAGCACCGACGGCGGTAAACCTCACGAACACCGTGACGACGATCGCGGAGAATAGCGACACGTCTTCGTCGACGAAGGTCGCCGATATCACCATCACGGACGATGCGTTGGGCACGAATGACTTGTCGCTCAGCGGAACCGATGCGGCGAAGTTTGAGATTGTCGACAATGGCGGCTCCTATGAGCTGCACCTTAAAGCGGGTGTGACGCTTGATCATGAGGCCGACGGCCAGTTTGATGTGACGGTCAATGTCGACGACGCCGCGATCGGAGGCGGCGTCGATGCAAGCCAGGCGTTTAGTTTGGCAGTCAGTGATGTCAATGAAGCGGCTTCCGTTGCAGGTCCCAATGTTTCGGGTAACGAGGATACGGCGATCTCTCTTGATTTGGGGATCAGCAATCTCGAACCGGGTGCCACGCATACCATCACAGTTTCCGGCGTGCCGACAGGCGCAACACTGTCCGCAGGTACAAACAGTGGCGGCGGAAATTGGACCTTGGACGAAGGCGATATTTCGGGTCTCACCGTCACGCCGCCTTCGAACAGCGATGCAAATTTCCAGCTGTCTGTCTCGGTTTCCTCAAATGACGGAAGCACAACAGTCACGAGCAATACGGATACTATTGATGTCACCGTGAACGCGGTTGCGGACACCCCGACCTTGAGCGTGTCAAGCAGCGTGAGTGGCAACGAGGACAACGCCGTTGCTATCACCGTTCCGTCTTCGGTAACGGCGGTGGGAGCCAGCTCGATCACAGTTTCGGGTATGCCTAGTGGTTCGTCGCTTAGCGCCGGAACCGATAATGGAGACGGCACCTGGACGGTCGCCTCGGGAGATGTCAGCGGTCTGTATTTTGTGCCGCCATCTGGATCAACGGCCACAGCATCGCTTTCATTCTCCGCAACGCAGGATACTACGGCTACTCACATCTCTGCTGATTTTAATTCGGGTACAGACGGCTTTACTTACTCCGATGATCTTTTCAACGGAACCAACGATAGTTGGGACGATTCGCGTGGTTTCTGGGATTCAAATGATGGTTCCGACGGATCTGGTGTCCTCGAAGTCAATCTCGGTGGTGTCGATAATTATGATATATACGGCATGTCTGGTGGTTTCTCCGAGACATTTACAGTAGCGGAAGGCGCAACAGGAACCCTTACATTCTCCTACCGTATGGACGCGGATACGAGCTATGATTCAGGCGAGTATAGTCAAGTACTTGTCGAACTGGACGGAACCCGTTTCGGAACCGGCGGAAACAATTATGTAGCTCAGATCGAAGGCGGTGGAGATACCGGGTGGCAGACGGTAACCATTGATCTGGGGACATTGACTGCAGGTTCGCACACTCTTGAAATTGGCGGCTATAACAACCAGAAAACCGAGTCATCTGAGCTTACTGAGATTTGGTTCGATGACGTTACTCTAACCACCGGCGCTACAAATACGGTCAGTGAGTCTGTCGATGTTACGCCTTCGGGTATTGATCTTGGTATTACAAGCGCGCTGACCGACACTGATGGGTCGGAATCGCTTTCTGTGACGGTTTCCGGAATGCCAACCGGCGCAACACTATCAGCCGGTACGAACAACGGCGACGGTACTTGGACAGTCGATTCCGGTGATTTGTCAGGATTATCCGTTACACCACCAACTGACTATGCGGGAACGTTCAATCTAACGGTAACATCAACAAGTACAGATGGTGTGGATACAGCAAGCACCTCAGATACGATTTCGGTTACTGTAAATCCAATCAATGAGGCTCCAACTGACATTAAGGTAGTCGGCAACGCGGCCGTCGATACGAGCGCAAATACCGGAACCGTTGTTGCGACGGTCAGCGCCGTCGACCCGGATGTTGGTGATACACACACTTATTCCCTCACGGATGATGCGGGCGGGCTGTTCACCATCGATTCGTCAACCGGCGAAATCAAGATTGGACCGGCATCAACACCAGAGTTCACTCAGAGAACCGGAAGCAGCAATCCTCTTAACGGTATAGATGTTGGCAATGACGCCACGCCAACGCTGGTTGATATCGACAATGACGGTGACCTAGATGCGTTTATCGGCGAGGTTAATGGCAACCTAAATTTCTACGAAAACACCGGTTCTTCGACCAATCCGAACTTTGTTTCCGCCACAAATCCATTCGGATCGGCCGACATAGGTTCCGAATCCAATCCAACTTTTGTCGACATTGATAATGATGGCGATATGGATGCTTTCGTTGGCGAGAGCGACGGCACGATGAATTTCTTTGAAAATACAGGGTCGGCATCGAATCCCACATTCGGTTCTGCGCAGAACGGGGCGTTTGGCATTCCTGATGTCGGAAGCGATTCCTCGCCAACATTCGTCGACATTGATAATGACGGCGATATGGATCTATTCATCGGTGAGAGTAATGGCACGATCAACTTTTTTGAAAATACCGGCACGGCTTCAAGCGCCAGCTTCGCTTCCAACTCCACAAATCCATTTGGCCTAACAGACGTTGGCGACGATTCAGAAATCACATTTGCAGATATAGATGGAGATGGGGATTTCGATGCCATCATTGGTGAAAGTGCAGGCACGCTGAACTACTTCGAGAATACTGGATCGGCAGCGAGCCCAACATTCGTGGCCTCGGGAACAAACCCATTTGGTCTTTCCGACGTTGGAACTGACGCTTCACCAGTGTTTGCAGACATTGACGGTGATGGTGATCTTGATCTTTTTGTTGGCGAGGGTAGCGATGGTGATGACGGCTCATCCGAAGATGGTCAGATCAATTTCTTTGAAAACACATCGAATCCCATAGATTTTTCATCTCCGACTTCTCATACCATCACTGTTGAAACGACAGATGGCAGTCTGAGCTATTCCGAAGATATTACGATACAGTTTGGTTCAGACAGCGCAGAAACAATTACAGGTGGATCGGGCACAGATGTCATCTACGGCATGGGTGGAAACGACACAATCAACGCTGGTGACGGAGATGACTTCATCTATGGTGGAGTTGGTGGAACAAACGCGACTGGTGAATTGGCGCTAAATACAAGTGGCGGTACCAATGATGTCGCCATGGCATCAGGAGTGAGTGATTTCCCGACTGGTGACCTAACAGTTGAGGTCCGGTTCACGTCAAGTACCCAAGCAAGCAATGGCGTTCCTCTCTTCTCATACGCTACGTCTGACAATGCGAATGAATTTTCATTGTTTGCCGACTCGAGCCCCGATGAGCTCTATGTGGAGATCAATGGATCTGTTGTTAGCACAGGCATCGCATCCTCGAGCCTTATGGACGGCAGCGAACACACACTTTCCGTTTCGTGGGATCAGTCTTCCGGTGCTCTCAATGTCTACGTAGACGGAGCAAACGAATTCTCCGGAACGGCACAGGCAGGCAATTCACTCACGAGCGGAGGTACGATTGCACTGGGTCAGGAGCAAGACTCTGTTGGCGGCGGGTTCTCATCTAGTCAGGTGTTTACCGGCACGATCGACGAAGTACGTATCTTTGATGATGTGCGGACATCGCAAGAGATCTCCGATAACTATAACAGTCAGATTTCCGATCCTGCTAACGAACAAGGCATGGTCACCAACTGGCAGATGGACTCAGAGAGTGGCGGTATCGTCACTGATGCTGCTGGTTCGAACAATCTGACCTTATCAAACGGCGCGTCTATCGAAGTGACAGGGGGTTCTTCGACTGACAACGACATATTAAACGGAGGCGATGGTAACGACACGATATATGGTGGTGGTGGAAATGACGTCGCTACCGGCGGAGCGGGTGACGATACCTATGTCTTCACCGTGGGCGACGGTCAAGACACGTTTGATGGTGGAGCCGGTTGGACGGATGCAGTGGAGTTACAGGGTGCAGTGGGTACCTATGGCGTAGATTGGACAGTCGCGCTCGATAGCGGAACAATTGACGCGACAACCGCTAATCAGCTCGATCTGAGTGCAGATGCGTCTGGAACCATCACACTGTCTGACGGGAGTGAGCTGGAATTCGATAATCTGGATCAGATCAACTGGTAATTGTAGTTGAGGCAAGTCACCGCAAGAATTCGTTTACACAGGTGAATATTTAGGCCGCAAAGGTAAGTGTTCCTTCAGCCCTGCACGGTATTTTGTACGCAGGGCGCATTTTCGCGCCACCGGGGATCGAGATCGGATCAGGATGTAGGGTTGTGGCCGCATTGGCACATTTTGGCCGGGTTCTGGAAGAGCAGGATGCGAGGCCCATTATCGTCATCAATCGACGTATTGCGCGATCATTTCTCTCCAACGCGCAGTCGATACGCCCCATCGTCATGCGCATGGTGCAGATTCTAAACAACTATCCCCACTTTTTCGTACTACGCGGCCCGCCACCGGTTGAGAACATAGAACTAACGGGGCAGATTTGCAGAGCAATTGCTCAGTATTCGGAGCACGCACCCCAGACAAAACATATGGATAGCGTTCGCCTGTCTCATACCCGTGTTGAAATCGACGCAGGCGCTGATCTTTCAACGTCGGTAACTCGATACAGTCGCACACATCGTGCATTGAGACTCCACACGGATTCGAGCTATCAACCGGTTCCACACAACCTTGTGGCCTTCCAAATGGTCCGGCCCGCGGTTGACGGCGGCGAGACCATTTTGGCGCCAATCGAAGATATTCTTGATGCTTTAGTACAGCCGGAGATCGTCTCCCTTCACAAGCGACAGATTCCGTTTGGCAAGCGCCCGTACCCAATCCTCTGGCGTCAGAGAGGCAGATCGCATATCCGATTCTATAATCAACAAATCATGTCGGCGCTGAAAATGGGTGCCGTGTTGGAAGAAGGAGCTCGGAGCGCTCTGCGTCCGCTCAATACGGCCTTAAAGGCAGAAGACCGATGCAAGAAATTCTCGCTGGAAGGCGGTGAGACTTTGTTTTTGCACAACACACTAGCTCTGCATGGGCGTAAAGCTTTCGATCCAAACAGCCACCGTCTTATGCTCCGTGTTCGAACCCACGCTGAGTGTCTCGCGTAACAATGAAGGAGCTCAAAAGCGCTAATGATGCGGCAGTTCGGCAAGGGCTGACCGATGTCCAGCAGCTGTTGGAGAACGGTGCGCGCAAGGACGCGTTTTTTCGGTTGCGGGAGGTGTCTGATCTCGAAATCGAAGATTGGAATCTTCAACAAAAGATTGGTATCCGCTATTTCCAGATAGGGTCACTAGATAGATCCGAATGGGCCTTTCGTCAGTGTTTGCGACGGAATCCAGAGTCTGGGATTGCCTGGCGATTTCTTTCGGCGCTTCTGACCCAGAAGGGGCAACATCTCGAGGCCGAGAAATGTGCCCATTGGTCTGCAAAACTCGACCCGATAACACAGCCAGACGAACATAGCCCCGATAATCCAACTGTTTTGAGGTTGCGTTCGATTGACCAAAGCTATCATGGAATTACGTGGAACCGGCAGCTGGGCATCAATGAATGTGGATTGAGACGGGGACACTTTTCGACAAGATTCTTGCTCGATCGGAGCAAGGCGAATATCTATACAGCAGACATTTTCGGGGATAACTTGCCGCCGGCCCTACAAGCTGTGGACATTGATGTCATCGTCAATACAGTGAGTTGTCCGGACCTGAAGGGGTCTGCGCTTGTCGACGTTCAAGGGGTTCTATCAAAGTTTCCCGGTATACCGGTTATCAATGACCCTCAAAAAGTTCTCCGCACCACGCGACTGGAAAATGCTGAGCGACTGAACGGATTTGAAGGTGTGCAGTTTCCAAAGACGGTCAAATTCGTCGTTGGTGACAAACCGGGGATCTCGGCCAGTCAGATATTTGAAGCTGGTTTTGCCTTCCCGGTTATCCTGAGAGAGGCAGGAACACAAACCGGAAACACGGTCTATCTGGCTCATGATCCATCGGAATTGGAGAGGGGGCTATCGCAGTTTGAAAGTGGCTGTTCCGTATATGCGATTCAGTATGTCGATTGTCTTGGTGAAGACGGCTACTTCCACAAAATGCGCGCATTCTTTGTGGACGGAACTTTCTTTCCTGTCGCAAACTTAACGAGCGACCACTGGGAAATTCACTCCGGTGACCGTTACCGTATCATGGACAAGCTACCAGCCGCACAGGTGGAAGAGCGCCGGTATTTGGCGGGACCAAGGCGATATCTCGGTGACCGCAATTTCCACCAACTCTGCGAGATTGCGCGAATCGTTGACCTCGACTTTTTTGGAGTTGACTTTGCCATAGACAGAGGCGGCAATTTGGTGATTTTTGAAACCAATGCAGCAATGAGACACAATTTTGATCATGCCGATGCCTTCCCATATACGGCGCCTCATTTGCAGCGCGTGTCGGACGCGTTTATGGGGATGATGTTGGAGCGTGTGGCCGGCACCACTCAATGCCGAAGCGGCCCTACAACAAAAAATGTTTCAGTTGCCGTTTGAATGATTCAAGGTATCGATCACGCGGACTTTGAGAGGTTTAGTTCGCGTTTGCGTTTCATGAACCCAGTCAAATAGTCGACGACGACCCATATGTCGAGCGCGCTACTCAACATTTTCTGAAAAGTAGCCGGGTCGTCTCCCCACTCAACTTTTGTTCGGCGAAGCTTCAGTGGATTGGTGGACAAGGAATTGACTCCGTTGATCGAGGTGCAACCGATCTGATACCCCGCATCGGCCAATCCCTTGACACTGGCTTCATCAAAATCTCGCAACGTGCCGTAAGGAAAACAGAATAGGTCGACGGCTCCTCCTGTCGCATGGGAGAGCTCCTCTTTTGACTTTCCCAATTCGTTTTCCAATGTCGTTTGGGAAAGGCCAGCCATTGGAACGTGGCTCACACTGTGCGATCCAATCGAAACAAGGCTAGAGCTTGTCAGATCGCTCAGGTCTTCTCGGGAAAGGAACTCGCCACTTTCATCGTCCAGGCGGGAGCTGATCACAAAGCAGGTCGCTGGTATGCCAAGGCGCGTCAAAACAGGAACTGCGTTGTCCCGAAAATTTTTGAACCCATCATCGAACGTCACCACCAGGCTGTTTACGGGCAGGGGCGAGCCTGTTTTTAGATGCGTTGCGAGTTCTCCGAGTGACAGAACGTGGCATCGCTCCTTAACCGCTGCCATATGGGCTTCGAAGTTTTTGATGCTGACAGAGAACGAGTTTGAGGGCACTTCTTCGACCGCATGATAGGCTAAAATTCGAACACCGGAACGGGTGATTGTCCGATGCCATATCCATGCAATGCCGGAGTAGTAGGAGACATTTGCCACGAGGCGCCGCAAGCGCCGCTTGAGCAGCATGCGCGATGTTGGTTGTGTCGCCGAATTGTCCATAGGTTTCTTATGCGGCTAGGCGGTCGATCAATCCGAGATAGGTATCGGATTGTTTGTCCCAACTGATTTGTTCGAGGCGATCGCGAGCTATCTTTGCACGCCGCGCGACTTCCTGTTTGTCGGAGTACACTCTCAAGATTTGCTCCGCACACTCCTCTACATTGCCCGGTTCAAACATAAAGAGGCTTTCGTCGCCGAAATAGCGTTCCAGAACTTCGATACGGGACGTCACGGCCGGACGGCCAATCGCAATAATTTCGGGGATCTTCAGCGATAGCGCGATGTCCATGTGAACATCAGGGAGGGGGGTGTAAAGCGAAAGATCAATGCCCTCAATGACAGAGGGCATGTCTGCATGCGGGACGGGGTCGAGAAGCTCGAAACAATCGCTTAACCCGCATTCCGCGATGCGGCGTACAAGATAGTCCTGATAGTCCCCCTCATTCATAATTTTGGGAATGATTGTGAAACGCAAGTTTGGAATCTTGCCATCCCGATAGAGCTTGCCTAGCGCTTCGATTCCGATATCCACGCCATACCTTTCGGCCAAAGTGCCGATGTAATTCACATGGAAATCATTGTGGGTGGTGGATTCTCTAATCGGTTGCGATGCGTATTTTGTGAAAGCCTCGTTCGGCGCGTTCATAACGACGGAGATCTTGTCTTCAGAACAGGCACGGCTGCCGACAATATCTTTAAACGCATGATTGGCCGCGATCAAAGCATCGGCAAACCAAGCCGAAATTTTCTCTTCAAACCTCAAAACCTTGCTGAGCGTACCGTCCTCACCAACGCCGTACTTAGATTGAAAGACCTCGGCCATAGGATCGTGTATGTCGAGTATGATTTTGGCGCCCATTAACTTCTGCGGGACCGCGGCATAGACGAGGAAATTCGGCATGTTGTGAACATGGACAATTTGATACCGGTTGCCTTTGAAGGTGAGGGCTGTGAGCTTGAGGAGAAACATCACGAACGAGCTCAAATACTCGGCAACATAACTGAGCTTACCGCCACGCAAGCGGGCAATTCCGACGCGATGAATGTTGACGCCGTTCACGGTCTCTGAGTTCGGTTCCGAACCTTCATTCAGGCAGAGCACGTCGACATTGTTGGATTTCTCTGCCAACAGTTCGGCGTAGCGTCTCACGCGGGCATCTTTCAGATAATAGGCGTGAACAATCATCGCCATATTCATTTCAGTCTTCCCATTGATTTTGCAAAGGGGCGGTCACGTTCATTGCCATGTGCCCACAATCCGGTACGCTAGTCTCGCTTGAAAGTGTCCAAAAGGCGTCGGTCACATCAAGCTCTTACAATGTTGTTATTCGGGCTGCTGCAATCGCGCGTGGCGTTTCTTGTATCAACCACGATGGCACAATGATCGACCAATGATTGGTAATCGACATTATCGTGGTCGGTACTGATTAAAGCAGCATCGTATTCCTTGAGCCTGTCATGGGACCATTCTATTGATGCGCGTCCCGAGAGATCACCTGGTCGACGCAGATTGGGAATCGTTGGGACAAACGGATCATAGAAGTCGACAGCGACATTTTGGTTCTCAAGCAGCTCGATCAGTTCCAACGAAGGACTTTCTCGAGTGTCGTCCACATTCTTTTTATAAGCGACGCCGAGGAGTAAGACGCGCGCTTGATTGGGCGCCTTGCCGGTTTTTTCTTTGATGGCGGACAATGTTGTATCAACAACGTGTTTCGGCATGGCTGTGTTCACTTCGCCAGCCAATTCGATGAAGCGTGCTTCGAGCCCAACCTGCTTGGCTTTCCAGGAAAGGTAAAACGGATCAATGGGAATACAGTGCCCCCCTAAACCCGGTCCGGGGTAAAAAGGCATAAAGCCAAAAGGTTTCGTCTTGGCAGCATCTATGACTTCCCAGACATCGATGCCCATACCGTCAAAGATGAGTTTAAGTTCATTGACCAGCGCAATGTTGACGGATCTAAAGATGTTCTCTGTTAGCTTCACAGCTTCGGCTGTATCAGTGGAAGAAACGGGAACGACGGTCTCGACGATGGTACGATAGAGCCGGTCGGCCACCATGAGCGCATCCGCGCCATCACCACTGACCACCTTCGGTGTTGTGCTTGTGTTGAAATCCTGCCGGCCAGGGTCTTCGCGTTCCGGCGAATAAGCGAGGAAAAAGTCCGTACCCGACTTAAGCCCGCCTTTTTCGAGGATCGGTCGCATGACGTCTGTTGTCGTACCTGGATAGGTGGTTGATTCCAGGATGACGATTTGCCCAGGGCGAATATGTTCGGCAACGGATTCAGTCGTACCAATGACATAGCTCATGTCAGGATCGCGGTTTTCGCCAAGTGGCGTCGGCACGCAGAGAAGGATTGCATCCATATCAGCGAGCTTCGAAAAATCCGTTGTCGCTTTGAAATTGCCTGTGTTGACCATTCCGGAAATCAATGTTTCTGGAATCGTCTTGATGTAGCTTTCGCTGTTATTGAGGGCTGCTACTTTTTTTGGATCCACGTCAAAACCGGTGGTTTTGTAGCCCTTCATCGCGAAGGAAACCGCTAGGGGCAAGCCGACATATCCAAGACCCATGATGGCGATCTGAACCGTTTTTGCGTCGATTGCCTTTATGAGGTCGCGGCAGGCGGTGGTAGAGTCTTGTGTCATTTTTCTATGGTCCCTGGAATCGAGCTTTCCTTGACGTGGTCAAAAGCGCTACGCCGGCTAGCGGATAATGCCATTGTAGCCCCTAAAAATTTGGGTTCAGTTTCGATATTCAAGTTGTGCTAGGCGCTAGCTTTGCAGTCTTTGGCGTGCCCCGTTGCAAGCGGTTATGAAATGGCAAACTCTCGCGAGAATATTTCAAGGTTAAGAAGCGCCCATAGCACTTTTTCATGGTTTTGCCGCCCCGAAATGTGTTCATCAACATATCGGTTGAGGGTCGCAGTGTTATAGAGCGCTTTTGTCCGACTGTCAGTCGATGTCAGATGGTCACAAAGATAATCGCGCATCGGACCTTGAAACCATTCGTTAACAGGAACGCGAAATCCGATTTTTGGCCGCGTCAGGATTACGGGGGGCAAGGCGGACTGCATCGCTTCCCGCAAGATCCACTTTTGCACGCGATTTCTCAGGCGGAAGTGATCCGGCAAGTTGGAGACATATTGCACAAGGTCGACATCCATGAAGGGCATTCGGCCCTCGATCGATCCAGCCATCATCATACGGTCGCCGCGTTCCAAAAGGTTATCCGGTAGCCATGAAGCTTGGTCAAAGAACAGTATACGGCGTAAGGCGGATTGACTGGGGCACGACGAGTAGGGATAGGGATCGAGACGGCGTGCACTCGGCTCGCCTTGCCAAAGCTGATTGCGCTGAGCATCGGACATGGCACCGAACCAACGTTGCATGCGCTGTTCGAAATCGCGTTCGCTGAAACTGTCCATCATGATTTTGACGCGCCGAAATTTATAAGGCAGCGATTGAATTAGCGGGTTGATCAGATTGTCGTGTAAGATATTTGGCATGAACCGATGGTAAGTGCCGATCAGCGGTTCCACGCCATGTTTGGGATAACCGGCAAGAACCTCATCCGAGCCCTCTCCGGTCAACACCATTTTGACGCTTTTTGCTGCCTGACAAGACAAAAGGTAGATCGGGACATCGGCCGTCTCTGAAACCGGTGCGCCGCGATTGCGCGCCATGGCGGGCAAATGATCCATGATCTCGTTTGCAGAAATAACAAGCTCGTTGTGATCGGTTTTGTAGGCATCCGCAACGGCCCGCGCATAGGTGAGCTCGTTGTATGCGTCTTCCTTAAATCCGACAGAAAAAGTCTTGATAGGAAGCTGACTATGCCGCGACATGATCGCCACAATGGCAGAGGAGTCGATACCGCCGGAAAGGAACGCGCCGAAAGGAACGTCACTCCGCATGCGGATTTGCACGGCGTGATCCAGCTTCTCGATATAGCCGGCGATCGGATCGGCCGGCAAGTCGTTGTGCGGTTTTTGATCCCTATCTGGTTGCACATAATAGCGTTCTTGCGTCAGGGCGCCGTTTTTCCAGACAGCCAGGTGTCCGGGCGGCAACTTCCGAACATTTTGAAATAGTGTGTTCGGGCCAGGGACATAACGGTTAATCAAATAGTCGTAGGCGGATGAACGATCCAGACGTTTCTCAAACCCTGGATATTCTGTAAGCGCGAGCACTTCTGATGCGAATGCGATGTCGCCGTCTTTTTCATAGAAGTAGAGGGGCTTCTTTCCGAAGGGGTCACGCGCAAAGATCACCTGATCGGCGTGCCGGTCCAGGATCGCGAGGGCGAACATGCCGCGAAACCGGCTAAAACAATCTGTACCCCAAGTGTCGTAGGCACGTAGCACAACTTCCGTGTCGCTATCCGTTTCAAAGACCTGGCCGAGTCCCTTAAGCTCTTCACGCAGCTCAGGATAATTGTAGACTTCGCCGTTATAGGAAATGACTAACCGTCCATCGTCGACGGACATGGGTTGAATACCAAGAGCAACGTCAATGATTGCAAGGCGCCGGTGGCCAAATGCGACCTCATAGCCGTCGCGTCCGACCTGGGTTAACAAAGAACCGTCGCCGTCCGGTCCGCGGTGCCAGATCGCTTGCGTCATTCGATTTAGGATTTCTTGTCCGTCATCCGTCTGGTGGCGGCGAATCCATCCGGCGATTCCACACATTAGTTTTCAGTATCCTGAATGTTCATTTTGCCACCCCTCGTTTCTTCACGCGTGCGGTGCGAAGACGCGAGAGTATTTTGAGCAAGGGCGTGAAGGGGTGTAATACCCATCGTTTGCTATCGACCACGATATGATTGCCGGTCGTGTTGATTGTGTGAATGCCGCTGTCAAAGCCGTTGATCATATTCGGCGAGATCGTTCGAACCTCGCGTTCACGATATGACGTGGGTGAGATCTCAAGTATTTCATGTAAAACGATCGCGCCGCCATATTCTTCGCTTGAGTCTTGCGAAGGCCTGAAAATTTGATTGTCAATCTTGATGATCCCGCCAGCCGGCCGGGTGCCACGCAATCCCGACCGAATTGGATTCAAAGGGTGTGGTTTGTAAGGACCGCGCGCTGTTTCTGAAAAGTAGAGGAGAAGATCTCTGTCTTGATGATAGGGTTTTGCCTTCTTTGTTCCAAACAGCCAGGTCATCCCGTCATGCTGAAACAGCGTTGCGTCAATGATGCCTTCTTCGACCAACAGGTGATCTGACGTAAGGGTATCATTCTCAAATCTGTATGCGTTGAGGCAGCCTTTCTCCGCCTGTTCAGGGATGATCCAAGTGCGATCGTTTGACTGCCAGACGAAGGGGTAGGAATAGTGCGTCTTTGATTTGAGCAATGTCTCACGGCGTTCTTCACTAAAACCATCGCTTTGTTTGAGAGCGATGATCTCGCCGCAGCTCTCCCAATGGTCGTATCTCTCGCAGAATATTGTGAGACCGCTTTCGTCTTCCAAAGCGAATGGATCGGCGACAAACACAGTGTTCCGTTTGGGAACAATCCAATCGAAGGAGACAGAATCAGGTGCATTCAGAAAGTCGGCAATGGCAGCTTCCGCCACACCGACGGACCACTGTTCTATATAGAATAGACGTCGGAAGAGATCTGCAATCACTGAGATTTCACTTCCGCGGGATGTTGACTGTGCAATTTGTGTTCGGAATTGGTTCCAATCGACCGATACAGTGCCTCAATGTTGTCAGCCTGTTTGGCCATTGAGAACATTTCATCAAAGAGCATGTGTCCGTTCTTGACTAACCGATCGCGCAGCTCGGCATTTGAAATTATATCTCCCAGGTTCCTAGCCAGCGAAGCGGTATCCTTGATTTCCGATAACAGGGCATTCTCTTGATGCGTAAGGACTTCTGGAACAGCGCCGACCTTGGTGACAACAATGGCCGTACCGGTGGAAAGTGCTTCAAGCACGATCATGGGAAACCCCTCGTAGCGGGACGGTAAAACCATGACGTCACTGTCGGCCAGAAGCTTCATTGCCGCGCTTTGGTCAAGCCACCCGGGGAACGAAACACGATCCAAGAATCCATGCTTCTCAGCGAAATCCTTATAGGTTTCGATGTCGCCAAGTCCGGCAAATGTAAACGACCAATCAAGGGCCCGCAGGGATGGTGTGCTCAGTGCCTCAAAAAGCTCCGGCATGCCCTTTGCGTCCTCGATGCGTCCGAAGAAGGCGAGTTTTGTGGCCTTTGACGAAGGATCGGCGACATCGGGGACTGAGATGTCCGGCGAGCCGTTGTAGACGACAGAGACAGCATCTTGCGGGACTTCAAACCGGGTCGAAATGAAGCGGCGGAAAATCTCTGCCAAAACAACGACGCGATCGGCGGAACGAAACATCCAAGCAATGCGGCGGGTCGCCCAGTCCGGCAACTCTTCTACATGTTCGATGAAATTACCGGTATGTAAGTGCAAGAGGACAGGTAGTCCAACCATCTTCGCCGTCCGCATAATGATGTATTTGCGAACGATGCTGCCGCGATCTGCCATGTTGATGTGGATGAGGTTTGCGCCACCGCCAAACCGCCAATAGAAGATCTGCGCAAGGGTCCGGAACAGCAAAAAAGGGGACCAAAGCAGCGAGCCGGTCCCACGCGCGTCTAAGACGATCAATTTGGGGCCATCTGCTATGGTCGACCAATAGTCGGCGAGATTGACAATCATGCGCCCGATCCCGCCTTTTGCACGATCGCCTCCCGGGCCAACGATCAGCACGGTCAGATTCTCAGATGCGGACATCGAAATTTGCCAGTCTCAACAAATAGTAAGATTTGAACAACCAGGTGTGCCTTTATAGAGTGTGTCTGTTAACATTATTTGCCAAGCCCGCATCCGTTCTCGCTTTGGCCGCTTTCTCTGTGCGAGCCCGAGCCCATTGCACAATTCATTAGCAAATTGCTTACGATTGGATCATCCGCCAGCAGTTTGGTGGCGTGCATACATAAACCAAATGCTTGCGGCTAAGTGATTTATATTTCTAAACAAAATTAATTTTCTTCAAGTGAATTCTCACTTCTACTGCACGTTAAAAAAATCGGCCCGGAAACTGCATTTCGACTTCCGGCGACGCGAGTTGCAGGTACAGAATGACAATAATCAAGGCGTAGGCGGGGCAATTTCATGGGGTTATGCGCTGAAGCACTCGAAAAACTCGATCTTCACTATTTGAACCAGTGCTTTAGAGAGGATGACCAAGCAATTTGGCTCCTTCTTGCGGCAATTCTTCTTGCTCTCGCAACTGCAACTCTGTTTCGAACGCGTGTTCGACACTTAGAGCTGGGGCGCCCATTGAGACTGGAATTGGGGCCGAGCGCCTTCAGATTTGGCCAAAAACCCAACAAGTCCACCAGCGGCAACCCACCCCCGCTGGTCGAGCCTGGTCATACTCATCAGAAGAAAAAGCCGCCAAAGGCACCGAAACGAAAGCGTTGAGCAAAATGACGCCCACCTGAATGCTAGAAATTTACTGGTATTTGAGGCATTTAAGGCTATCTAAAGTTTGTTTGGTTGACCATCCCAGCGCAAGCGGGTTGGGTGCAGACCTGCAAACGGTATCTTAGGCGTAGGCCTTCATTCGGTGGGATAGATGTTCGGCCGCTTTTTTCGCAGGAAATCGGGTCACGAGTCGGAAGCGGGTGCGCAAGGGCGTTTCGGAAAGGCGCCTGTGCTGCCTGACAATATGACGCTATATGCAATTGGCGATGTTCACGGGCGGCTCGATCTTCTGCAGCAACTGCATCAATTGATTGAACAAGATGCAGAAACCAAGCAGAGCGAACGTAAAGTCATTGTTTATTTGGGGGACTATGTAGACCGTGGACTGCAGTCAAAAGGCGTTCTTGACTGCCTTCTTTCTGGGCCACCGGAAGGATTTGAAGCGGTCTACCTCAAAGGAAATCATGAAGAGGCGATATTAGATTTCTTGAGAGATTATAACTTCGGCAATACCTGGAAGTATTATGGGGGGCTTGAAACCCTGCATAGTTACGGCGTGACGGAAGCATCGACAACGGACACCGCCGAGGCATTTCAAGCGGCGCAAAAGAGCCTTGCCGAAAAAATTCCGGATGAACATCTGAAGTTCCTGCGAGAGTTACGTGTTTCCGCTACATTTGGCGATTACTTTTTTGTGCATGCGGGGGTGCGGCCTGGGGTCCCCTTAGATCGTCAAGTTGAAGACGACATGCTTTGGATCAGAGATGAATTCCTGAGATCGAGTTTTTCGTATGGCAAGGTTATCGTTCATGGGCACACGCCGGAAGAAGCGCCCGTTGTTGCCCGCAATCGCATCGGCATCGATACCGGAGCCTATATGACGGACATGTTGACCTGTTTGGTTCTGCAGAATGACAGCCGGGCGTTCCTCCACACCGGTTCATTGGTACCTGAAGTCATCAACGCCTCATAGGTGTCCTGATATCCCCAATTTTGATGTAGCAAACCGAAGGCTGTGCTTTAGGATCGGTTTGGCTCCCGTTGCGTCATCCGGAATTGCCAGTTTAGTTTCGAACCGTGATACGGCATCTTCAGCAGTGATCATAAAGCGTCTAATGCGCCACAGGTCATTGCCGTAATGGGCCCAGCCATTGTTCGTAGAACACGCAATCTGGAAGCCGGCGCTTTTGGTCTGATCGACTGTCTTTTGATCGTGATCGCCATAGGGGTAGGCAAACGAAACTAATTTATCTCCAAGTAGGTCTTCAAGCTCAGATTTGCAGCCCTCAATTTCTTCCTTAAGTATTTCCGGCGTTTGTCGAGACAGGTGGCAATGGTTGCGGCTGTGGCCACCAATCTCAAAGCCTGCGGCGGCGAGGTCACGAACATGGTTTGCGGACATCATGGGGCGTTTTTCGCCTGGGCGGCCATCCCATCGCGCACAACCGCCGATTTCGTTGGACACGATAAACCAAGTCGCTCGCATGTTGCGCTTGGCTAGGGCTTCCGCGGCAGCAAGATTGTCCAAGTAACCATCGTCGAATGTGATCGCAATTGTCTTTTGGGCGTGGGCCGGTTGGTTCAGCAGGTCTCGGACGTTTACCGTTTGCCAACCATTGGCTTGGATGACATCAAGGTGTGCCTCGAAGTCTGAAAGGCGCAAAGTCCATTGCCAATCGGTTTCTTGCGACCCAATGCTGTGATAGGCGGGAACGACAGGTCCCAATCTGCCTGCAATTGTCTTCAAAGCCGAAGTTGCGAACCGGTCCAAGGGGGCAGGTAACTGCATTAATCCTCTTCGTCCGTTGTTTAAGATGTCCTGTCGTCGGAAGACATCTTACATGATGTTTGTCAGGCGGTTTCGACAAGCCTTAGGCAACCCGATTTTGGATCTGTCGAACACGATGGCGTGACCATTATCAGTATTCTCTTGAGAACAACCTACCGGCAAGAAGTGTGGTCTGCGCACATCTTCAAAACACTCTTGCCACTGAATGGAAATCTATGCAGTCGGCCATTAATCATCTTTTTAAATGCGTCAATAAAACTCCAGATTTGAGCTTTGCATTCGCGATACACTTCTAACATGTGTTGGGCTGGAGCAATCCAGTATTGCGCTGAACATTGAGTGCAGAAGATGACAAAAGAACCGCTAACCCGTGTCCTGTTTATCGGCGTCGATTCCGGTGACAAAGATCTCGTAAGTCAATGGACAACTGAGGGTGAGTTGCCGACCATTGCGCGGATTGCGGAACGTTCGCTCACTGGAGAGGTCACAAATCCGTGTGCGATTGAAACCGGATCTGTGTGGCCGTCTTTCAATACAGGCAATTGGCCTGGAAAACATCCGCTGTATGACGGCTTACGTCGGTTCGACCGAACGGACTACATCTACACCTGGTTTACGCCTGACGACGCCGTCCCGCGTCCATTTTGGAAACGTCTGAGCGATGCTGGACTGAAATGCGCGGTTATCGACGCGCCCTACACATTTCTGGATCCGGAAATCAATGGGCTGAACGTCGTGGATTATGGCTCCCACGTTCCTTCGCGGGGCGGTTCGGTTATGAACTTTGCCACCCAGCCTCCGGAAGCAAGGCAGGAAATCCTGGACCTTGTCGGGCCCGACCCGACGGGCGGCGCTCTCTGTGATGATATCTGCCCGGAAACCACGCAAGATCTCATCGAATTCCGTGACATGTATTTGGAGCGCATGCGCCGCAAAGCGAGATTCACCGAGCATTTCCTTAAGAAAGGGGAATGGGATTACTTCCACGTGGTTTTCACGGATCCGCATTGCATGGGTCATCACCTTTGGCATGTGAATGACCCTCATCATCCTAGATATAGCGCAAAGCAAGAAGCCGTATTGGGTGAACCACTCAAGGATATATACAAGGAACTTGATCGCTCAATCGATAGGCTGGTGCGTCACGTTGATGAGCGGACCTATGTTTTCTTCTATTGCAGTCACGGCATCGGTCCCCAGTTTACGGCGACCGGATTGCTGGACCAATTGTTGGTTTGTTTCGACTCTGGTGAGGCGTTCAAACAGCCTAGGGGTCTCAAGTTCACGGCCAAAGGCATCTGGGACGGACTGCCGGTTGCCGTTCGCAAGGGGCTAAGGCCGATCAAGAACCGTTTTGAAGGTGTCGTCAGAACAAATGAGATGGCGGGCAATCGCCAAAACCGCAAATACTTTGAGGTTTTTGTCAGCAACTCGACCGGCGGTGTTCGACTGAACCTCAAGGGACGGGAAGCGCAGGGGATTGTGGATCGTGGAGATTATGATCGTATCCTGAGCGATCTCGAAAAAAAACTGCACAACGTCATTATCCAATCCACCGGCGAAAAGCTGGTGAAATCTATGCATCGCAGCCGTGAAACGCATCCCGGTGAGCGCAGCGATGACTTGCCTGATCTTTTGATTCAATGGAACAAGAATTCGCCAATCGATGCCGTTCAATCGGATGACGTCGGGCTTGTTCCCAATCGTTTCGGGCTCGATCGCAGAACAGGTGATCACAAGCCCGATGGCATGTTTTGGATGTCCGGACCCAACGTCAAACCACTCAGAATGAACCGCAAAACAAACGTGGTTGACTTCGCTGCAACGATGCATGATTGCCTGAATGTTGATCGTGGCGGCCTGCCAGGTGAGCCGCTTCCCATCAAAAAAAGAGATCTCGTTGAAGCGTAGTCGAAAAGAAAGGGGCGTCGCCTCGGTTTCGAGAAGTCACTGCCAACGGCTGCGTTGCATCCGGCCCGCAATGCGTTTTGAAATATAGGGAGCAATGCCGAGATCACCGGCCAATTGCACGACGCCACGCACGATGCGTCCCTGTAAAACCGGATCGATCATTTTGCGATAACGGCCCTCAAACTCATAATTTTTGCGGCGTGTCTCAAGAGCTCTGACAACATCGTAGGCGCCTGCTTTTAAGAACGCGGAAATCATTAACGATGTCGCTTTAAGGACTTGATCGACCGTTTTGGCAGCATTTGAGCGGCTGAGTGAGTTGGCGTTTATTCTTTCAAATTGAGCAGTTCGTTGATGAACGCGCAGACCGCTCCGTGTGCGAAGCAGTCCGCAACGAAGAGGAAATGAGACACTCAGGATGGCAAGCGGCACAAGAGACCGATGTATGCGCACGGAACTATAGAAATGGTTGAGGCGAGTCAAAATGAAGGCAAACGCGGCCAGGTACAACGCGCTCAAATCACATGCAGTGTCGATTTGTCCGCTAGTGAAGAAGGGGCGCCGAGCGAACTGGGATGTTAAATGGCAAATGGGATCAGCGCCCATATTCCAGAGCACAGGACGAAAACAAGAAACCATTTTTCAATGAAGGACGGTTTCTTCTACTCGGCAGCTGCCCCTTGAGGCCCCGCTATGTTCATCCGCGTGACTTTGTATTTTGGCGGTGTTTCATGTGGCGTCAAAAACCCATACAGAATCATCCAGGGCGAAGCTAGTCTTGTGGGGATAAAACTATTAAGCCTGCCCCGCTTGAAGAGGCGAGATAGATCGAATCCTGCCGCCAAGGCAGCCACAAGAATTAATCCAAGTTGTCCTGTCACGATAGCGGCGGCCAATGAGGCCTGAATGACGACGCCGATTGCCGCTCCCCTTAAAAAACGCGCAACCGCCCAAACGCGATCAGGATGCATTATGTGTTTCCTGATCAACCGACCTAGGGGAACGTCATAGGCCTGAAAGTAATATTCGCTGATACGCGCGGACGAATAATAGTGCTTAGTAAGATGCACGCCGATTTTTTGATCGATGAAGAGCAACTTCAAATCGTCAGTTAGTCTGAGGGCGAAATCTGTGTCTTCGTTCTGCCGAAACCGTTCATCCATTTGAAGTCCCAGCGAAACGGCTTTAGGACCAAGCAGAATCGATCCGCCGGATGTTCGTCGTATTCCTGGTTCAAAGAACAGATCTCGAACGACTTCGGATTGAATTGGTTGGCAATCACCATCATGCCAGGTTTCTTCGATGCGCCCCCCAATTGCGTCTGCATTCCCTTTTTTTATTTCGTCGATGCCTTCTTTTAGAAACATGTGATTTAGAATGAAGTCGCCATCGAGCAACAACAGAAAGCCGCCGGTCACATTGTGCAATAGGACGTTGCGAGCTGCTGCCGCATTTGACTGACCTTCCATTCTGAACATTGTCGCGCCACGACGTTCATTGACAAAGGCCTTCATAACTTCTGTGGTTCGATCAGTTGATGCGCTGTCGACCAGCATAATATGAACGGGGCGCCCAAGTTCTTCCTGGGTTGGTAGGGATGCAAGACAGGACTCTATGAAAGGCATACCATTCCGCGAAATCACGCCGATGGTTAATGGTTCGCGCTCGGTTTGCATGGACATTGCGGCTTCAGAGATCTCTACACTCTCGTCAGCCATTTCATCTGAATTCAGCGACACCGTCTTGCAACTCCATGATAGATCTGCCGGTTGGGCGGATCTTGCTTCCAAATACTACTTCAAATCACCCGCAACGCGCTCAGTTTAAAACTGTCACATGGATCGTTAAGGCTAGTTTACCTAGTCAAACGGCTTGCTTCAGATCAAATAAACGCTAGTTGAAGTTGGCTTGCGCAATTAGGCGTATGTGACTTGAGTGCTTCGGAATCTCTTGCCCACGGGCCATTCCCTGATCTCTTTGGTGGCTGCAACAATCAATGATGCCATAAGAATGAGTTCCAGACTGTGACGACGTAGAAATACGTCCTCTCCTAAACTGTAGATCAGCAGGTACACGAAGAACAACAATGCAGCGTAGTGTGCTGCAGATCTGGAGCGTGCGGCCAATCGAAATACGCTGGAAGCGCCGCGCAAATATACGATCGTGAAGAGCAATATTCCAATCAACCCAAGATCCAAAGCGAGTTGAAGCCAGGAATTGTGCGCGTGTGGTGCGTCCCAATCCGCCATTAGTCTTAGACGTTGACCGCCATATTGGCTGGTGTCTAACCAGAAAGCGTCAAAACCATAACCAAATATGGGGCTCTCCAAAAACGCTTGAAACCCAAGATACCAAAGGGTCGTCCTTCCGGTGAGCGTTATGTCTTTACCTACAAACTCCAGAATCTCAGGAAGAAAGATAATCAGTAGTGGGATTGCAATCATGGCCGCGCAAATCATAACCAATCCAGTGATTGCTATGTCGAGGATGTCGACCATGCGAATAAGCGGACGCAAAATATGAAAAAAGATAATGATTCCGCTTGCGATTAACGCTGTCGTCGCCTGCGAACCAATAATGAGCACGATCGTGATTGCGATGAGTGCCCACCAGGTCTTGTTCTGTATGCCGGTCGTAGTGCTGGCTTTTACATAGAATGTCAGCAATGCCAGAATTGCCATGGCGCCCAGTTGGTTCTTATGTCGAAAGGCGCCATCCCATGTGCCGGGCTCGGAAACTTGCATGATGCCATGGCTCGGGAGGAGAAGAACCAGAAGCAAACTTGACACCATCGCCATCGCCAAAGCGATTGCTACACAGTGGATTATCTGTTCAATCGAATACCGCGAGCCGATATAGACCCCGATCATTATACCGAAGGCTGACAAGGCCGAATAGAGAAGCGCTGATGATGATTGTTGAGCCCAAAGGGAAGATGCAATGCCGTATGCCGCGAGAACCAGAAGGAAGGCGTTTTCCCTCACGCTTTTGTACACAGTATCCAGGTGATAACTGGTGAAGAACAATACCGCGCCATAGAAAACAAACCACATTATGTGGATGGGTAGGCGATTGGGTTCGTATCCAATGTTTGCAATCGTATTCGGCCCGAGAAGAAATAGCGGGAACAGGGCGCCAGCCCCCGCTAGAAAAATCAGGATGATCATCCACTCTTCTAAACGGCTGGCTCTTAGCATGTTGGTTCCAGATCGATTGAAATCAGTGTCGAGAATTATGTTCCGTGCGTCGTATCGTCAAGCGCGGCATCGCTTGTATCACGTCGTTGGCGACAGGCTCTCCGCTGAAGGGCGGTCTTAAGAATTCCGAACGATATTTGAGTGATCTCTCATTTTTCTCGTTCTCAAACAAATTCAATATTGTTCATTTAGGTTTATTGTGAGTTTACTTGAATGGACAAAAAATTGAGCAAATGGTGCATGGCTTTTTCTTGCGACCCGACCGCGAGAAAGAGTATGTAAAGTTTAAATAAAGATGACTCGACTTACTGATCATTAAGAACAGGCCCATCAATTTGGTCAATCCAGTGACAGACACTGAAAAACGAGCGAATGCCGATTCCTCACGAGCCCTAACGCGGCGCGGCGTCCTTTCTGGAGTAACTGCCAGCTGCCTTACGGTTGGCTGCATGGCGGTGCCGCCAATTCAAATGAACCCGTCAATCGAACACTATCCAACTATTCCACGTGGCAAATCGTTAGCTGGACTAGCAGAAACAAAAGGCATCAAATTTGGGTCGGCCGCTGCATTCGAACACATATTCGATGACAGAGCATACCGTTCAGCGTTGGAAAAAGACTGTGCCGTGGTGGTGCCCGAAAATGAGATGAAATGGCGTGAGCTGCAACCGAAACCGGGGTATTTCGATTGGCGTAAAGCCGATTTGCTCGTTGAATACTGCGAGGACGTGTCGCTGCTTTGCCGGGGACACACGCTTTTGTGGCAAGAAGGAACCCCTAAATGGGTTCGACGCAAAGAGTACTCTCAAAGCACAGCTGAGCTCTTGACGACGCACATTTCTACTGTGGTCTCACGGTACAAAGGCCGCATTTTTTCTTGGGATGTTGTTAATGAAGCGCTCGGCGACGAAGACGGAAAAGGCGGTGGCCTGAGAGAGACGTTTTGGTCGCAAGAACTTGGGCTCGATCATGTGGACCTCGCGTTCCGTACGGCAGCCGAGGCAGATCCTAACGCTATTCTCACATACAACGAAAACCAGCTGACTGGTAGCGATCAACAAACAGCGGAAAAACGTTCCGCACTTATTTCATTGGTTGAAGGTATGCAGGGCCGTGGGGTGCCAATCCATGCAGTCGGCATTCAATCGCACCTGTCTTCCTGCAATTCATTTGATGAAGATACGTATGCTCGCTTTTTAGGGGACATAGCAGATCTTGGGCTGCAGATTTTTCTCACTGAGCTGGATGTTTCGGACCGTTGCTTTCCGAGTGAATATGCGGTGCGCGATGAGAATGTCGCCAGTCTCGTTGAAGCTGTTTTGACCGTCGCCTTGGAAAACTCTGCCACTAAGCTGATAACCACATGGGGCCTAAGTGACCGCTATAATTGGTGGAATGACGTTTTGGATCGTCACGATGGTCTTCCTATGCGGTCGCACGTCTATGACGAAGCGATGTTGCGCAAGCCGGTTTGGCAAAGCATTGCCGGTGCTCTTGAACGCGCACCAGCGCGAGCGCCACTAGAAATGCCCCGCGCAGTTTCTGGCTAATCACTTTGCCTATTGAGGATGTCCTGGTTGCTTGATGGAAAGCGTTATTGAAATCTGCGCAACGCGATTTGTCTAACGCCTTTTGGTACCCACAAAACGAAAGGGGGGCAGGATCAAAAGGTTTTTCGGCCACCTCAAGGCAAATGCGGTCTCATTTAGAAATCACAAGGGCTTGCTGTTTTTTTGATTTGCCTCAAACAGTTTAGACACAATGAAAACACAAACGAGAGTTCAATTTTCGGTGACGAACATTTCGAGTTTCGGGCATCTTAGTGTGCTGTGTTTCGCGGTGACTTTACGCGTAAAGAAAACTTCAACTTGACTATTTCACACTATTTGGGTGAAGGAGCATTTCTCGGTTCCAAACTTACCTAGATTGAAAAGTAAGTTTGATGACGGATTGGGTTGATCTGATGTTTGGCCTAAGAGAGATGAGAGACATTTGGTCGAAGAATGCTTGTTAGACATGTTCGCTCTATTTGGTAAACATAGTTAGGATCTTGGTAGGGTTTTAGGAGGACGAAATGATTCGGGAATTATTTCCTCAATCGAGAGTATTTCTTGTTGCGATATTGGGTGCTTTTATTGGCGCATGTAGCGGCGGAACAATCGTTTCAGATGCTCCTTCGACCGACCCAGCGCCGCCAGCGAGCACAAGTTCGGCATCGGATGAGTCACAAGTAGCAGTTGCTCAGACGAACCCAGAGGCTGCCATCGATCCAGTACTGGCAGATCAACCGGTGTCGCAGGAAGACACAGCGCGATTTGAACAATCCTATAAGCTTGGACCTGGAGACAAGTTGCGAGTCATCGTTTTTCAGGAACCTGACCTTTCGGGTGAATTTGAAGTCGATAGTCAAGGCCAAGTATCGTTGCCATTGATAAAACCGATCATCACTGCGGGCATGAGTTTGCGGGAATTTCGCGTTGAGTTGGAACGGCGATTAAAGGCTGGATATCTGGTTAACCCGAGAGTTAGCGCCGAGATTTTGAATTATCGGCCCTTCTACATAACGGGCGAAGTGGGGCGGCCGGGTGAATACCCTTATGTGGCTGGAATGAATGTCCTGAAGGCAATTGCTATGGCCGGTGGATACACCTATCGGGCGAACACGTCGAAAGTGCTGTTGACGCGCTCGAGTAAGAAAGAGGGCGAGTGGCTCGAGCCGAAAGCAAATCTCACGATATTGCCGGGTGATTATATACGAGTGCCGGAGCGATTCTTCTAAAGTTGACGGTAAGATGCCGGAAGTGATGGGGTGAGAAGGAAGCAAAAGCCAATTTCGGTCGATTGCCACCTAATTCTCGCCTTAATAGATGGCGAAGATAACCAAGGTTTGGCCTTGCAGATACTGTGCAAGGCCTTCACCGAGGTTAACCAATAGTTGACCTTTATATTGCGTTAACTATACCGGCCCTATAACCGTGGTAGTAAGATTCCGATTCCAATTTAGTGAGTTGCGCTATGCTGCATAACGTCATCAAGACTTTGGGAGTAACGGCTGTCGTTGCCGTTCCTCTGGCGACCTCTGCATTCGCCCAAAACCTATCTGACCAACAGATCGCTGGTATCAATCGCGGTGTACTCGACGTTGTGTCGACATGCTCGATTAATCCATCCCAAGCGGCAAATGAAATTCAACGCCTCGCGTTCGATTCAATTGTCAATAATTCCCAAGCAGCTCAGATTGCTGGATCAATCATTGCAGCAAGTCAGGCTGCGACAGAGTCGCCTTCTTGCTTGTTCGCAGTTGGTGAGGGACTGACGCGTTGGGCTTTGAGTTTCGGTGCTTCCAGTGCGACAGCATTGTCGATCGGCACCGTTCTCGGACAAGACGGTGAAACGCCGATTGTTAATGCGTGCGTCAATATTGCTGGCGTTCAAACGGACCTGGGCCTTGCCTGCGATCCGTCGACCGGAGATATATCCGTTAGTCGGGAGCGTCGTGGATCAGCGTTCGTTTTTGGCGACGGGGGTGAGACAGACCGCGACGTCAATCGCTTGATCAACACTGGCGAAGATCCAGGAAATCCAAGCCCGAACTAACCAAGAGTTCATTCCTCAGAGAGAGCCTATGCTCTCTCTGAGTGTATTAAATGCTAGGTGACTAGGAAAATAACAAACGAATCGCTAGGTTGACTGACAAATAGTTTGTCATTCCTTTCCTTAGCACTGCTGTTATGGGGGACATTCGTGAAAACGACTTCTAAAATTTTGATTGCCGCGTGCGCATTGGTCACGACGGCACCACAGGCATTTGCACAACCAGAAGAAAGGTTGCGTCAAGGGGTGATCGAAAGACCTCGTCCCGCTTTTGAAGCGAAGGGGGTACGCCTGGGCTCTTTCTTGGTTTATCCGGCGGTCGATCTGTCGATCGTTTTCGACGACAATATTTTTGAAGCTGACACAACAGAAGTGGACGACTTTGCGTTTCGCGTTGAACCTCAGGTTTCAGTAGAGTCAAACTTTTCCCGCCATGCTTTGAATTTCAGAGGACAAGCGGCGAACACGACGTTCTTTGACGAAGGATCGGAAAACCGCACGGATTATTTCCTCGGTCTCGATGGTCGACTAGACATTGTTGAAACGACAAATGTTCGTGGCGAAGTTTCCTATGAGGAAGATACGGAAGATCGTGGATCGCCGGATTCAATTGGTGCTGCCGTTGAACCGATCGAGTTCTCGACTTTCCGCGCTAACGTCGCTTTGAATCACAATCCAGGGCGCTTCTCTGCCACGGTTGGTGGTACATTTAACGACATCGACTACGATGATGTTGCTTTGCTCGGCGGTGGCACACAAAACAATGATGACCGGGACCGCGAACAGTATGGTGTGTTTGCACGTGCCGGCGTAGAAGTCTCGCCTGGATATGAAGTCTTCGTGCTCGGTATCTATAATGAAATTGATTACGATGATGCTATCGACGATGCGGGCTTGAATCGTGATTCGCAAGGTTTCCAAGTGGAGGGCGGAGCGCGATTTGAGGTTACGAACGTTGTCGCTGGTGAAGCTGCATTCGGTTACAGCAAGCGAAATTATGACGATCCTGCGCTTTCGACGATCAGCGGACTCTCGGCTGAAGTCGATGTTGAATGGTACGTCACTCGTCTGACGACAATCTTGCTTGGGGCATCACGGCGAATTCAAGAAACCACTTTGCTTGGTTCATCTGGTTATTTCGAAACGGCTATTGATGTTGGGGTAGATCACGAACTTCTGCGCAACGTCATCTTGAGTGCCTACTATCGCTACAGCAACCGCGACTACGAATCGATCACTCGTGAAGACGATGTGCACGAAGCGATTGTTCGTGCCGTGTACTTGCTCAACCGGAATTTCTCTATTGCCGGCGAGTATAAATTTGAAACCCGGGATACGAATATTCCTGGCTTTGACTTTGACCGCAATGTGGTTGCCATCACGCTGCGCTCCCAGATCTAAGCTAACAGACAGGTATACTGAGCAGGGAATCTTTGGCGTTAACTGGGCTTCGAGTAAGAAATACTTCCAGCCAAGTCAAAATCCCGTCAGTTACGAATAAAAATAGGTAAGAACGCCGCATAAATGCCTAAACTGGCTTTTATGCGGCGTTCTCTTGAGCTATTAACCTTTTCTGAGAGACCTGGTGAGATTATTGTCGATGCGCCATGCGCGCGTCATGAGAGACCAGGCAAGGGCATCGCGCTGGGCGGGCAGGAATAGGCAAACATATGCAAATAGCTGAACGGAAGTTGCAAGATCGAGCGGCTGGTCAGTTGGTTGTCGCCAGAGACGAATTCGATCTTACAGCTGACATTATGCGGGTCCTCCGTGTTATCCGGGAGCGTAAATCGATCGTTCTCGGGACCATGTTTTTGGTCACAGCTCTTGTCGCCCTCGTGACGTTCCAGCTTACACCGAAATACACCGCTTACACTCAGGTCCTGATTGATCCACAGCAAAATCCGCTTGTTGACTTTCAAGCAGCCTTCGCCGGCTTGTCGCCGGAAACATCGACGGTCGAGAGCCAGGTTCATGTCATGCAATCCCGGTCGCTCATCCAACGGGTGGTGAATGAACTGGATCTCATGAACGATCCCGAATTCAATCCATCGATCGAAGAGAAGGGCGCTTCAATTATTCCTTCGCTCAATCCTGTCAGCTGGCTTCCTCCGTCTTGGCGAGCTGTCGTAAGCGGTGGCGAGGAATCAAAACCATTCCTTACGCAAGAGCAGGAAACAGCTGTCGTTGAGGATGAAGTGATCCACGCCGTACAAGACGGGCTGGGCGTTCTGCGTGTGGGATCATCGTTCGCAATTGATGTGAGCTTTACGTCTGTAAGCTCCACAAAAGCGGCGAGGATCGCCAACAAGATCGGTCAGTTGTATACGGAGAATTCGCTTGAGACGAAGTTTGAGGCGACACGCAGAACGACGAACTGGCTGAATGAGCGATTGCGCTTGGTACGCGAAGAATTGCGGGCCTCAGAAGAAGCGATTGAGGCATTTAAGGCTGAGCACAATTTGCTCGGCACGAGCCAGGGGGCCACGCTTAACAATCAGAATCTTCAGGAACTCCAACGCAACCTTGTGCTGGCGAAATCGGCACGAGCTGAGGCCGAGGTCCGTCTTCAACAAATCCGCGAGATATATGAGTCGGGCGGCGGCATCACCCGCGTTGCGAATGTGATTTCGTCCACGCTGATCGCTGAACTGCGTAATCAAGATGCCGCATTGCTCCAAAAGGAAGCGAATTTGGCAACGCGCTATCAGTCGCGACACCCGGAAATGATTAAAATTCGGTCGGAGCGCGCGAATCTGAAGAAGAAGATGGAAGATGAGGTTCGCCGCTTTATTCAGGAACTAGAAAACAATGTAGAGGTCGCGCGGGCCCGCGAGAGAGCCATTCAGGAAAGCCTGTCGGAACAACAGGTCAAGAATGCAGAGCAAAACCGTTTTGAGATTCAGCTGCGCGAACTTGAGCTAGAAGCTGAGGGCAACAGGCAGATTTATGAGACCTTCCTAAGTCGGTTCAAAGCAACGTCCAACCAAGACACAATCCAGCAGTCTGACGCACGGATCATTTCTGAGGCAACGGTCCCTCAATCAGCCAGTTTCCCAAATCGGCGCTTGTTTGTGGGTGGTGGCTTTCTCTTTTCCGCATTCTTAGGGATGGCACTCGCGCTTCTCGCCGAGCGTTTGGACAATGGCTTCCGGACCGTTGAACAGCTCGAAAACACGACTGGCATTCGAAATTTGGCCGTTGTTCCCTTACTGAAGGGATTGGGCAAGACCAAGCATCCGCATGAATATGTGATCGAGAAGCCCCTTTCTTCCTATAGCGAGGCGATTCGATCTATTCAGAACAGCTTGTTCTTGGCTTCCGGAGACCGGCAGCTGAGGTACATACTCACGACGTCTGCATTGCCGGGCGAAGGTAAGTCGACAACCTCACTTTCGCTGGCACGTTTGCTAGCGAAGAGCGGGAAGTCAACCATCCTGCTCGATGCTGATATGCGGCGGCCAAGTATCGCCAAGTCCATCGGACAGTCCCCACATGATCGCGGTCTTGTGGATGTGTTGAACGGCAGCTTCACGTTGAACCAGGCCGTGGTTCATGATCATGGATCTGGGTTGGACATCTTGACGACAAAAGAGGGCGGTGCGGATACACCGGACCTTCTAAACTCGCAGAACATGAAGTCTTTGCTGGAAGAGTTGGGCCGTAGCTACGAAATGGTCGTGATCGACGCGCCGCCGGTCTTGCCGGTTGGCGACACCAAACTTCTTTCGCGTCTTGTCGATGCTGTTGTATTCGTTGTGCGCTGGGAAAACACGCCTCGTGATGCATCAACCAAAGCGATGCAATCACTTATTGATGTCGGTGCAAACCTTGTCGGCACAGCAATGACTCAGGTAGATTTCGACCGTTATTCACGCTACGGACATGGAGATCCGGGCCGCTACTATGGTCGCTATGCCGGCTATTACGTCGACTAATTTGTGATAGACGGCGCTCTAGTAAGCGGCAGATTTGGTCTGTCGGACAAGAATCTTGAACACAAAACTGCGCCAGCTTTACTCCCTCGCAACGAATTTGGAACAGCGAATTCGAGATGCGTTCAGTTCGCTTAGATTTGCAAGGCGGAAGCAATATGACCGCTGGCTAAGTTTTGCCGTGCCCGGATTGATAGCCTTCTTTTTGATCATTTGGTCTGCACCGCGGTTGTTCGCGGAAATCTCAGTGCTTCCGGGAAAAGCGATTCTTGGAAATTTGTTGCAAGGCGAGACTGTCTCGGATGATTTGCTTGGAACGGCGCGCGGCTCTTACGAGTCGGCGGTCGCTTTTCATAGCGGGTATGGCCGCTACTCGACGGATCTGGGCCTGTTGCAATTGGTTATGGCGCAGAGGGCCGGGATAAAAAGCGAAAAGGGCAAGCAACTTTTGAGTGAGTCGATCGATCGACTTTCTTATGGCCTTGCAAGAGGGCCAGCTAACAGTTTCGCATGGGCGCGTTTGGCCTCAGCTCTGTATCTACGTGACGGTGCGACCGACAATGTAATTGAGACTTTGCGCCTGTCCTATCAGACGGGTCTTTTGGCCGACAAATTGATACCGTTCCGGACAAACTTCAGCCTTTCATTGTGGGATCTGCTTGACGACGAAATGAAAAACTCCGTCATCCGCGAACTTCAGTATTTTTGGCACACTTCCTGGGACAACCAGCGCACTTTGATGTCCATTGTTTGTGATCACAACAAAGTCTTTGTGTTGAGCCAAGCAGTCCGTAGTGATCGTGAGGCCAGGTCTGATTTTGATTCGCTGTATGAGTACTTCTTGACGCCTGAGAAATGCGAAGAACGTCGTAAAGCGCAAGATCAAAAGAGTTGAGTGGCCGGAGTCGAACGCCACTAAGTCTACACCATAGTCAATTTGTCCAGAGGTTGGTGAACAGCACATTTGACTGAGCCAGATATGAAGGTTAGCTCGGTCAATTGCGATGCAGTGCCCCGCAATTGCAACTTGAAAGCTGCGTTTCTTAACCTGAGACTGAAGGTCTTGCCGTCGGCGACCGACGCGGTTTAGTTGAACGAGAATTCCGCCGTTGGCCCTTTCCGCGCCAGCGGCGCCGTGAGCTAAATGACTGGGCGCAGGCCAACCCGATCAAGAACATGCAAAAGACCGTAACTGCTGGAATCTCAAGACTGAAATCCACAAGGGAATGTACACCAGCTATGGTGATAATGCCGAGCCCGATCGGGGCGTATATGCGTGCCCGCCTTCGTCGCATGATTCCATAGATCAGTAACTCAACGATTGATCCAAAGCTGAGCAAAATCAAAATGGTTGCCGGAAACCCAAGCTCAAGCGCATTTTCCAAGTATGTGTTATGGGCGTCGATGAACGGAATGCTTGAGTGCAGCCGCTCGTCACGAAATATGGTGTAAACCTCGGGAAATGTTCCAAGACCGGTTCCGGTCATTGGCGACGCTTGGGCGGCCTCCAACGTTAAGTTGTAGACTTCCTGCCGCCCATTGATGCTTTCTTCCAATTCGTCAAAACGTTCGACGAGGGCCTCACCACTAAACACGAACAGCAACAGGCCTGTCAGCATCGACGCGCCGATGAGGGCCGCCGCGTGATAAGGCAGCAGCATGCGCGTAAAACCGCAGGCAACACTCAAAACGATGATACCGCACAAGGTGCTGAATGCCCCGGCGCGCGATCCGGTCAGCAAGATGGCCGTTGCAATAACAATGGCACCAACCACCAAATAGGCCGCTGGCCCCGTAAGCATCTCGACAAGAATGCGGGATTTTGACCGCCAGTCGGATTTCATGCGTAAAACGCCGCTCAACTGGTGGATCAACATCGCGACAGTGCACACCAATCCCATGCCTGCGAAAGTTGCGTAGGAATTGCGATTTACAAATGTACTGGTGAGATACCCTTCATAAGCCCACTTGCGAAACCAGAGGATTCTTTCCCAGCCAAAAAGGTTCATAATCAGCCCGTAAGCCGCATAGAGAATAGATGCGATGACGATGATCTTCAGTATCCGGTTTGCGGTTGCTTGATCCCGGCACAACTGAACGGCCAACCAGAAGACCGCGCCATATGCCAACAATCTGCTGACGCCGGAGATACTTGCTGACGGATTGATTGATATGTAGGTGGCAACATTGTCGCCCAGGACGGCGGACGTCAGGCTCCAGATTGGATGCCCCCAAGCTTCAGGGACAAAAGATAGTGTTTGACTGAAGCCCCAGAGAACGGCCAGTAGAAAGGGGAAAACAATGGCGCCCATTTTTGACATGGCAACTGAGGAAGCCGCGGGCTCCCGATATCTGACATAAGCCAAATGGGCCAAAAGCCCTGCAGTGATGAGCGCAATGAGGTTCCACCAGATCGCGCGGTTGCTGCCAAACGGAATTGGGGCCAATACCACCAAAGATACGAGGATGGTCGTCGGCCACGTAAAAACCACGGCTTCGTCGCCAATGCGCACGGATTTTTTGGGAGCCGCAGCTCCCGCATCTTGATCCATAACGGTTTGTTGGTCGCTCAAGACTTCATCGTTTCAAATGGAGCAATTTCTCTTAGCCGTATCATGAGAGCCGCAAGCCTAATTGCATGTTAACGATACACAATTTCAAAATAAAACCGCAGACTTGAAGGCCAGAAACGTCGCTGAATCATTGTGACATTTGCATCGAGCAGACCGAATCGATCCGGTCAGACGGCTATAGTCTGCAGAGGACGCCCAGTGTGGCAAGGGCGTTCATATGTCTACGTTGAGAGAATGGCTAAAGCCGGAGGCTGTGGACCCGACAGGAACCGTAGGGCCGTCACCGGGCGTTTTCGTTGATAAAGCCTTTAAACGGGGTCAACAGCAATATTTTGAAGTCAAACCACAACGACCAATTCTCGATATAATGCAAATCGCATTCAATGCGATTGGCCATTTTGTCGACGGTGTCGGTCTCGCCCCGAAAACCGTTGATTTGCGCCCAACCCGTGATGCCCGGCTTGACGCGGTGGCGGCTTGCGTAGCGTTCGATGCTGTCTTTGAACTGATCGTCCAGCGCCATGGGATGCGGCCGCGGCCCCACAAGAGACATTTCACCCCTCACAACATTGATCAGTTGCGGCAATTCATCCAAGCTCGTCTTTCTCAGGAAATGCCCAACGGGCGTTATGCGGGAATCATTCTGAGTGGCCTGCTTAGCGACCGCACCGTCTTCCATCACGCTCATAGTCCGGAATTTGTAGACTGGAATGATGTTGTGGTTGAAGCCGCGCCGACGCTGAATGAAGAACACATGACCACCGTCATGCAATTTGATCGCCGCTGCTATCATCAGCATGAGAGGAGCGGTTACCATCAAAGCCAAGGCGGCGATGACATAATCTTGTGTGACTTTGGCGATCCAGGCCCAATCGCGAATGGGATGGCTGTAGACATCGAGCAAGGCAATCCGGCCAACTCGGCTGTAGGGGCGGTCGACATATCTTAAGCCGACCAAATCAGGGCAAAGCCTGATGTCGGCTGGAACGCTCGAAAGCTCTTGAACGATTTTGGCTACGCGTGTCTCGGCAGACCAGGGCAGGGCGATAATCACCTCGTCAATGCGATCAAGTCTACTGTATTCGACCAGGTCATTGACGTTGCCCAAAATGGGGAACTCGGAGTCGTCCGATTCGACACTTTCCACTCTCGATTTTCTGTCATCGAAAACACCGACAATGTCGACGCCGGTGTTTGTCTTTTGCGAGATCAGATGATTGCAAAGCCTGCCTGCTAAGATTCCTGCGCCGACAATTGCGACACGGCGGCTAAACCAGCCTTCGCGCGCCCATTGCTTTAAGAGTCTTGAAACCACGGCGCGCTCGACAAGCAAAAGGAAGCTGGCGAGGGCAAACCAAGATATCAGCCACCCGCGAGAAAAGGACTCCGAAATCTTCAACAAAAAGGCAATAGCAATCAGAATGAGTACAGTGGCCATCCAGCCGATGAGCAGGCGGCCCACTTGGCCAGTCAGGTCCACAAGTGTCTCAAAACGGGTCGGATTGTTGATTGATTGTGTGATGTGAAAAATGGCGGCGCTAATAATACCCGCACCGATCATCGGCAGAACGTCGGCCGGATTTCCAAGCACAAGTACCCAATATAAGAAGTGAGCCATAAGGCTGCAGGCGACAATCACCAGGGTGTCAACGACTACAACAGAGTCGGTAATCAGGCGTGGCGATAGCGTGAAAGCTCTCACAGCCGATCTTCTTGCCTCCGATACCGAACCAGTGTGGTTGCTAATGGTTGTCAATTTCCACCACCTTTATTTGCCGCTGCGCGTACGAACTCAAGCGTCGAGCGTGTCAATTTGGATCAATTCCTCGCCGCGGGAATGTGACCACCCGGCTCGCAGCAAAATGAGTGCCGATCGGCAGAGCAAACCATGTCAGGTGAACCCTAACCCTGTGGGTCTTTTAGAATAAATTTTACTCGGATCACACCAAATTATATTTGGTTTGGAAGTATTTATGAGAATAAAAGGCAGTTTCCCAAATTGGTATAGTAATTCCTGCAGAAAAAACTGCTGTTAACCTTATTATTTGCATATAGCAAGCAGTATTTTTCCAGCAGTTCGCAGATTTCGAGATGGAGCGATCTGCTCCAAAAATGAGGTTCCCGCGCCGGCGTTCGCCGGACCCATATTTCGACGTATTGACCGCATTGATGACTGTGCACTCGTATGGAAGTAGAAATGAACTGTTTATAGGATGGCCCTGAACGGGCGATGCGCATACGAGATTTCCAGGAGGACAGATGAAATGCCGCAACAGATCTTTCCTGTGATCTTGTCTGGTGGCAGTGGTTCGCGGCTCTGGCCGACTTCGCGAGAACTCTATCCCAAGCAGTTGTTGCCGCTGACAGCTGAACGGTCTCTTCTTCAACAGACAGCTGACCGGCTGATTGATGGCCAAGATTTGAGACCAGACTTTGAGCCGCCGGTCGTTATCTGCAATCACGAACACAGGTTTGTTGTCGCTTCTCAGCTCGGCGAAATGGGGCTGCAGCCCTCAGCACAAGTCCTCGAGCCCGCTGGCAGGAACACGGCACCGGCGGCGACATTGGCCGCATTGGTCGTCTCAGAGCTGCAAGGCGACGGTCTGATTTTGTTGATGCCGGCGGACCACCACATCGATGATCTAGAAGTCTTTCACACAACGGTATTGCGAGGGGCGGTGCAAGCGGAGAAGGGGGCGCTCGTCACTTTCGGGATTTCGCCCACATCGCCTGAAACGGGATATGGCTACATCGAGCAAGGTGTCCAAATGGAAGCCGATCCTCATGCGTTTCAGGTCGCAAAATTTGAGGAAAAACCGGATTTAGTGACCGCGAAGAAATACCTTCAATCTGGCAAGCACTTTTGGAACGCTGGTATATTCATGTTCCGGGCGGACGTTTTTCTTGACGAAGTGAAGACACTGGCGCCTGAAATTCTAACGTGCTGCCGGGATGCTCTCCAGCAAGGACATCGAGATCTCGACTTCCGACGGTTGGACGACAAGGTTTTCCGGAATTGTCCGTCCACGTCGATTGACTATGCGATCATGGAGAAAACGCAGAAGTGTGTCGTCGTTCCAACCGCCATGGGGTGGAGCGATGTTGGATCCTGGTCATCACTGTGGACGCTCGGCAACAAGGATCAGGATGGCAATGTTCAGCTTGGTGACGTAATTTCCGTTGATACGACCAATAGCTATATCCGTGGCCAGGACCGTCTAATCGCAACGCTTGGCGTGGACAATCTAATTGTTATCGAAACCGCAGATGCTGTGTTGGTTGCAGCACGCGATGAAGTGCAACAGATCAAGAAGATCGTTGAGCATTTGCAAGCTCAAGGGCGAACGGAGCATGAGGCCCATGTTCGGGTCTATCGGCCTTGGGGATATTATGAATCGGTCCAATCTGGTGAACGCCACCAAGTAAAGCATCTGATGGTCAATCCCGGCGCATCACTCTCGCTTCAAATGCATCATCATCGTTCGGAGCATTGGGTCGTCGTGAAGGGCACCGCGCGCGTTGTGGTGGGTGACAAGGAAGTCATTCTTACAGAGAATCAATCAACTTTTATCCCACTTGGCGTAAAGCACCGCCTGGAGAATCCCGGAAAACTGCCGTTGGATATCATCGAAGTGCAGTCAGGCAGTTACCTTGGCGAAGACGATATCGTCAGATTCCAAGATGTTTACGATCGAGTAGACGAAAATTGAGAAACTCGGTTTGGTTCAGAACCGGCGAATGGTACGCGTATGACAGTATTGGTAACGGGCGGTGCAGGCTACATTGGTAGCCATATGGTATGGCGCCTGGTCGATGAAGGCGAAAACGTCGTCATTCTAGACAATCTGTCCACGGGTTTTGAAGATGCTGTTCCTGGCCATGTCCCATTGATTGTTGGCGATGCGGGTGATCCTGCTGTCGTCAAAAAGGCTCTCGTTGAAAACGATGTCACGGCTGTCATTCATTTTGCGGGGTCGATCGTTGTTCCTGAGTCCGTTTCCGAACCCCTAAAGTACTACCGTAATAACACCTCAAATTCGCGGACATTGATTGAATGCTGCGTTGCGGCCGGCGTGCATCAGTTCGTCTTTTCGTCGACAGCGGCGGTGTATGGCGCGCCGGAAACAATACCGGTAGATGAAGGCGTCGTGACCGGGCCACTCAATCCCTATGGGTGGTCGAAACTCATGACCGAACAAATGTTGCAGGATACATCTGCGGCAACGAATTTGAGATTTGTGGCGCTCCGATACTTCAATGTGGCGGGGGCGGATATCGCCGGTCGGGCCGGACAGCGAACGCCAAAGGCAACCCATCTGATTAAAGTGGCAAGCGAAGCGGCGATCGGCAAACGCGCTTGTCTCGAGATATTTGGCACTGATTACGACACGCCTGATGGTACCTGCATCCGGGACTACATTCATGTGACTGATCTTATCGAAGCTCATATGAATGCGCTGTCTCACCTGCGGAACGGTGGAACCTCTCGAATACTGAATTGCGGGTATGGCCGTGGTTATTCAGTATTGGAAGTTGTCGATGCGATGAAGCGTGTTTCCGGGCGTGAGTTGATTGTCAACCTTGCGGAGCGCCGCCCCGGCGATTCTCCGGAAATTGTTGCAGACTCTTCTGCCATTAAGCGGGAATTTGGATGGCAGCCCCAGCATGATAACCTTGATACAATTGTCCGGTCTGCGTATGAGTGGGAAAAGAAACTCAATCGCTGATTCCAATGTTGTGAATGATTGGACCGCATACTGCGCTTAGCGGGGATTGGTGCGTATGACGGTTGATGGACCGTTCAACCGCGGCAAATCGATTGCCGCTCTTAGTCAGGATGAGAACCAGTGAGCGAGGCATTTCGACCCGACGCTTTCTTTGAAAAAGAATTTGACGAGCATGCAACCGTCCTCGCGTCAACGCGGAAAGTTGCACGCGCAACTTTGATTGAGATGACGGCCGTTTGTGTTGCATCAATCCGCGCGGGTGGAAAAATCATGTTCTTTGGGAACGGCGGGAGTGCAGCAGATGCCCAGCATTTGGCGACAGAACTCTCGGTGCGTTACATCAATGACCGCGAACCAATTTCAGCGATCGCCTTAACAACAGACTCTTCCGCGATTACGGCCGCCGGCAATGATTTGGGATTCGATCAAATCTTTGCGCGCCAAGTGCGGGCTTTGGGTAAACCCGGTGATGTTGCATTCGGCATATCGACCTCTGGGCGCAGCCGGAATGTTATTGATGCGTTGAAGGCCGCACGGACAATGAGCATTGTGCCGGTTGCATTGACCGGTGGGGATGGTGGCGAGCTGCCGAAACTCACTGACCATTGTCTGATTGTGCCGTCAAGGACCACAGCACGCATTCAGGAAATGCATATTACGGTAGGCCAAATGCTGTGCGGTGCTTTGGAGATTGAACTCGGACTCGTCTGAACATAAGTCCGGATGCGCCAAACGGTCTCGTCAAATAATAGCGTTCGTAATCCCGGTTACTGATTAGAACGCAAGAGCTCGTCAAAATACGCGATGGTTCTGCGAAGTCCATCTTCCAGGTCGATCGTTGGCTGCCAATCCAATTCTTTTTTGGCGAGGTCGATGATTGGTTTGCGCTGTTTGGGATCATCTTGTGGCAATGGATGCCGGTCGATGACAGAGCTGGATCCGGTGAGATCGATGACCTTCTCGGCAAGCTGCGCGATCGTGAACTCACCTGGATTACCAAGATTGACCGGACCCGTAAAAGGATCAGGTTTGTCCATAAGGCGAAGTAGACCTTCGACCAAATCCTCTACGAAACAGAACGATCTGGTTTGATCGCCCTCACCGAAAACAGTGATGGGTTCGTTCTTTAGGGCCTGTACGATGAAGTTCGAAACAACGCGTCCGTCATTCGGATGCATCCTTGGGCCATAGGTATTGAAGATTCTTGCAACGCGGATGCTCAGATTGTGTTGACGGTAGTAGTCGAAGAACAGAGTTTCCGCGCATCGTTTGCCTTCATCGTAACAGGCTCTTGGACCGATCGGATTGACGTTGCCCCAATATTCTTCCGGTTGGGGGTGCACGCTGGGGTCGCCGTAAACTTCGCTCGTTGATGCTTGCAGGATGCGCGCCTTCACGCGTTTGGCGAGGCCTAACATGTTGATCGCGCCGTGCACGCTCGTTTTGGTCGTTTGCACTGGATCAAATTGATAATGAACCGGCGAGGCCGGGCAGGCGAGGTTAAAGATGCGGTCAACCTCAACATACATGGGAAAAGTCACGTCATGCCGCATCAACTCAAAATTCTGATGATCAAGCAGATGGGCAATGTTTCTTTTTGAACCTGTAAAAAAATTGTCGGCACACAGAACATCATGGCCCATATCGACCAATCGCTCGCATATGAATGAGCCAATAAAGCCGGCGCCGCCGGTTACCAATATACGGGAATTCTCGTGCACGGTATGATACTCTACTTAGTTGACGGTTCGGCCAGTGGGCGTCCGACGCTGTGATAATCAAAGCCCTTTTGGGCCATTTCTTGCGGATTATAGATGTTGCGCAAGTCGATCATCACTGGCGCCTTCAATGATGCTTTGACCCGGTTAAGATCAAGTGCGCGAAACTCGTTCCATTCGGTCAGGATGGCCACCGCATCTGCACCTTCAAGCGCATCATAGGCGTTGGCGGCTGGGATGATGTTGGGTAGTTCATTTGACGCTTCCTTCATCCCTTCAGGGTCAAAGGCGCGGACCGTCGCACCCCGTTTCTGCAATATTGGGATGATATCCAAGCTCGGTGAATCGCGCATATCGTCGGTATTTGGCTTAAATGTCAGCCCTAAGACCGCAATGGTTTTGCCGTCAACAGATCCGCCACACGCGTCAATGATCTTGTCGGCCATTTTGCGTTTGCGCGCGCTGTTGACGTTTACGACGGATTCAACGATTTGCGTTGGCGCGTCAAAATCCTGCGCTGTCTTGACCAGCGCGAGCGTGTCCTTTGGAAAGCAAGATCCGCCATATCCTGGTCCGGCATGCAGGAATTTGGAGCCGATCCGGCCATCCAAGCCGATCCCGCGCGACACATCCTGTACATTGGCCCCCACCTTTTCGCAGAGGTCGGCCATTTCATTGATAAACGTAATCTTGGTCGCCAAAAAAGCGTTGCCGGCGTATTTGATCAATTCTGATGTTTCACGCGACGTGAACAGCATCGGGGTTTCGTTCAGAAACAGCGGTCGATAAAGCTCTTTTAGAGCATTGCGCGCGGCTTCTGTATCCGCGCCCACCACAACGCGGTCGGGACGCTTGAAGTCCTCGATCGCAGACCCTTCTCTTAAAAATTCGGGGTTTGAGGCAATATCGACATCCGCATCCGGTGCCACTTCTTTGACAATCTTCTCAACACGTCGGCTTGTGCCGACTGGAACGGTCGATTTCGTGATGACAACGGTGTATCCGGTTAAGTTTTCCGCAATCTCTGCAGCGGCAGCGTCGACATAAGACAGATCCGCATGACCTCCTCCACGGCGTGTCGGCGTACCCACTGCAATGAAGACCGCGTCGGCATCGGGAACGGCAGAGCTTAGATCTGTTGAAAATGTGAGGCGGCCAGCTTTAACATTGTCTGCAACAAGCACATCAAGCCCCGGCTCGAAAATCGGGATTTCGCCTGCATTGAGCCGATCAATCTTGCTGGCATCTTTGTCGACGCAGATCACGTCGTGGCCAAAGTCAGAAAAACAGGCACCGGAAACAAGGCCAACATAGCCGGTTCCAATCATTGTTACGCGCATACTTATGTCCTGCTGCCCAAGGGGCGATTATTTGGTTCTAACTCTCTAGAAGCACATCAGATGTACTTCTCTCGGATGAGTTCCCTCAAAGCGGGCCCTAAGTCACTGCGTTCCAACGCCACGGCTATGCTGGCCTCCATGAAACCGAGCTTGTCTCCACAGTCGTAGCGTATGCCCTCAAACCTAAGACCATGGAATGGATGCGTGCCGATCATTTTGGCCATGGAATCGGTGAGTTGAATCTCGTTGCCTTTGCCCCGTTCCAGATTGGAAAGGTGGTCAAAGACTTCGGGCAGCAAAATATATCGGCCAATAATGGATAAGGTCGATGGTGCGTCCTCGGGTTGCGGCTTTTCGACCAGTCCCCGCACCTCGACCAACCGGTCGTCTTCTCGCCCAACATCCAAAATGCCGTACTGATTGGTCTTTTCGCGGGGCACATCTTCAACCGCAACGATGTTGCCTTGAGTCTTCGCGAAGCTGTCAACGAGTTGTTTTAGGCAGCCCGGGCGACCGGTCACCAGATCGTCTGGAAGTACGATGGCAAAAGGTTCATCGCCAACCAGGTGGCGGGCACACCACACCGCGTGGCCAAGCCCAAGCGGCTCTTGTTGACGGGTTGAAAAGACCTGACCAGGATCAGGTTTGCTGGCCAGAAGAGCTTCGAGGTCTTCTGCCTTATTCTTTTCGCGGAGAAGGCTTTCCAGTTCATAGGCGTGGTCAAAATAGTCGACAATGGCCGTCTTACCCCGGCCTGTGACGAAGATGAACTGGTCGATCCCGGCCTCTAAAGCCTCTTCAACCGCGTACTGGATCAGTGGTTTGTCGACCACGGGCAGCATTTCTTTAGGCATTGCCTTCGTCGCGGGCAGAAAACGGGTTCCCAGGCCCGCGACCGGGAAGACAGCTTTGCGAACTGGATTAGACATGATCTATTTAGTTAATTTGGAGCTGGGCTCACCGTGTCGATGCTGCGGATATCAGATCAGCGAATTAAAGCTAGACGTCCGCACCTATAATTTGGTTAATCTAGCGAATTCCGCAAAGATAGGTTAACAAAAGTGATGTTGCCGAACGATATTCGGCCGGTCCAAGGGGTCTTGGTTCGTGTCTCGAATCGAGTATCATAAAGCTTAATATGACGAAATTTGGCTCATTGCTCGTCACGCTGATAGGCGTGGGGTGGTTTTGTAGTGCCGCATTTGGCGCGACATCGCCCGACATCGATCAGGCGGGAAAATTGATTAGCGAAGGCGATCACGCCGTTGCTGTTGAACGCCTGTCTGACATCATAAGAGAAGAACAGGTTTCGCCCCAGGATATGGCGGAAGCCTATTTTCTGCGCGGGACGGCTCAGCAACAACTTGGACTTTTGGGCCATTCGGTTGCTGACTTCACGAAAGCCATTTGGCTGATGGGCGAAGAAAGCGAAAATCTCGCGGACGCACATTTTCATCGTGGCCAAGTCTACAGCGCTTTACGGCAGCTGAAACGGGCGATTGGCGATTTTGATCGCGCCCTTGAGCTACGCAGTAATTTTGCCCAAGCCTATGCGGCCCGCGGCGATGCCTACCGTGACCGTGGGGTGCACCGTTTGGCGATCGATGACTATGGTGCCTCCATTCGTTTTCTCAATCCGGATCTTCACTTGCCGTTCTATGGCCGTGGTCTGACTTATGAGACGATGGGCAGAACCCAACAGGCCATGGCGGATTTTAGACGCGCTTATGAGCTCGCACCGGACTTTATGCCGGCAAGGGAGAAATTATTCGACCAGACCCCAACTGGTTCAATTGAAGGACCTGACACACTGCTAGCAGATGCCGAAACACAGGCAAATGCTTCGGTCGATGCTGAAGGCACAGGTGAGCCAACAAAACTTGCCGATGGCGTGGAGCCGCCGACGGATGCCGGATCAGAACTGAAGCAAACGGATGCATCGGACGTGGCGTCTGACACGACACCTGAATTGAGGCCGACGCTGGTAGAGCTTCCGAGCGAGGAGGTACCATCGTCCAACGATGTCGCCGCAACTGAAAGCGCACCGGATACAAATCCAAGTGTCGCAAGTTCAGAAACTGAAAACACGTCTACTGAAACAGGTTCGCCTTCTGTAAATGAGACGAGCGCGAGCATCATCGCGCCCGACAAAGTGTTGGCGAGTGATGGGACGCAAACCGCGGAACAACCGCAGGGCACTAGTGCTGCTGTCGCCGATTCTGAGGAGGCCGCTTCTGAGCAGAATGTCAGCACGTCATCTGCAGAAACCAGTGCGCCATCTCCAGCAGATGTGCCAACTACCGATGACGCAGCAACAACGGCGAACGCTGAGTCTACTGAACAGCCCGATTTAGCTGGGCAGACGCCCAATGTCAGTGAAGAGCCGGCTTCCAGCACCCCAACCGCGCCGGTGGCAGATGTTGCTGATAGCAGCGCCGGCGGTCCTGTGATCCAGACGCCCAACGCGCAACTTGGCACAGCCGATGCCTCAGCGCCGACCGGGGGGGCTGATGAGGGTACATCAGGTTCTGACGAGGGCGCTGCAGTAGCCTCTGCGGCGACGGTGCCGACGGAAGGCGAGACTGTCGAGGTTGAAACTGCCAGTGACAATACCGAAGCGTCTTCCTCGCCCGCAGAAATGGTGGATCCAACATCTGGAGCGTCAACAACCACTGAAAGTATGGAAGTTGCGGTCTCTCAACCTGCAGCACCGCCGCAGTCCGCGACCGTTCCAGTTAGGAAGACAGGCTTCTTTGTTCAGATTGCTTCTTACCGCGATGAAGGCGAAGCGTCCTTGGCCTTTGACAGGATTGCGGCGCGTCATAGCGAAGTCCTGAGCGGTGCGGGATCTGATATTGCGCGGGCGGACTTGGGGGCAAAAGGCGTTTACTATCGGCTACGTGTCGGGCCTTATGACTCTATCGGTTCATCGAGCACGGTTTGCTCCCAGCTCAAAGCCAGAAATCAAGATTGCTTGGTCATAGAAGAAAAGTGATGTCGCCTCGCCTTTAGGGGCGGCTGCGATGAATTTTTCCTACCGACATCAACAAGGCGCGTATCCATGCCCATCAATAGTGAAGGCTATTTTGAATCCACGTTCCAAGTGCAGTCGGAGTGGGTTGATTACAACGGCCACATGAACATGGGCTATTATCTTGTCGCCCTTGACTTCAGTGCGACGGATCCCTTCTTTGATTATCTCGGCATCGGTCAGGACTATCTTAAGCAGACGAACAAATCGACTTTTACGCTTGGATCAAACATTGACTATATCCAAGAAGTGTTCGAAGGCGACCCCATTCGCGTCACAACTCAATTGCTGGATTGGGATCCTAAGCGGCTTCACTACATTCATCTGATGTATCATGCGGAGAAGGGGTTTCTTTCTGCTGTCAACGAACTTCTGTCCATCCATGTGAATATGGAAACGCGTAAGAGCGATTCCTTTATGGACGAGACCTTGGCCAAAATCGAAACCTTGTCGGCGTCGCACAAAACACTGCCTGTTCCCGAGCAAGCATTCCGCAAATTGGGTATCAGAAGAAAAGCCTGAAGGCTGTGATAGGTCCTATACGGACTATCTGCCTTTGAATTCCGGTTCGCGCTTTTCGATGAAAGACTGAATGCCTTCCTGAAAGTCTTTGGATCTGAACAAAAGCAAAAGCTGCATTAGAACGTGGTGTGTGTGCGATTCAAAGTCTTCTGTCAGTCCGTGCCGATAGAGGCGCTTCATGGCGCGGATACCAAGGGGGGCATTGGCGGCGATTTTTTCGGCCCATTCCATTGTCGTTGGTAAGAGTTCGTTGGGACCAACAACTTTGTTGACGAGGCCCAGTTCAAGCGCGCGATTGGCGTCAATGTCTTCGGCCAAAAAGCCGATCTCGCAGGCTTTCGCCCAGCCGACTAGGCGCGGCAAAAACCATGTGCCGCCACTTTCAGGAACGATCCCACGTTTCGCGAAACCGGGTAGCAGTTTGGCTTGATCGGACATGATCCGCATATCGCACCCGAGGGCCAGATCAAGTCCGTAGCCAGCGGCGGCACCGTTGAGGGCGCATAAGACCGGCACGTCAATGCGGTGCAGCGTGACCGTTGGAATTTCACGCGTGCTCAAATGCGCGGCGCCCCCGCCAGAAGAGAGCACACCCGAACCGCCGATCCCTTTACCGGACGCGGCGTCCTTCATATCCAGACCACTGCAAAAGCCTTTACCGGCACCCGTTACGACAATAGCGCGGATCTCTGTGTCTTCATCAATCTCTTTGAGCGCCTCACCCAGATCATTCAGCATACTGATGCTGATGGCGTTCATCCGATCAGGCCGATTGAGTGTAAGCGTTGCGATATTGTTCTTTTTTTCGAAAAGCAAATCGGCCATGGCAAATCCTGTGGTGTGCGGGCTGTCCCCGCAAGGATCAGCGTGGCGGGTTGGGTCTTGTGACGATAAAAGTCGAAACAGCGGAAAGGATCAAGAACACGGGCACAAGAATCCAGAAACGTCCCCAAAGCATGTAGGTCGTGAGAGCGAAGCTCGACGCGATAAGCGCCAACGCAGCGACCTTTGCCCAAGGAGAAATGGAACCGTGTTCAAACCAGTCCTGGATGGGCGGGCCAAATACCGGATGGCTCCAAAGCCAGTTGTGGAGGCGAGGTGAGCTGCGTGAAAAAGCCCAGATCGCGATCAAAAAGAACACGGTTGAGGGGAACACCGGCAAAATCGCACCGAGCAGACCAATTCCCGTAAAGAAAAGACCGACAGCGAGATAGGCCCGGCGCGCCCATGGGCCGATGGGTTCGGTCTGCTCAGAATCTTCCGGAATGTCGGAGCTCACAGGGGTCACTGTATACCGGGCCATCTTTGTGTTTTCCGGTACTCTGTCACAGATTAACGTCAACTTCGATTCCCCCGCGTTGCGCCCCAAAGCGCGAATATTCACCAACCACGCAATCCTAGTTGTGGACCCCTGACAAATCGGTAAACTCCGCGGCCAACGAAGACCGAAACGAGACAGTGAGGAAGAAAATGGTCGGAATTACCGCCTATGGGGGCTACGTGCCTCGCCTTCGATTGCAGCGCAAAGCAATGGCGCAGGCCAATGCGTGGTTCAATCCCGGCCTCATGGGGCAGGGCAAAGGTGAACGCTCAATGGCCAACTGGGATGAAGACAGCGTGACTATGGCGGTGGAGGCCTCCCGAGATTGCCTCAACGGAACGGGCAAAGAAGACATCGATAGCCTCTATTTCGCTTCAACGACCATGCCCTTTGCGGATCGGCAGAATTCTGGGATTCTGGCCGCGGCTCTAACGCTCGACGAGGACATTCAAGCAGCCGATATCAGCTCGTCTCAGCGGGCTGGCACCACCGCCCTAATGAACGCGCTGAATGCGGTAAAGGGCGGCGCGGTTCGAAATGGTCTGGTCGCGGCAGGCGAAAAGCGGAAAGCCCGCTCCGCCAGCGTCCAGGAATTTCAATTTGGGGATGCGGCGGCTGCCTTGACCGTCGGCGTCGGCAATCCGATTGCCACCTATCTAGGCGGGGCATCGGTCACCGTCGATTTCGTTGACCATTTCAGGGGCGACGCAGAAGAATTCGACTATAACTGGGAAGAGAGGTGGATCCGGGACGAAGGGATCATCAAAATTGTTCCACGTGCCGTCAAATCTGCACTCGAAAATGCCGGTGTAAGTGGTTCTGACATCAATCATTTTGTCTTTCCGTGCGTCTTTCCGCGTCTTCCTCAGAATGTGGCTAAGCAAAGCGGGATAGATCCCGAATCCGTAACCGATAATCTGGCTGGCAATATGGGGCAGGCTGGGGCGGCCCATGCGCTGGTCATGCTGGTCCATGCGCTGGAAAACGCTGAACCCGGTCAAAAGATCTTGGTGGCCAGCTTTGGTCAGGGATGCGACGCCCTTGTCTTCGAAGTGACACCTGAGATCAAAAACTTGTCTGCCCGCAAGGGAATATCTGGATGTCTGGCGGACCGGACTGAAGAAACCAACTACATGAAGTATTTGGCCTTTAACGGCTTGATTGAGCTCGAAAAAGGCATGCGGGCTGAGGTCGACAAGAAAACCGCCCTTACCACGCAATATCGCAAACGGGACATGCTCTATGGTCTTGTGGGCGGCAAATGTAAGAAATGTGGTACGGCTCAGTTCCCTCGGTCGAGAATTTGCGTCAATCCAAATTGCCAAGAGGTGGACAGCCAGGAGCCTTACAATTTTGCGGATAAGTTGGCAAAAATCCAATCCTGGTCGGCAGATTACCTGGCGTTTTCCATCGATCCGCCCTCGCATTATGGAATGATTACCTTCGAGGAAGGGGGCAGATTCCTGACCGATTTCACCGATGTCGAGGTAGGATCAATTGATTCCGGAATGTCGGTTCGTATGGTATTCAGGATCAAGGATTTCGACGATCGGCGCGGCTATGTCCGTTACTTCTGGAAGGCGGTATTGGCGGACTGATCGACATTAGATTGGTTTTGAGCACAGAGATTTTGCATTGAGCTAAGGAAAAGGGAGACCGAAATGGCAACGGGAATCAAAGATAAGGTGGCCGTCATCGGCATGGGCTGCTCAAAGTTCGGCGAACGTTGGGACAGCGGCGGCGAAGAGCTGATGGTGGAAGCCTATCTGGAAGCCATGGAAGACGCGGGTATTGAAACCAACCAAGTTGAGGCGGCTTGGTTCTCGACACACATTGACGAAATCGGCGTTGGGAAAGGCGGCACACCTCTTTCCACATCTCTCCGTCTACCGAACATTCCGGTTACGCGTGTTGAGAATTTTTGCGCATCCGGCTCTGAAGCATTTCGCGGCGCTGTCTACGCAGTTGCGGCGGGCGCCTGTGACATTGCTCTCGCACTCGGCGTCGAGAAGTTGAAAGACACAGGCTATGGCGGTTTGCCGGCCGGTCAAATGGGAACATTGAGCCCGCTTTGGGCGGCGACGGGATCTGCGCCCGGTAACTTTGCCCAACTTGCTTCCGCATACAGAGCAAAACACGGTGTGTCGAAGGAAGATCTCAAACGTGCAATCGCGCATGTTTCAGTGAAGTCTCACGCAAACGGGGCGAAGAACCCGAAAGCGCATCTGCAAAAGGCAGTGACCGAAGAGACGGTTTTGAATGCGCCGATGATTGCCGAACCGCTTGGACTGTTTGACTGCTGCGGTGTGTCTGACGGCGCAGCCGCCGCAATTGTGACGACACCGGAAATTGCGCGCTCAATGGGCAAAAAAGACCTTATCACGGTGAAAGCCCTCCAGCTTTCACTGTCCAATGGTCTTGAATCCCAGCACAATTCTTGGGATGGCAGCTATTTCCATACCGCGCGTATTGCCGCCAAGCGTGCTTATGAAGAAGCCGGTATCAAGAACCCGCGCGACGAAGTCAGCATGATGGAAGTTCATGACTGCTTCTCGATCACGGAAATGGTCACGATGGAAGATCTGTTCATCTCTCCTGAAGGCGGCGCTGTGAAGGACGTCATGGACGGCTTCTACGACGCGGATGGCCAAGTGCCTTGTCAGATTGATGGCGGCCTTAAGTGCTTCGGTCATCCGATCGGTGCAAGCGGTCTGCGCATGCTTTACGAAATGTATTTGCAGCTTCAGGGCCGGGCAGGGGATCGTCAGATCGCCAATCCAAAGATTGGCCTCACACATAATTTGGGCGGTGCGCCCATGTCGAACGTCTGCTCCGTAGCAATCGTCGGAGCGGAAGGCGTCTAACGATAAGGGGATAACCCCATACAGGACGTTTTCAGCCGGAGTGGAAACACTCCGGCTTTTTTTGTAGGAAATCTCATGCTGCACTCTCATCCTTCGAGACGGACCGGAGCCTGTCCTTGGGCTGCGCGAAGCGCAGACCCGAGGGGTCCTCCTCAGGATGAGTCCGAAATTGTGGCAACCTCATCCTGAGGTGCGAGCGCACGCGAGCCTCGAAGGATAGCTTGATCTGCATACTGACTTGCGAGTTCGCTGTTTTACTGGCTTGCAAACAACCAAAGCGCCCAAACCGAAGACGCGAGTATAACGAGCGCGCTGCCGCCGGCACCGAGGCCGCGTAGAGCGTTTTTTGTAGTGTCAGGCTTCAATCCCACAGCATGGGCAATGCGTGAGACGACAAGCACGCCGCCAAGAATATGCACACCCAAAGGCGTTGCGCCATTCATCTCAATCAAACCCATCAAGATCAGCGCCATGGGTACGGCTTCAACGAAGTTTGCGTGGCGGCGCATACCGAGCAACAGGACTTGATCATCGCCGTGACCGACGGAAATGTCCTGAGCAGCGCGCCTTCTGCCGGGATAGCTGGCAATGACAATGACCATCAGGCCAAGGACCCCTGCATAAAGCATTGTGATTTCCGGCATTGAGTTGGTCCTCCGTTGAATAATCAGATGTTGCGCACTTTACGCGGCGAGTTGTTCTTCAAGCCGGCCGAGGAAATGTTTCCATCCCCACTCGACACCCTCATCGACGCCAAAATCTGTATGGATGACAGCCACGCGCGTACCGCCCCGTTCGCCCGTAAAGTTAATCTCGACGCGGCTGGGATCATTGTCATGGCCACTGAGTTGACGCAAATAGACCAGGCGGTTGGGGGGATCGATCTCGAGAAATTTGCCTGTGATGACGGCAGCAGTGCCGTAGACCACGCGGTAAAGCCCGCCTGGATTGGGATCGAACTCAGCCTCGGAGCCCTGCCATTCAACAAAGAGCTTCGGGTCGGTGAAATATTGAAAGACACGCTCCGGCGGCGCGTCGATCCACACATCGATTTCAAAGCGGGAAGAGGGCGCGGTCATCTTCGCCGTTTCTCATCGCGTTCGGCGATGTGTTTGAGGTCCGCCAGACCCTGCTTCCAAAAACTGTCGAGCTGTTTGCGGAGCAACATGAGACCTTGTTTGTTGGCCCGGTAGTAATGCCGCGTCGCCTCGCGCCGGAGGGATAAAAGCCCCACGTCCATCAGCACACGAATGTGTTGCGAAACGCCAGGACGTGTCATGTCAAAGCGCTCGGCGATTTCACCAGCTGTGTACTCGCGCTCGGTGGCCAATTCCAAAATTTGACGCCGTGTCGGATCAGCAATGGCGCGCAGCTGTGCGTCCATTAAGCCAGCCAATCCGGTCCGTACTCGCACACATCAATGCGATTGGCATCATTGTCTTGAATAGTCAGGTATCTGAGCTGAGGCATTTGGTGGACCTCGGAACAGGCAACGCCGCGGTCCTCAAGCAGCTTGCGCGTCGCATCAAGGTCATCTACGCGGAAGCTCACGAAAACCCCGCTGTCCGTTTTTGCCTGATCAGGGGATTGGAAGAGGCAAATGTGGGCCGTGCCCCCGGCCCCCATCACAGCCATGCCGGGCACTTTGCGGCGGGCTTCTAAGCCGAGTTTGCTTTCGTACCACTCGGCTGATTTCTCAACATCACGAACCGGCACGAGGGCAGCGTGAAATTCACGAAATATTCCAGATGTGCTCATGACTCTTATGTAAGTGTATTCTTACGTAAGAGTCAAGTTTCAATCGAGCGAACCGTTCTTGGCGCTAAGCTCTAAGCGATTGGATAGATGATGTCGGTTTGCCACTTGTTTGGATCGGGTTCTTCGCCCGGGTCAGACACGTAAAACTCGACCGGCGGTCCCGCGATCTGGAGATTCTGTTTAGCGATAAACGCATTGATCGCCCCATGTGTTTCGCCCAGCGTTTCAAACGATCCGATATGGCTCTTCAAAACATATCGACCCGCCGGAATCTCTGACGGAACAATTTGCCCTTCACCGGCCATTTCGTTTGCAACCGGAATGCCGCACTCAACGACCGCTTTCGTATCCGACATCTCCAGATAGCGGCCGAAGGGGCGTCCGCTTTGTTCTTTGCCTTGCGCCGTGATGAACTGATGGATGGCGGGGAAGCATTCAGCAAACACGGTGCCGAACGCATCGGGCGTGGTTTCGCGGGTAATGCTCAACGTGTGAGTCTTCTCGCGAACAACAATTTTGCAGTCGCTCGTAATGGTCATGTGCGCCTCTCCCTGTTCATCATTGGGAAGTAACTATATGGTTACTTATGGATTTGGTCAACTCTCGAATGAAAAACGAAGCAGGCGCTGGCAGCACAGCATGATGTGCTATCGTTGGCGGACTCAAATGATGACGCGCCGGAGCACCCATGACGAAGAAGGACTTCTATAAAGCGGCAAGAAATGATCTGTCGGGCCCGATGAGCGGCGTGACTGTCGTGGAGGCCACAACGACATGGGCCGGCCCGATGGCGGCCTGCGTGCTCGCTGACTATGGCGCACGTGTGATCAAGATCGAACATCCCGAAGGCGAGGTCGTGCGGCGTCTGCCACCCGTGGTTCCCGACAGGGGGCTGACCGTGCCGAACGAAACCGTCAATCGAAACAAGCAATCTCTGACCATCGATTTGCATGCCGAGGAGGGAAAAAATCTCGTTCTGCAATTGGTCAAGCGCGCAGACATCTTCATCGAGAATTTCCGTCCGGGCACGATGGCGTCCTGGGGGTTGGGCTATCAGGACTTGAAAGAGGTCAAGCCTGACATTGTTTATGTGAGCATCAGTGGTTTTGGGCAGTTTGGTCCCTTAAGCGATCGCGTTGCATACGACCCGGTTGCACAGAATTTCTCTGGATGGGCGTCTTTGAATGGAGATCCTGAAGGCGGGCCAATGAAAGCACCGACTTACCTTGGTGACGATCTCGCCGGATTACATGGCGCATTGGGCGCCATGGCTGCGTTGCGTCACCGGGATCAAACGGGCGAAGGCCAGCATGTGGATGTGGCGTTGGTCGACAGTATTATGTATCAGAGCAACGGGCTCGCCACGACCGGGGCCCTCGGATTGCCGACGCCGCGTATGGGCAACCAATTTGCTATCGCCGTGCCTGTCAACAATTATGCGTGCGCAGACGGAAATGTTTTTGCCGGCATACTGCTCGACAATCACTGGAAAATATTGGCACGTGAACTCGGGCGCGAAGACCTTGGTGGCCTGACAACACCGGAACGGATTGCGCAAAGGGATGTGTTGGATCCCCTGTTGGCAGGTTATTGCGCGGAACGCACGGTCAAGGATGTAGTGGACCGATTCGCAGAACTTGGCTTGCCGGCGACGCCGGTGAATTCGCCTGTTGAAATATCAAAGGAACCTCATGTCCATGAGCGAGACATGCTGATCGAAACAAAGACGAGTGACGGTAAGACATTGCCCTTAGTCGGCCCAGCGGCGAAGTTTTCGCGCACACCCGTTGGAATTCGGCATGCGGCACCGGCGCTCGGGCAGGACAACGACACCATCTTGAAGGAACTGGGCATTTCGGACGAAGACAAGACCCGATTGCGCAATGACGGTGTTATTGGCTGACAAGAGTAAATCCGGACAACTCACATTAAAAACAAGGAACAGATTGTGCGTATAGGAATGATGGTGGGTGAGGGCAGCGGTGCCGCTCCCGAACTGAATGGTCTCGTTGAGCGTGGGCGTGCGGCTGAGGCCGCGGGTATGAATACCGCCTGGATTGCAAACATTGCTTTGGATGGGATGACGGCGGCAACGACGCTTGGCGGCGCCACAGATCGGATCGAAATTGGCACCGCCGTGATGCCGACCTTTACGCGGCATCCCGTTGCGATGGCCCAACAAGCGGCCAGTACACAATTGGCCTGCGACGGACGCTTCACCTTAGGAATTGGACTTGCGCATAAGTTCATGGTCGAAAACGCCTGGGGCCTTTCCTATGACAAACCGGCTCGGCACATGCGCGCCTATCTTGAAATCTTAGGCCCGCTTCTACGCGGTGAAACGGTAGAGCGATCGGATGATCACTACCGTGTGAACTTGCAGCCGCCGCCGGGAGACAAAAGCACCTCAATCTTGGTTGCAGCTCTGGGCCCCACCATGTTGCGTCTCACGGGTGAACTGGCCGACGGCACCATTACCTGGGCGACCGGTCTCAAAACGCTGACAGATCACATCGTGCCCGGTCTGGCGGAGGGTGCCGCGCGCGCCAACCGCCCGGCGCCACGTGTGGTGGCAGGTTTCCCCGTTATGTTGACCCGAAAGCCGGACGAAGCACGCGCTTTGGCGGCGAAAACATTTGCAGTCTACGCGCAAATTCCTTCTTACCGCGCGATGTTGGATCGCGAAGGCGCCAAGGGCGTTGAAGATTTGGCGATTGTTGGTGACGAAAACCTTCTGCGTACAGAACTTGGCCGTCTCGAATCTGCCGGGGTGACGGATCTCTGTGCCTTCCCGTTTGAAGTAGATGAAGGTGACATGGCGCGGACGATCGAATTCCTGGATTCTGTACGCGGTTGATGACCAAAACTAGCCGAGCGCGGGATCCGGAAGGAACGCGAGGCCGCATTTTAGACGCGGCCTTCATTGAGTTCTGTGCCAAGGGCTTGGCTGGTGCGCGCGTTGATGAAATTGCCGCGCGTGCGGGTACCAACAAGCGCATGCTGTACCATTATTTCGGCAGCAAGGAAGATCTCTTCCGCGCCTTATTGAACGAAAAGTCGAAGCGAACGGTGGAAGATCGCGAAGAAGCGCCGGAGGGATCTCTCCCAGACTCACTCGCACACTGGCAAATGCATCAGTTGAACGATGTGGATTGGACACGCCTGATCACTTGGGAAGCGTTAGCCTATGGAGCTGACGACATTGTCAATGAAGCTGAACGGGCTCACGGTTGGAAGGCGTTGATCGCTTCGATTAAACAGGCACAGCGAGAAGGGGACTTGCCATCAGAGTTGGATGCGGCGCAATTGCAGCTTTCTTTGGTTGCCCTCGTCACGTTTCCCGTTGCATTCCCTCAATTCACGAAAATGATCACCGGCATGGCGCCCAGCGACCCCGCCTTTGCAAAGAAACGCCAAAAATTCCTGCGCGCCTTGGCAAAGCTGATTGAAGAGGCAGCTTAGCCACGTACTGTGTCGAAAACATCTCCCCCTCCTAACCTCTCCCTCTTTTGAAAGAGGGAGAGGGACATCGCTGTACAGGCGGCTCCGCCCAGCGTTATTCCTCCACCCGGAACGCGAAGCGATTTGGGGGGAGGTTAGGAGGGGGGCTTTCGTAGAGTTTCTATTCGTTGGACGTTCTGGATGTTTTCAGTCCTTCCTCTGTTTTTCTGCACCAACCGCAAGGTTGACGTTGGTCGTTCATTCATTGATGGTCGCGGCAACCGATATCACTTGAGGAGCAAAAGATATGAAGATCGGAGTTGTTGCAGGCGCGGACGGCGGGACGCAGTCCATGAAAGACCTGGTGGCTTGGGGCCAGAAGATGGAGGCCAAAGGCATCGACAATCTGTGGATGGCCAATATTTTCTCCTACGATGCCATTTCGGCGCTGACCGTGATTGGTGCGGCGACATCAAAGATCCAGTTGGGCACAGCGGTGACGCCGACCTATCCGCGTCATCCAACGGCCATCGCGCAGCAGGCCCTGACCGCGGCGGCTGCGAGCGACAACCGCTTCATTCTAGGTATCGGCCTCTCACATAAGATTGTGATTGAGGACATGTTGGGCTTTTCCTACGACAAGCCCGCCCGCCACATGCGGGAATATCTTGAAGTGCTCATGCCAGGTGTGCGGGGGGAGGCGATCAATTTTGATGGTGATCAGTACAAGGTGCATGGCGTCAAATTTGAAGTGCCCGGCGCGAAGGACGTGCCCGTCGTGATTGCGGGGCTCGGGCCGGTTATGTTGAAATTGGCCGGATCGCTGGCCGACGGCACGTCGACCTGGATGGTTGGCCCGAAGACCATGGAACAGCACATCATCGCGAGTGTGAGCGCGGCGGCCAAAGAAGCCGGCAAAGGCGACCCCACGGTCGTTGGCGGTTTCCCGATTGTGTTGACCAACAAACCGGATGAGACGAAAGCCAAAATCGATGAGACCTTGGTGATCTACGGTCAACTCCCATCCTACCGTGCCATGCTGGACCGCGAAGGTGTTGACGGGCCGTCCGGTGTTGCCATCGTTGGCGGCGAGAATGTGTTGCGCTCAGAACTTGAACGTCTGCGCGATATGGGCGTCACTCATTTCAGTGCCGCGATCTCGACCGACGAACCGGGTGCCTACGACCGCACCGTCGATTTCCTCGCGGACTTTAAGTAAATCCGCATCGTGTCATCCCGGTTGCTGCTTTAGCAGCAGACCGGGATCCATAACCCCTGTACTTGCATCGAGAACTCAGGGGTTATGGATCCCCGCATTCGCGGGGATGACAAGAAACTTTCTATACGGACTCCTTAAACCGGTGCGTTCTTGCCACCCCTGATCAGGCGTCCTGGCATGGCGCCGGTATGCTCGCCGTTTTCGTACGTGACTTCACCAGAACAGATGGTGGCCCGGTAGCCGTCGGCGCGTTGCACCAAACGTTTCCCGCCGGCGGGCAGGTCATAGATCATTTCCGGCTTGTGCAAGCCCAACGCGTCATAATCGAACAGATTGAGATCCGCCTTATAGCCCGGTGCAATGACCCCGCGGTCGTGCAGGCCGTAAACCCGCGCAGTGTCTTGCGTCATTTTATGGACAACAAATTCAAGCGGCATGCGCGGCCCGCGGGCACGGTCGCGCGTGAAGTAAGACACCATGTATGTGGGCACACTGGCATCCACCAGGATGCCCACATGGGCACCGCCATCAGAAAGACCAAACACCGAGAGCGGATGTTCGATCACCTCGCGCTGACCTTCGAGGTTTCCTTCATACTTTCCAAAGAGCGTTAGCAAAGGGATACCCGCCGCCATCGTATCCATAATGACTTCGAGCGGATCTAGACCCCTCGCCATTGCAACGGCATTCACTGTATCTTGCGGGCCGGGCTCGTAACTGAGCTTCTCGTCCATGACGTAGATTCGGTCATAGTCATTCATCATCCAGACCGCATCCTTGTTCTTCGGCAAGATCTTCTCTTCCGTTAAGATTCGTTGCCGGAATGCCGGATCTTTAAGCCGAGCCTTCTGATCTTCGAGCGGCTGATTTTGAATCTCGCGATAGGCCGCATGCTGAGGCATTGGATTGATGGTGCCGTCGAGCGTCATCAGGATAGAGGCGGGACGGGCACCCACTTGCGGGCGTAGTTGAAAACCGTCCTTGTTAAGTTTGTCGGCCAGTCCCCAAACGCCGCTCTTACCCGCGGTGACGAGCGTTGTGATCGGGCGCCCGGTGGTGCGGGCAATGTGCTCGATCCAGCTCAGCTCTTTCTCATCGCTTAGATAATCTGAAATGATCTCAATGGTGCCATGGGGCATGCCGGTGAAGGCATCGCCAATGGTGCACATTTCATCTGCCGAAGCCTTGGTACCCGGCACCAAGTTTCCGGCTTTGTCGAGATGTCCATAAAACCGTGATGTTGAAAAGCCGAGAGCGCCCGCTTCCAACGCATCCCGCGTGATGTCGCGCATCTGTTCCATATCAGCGGGCGTTGCATCGTCATAGCAACGATCGCCCATGACGTAATGGCGAATGGCCACATGGGGCACCTGTGCGCCAACATCGACCGTATACGGTGTATCGATGCTGTCGAGATATTCGGGGAATGTTTCCCAGTTCCATGGAATGCCTTCATGCAGGGCCGTGCCCGGAATGTCCTCGACGCTTTCCATCAACGCAACAAGTTCGTCTTCCGTGCCGCGCTTCACCGGCGCAAAGCCGACGCCGCAATTACCCATCACAATACTGGTCACGCCATGCCAACTGCTGGGCGTTACCTGCTTGTCCCAACAGACCTGGCCGTCATAATGCGTATGAATGTCGACAAAACCGGGCGTGAGCGTGTCGCCTTTGGCATCGATCACACGCGTTGCCGCGGCTGGCGATTGTCCTTTGGCCGTCACATCGGAAATGACGCCGTCATTGACGACCACATCGCCCTCAAACCGTTCAGCACCGGTTCCGTCAACAATGGTTGCGTTTTTGATGATGAGATCGTCCACGGCTTCGTCCCTGTTTAATTGTTCTTAATGTCGATCATAATCGTTCGGCAGTCCGTGTCCATCAAGGCCGGTCTGGCCAGATCCGGGCAAGCCCGGCGCTACAGGCAGGTGTAGAGCGCGTCGATCAGGTGTTTGGGTTCTTTGCCCAAGCCGTAGCCGCTGGTGTGCCGGTTCGGCGTATAGCCAAAACTCAATCGATTTTTCGGGTCGGCGAAGGCGCAGAAGCCGCCGGCCCCGGCGGTGCCGATATTGCCTTCGCGGCCCCAATCGTTGAATGGCGAATTCAAAAGCAGGCCGAGCGCTACTCGAAAATCATTTCCGAACATCGAGTCGTTCTTGTTCCACTGTTCCTCGGCCATCAAAGTCAGCGTTGAGCCATCAAAGAGCGTAACGCCGTTGAATGCGCCTCCAAATGCCAACGGCGCAAACAATCGGGCCAAGGCTTCGGCATGGGCAACGCCGCCGCCAGAAGGAAAACCGATTTCGAGGAACTGTGACGACCCAAAGAAACCTGGATCGGCGGGCATCGACGCGAACTGAACCAATGTCTTCTCATTGATCAAGCCGCCGGACATGAGCTCATTCGCCGGGTTAGGAATGTGCGGCACGACGCGTTTCAAATCCGCTTCTGAGCAGCCAAGCACATAGTCCGCTCCGAGAGGTTTCGCGAACTCTTCATCGATGAATTTCGCAATGGGCCTTCCGTCAATCCGCCTTACGATTTCACCAATGATGTAACCGAATGTCAGCGAGTGATAGGTCTCGTTGGTGGCGGGCGGCCAATTGGGTGCTTGTGCCGCGATTTTCCCTGTGAGGACATCCCAGTTAAGGGCGTCACCCGGTTCGGCGGCATCGATGATGGCGAGGGATGCTTGATGCGCGAGCGCCTGACGGACCGTGATGTCTTGTTTGCCGTTCTGCGCAAATTCGGGCCAAAAGGTTGCGACCGGTTCATCGTAACTGAGCTTGCCGCGCGCATGGAGGAGGTGGGCCGCCAACGCGACGATCCCTTTGGTCACGGACATACAGCACACCAACGTGTCGGTATCCCACGCTTCCGATTTGGCGTCGGTTTTGTAGCCGCCCATGAGATCGACCACGGTCTCGCCGTTGTGAACAATGCACACGCGTGCACCCACTTCTCCATGTTGGTCGAAGTTGGCGATGAAAGCGTCCCGGACAGGCTCGAACGCGGCGGCGCAGGTTCCGGAAAGGGGAAAATCGGTCATCAGTTAGTTCCGGTGCAACGAAGGCAAGAGCGCAGAGTTATTCAAACCCTTTGATCATGATGATATTGCCGTCCGATGCCTTGAACCGATGTTGGGCCAAGGTTTGGTATTCTTCGGAATCGTACCAATCATGTGCGGCCTTTGAGTCAGGAAACTCAACGAGAACTGTTCGTGTCGCAGGCCATTCACCTTCAAGGACTTCTGGGTCTTCGTCCACCGCGAGCATTTTGCCCTTGTACTTCATAAATATGTCTATGAATCCGGCTTCGTATTTGGCGTATTCTTCCCGGTCGTCGATTTCAATTTTTGCGATCAAATAGTGTGTCATTGATGTGTTCCTGTTTTGTCCTGCTCCAAAATCCAAATTCATGTTGACGCCGTCAACATTTATTCCGTAGCCTGATGAAATCAACTTCGTTCAATCGACCGCTGCAACCTGACCGCCGTCGGCAACAAGGTGAGTAGCATTGAGCCACAGGCCAGCCGGACTCGCGGTGAATACAATGATGCGGGCGATTTCCTCGCCGGTGCCCAGACGGCCAAGGGGAATGGCTTTTTCGACGGCAGCATAAAATTTGGGATTGTTCTTCTTCTGTTGGTCCCAAGATCCATCTGGAAACCAGACCGCGCCCGGCGAAATCACATTGGCCCGGATTCCGTCTTTGCCGTGGGCTTGAGCAAACTCATTGGCGTAGGTGCGCATGGCGGCTTTGGCGGGCCCATAGGCTGAGACGCCGCGGCCGAAATAGAACTTGCTGGCCATAGAACCCACAAAGGTCACGCTGGCCGCATCGCTTGCCTTAAGGGCGGGCAGGGCTTCCTCGACAGCACGAACGCCGGCCATCATGTCGATCTCAAAGCTGCGGCGCCACGCTTCCTCGCTGTTGTCGACCCCAAATCCGCTGGCGTTGTGGATGAGAATGTCGAGCCCACCAAGGTCTTCAACCGCTTTTTTGACGAAGGCACGGGTCGCGGCACCATCGGCCAAATCAACCGAGCTGCCAAAAGCCTGGCTTCCTGCCTCGGTCAGGCGGGCGACGGCGGCATCAACGCCTTCTTGTTGGCGCGCACAGAGGGCAACCGTGCAGCCTTCATCGGACAGGAGCTTGGCGGTGTACCATCCAATTCCTTTGCTGCCGCCCAGAATGACGGCGCGTTTGCCGTGAAGCCCAAGATCCATTTTTGTTGCCTCTTGTTAAAAGAGTTTGAGCCGAAGTCGTGAGGCCTCTTTATATGGTGTGCACGGATTGCTTTTTGAGTGTCGGCTTCATCGCTCAGTCAACGCCTAACCCGCGTTTCAAGGCGCCCATATAGTCAGCCACGTAGCGCTTGTTCAGTGTGGTCCCCGGGATCATTTGAAACCCATGGCAGGCGGCGGGGTAAATATGCAGCTCTGACTTCACACCGTCGGCCATCAGGCGTTGGGCGTAAGCGATGTTCTCATCCCGGAATAAATCCAACGCCGCGGTCAAGATCCATGTGGGCGGCAAGCCTTTCAACGAGTCGGCACGCGCCGGCACTTGTGGGGCAGCGCGGGGCGCGTCGCCCAGATAGGCTGTCCAACCGAACTGATTGCTGTCTCGCGTCCACACAAATTCGCCGCACAGCGGGTCGCCCGGTGCGTCGCTGGTGCCCGTGCGGTCATCCAGCATGGGATAGACCAATTGTTGATGGCAAACCGCATAGGCGGCGAGGTCGCGGGCCTTAAGGCCCAGCGCGGCTGCAAGACCACCTCCCGCGCTCTCGCCGCCAATAGCAATCCGCTCGCGGTCGATACCCAGTTCCTCGGCACTCTTGTGCAACCAGGCAAGGCCCGCATAACAATCGTCGAGCGGCGCGGGGATCGGGTGTTCCGGCGCCAGCCGGTAATCGACCGACAGCACAACCGTGCCCAATTGTCCGCAGACGCGCAAATTCATCTCGTCGGACATTTCCGGCAAGCCCACCACATAGCCGCCGCCATGAATGTGCAGAAAGGCGGGGCGTTTGCCTTTCGCGTCTTTGGGTTTGTAGATCAAACACCGAATGTCCGGCGCTCCCTCCGGACCAGGAATGGTGACTTCCTCGCGCGTGACACCGTTTTCATCGGGATCACCCATATTCACCATGTCGAGAAACATCTTGCGTGACCCCGGCAACCGATCTGCACTCATGGGCATGTCGGGCAGAATGTCCAAAAGCGGATGCAGTTCGGGATCCAAAAGATGCTTCGTGCTCATGGGCGGCATTTCCTCCGTGTTTTATTGGCATGAGTAAACGGGGAAAAGCAGCGCCGATCAATAGGTGGCAAAATGGACGATATGCCCAACAATAAAGAAGGACCTCTTGCCTTGCGTCATATGCTGTGTGTCATCCCGCACTTGTTGCGGGATCCATATCCCCTGCGTATCTAATTTAGGCACAGGGCTTATAGATCCCCGATAACAGCTTTGCTGTTTCGGGGATGACGAGAGGAAATCGCGTCTATCTCTTCGCACTGGTCTTTATGGTCATGTGCTATTGTCGAGCGCCATGACCAACACCCCAGCAAACCTTGGCACCTGGGTCGATCGCCATACCATGCGGTTTGAACGGCGCTTGCCGGTGGACCTCGACACGGTTTGGCGCGCTGTCAGCGACGCACGTGAGCTTGGACATTGGTTCATGGAAACAGAATGGGAGCCTCGCGTCGGCGGACGCTTTGAGTTCAAACACGGCTGGGGCGGCACCATCGGCGTTTGGGAACCCAAGCACGCCATACAGTTTGATGCTGAAGCTGGCGGCAGTACACGTTTTGAATTGACGACGGTCGAAGAAAAAACACTGTTCGCCATCATCGACCGACTCTCACCAACGCAAACCGTTCCGCAACATGTCTTGGAAACCGGCAGCGAGATAGCTTGCCGTCAATCCGGCGGTCCTGGCACCCATTGGGTCGGCCTCGCTGCCGGATGGCACGGATTTGTGGATGCGCTACAGTCCAATCTTCAGGACGCGACCGACTCGCCCGAATTTCAGACTCTCGTTCGGCTATATGACGGCGTCCTTGAAGATCAATTTTCCTAAACAATCCAGGTGTCGTTTCCTGCCTCTATCGAAGCCATTGCCGAAGCGGATCAAGCTTGTCCGCGATTGACCTGCTTCGGACCAGCCCAGATAATCCATCTAGTTGCACAGAGAGAATAGGCAGACCTTGTTCGTTCAAGTGACCGCAATGTTCACGCACCTGATGATGGCTCCATGAATCACGAGCGGCTTCGTGAATTGGGTTTTGACCTCCGCCAGCGCGCGGAGACGGGCGAGTCGGAAGACGGCGCGTGGTTCGCAACGGCGCCGGATGGCACGCCAGTGGTACTCAAATGGTTTCCGGATTCGTCCGTCGCTGATCGTTACGCGGTACTCCTCCCGGCATTGGACGAACTTCGGTCGCGCGGCGTGCCTGTTCCCGCCTATCCTCACGTCCTTGTCGTCGACGGTTGGACGCTGGCCGCGCAGCAGATGCTGCCTGGCGCGTCGAAACGCAATCCATCGCCGGCAATGATCGAACAAATGGTCGAAGCCATTGCCGCGATGCAAGGTATCGATTGTCCGTTGCGTACGCCAGATCAGCTTCCTTGGGGAAAGTCCGTCGTAAACACGCTCACCGTTGGCACAGAAGGGTGGGCAGAGCACGCACCCCTACGGACCGGCGGCGGTCGCAGCGCCGCCGTGCTCGACCGTGTTTTGGCCATCGGTGCGGACGCTGACCCGGCTTGGTTCCCAAACACTGGGCTTGTGCACTTAGATCTGCACACCGACAATCTTCTGGCGGCCGAAGACGGCACGCTCAGCGGGATCATCGATTGGGAGGGTGCTTGCGCCGGCGATCCCCATTTTGATCTCGTCAGGTTTGCGTTCGATCTTGATGGTCACGATCAACCGGTTTGGGAGGTGGTTGAGGCCACCGGTATTGAGCCGCGCGTCATCCGCGCCTATGTCGCCCACCACGCACTACGTTGCACGTCCTGGCAGCTCCGCTACCATCCTGAGGATGTGCCGCGCCAACTCGACCGCGCGGAACGCGTTCTCGATCGGTACGACTTCTGATGCGTCAGACGTTTCGACCCGGCAGGTTCTGAACGAGGGCGGCGCCTTGTCTGACATTGGCGTTCGGTCCTAAGCCGAGCCAATCGAAAAGAGGCGGTTCGATGGTTGCTTTGGTCTCTTCTGAAAGCGCCGCGCTCCAATTGGTTTGGGGACGGATGAAATCGGCAGAGTAGTAGCCGAACAGCAAGGCGCGTTCCTCGTCTTTCGTTTTGTTTTCGCCCGACGTATGCCAAACGCGGCCGTCCATAGCGATGATGGCGCCCGCAGGCGCTTCAAAGGGCACAAGCTGTTCTTCGCGGTCGCCCGGCAATTGATCCTTATGTGTGATGTGGTGGCTTCCCGGCAGGTACAATGTCGCGCCGTTCGCCGCGTGTACATCGTCAAGGCACCAGATGATGTTCATCGACCAGGGCGCATGCCACGGCTCGGGAAGTACAACACCCAGATCGGAATGGATGGCCATGGATTGGCTGCCCGGTCGTGCGATGTTGGCTGTGAAGTTTGAAATGATGAAGCCTTCGCCCAGCAAATTTGTCACCAAATCGATGGCGCTCGGGTGCGTGATCAATTCTTGGAACACGGGGTCTAAGTCGATCAAGTTGAAGACGCGGACATTGGCGTCGTTGGGATCGAGCGTCGGGATGTATGTCGGCATGCCGCGCCGTTCACTCTCAGCCGCCGCAGCAACCAGTTTCGCGCGCACTGCTGCCGCTTCGGCGCGCGACAGCACATCGGGCACGATGCAAAAGCCGTTGTCCTTTAGTGCTTCCTTATGTTCGTTCGCGACGATAGGCATGGATGCGCACAATAGACCTCTGTTGTGCTCGGGCTTGACCCGAGCACCCAGAGCGTGAGGGTCCTGGGCCTTCGGGTCAAGCCCGAAGGCTACAGTTGTCTAATAATCGGTGACTAGCCCCGCGGGATTTCGTCGACAATTTCTTTGAGCTTGTCGAGATGCTGGGGGATGGTGAGGTCACCGCCGAGTGTGCGCAGGCAGATATGGGTGAGGCCTGTGTCTGTCCAGTTTTTGACGCGGTCTTTCCATTCGGCTTCGCGCGGGCCGACCACGGCAACGCCGGCTTCCATCCCGATAGCTGACGGATTGCGTCCGGCGTCTTTCGCCGCCGCATCGATGCGGCCCTTCACATTCGGGAAATCTTCAGGCGTGCACAGAACAAACCAGCCGTCAGCCTTGCTCCCGATTCTTTGAACCACGGGATCGCTCGGCACCGGCTGGGCGCCGATCCACATCGGGATCGGGCGTTGGATCGGCAGGGGATTGATCCCGAGCCCGTCAATTTTGTGCCATCGCCCCTCAAAGGTGACGGTTTCCTGGGTCCATAGCTTCTTGAGCACGTCCATCTGCTCGTCGCAACGTGCGCCACGGGTGCTGAAATCTTGTCCCAACGCTTCATACTCTTCTTTGCCGCCGCCCACACCGATGCCGAGGCGTAAGCGCCCGCCTGAGAGATTGTCGATTTCAGCGGCCTGTTTCGCAATAAAGGCGGTTTGGCGCGACGGTAAAATGATGACCGAGGGTACCAACTCAACCTTCTCCGTCACGGCCGCAAGATAAGCCATCAATGTAAGCGGCTCATGCAGATGACCGTTCTTGGGGCGAATGATTTGATCCGGCACGCGCAAATGCGTGTAACCCAATTGCTCCGCAAGCTGAGCAAAAGCCACGATCGACTTAAGATCGTCCGCCATTTCGCGGACAGGGAGGGAAACGCCGATTTTCAAGCTGCTTACTCCTTCGGAATCTTTATTCGTGGAAAAAAGTACAAGCCAATACAGAGAAGAATAATCACTACGCTTGTGCGTGGGGCGACATCAATGAACATTCCAAATAATCCAGAAAGGGAAATTGGAGCTCCTGCGACCAAGCTACTTGCGGGATAAAGAAACAAAATCAGTAGTAACAACCCAGCATGAAGTAGAAGCGCCAACAGAATGGATGTCCTAAGCCGTTGACGCTTTATCCCTTGTATAACTTCGTATCTGAGTTTCGTTTTGTCCATCTAATCTATGATCATATTCTATTAGCGAGATTTGCGGCCGCGTGCATGGCGTTCATAATGCTGTTGCGGCCCAAGACATCGCCAATCATGTGTGTGGGAATGCCTGTGCCCTTCGCCATATCGGCGACGGCACGGTTAGGTTCGTTATAGCTGACAAACACAACGGTCTGGGCAGGTAAGGTGCGCGTGCGGTCTGTGAACTGAACGCCAATGTCAATCTCATCATCGCGAATGGCGCGCACAAAGTGGCCGCCGATAAAGTCGAACTGGCCGCTGTAAAGCCGCTCGCGGGCCGCGCCGGCGGTGACAGGTGGGTAGGGGAGCCCGCTGCCCACCGCGTCCATGCGCGAAACCATGGTGACCTGGGCGCCGGCTTCCATTAGCACATCGGCAACCGAGATCGCCTCGAAAGACCCGGTGTCATCATAGACGACGGCAGGGCCTTCTATTTGCGCGTTCCGTCCGAACCCCAACAGATCCCAAGAGGAATAGACATGGGGCAGATCATGTCCCGGAACCGGCTCGCCCGGTGTCGTGAGTTGGAAGCCATCGGTGCGGGGGGTCGTGCCGGTCGCGATGACGATTTCGTCAGGTGCCGCCTCGCGGATCACGTGCTCATCCACCGGGCTGTTGAGATGGACCCGCACCTGCAGAAAGTCGAGTTCCTGGGCGAGCCAGGGGATGATGGTCCCGACATCGCGCCGGTGGGGCGCCTTGGCGGCAATGGTCACTTGCCCACCTAATTGTTTGGTGGCTTCGTAGAGCTCGACATTGTGTCCGCGTTTGGCCGCGAGCCGCGCGAACTCCATGCCTCCAGGGCCGCCGCCCACAACCATGATCTTTTTCAGTGTGTCCGGGCGCCCATCATCTTGCCCAGCCGTTTTGAGTTCCTGTGCCGCGTGGTGATTGACCGAGCATTTCATCACCCCGTTGCTCATAAGTTGACCCACGCATCCCATATTGGTGCCGATGCAGGGGCGGATGCGGTCTTCCTGTCCTGCACGTGCCTTTTTTACCAATTCGGGATCAGCAATCAGTGCACGAACCATCGAAACCATGTCCGCCGCGCCGCTTTTGACAATATGTTCCGCATGGTCGAGGGTCATGATGCGGCCTGTCACCATGACGGGGCTCTTGAGGTCGGGAGCAATCACTTCGTTCGCCGGCATTTCAACGCCAAGTGGATCGTCCGCCAGTGCGATCAATTTGTGGAAGCGCCAATAGGACCCCATATGCAACGAAACATAGTCGACCAACGGATCGGCCGTTGCAGCTATTTTGGCCGCCTGCTTGGCAGTGATAGCGCCGGGAACATAATCTTCGTTGGGCAAGCGGACGCCGACAGCAAAATCGCTGTCCTTGACCGAGTTTTTAACGGCTTCAATGACTTCGCGCAGGAAGCGGAACCGGTTTTCGAAGGTACCGCCATAGTCGTCCTCGCGTTTGTTAAGAGCCGGTGACAAGAACTCGTGGAGCAAATAGCCGCTCGACGCATGAATATCGATACCGTCTAAGCCAGCGTCGCGACAACGTATGGCGGCCGCTGCGAAGGCTTCAACCACATCGTCGATCATAGCTTTGGTGATGGCGATGGGGATGACGCCCGCCATCGGGTTTGGGATGGGACTTGCCGACCAATGTTCCGGCATGCCCGCAACTTCGGCGTAACCGGCACCCGGATGATAGGCCTGAAGAAGCATTTTCATACCTGTCGGCCGGATGGTGGTCGCCAGCTTGTCGAGGAACGGCATGCAACTGTCGTCCCACATGCGCAGGGCGCCGGGTGCGCTGGGATGAATGCTGGTGGCTTCCAAGGTGGAAAGCCCAACGCCGTTCTGACCGCGTGTTTCGTGATAAGCGATCAGCGCGTCGCCACTTAATCCCGTACTGTGGGGAGCCCGGACAACTCGATTGGGAATGGTTATGGGGCCGATGTCTAATGGTTCAAACAAAGCGTCGTATTGTGCCATTGCGCGTCCCTCGCTTTTGTTCGCTCATTCCACAAGCTGCTGGCAGCCTTGTAGATATTATGCATCCTTCGAGGCTCGCGTTGCTCGCACCTCGGGATGAGGCAGAAATTTATCCTCACCCTGAGGAGGCGCTATAGCGCCGTCTCGAAGGGTCGTCTTAGAATTATATCGCTCCGCCCATCGATTCGAATTACGTATGCTAAGTGACGACCGGAGCATTAGTTGCTGAGTCTAGTTGTTTGAAATTGGATCTGTCCACAAATGACGGCACATCAATGTGAATTTGCACATGCCGTCTTTGTTATGCAGCTTCCGCCTGCCAAACGGGGTGACCATCTTTAAGGACCGCCGAGAGGTTTTCTTCAGGTTTCGCAAGCGCGCGGATATCGTCAAGGGGATTGACCTTGCTGATCACCACGTCCGCTCGCGCGCCTTCGGCAAGCACGCCGACTTCGCCTTCCATCCGGCAAAGCCGAGGATTGACTACATACATGGCGTGCAAGATGTCCCGTGCGGATTGGGCTTCGGCACGGATTTCGAACTCTCGGTTTTGCCAAGTTTGTGTTTCGCCGATCAGGTCGGTCCCGAAGCCCATTTCAACACCCGCAGCGCGCGCATGTTCGAGTGAGCGCAGGCCGGCTTCGAAAACCACCTTGTTCTTTTCTTGATTGGCGGCCGGCAGACCGAGTTGGGCGCCGACCTCTTGCATGGCCGCATAGGTCACCAGAGTAGGGACCATAACCGCATTGTTCTTGCGCATGGCTTGGGCGGCCTCCGCGTCAATCAAGTTGCCGTGCTCGATGGAGTGGACGCCATTCTCGACAGCCATGGTGATGGCCTCGGGCGTGTAAGAATGGGCAGCAACGTAAGTCTTGCGGTTGTGGGCTTCTTGAACGGCGGCTTCGACTTCGCCTTTCGTGTACTGAACACAATCGAGCGGATCTGAGGGCGAGGCCACGCCGCCCGAAACGTGAATCTTGAGAAAGTCGGCTCCTTCGCGCAGCACATGCCGGGCCGCTTTGCGCACCGCATCGGCGCCGTCGGCCACGATGCCAAAAGCTGTGTGCCGCATTTGACAGGCACAATCGGGAACGGGGCGGGCGCCCCCTTCCGCGTCACCATGTCCGCCCGTCTGTGAAATCATCAAGCTGGAATGGGTAATGTTGGGGCCGACCAGCTCGCCCGCTTTGATCGCGCGGATAAATCCGGTGAGGTCGCCGCCCGTATCGCGGACCGTGGTGAACCCGCGGGTCAGCGTGTCGCGCGCAAGGCGTGCCATGGCGATGCCAAACTGCACTTCGGTCCACGTGGCCAGTTTTTGAAAGTTCATGGTTGCGAGACGGAAATGAACATGTGCGTCTATGAAGCCGGGCAATACATATTGTCCGCTTGCGTCGATCTCTATGTCCGCGGATGCGGTTGAGCCCCCGACCGCAACAATGCGCCCATCTTCCATCACCACATCGGCTTCTTCAGAGAAATCGAGCTTGTCGGTATCAAAGACAAGGCCGTTGCGAATGAGTGTCTTCATGGAGAGATCCGTTGGGCAGAGTGCCGGGGAAAGTCTGCATGAAAAGCATAGCTGGTCAAAGCCTGGGTGCAAGTGTCATAACGCATGCTCATTCACTCTGAAATCTGGATGCCAAGATGCGTGTTTCCCGCCGTTCATTGATGTCTTATTTGACCGCAACTCTTTGCGCCTTCGCTCTTCCAAGACGGGCGAAGGCCGAAGCGGGTGACGTGCGCCACATCTTGCCGTTAGCGACATCTACATCCTTCGGTATTTCGGTATCCGTGGGCTCCGCGCGAGAATCTTTGTCACTTATCGTTGGCAATCGTTCGGTGCCCGGACAAAAGAAGGACAGCAATGGTCGGTTTTGGTCATTTCATATTGATGAGCTGTCACCGGATACTGAATACCTATTGCAACTCAAGAGCGCCGACAAAACACTCGGTGATCCATGGCCTTTGAAGACGTTTCCAGATGCCGCAAGCCTGCCAAATTCATTTCGATTGCTGGCCTTTACCTGCGCCGGTGGCGGTGACGGGTTTGGAGTGCCCGGCCGTCAGTTCTTCAAGCCGCATGCGTTCCGCCAAAATCTCTTTGATGCGGCACTAGCCGAAAAGCCCGATGCCGCTGTCGCCATCGGTGATCATATCTATTGGGATCTACGGGGCGGAAACATGCCGGCTGTAGGACGGCGCTCGCCCCTCATCAAAACGCTGGCGGGTTGGTATTTGCAGTTTATGTACGGCGCGTTTGATCGGTCGAAGCCATTGCTCGGCACTTTTAACGAAGATGTCCTGACCCGTATCGGCGATGAACAGATCGCCGATCTATATGGCACACGGTTCCGTTCTGTGCCCATGTTCTTCGTGTCGGACGATCACGACTATTTCGAAAACGATGACGCTGAGAAGGAGTTGGTCACCTTCCCACCAGATGACTTCAGCAAAGCTGCACACAAGGCGATTGCCGATTTGTATTACCCACCCTTGCCGGATGGACCTTCGCCCGATCTCTCAAGAGCATTTGGAACCTTAAGGTACGGACAACTGTTTGAAGCGCCCTTGTTCGACTGTGCCGGGCACTTAACGCTTGGCGAGGAAGAAGCCCGTCTTGTGCCAAAGCTGGCCGAAAACTGGCTTATCGGACGTGCTTCCCAGTCGCCGGCCAAACATTTCGCTTTTGTGCCGTCGCATCCTATGGGTTGGACAGCGGGCAAGTGGCGCGAATGGTACCCGGATGTCGTGGCACCGGAAGGATTTGAGGGCGTCGTCACAAACGAGCTTTTAAGCGGCGTTCAAGGCAAACTCACAGCGCGCGCGCAAAAATATCTGTGGCAAATTGGGTGGTGGCGCCAACATCAGCGTTTGTTGGCGGCACTCGGCGACAGATCCACTTCCAGGTTTATGCTCTCGGGTGACATTCACGCACAAGGTTCAATCGAAATCCAAAATAGTGATGACCTGAATCTAACGGAAAGACCCGTCGCTTCTGTTTTGGTTGGGCCCGTTAGTACGTCGGACGTAACTTGGCCCACGTCCGCTCGAGGCATCGCGGCTGCAACACCGGAGGGACTGGACGTGACAGAAAGAGTGGCGACTAAGGAGGTTAACGGCTTCACAATGTTCGATATAACGCCGGAAGACGTTACTGCAAGGTTGTTCGATTGCGGCGGCCATGACCGCAGCCTCAGCGAAGACGGCTCTGTGCAGCGTGTCGAGGAAGTCGAAATAATCTGAAGGTGTTTAGTTACCCGCAAATTTAACTCTCAATGCCTCGTCATCAACTCAGATGAACAAAGAATTTTCGTCCAAGGTGTCTGAATTCCACTATATGTGTCATCCCCCGGTGGAGCGCAGCGGAATCCGGGGGATCCACTCACCGAAAAAGAATACGCTGATGCCAGTGGATTACCCGGACGCGCAGCTTCGCTGCTTACCGGGTAATGACACATGGAGTTGCTTTCGATGTCATCGCGGGCCGACGCAGTGGCCGCGGCGATCCAGCAAAGCATACGACTAAGCCTGTGGCTCAGGATTGCCGCGCTGCCTAACGGCAGCTCGCAATGACATGCTTTCTTGGGGTTTAGGCTGCTTCTTGCGCGATTGATGTGTCTTAAGCCGCCTGTCGAACCTCGGCGTCGGCTTGCGCTAAATCTGCGTCGCGCTGATCAAGACCTTCGAGCCAGCGCAAAATATCTTGGCTGACCAGGTTTGCATTGCCGATTTGGCAGTGTTGCGCGCCATGTTCCTGCGCGGTGTAAAGACGCGTCGTCACGGAGCGGGCGGTTGTGAGCGACTTGGCTTGACGATGGAATTGATCGAGACCGACCAAATGATCTTCGGTCCCGTGCGTGATCAACACATCCTGAGTAATCCGTGGGCAGATTTCCCTGAGATTGAGTGACGTCATCCACTTCAGATAGTCGAAAGGATCGCGCGCGCCACTCACATGCATGCCGTGATTTGTGGCCCAGCGTATGAATTGATCTTGCTCACATGCGCGATGAAGAGCTTTGTTGACGATAGAGCGTGCATTGAAATTGAGCAGGGTCTGCAATCCGCGATGTTTACGTTCGCCCAATCGCAGTTTCAGGCAGTCGAAGAACGCGTACATCGCGCCCCAAGAAACGACGCGTTTGATACGAGGCTCAAAGGCCGCCGCCCGCGGCGCGAGATAGCCGCCCAAAGACATACCAACAAGCGTGCATTCCTTGACGTCAAAATGATCGAGCACGGCACGGACAGGCCGCTCCCAGTCATAAGGCATATGAAGGCCATGAAAGCGCAGTGCGCCACCTTGGCCAGGCCCTTCAAAGGCGATGACGCGATAGCCAGCCTCCACAAATGGCGCCAAGGCCGGATACATTTCTTCGACCAGTCCATCAAAGCCGCTGTGCGCGAGGATGATGCCGCGCTCAGTTCCCTTGGCCGGCGCGTCGATGACAGGCAATTGGCCGCCTTCATAAGGCACGTTCGTGCGCAAGGCGGCGAGTTCGGGCAGCGCCCGGTCATGCAGTTCGATGAATCTTTTGTATGCGTCGCCTTTGCCGTCTTCGTCCGGTGCCATGTAAAACTCAGCCCCCTGATAATATTTGGCTGCAACGGCGAAGCGACTATCGTGTTCAGCACGCCGCCCAGCCGCCAACATTTCGCGTACCCAATCATCGAGCGACGTGATCTGTTTGCCTACTTCGGTCAATTCGTTGGCGGGGATCGTCCACGCCATGCGGTTCATCATGAAATTTAAGGCGATGTCGGGGTGCAGCTTCTTGTAGCCAAGGGTGGTGTCAGACATGGCGCGCCTCCATTGTGGCCGATCATAGGCCTTAGATAGCACCGCAAAATCATAAAAGCAACAAATTGTTGCTTTAGTGGAGTTTAGCTGTCTGCAGGCCCCAGAGCGCGATCGATGATTTTCTCAAGATCCGCTTTTTTGAGCCTTCCCGGGCGGGTGAAAAGTCTGAAATAAAAGGGCCCAAAGACCCGCTCGCTCAGGCGGTCCCCATCGGTATCGGCGGCCAGCTCACCACGTTCCACGGCACGGCTGATGACCTTTTGAAAGAGCTGGAAACGTGTATCCCAATAATCGCGCGCGGCCTCCGCGATCGCCTTGTCGGTGCGCGCCTCAACGCCCATAACCTGAAAAAACGTTGTGGCAAGCGGCGTCCCCATGAATCTGTTGATGCTGGTGAGCATATCGATCAAATCGTCGCGAAGGGTGCCCGCGTCCGGTTGAGGAATCTGCTCGTCCATCGACTCCAACATGGCCCACGCGATAAGGCGTGATTTGGATCCCCAACGGCGATACAGCGTGGTGCGGTTCACACCCGCTTTTTCGGCAACTTGTTCGAAAGTGAGATCTTGGCTGCCGCGTTCTGTCAGAATGGCAATCGTTGCTTCCATCACGTCCCGGCCCACCCGCGCGCTGCGCCCGGAAGGGCGCGACTGAGGCGCGGACTGAAGGGGCGCGGTGGATTTCTTCATAGGTGAACTTCACTCAGTAGACGGACTCTGAGCTTGGATCTAACAGGTGTTGTGCCTGACGGCTAGAAAAGATGTTCCGCCAGGTCGCTTTCGTCCCAGCCATAGCGTACGGCTTTTGCTGTGATCTTAGCCTCGCCTTGGGCTTCGAACGGAGCCACGTAAAGGTGCCAAGGCCCTTCATCCAATTGATAGCCGATAGAGGCGCCGTCAACCTCCGACGAGAGTATGATTTGGTTGCCGTTGACCGAGACAGAAGGCACGGGTGTTTTGCGCGGCTGCCCATTTTCATCCAGAAATCCGGCAACCATTTCTTGTTCGGACTGATTGCTGGTGTCGCCAACCTGCGCGAGCCAATTGTCTAGCCCCTCCCGCAAGCCGTTAAGGACTTGGGCATGTGCGGGGCTGTCGACGAGATTCCGAGTTTCGTAGGGGTCAGTTATCACATCATAGAGTTGCTCGGTGCCCGGCGGCAGAAACCAACGCGCTTGAACGTCATCTAAATCGCCGCGTGCGAAAAGATCTTTCATGTTGCGCATAATGGGCAGGTGATTGCGAAAACCCAGATCGTGACCGCCGGGTTGTTCCGGAACCCAGCTTCGAATGTATTTGAACTGCGCGGTGCGGACGGCCCTCTGGCGATCGGGCACAGAGTCGATCCGATCGCGCGCTGCAAATATTTGCTGGCGCTGTGACGCATCGAGGAAGGACCGGCCGTGTGAATGATCTGGGCCATCAACACCTGCCATGGCGAGGATGGTTGGGGCGAGGTCCACAAAACTGATCATCCGTTCGTCTATGCTGCCGGGCACGGCGTTTTCTGGCCGGAGACTTTCAGGCCATCGAACGATCATAGGCACGTTGATGCCGCTGTCGAACAATTCGCGTTTGGCCCTCGGCAGCCCATCCCCATGGTCTGTCGTCCAGATGACAATGGTGTTGTCCGCGAGCCCGTCTTGTTCGAGCAGCGCCAACGCTTCGCCGACTTGGCGGTCCATGATGGCAATATTGCGATAGTGTTGCGCGAGGCTGTCGCGGACAACTGGCGTGTCGGGATAGTAGGGCGGCAAGGGCATGGCATTGGGCGCGACATCGGGAACGTCATAGTGACCATAGTTGCGGATTTGCAGCAGCTGAATGGCGAAATGCAGAGTGCTGAGCGGCCACGCACCGAGTTTCGGAAACAGACCGCTTTCGTGGGTGACCAGTAGATTATCGAGCGCGAAGAACGGCTGGCCTTCGCCACGATTGCGCCAATGTGCGCCGTCTCCCTCGTCATCCCAAATTGTGAATGGACCCGTGTTGCCCCAAACACCACTGAACTGATAGTCGAGCTTATTGTCGGTATACGTATAATAACCGTTAGCGCGGAGTTGTTCCGGAAACGCCTTTACATGCACCGGTGGGACAGTTTTGTAACCACCTTCTGGCCTGCTCGACGTGCGCATATGCTGGGCACCGATCGAGATCTGATGCATGCCGGTGATCAGGGCCGCGCGGCTGGGCGCACACACACCCGCAGTGGTGAAGACGTTGGGGTAGCGCACCCCTTCTTCTGCAAGGGCGTCCAAATTCGGTGTGTGAGCAACGGGGTCGCCGAAGGCACCGATACGCGGGCCCAAATCTTCCGCTACCAGAAGCAAAATGTTCGGCTGATCGGCGGGAGCCGGACGCCGCTCCACATAGGCCGGAGGCCCAGGAGGCGATCCAGACAGGAACCAGGCAAGTCCGCCGCCAATTGCTAATACAATAAGGGCGAGGAGTGCAATTATCCCCCGAAAAAACAACGACATAGCTGCCTTGCCCCCTGCATTCGCGGCGTTAAACTGGGCCAACGGATCAACGGCCTTTCGCTGCCATCACTATTGGGAAGATGCCTATGAATGTCCACTCGAATGCAGATACGCCGCTTGAGGATATCGACTATTTCGATGGTGAGTTTTTGCAGGACCCGTACCCGACCTATGCGCGGCTGCGGGCCGAGGCGCCGGTCTTTCGCGATCCGAAGAACAACATTGTTTACGTATCGACCTTTGATTTGGTGAGTGAGGTTTGCCGCAACACGAAAACCTTTTCGAGCAAATTTGCGCATCTCTTTACCAGCAGCGGTCGCGATGAAATCGACCCGGAAGTGATTGAGATCATGCAGGACGGCATTCCTGGTGCGGATGCGCTGCAAACGGCGGACCCGCCCGATCATCAAATCTATCGCCGGGTTGCGCAGCAGGCGTTCAGCTACAAGCGCATCATGCAGATGGAAGATTATGTGGCGGAAGTCGCCAATGATCTCATCGACAATTTCATTGGGAATGGATGTTGCGAGTTTAAATCGCAATTCGGTGATGAAGTTCCCATGACCGTGATTGCGGATGCGCTAGGTGTACCGCGCAGCCTGATGCCGACCTTCCGGCGTTGGAGCCATGCATCCGTTGGGCAATTGGGCGGGATGCTCGATAAAGAAGGCCGTATTGAAGCGGCACGCAACATTGTTGAGCTGCAGCAATACTTCAAGAAGTGCATTGAAGAACGGCGCGAGAATCCGACGGATGACATCATTTCGGAAGTCGCCAATGCGACCATCGAGAAAGATGCCGAAAAGCGCCAGCTGACTTTGCCGGAATTGATGACCTTCCTCAGTTCCTTCCTTGTGGCGGGCAATGAAACCACAGCCCATTCCTTCACATCGGGGCTCTACAATCTGCTGGCGCACCCTGATCAACTAGCCATGGTGCAAAAAGACCCCAGCCTGATCCCGAACTTCATCGAAGAGACTTTGCGGTTGCTCACGCCGACCAACAATATGTGGCGCATCGCGACCGAGGATACCGAGTTGGCGGGTGTGCCGATCAAGGCTGGTGACAAAGTTCTGATCCGTTTTGGCTCGGCCAACCGTGACACGGCGAAGTTCGAGGATGGCGAGGCTTTCGACATCACGCGGAAGAATGCGCCGGACCATATGGCTTTCGGCGCCGGTATCCATACGTGCCTGGGCATGCAATTGGCGCGAAAAGAACTCAATACCGCGTTTCCGATCGTGCTCGATCGGCTCAAAAATATTCGCTTCGCGGAAGGTCGGAACACATTCCGCTATGCGCCAACCTATCTGTTGAGAGGGGTCGAAGAACTGCATATCGAGTTTGATGCAGGGCCGCCTTTGTCAGACTTTTAGTCCCGTTTGTTGATCCGGGAGCTGAGCTGTGGTGGGCACATATTGCCCATCAATGGCTTAGATTGCGTCGGTCTCGGGCAAACGCGATCATTTTAGGAATTGGCGCAACTCAATATCAACCATTGCGCGAAGTCGTGCGGCCGAAAGCAGCGACATTTTAGTGGCTGGTAAGTTCTAACGCGTCAAATGTTAGGAGGTGTCAAAGATAAAGAATTTATGAATGACCGAGGCGAGGGACACATCCGCTGATCCAGAGGCGGCAGCGCCGCCATCCACAACGCGCATTGGAAGAACAATTGCGCGTGTGCGGACGAATTTTCTCACCGGCCTTGTGGTCGCGGCGCCGATCAGCATTACGATTTATCTGACTTGGGTCTTTGTTGCCTTTGTCGATTGGCATGTGACGCCGCTCATTCCAACAGAGTACAGCCCGCCTTTTTCCATTCCGGGATTGGGTGTGGCGATCGTCTTTGTCGGGCTCACGATGCTCGGCGTGTTTGCGCGCAATTTCTTCGGCCGGTCGATCATCGAACTCGGACTTTGGATTTTCGAGAAGGTCCCGGTCATTCGCAGCGTCTATGGCGCGCTGAAACAGATCTTTGAAACAGTCGTTTCTGACCAGGCCGAGTCTTTTAAGCAGGTTGGGCTTATCGAATATCCACGTTTGGGCATGTGGTCGGTCGTTTTCGTCACAACAGAGACGCAAGGCGAGATCACCCATCATGCGGCATCAGACATGGTCAGCGTCTTCTTGCCGACAACGCCGAATCCGACTTCCGGTTATCTGCTGTTCGTTCCCCGGGATGAAATTATCATCCTGGATATGAGCATCGAGGAAGCGGCCAAGCTGATCATTTCGGCGGGCATTATTGAGCCGCCTTGGCATGGCACGCAGTTGGATGATCTTCGTGCCGCTGAGTGGACCGCAAGCCGGGCCATTGAACGGAAAGAACACCCGCCGGTGCATGAACAGGAGGTCGAGGTCCCGCGCGACCGCGTCGCCTAAGGGGCACGGCACAATGTTGTCATACCCCGGCGAAGCGGAGCCAAGTCCGGGGTATCCACTTACATGGTCCGATTGTGAATTGCGTGGAATTGGATTATCCGGACGCGCAGCTTGTGCTACTTACCGGGTAATGACACATGAGAATCCAATATTCCTCAACCGGACCGCAAAAGTTTGACGGCTTCATCGCGTTGGAAGAGATAGAGCAACGTCCGCAAAGCCTGTCCGCGTTGTGTTTCAAGTTGGGGATCGTTCTCAAGGATCAACTTGACGTCATCGCGGGCCATCAGCAAAAGCTCATCTTGTTCAGGAAGTTGAGCGATTTTGAATTCCGGCAAGCCACTCTGGCGCGTCCCCAACAATTCCCCGGCGCCGCGCAGACGCAAATCCTCTTCGGCGATTTTGAAGCCGTCTTCCGTTTCGCGCATGATGTTGAGACGTGCACGGGCGGTTTCGCCCAGCGGAGCTTGGTAGAGAAGGACACAGGAAGATTTCGCACTCCCACGCCCCACGCGCCCGCGCAGTTGGTGCAATTGGGCGAGGCCGAAACGTTCGGCATGCTCGATGATCATGATGGTCGCTTCCGGCACGTCGACACCGACTTCGATCACCGTTGTGGCAATCAAGATCGACAGATCGCCGCGTTGAAAGGCCCCCATAACAGCGTCTTTTTCCTGGGCTTTCATGCGCCCGTGGACGAGACCGACACGGTCACCGAAGATCTGTTGTAGGTGACGGTGACGATCTTCAGCCGCCGTGGCATCGATCACGTCGGACTCTTCGACCAGGGGGCAGACCCAGTAAGCACGTGCGCCACTTTGCAAGACGCGTTTAAGGCCCTCAACCACTTCATCAACACGTGCCGTCGAAATGATCCGTGTTTCGATTGGCTGGCGCCCCGGCGGCTTTTCGGTTAAAAGCGAAACATCCATATCGCCATAGTGGGTTAACGTCAGCGTCCGCGGAATAGGCGTCGCCGTCATGACCAACACATCGACCGGGTACTTGCCTTTGCCGGTGAGAGCTAGCCGTTGATGCACACCAAACCGATGCTGTTCATCCACAACAGCGACCGCCAGATCATCAAATTCGACCGTTTCTTGAAAGAGCGCATGAGTGCCCACAAGAATGTCTATTTCTTTGGTCTTCAGCTTCTCAAGAATTTCGTCCCGCGCTTTTCCGCGCTCGCGTCCCGTTAGAATCTCAAGACGCACGCCCACAGCCTCTGCCAGTGGCTGCAGTGAGGCGAGATGCTGGCGCGCCAGAATCTCCGTCGGCGCCATCATTGCGGCCTGAGCGCCATTTTCGATGGCGACGAGCATTGTCAGAAAGGCAACCAAAGTTTTGCCAGCCCCCACATCTCCTTGCAGAAGACGCAACATGCGATAGGGCGCGCCGAGATCCTGATCGATCTCTTTCAGTGCGCGCGTTTGCGCCGATGTAGGAGAAAAGGAAAGTTGCTTGAGAGCCTTTCCCCGCAATTGGTTCCCGAGCTTGAGCGGCCGGCCGCTTACCTTTTTCATTTGTGCCCGTACGAGGCCCAGCGCCAATTGATTTGAGAGCAACTCGTCATAAGCAAGACGTTGGCGGCTGGGTGCGCTGGATTCCAGATCTTTCAAATTCTGCGGTGCGTGGGCAGCATGAATGGCGTTGTGCCAGTCCGCCCACTGGCGCGCGTTCACCAATGGGGCTTCGTGCCACTCACCCAGTTCCGGTACCAACCCAACCGCGCCTGCAACAATCTTGTTCATGACCTTTTGGGTTATCCCCTCCGTCAAGGGGTAGACCGGCTGCTTGAGCGGGATCGATTTGAACTCTTCTTCGTCCACAATGAAGTCGGGATGCGTGATTTGCAGCACGCCGTGATAGCGATCGGTTTTGCCGCTGATGTAACGCGTTTCGCCGTTGGGAAGCATGCGGCTGAGATAATCTTGGCGCGCATGAAAGAAGACCAGATCCATGACGCCGTCCTCGTCACTGCACCGCACGCGATAGGGCAGGCGGCGATTGCGCGAGGGCGCGTGCTCGTCGACACGGACCTTCAGCGTCACGATTTCGCCGGTGGGCGCCGTGCTGATGGTCGGCATCTGGCTGCGGTCGATCAAGCTGTGGGGGAGGTGCCACAACAGGTCGACCACATGAGGGCCGACAAACGGCGTTAAGATCTTCTCAAGCCGCGGCCCGACGCCGCCGAGCGTTCGGGTGGACTTAAAAAGGGGGAATAGCTCTTCCGGTCTTTGCGCCAATTTTCTATGTATAGCGGCTCAAACCAAGTGGTTTGGCAAAATTGAGGGTGGGTGCGCTAAAATAACATGATGCGCTCGCCTCTGTCTTCCCGTAGCGGTCAATTCTGCTCGGATGTCAGGCAGGGAAATTGGGAGATTATTTTGGAGAGCAAAGATCCAGTTCGGCTGAAACGGCTGCGGTATCGGTCGTGGCATCGGGGCTTCAAGGAAATGGACCTGATCCTTGGACATTTTGCCGACTCCGAATTGCAGAGCTTGAATGATGCTGAGCTGGATGAATATGAAAGCCTCATCGATGAACCGGATCGCGAGCTCTATAAATGGATGACCGGTGAGGAGGTCGTTCCGAACCGGATAGATACAGTACTGTTCCGGCGTATTGCCGCATTCGGCCATCTGCCAAGGCCCTAGAACCGACCGATGAATGCCATTCTGAAAGACATCGTCGAAGAGTCGGGACGCCTTACCATAGGCGGTGTTCCTGAAGGCTATGATGCGCTGCTCGTGAGCGATCTGGCACGCGCGCACGGTACGGCTTTGCATGTTGCACGCGACGACGGACGCGCGCAGCAGATGTCGGAGGCCTTACAGTTCTTCGCGCCAGATGTTGAGGTCGTCCATATTCCGGCTTGGGACTGCCTGCCCTATGACCGGGTCTCGCCGCGCGCCGAAATTGTCAGCCAACGTATGGCCGCGCTCAACCGGTTGGTTGAGGTGCAGCAAGACACAGATCCAGCGCCATTGATTGTCGTAACGACGGTCAATGCAGTACTGCAGCGGCTGCCGGATCGGGTTGTCATTGCGGAGAGTCGCTTTCCAATTGCCATTGGCAACATGATTGATTTGGGCGAACTGACAGCCTTCCTGGAACGCAATGGCTACCGCCGCGCGAGCACCGTCATGGAGCCGGGTGATTTCGCCGTAAGAGGCGGTATTGTCGACATTTATCCGCCTTCCTTCGATGAACCGCTCCGGGTCGATTTTTTTGGCGACACGGTGGACGGTCTTCGGCATTTCGATCCGACAACCCAGCGTACAACGACACGGGAAACGCGGGTCGAATTGATGGCCGTCAGCGAAGTTGCGCTCACTGAAGAGAGCATAGCTCGTTTTCGATCGGGATACCGGGATGCATTTGGCGCCGTAACGGACGAGGATCCGCTTTATGAAGCGGTCAGTGCTGGACGTCACTATGCCGGGATGGAGCATTGGTTGCCGCTTTTCCATGAGTCGATGGAAACGATCTTCGATTATTTGGAAGACGCGATCGTGTCGCTCGATCATCAGGCTGAAGAGGCCATTGCCGCGCGTCTTGAGTTGATTGCCGATTATTTCGACGCGCGAAAGGCGGCGCTTGACCAGAGCAGCGGCGCCAAGGCATTTTCGACAGCGAATTACAAACCCTTACCGGGCGATGCTCTTTATCTCACCAAATCGGAATGGGACGAAAAACTCATTGAGGGCCGCTCCCGCCTGATCTCGCCGTTCCAACTACCTGAAGCGGAGAAGAACCGAACACTCGGTGGAAAGAGAGGGAGAGATTTCGCCCCGGAACGCGCGCAAGAAAACGTGAATGTGTTCGATGCTGTTGCAAACTATATCGACACGGTTAAAGCGGATAAGCGCAAGGTTCTCATTTCGAGTTGGACGCACGGATCGCGGGAACGGCTGAGCGGCGTGTTGTCCGAACACGGCGTAACACCCACGCCTTTGGTCGATGTTTGGGGCGAGGCCATGGGGCTTGGGGCCGACGATGTCGGCCTCATTGTCTTGCCTCTCGAGTCTGGTTTTGAGACAGACGAATTCGTCGTTATCAGTGAGCAGGATATTCTCGGTGACAGGCTCGTGCGGCGTCAAAAGTCGCGCCGTGCCGACAACTTCTTGCGTGAGGCTTCAAGCCTGTCTCCCGGCGATTTAGTTGTTCATGTGGATCATGGCATCGGCCGGTACGAAGGGCTCAAAACCATCGATGTAACGGGCGCGCCCCACGATTGCCTGCAAGTTCTCTATCACAATGACGATAAGCTCTATTTGCCCGTGGAGAACATCGAGCTGCTGAGCCGCTACGGGTCCGAAGATCTTGAAGTTCAATTAGACCGGCTTGGTGGCGCCGGTTGGCAAGCGCGAAAAGCAAAACTCAAAGAACGTCTCCGCGACATTGCCGATCAATTGATCAAAGTGGCCGCAGCGCGCGAATTGCGTACGGCGGATGCGACAACACCGCCGACGGGTATCTACGACGAGTTCTGTGCGCGGTTCCCCTACACCGAGACTGAAGATCAAGAGAATGCGATCGAAGACGTTCTTGAGGATTTGGCGAAGGGCCGTCCTATGGATCGTTTGGTCTGCGGCGATGTGGGCTTCGGCAAAACCGAAGTCGCGTTGCGTACAGCCTTCGTCATGGCCATGGAAGGACGCCAAGTTGCAGTCATCGTGCCGACCACTTTGCTGTGCCGGCAGCACTACAAGACGTTCAAGGAGCGGTTCGAAGGGCTGCCTGTTCGCATCGAACAATTGTCGCGCATGGTGGCGAACAAAGAGGCCACAGAGATCAAAAAACAGTTGGCCGAAGGGCAGGTCGATATTGTCATCGGTACGCATGCGTTGTTGGGAAAATCAATCGACTTCAAGAATCTTGGGTTGCTTGTCATCGACGAAGAGCAGCACTTTGGCGTTACGCACAAAGAACGGCTCAAGAGTCTGCGTGCGGATGTTCATGTGCTAACCCTGTCGGCGACACCCATCCCAAGAACATTGCAGCTGGCGCTATCGGGTGTGCGAGAACTGTCATTGATTGCGACGCCGCCGGTCGACCGGCTGGCGGTTCGAACTTTTGTTTCGCCCTTCGATCCTGTGATCATTCGCGAAGCGTTGCTGCGTGAGCACTACCGCGGCGGTCAGTCTTTCTATGTCTGTCCTCGAATTTCCGATCTGCCGGAAGCTGAGGAATTCCTCAAAGAAAGGGTGCCGGAGGTCAAAGTGGTCACGGCGCATGGGCAGATGACGCCAGGTCAACTCGATGATGTGATGAATGCTTTCTATGACAGAAAGTATGATGTGCTGCTGAGTACGACGATCGTTGAATCGGGACTGGATATTCCGAATGCCAACACGTTGGTGATACACCGCGCCGATCGGTTTGGACTGTCGCAGCTTTATCAGTTGCGCGGCCGCATCGGCCGGGCCAAGGCGCGTGCCTATGCCTATCTCACAGTGCCGCCCAACCGAAAGCTAACGGCAAATGCCGAACGCCGCTTAGAAGTTTTGCAAGCTCTGGATACGTTGGGAGCCGGGTTCAGCCTCGCCAGTCATGATTTGGATATCCGGGGTGCGGGCAATCTGCTCGGCGATGAACAGTCCGGGCACATCAAAGAAGTCGGCTTTGAGCTCTATCAGGAGATGCTGGAAGAAGCGGTATCTTCTTTGCGCAGCGGTGCAGACTTCGATGACGACGGACGCTGGTCGCCACAGATCAATATCGGAACGGCCGTATTAATTCCGGATCATTTTGTCCCCGATCTTGACGTGCGGCTTGCGCTTTATCGGCGTCTTTCCGAATTGGAAGACCCTCAGGAGATTGAGGGCTTTGCCGCAGAACTCATTGACCGGTTCGGCGAGTTGCCGGAAGAGGTTGAGCACTTGATGAAAATCGTTGCCATTAAGCAGCTTTGCCGCACCGCCGGTGTGGAAAACATTGATGCCGGCCCCAAGGGCGCAACCTTGTCGTTCCGGAACAATGAATTTGCGAATCCGGAAGGGCTCATTGCCTTTATCAACCGGTACAGCACCACCACCAAAGTTCGTCCAGACCAAAAACTGGTCTACAAGCGGGACTGGCCGTCACCGCAAGACCGGTTGGAGGGCACGCAGCATTTGTTGTCCGAACTCGAGAAACTCGTCCGAGCGGCAGAGAAGGCTGCTTAGAAGCCACTTTTCTGATTGTCATTGCACGGCAAGCAGCGGAAGCTGCGCCGTCCGGGCAATCTATGTCTCTTGCTATGTTCTTGTAGCTGAGTGGATACCCCGGACTTCGCTTCGCTCAGCCGGGGCATGACATCTAAGGCTTATGATCTGATCGCTTAGCTATACGTGCCCCAATATCTTATGTGGCTCGTAGAGTTCTTCGAGCGCGTTGATATCGTCGGTGGACAGATCGACGGTTAAGGCTTCAATGGCATCCTCAAGATGTGAGAGTTTCGACACGCCGATGATCGGCGAAGTGATCTCCTCTTTCGTCAACATCCATGCAAGCGCCGTTTGCATTGGCTTCACGCCAAGACGGGTCGCAACTTCGGTATTGCGGTCAGCAATCGCAAAATCATTGTCGGAATAATACATCGATTGGGCAAAGTCGTCGGATTGCGCGCGGGAGGTTTCGCCGCCGCCTTGCTTGTGCCGATTGCCGGCCAGAAAGCCACGGGCAAGGGGACTCCACGGGATTAATCCCACCCCTTCATGGGCGCATAGCGGATTCATCTCGCGCTCTTCTTCGCGGTAGATCAGATTGTAGTGGTTCTGCATGGACACAAAGCGTGCCCAGCCGCGCTGTTGCGCAAGGGCCAGATATTGTGCGAACTGCCACGCCCACATGGACGACGCGCCGATATATCGAACCTTACCGACGCGGACGAGATCGGTTAGGGCTTCAAGCGTTTCTTCAATCGGCGTTTTGTAGTCAAAGCGATGAATTTGATAAAGGTCAATGTAATCGACGCCAAGGCGAGAAAGCGAGCGATCACAGGCATCCATAATATGCTTGCGAGACAGGCCTTGGCGGTTGGGCTTACGTCCCACGGTACCGTTAAAGCATTTCGTGGCAATCACCACATCTTCACGATCCGGAACGAGATCTTTGACCGCCCGTCCGAGAACTTCTTCACTTGCCCCCAAGGAATAAACATCCGCCGTGTCAAAAAAGTTGATGCCCGCATCCAGCGCACGTTCGAAGAAAGGTCGCGCTTCGTCTTCTTCCAAAATCCAGTCGCGCCACTTCTTAGAACCATAGGTCATGGTGCCAAGGCAAAGTTGAGAGACGCGCAAACCTGTATTGCCAAGCCGACGGTACTTCATGCTCAGTTTCCTTATTGATCGATTTCGGAGACCCGTCCATCGTCCGAAGAGATAATCCGGGCATATTCAGCGCCGGCGGAAATGTCATTGTTAATGCCGGGTCTGATGTTTGCGTTCGTGGACGGGCCCGTCGGCCAATGATGGATGCCGCCGATGATCGTATACAGCCCGGTTTCCACGCCATCGCGGCAGGCGATCCACTTTTCGTAGAGCACCCGTGTGCCGTTTTCCGGACCGAAATGGCTGACAAAATGCTTGGGCGCCTCTGAACGGCAACCGTTAAACCGCCGCCAGAAATCCAACGTGTCGAAAGCGGAACTCATTTCTGCTCCCGCAGTTGCGTCAATGGCAGCAATTTGGCCGCCATGGAAAGGGGAATTCCGGTCGGTCGTGCCGTGAACCATGACTTTTGAGAGAGGGCGCCCCGGCGCGCATCGATTTAGCAAATCTGCCGGCATGGTTGCCCCAACAGTAAGCAAACCATGCACCGGTAGGTCTTCAGCACAAACGAGGTTAAACAGCAAGCCCGCGCTTTCGCCGAATCCTGCGAGATGAAGCTCGCTCTGAACGAATGGCTTCGCCTTTGAAAGGGCCAACAGGAGAGCCCGAATGTCGGCTTCTGACGGTCTTTCATTAATGGGTTTTGCGAGCAGCGATTTGTGGTGCTCGCTAAAAGAGAGATCATTCAAAATGGCAGCATCTTGTTCGGGCGTCAGACTCGTCGTCGACAAGAACAAAACGACCTGGGGCTTTTGTATATTCTGAACGGACCGGTCGAGGAATACGCAAAACCCCGTTGGTTCGGAAAGGCGTACGTCCTCAACCTGCCGAAAAGGCATCAGAGCATTGCAGGAGGTCCTAGCGGGTTGGGCAGTCTTCTCTGCGATTAGTTGGACGGCAAATATAAAGACGGCAAGCCAAAGAACGATGACAATGACGCGTCCTACATGCTCTCCCATGGATTCAAGCTCACACCGGTTCTATGTATTGTTTGCTTCTTCTTTGGCGCGTTGCGCCCTGCGGGCACGGATTCGATCGATCGTGCCAATAATGACTTCCGGGTCTTGAGCACCCGGCATCATCATTTTCTGGTCGAACACAAAACAGGGAACGCCGGCAATTTCCATCCCGCGCGCAAGCTGGTCTTCTTGGCGAACAAGATCAATGTCGGCGTCCGATTCCAACAAATCCGCGACAATTGCTGTGTCCATGCCGGCCTCTTCGGCAACTGAAACCAATACCGCATTTTCACCAATGTCTTCACCTTTTTCAAAGTAGCGCTGAAAAAGGAGATCCACGACTTTGTCCTGACAGCCCGCGCTGCCGGACCATCTGATCAACCGGTGTGAGTTTATGGTGTTCGGAGTCTTGGTAATCTTGTCGAAGGCGAAGTCGATATGGTCTTCCGCGCCGGCCTCCTTGAGCGACTGATAGATCTTGCCTGCGCGTGACGAGGAGCCGAACTTGCGTTGCAGATAGGTCTTCCGATCAACGCCTTCGCTGGGAATCGTTGGGTCAAGTTGGAAGGGACGCCAGCGAATGTCGAGATCGAGGTCAGGACGCATTTCCATCGCTTTTTCCAAGCGCTTTTTTCCGATGTAGCACCATGGACAGATGGTATCCGAGACGATATCGAGTTGCATGGTCATCACAGCCCTCTTGCTGAATTGTCGTCGAACCGAGGATTCCTCATGTCAGGAGACCAGTTTGGGTTCTGGGTGGCAAATGTCGTGGTTCTAACGGAGTAGCATATGTCGGAGCCGGCCTCAAAGGCACCCGAGGTACCAAACCGGTCATTGAGCGGAAAAACTGCGTTGGTGACGGGTGCGTCGAGTGGACTTGGCAAACGCTTTGCGCAAGTCCTTGCGGCCGCTGGCGCCCATGTCATCGTGACGGCTCGACGTACCGAAAAGCTGGAAGCACTGGTTTCCGAAATCCAGGCAGGTGGCGGGACGGCTTCAGCCCGCGCGCTTGATGTGTCTTCGCCTCAACAAATCTCTGCTGTCGTTGACTCCCTTGGCGCGGAAGTCGGCGACATCGACGTTCTCGTCAACAATGCGGGCATGAATATTGAGGGGCTTGCCGTTGATGTAACGCCCGAGACCTATGATTTGGTGATGAACACCAATCTGAGGGGCGCCTATTTTGTTGCGGTCGAAGTCGCGCGCCGGATGATCGAACGCGGTCAGGGCGGCAGCATCATCAATATTGCGTCAGTAAGCGGCGAAGTGGCCATGCCGGCCTTGTCGCTCTATTGCATGTCTAAATCCGCCGTCGCGATGATGACGCGGGTGATGGCCCGCGAATGGGCGCGCCACAAAATTAACGTCAATGCTTTGAGCCCCGGTTACATCGAAACGGAACTCAACGACGAATGGTTCGCCAGCGAAGGCGGGAAGCAGCAAATTAAATCATGGCCAAGACGCCGGTTGATGGAGCCTCAGTCTTTGGACGGGATGCTTCTCTTCTTGGCTTCGGAGGAGGGGGCCTTCACCACAGGATCCATACTCAAAATCGACGATGGGCAATATATCTAGCCAAGTATGTCCGTATACAGATCTAACCAAAATGCGAAAACACTCAAACGATGTAAAACTGGAGGAATAGATGGGACCGTTAGCTGGAATTAAGGTCGTTGAAATAGCGGGAATTGGACCTGGTCCTTTCTGCGCAATGATGCTGGCAGATATGGGAGCGGACGTCATTCGCGTTGACCGCAAGGGTGCCCAAGGGGGCTCTAAGTTTGATATCCTCAATCGCGGGCGCAAGTCCGTTGCCATTGACCTCAAAAGTGACGAAGGCAAGGAAGCGGTCTTAAAGCTCATCGATAAAGCCGATGCGTTGATTGAGGGATTTCGGCCTGGCGTCATGGAGCGTTTGGGTTTGGGGCCTGATGTGGCCCTCGAACGCAATCCGAAGCTTGTCTTCGGACGCATGACAGGTTGGGGGCAAGATGGGCCTTTGGCCCACGCGGCCGGGCACGACATCAATTATATTGCTTTGACGGGCGCCCTTTATGCGATGGGCCGGGACGAAACACCGCCGGCACCGCCCCTCAATTTAGTAGGCGATTTTGGCGGCGGCGGCATGTTGCTCGCATTCGGTATCGCTTGTGCGTTGATTGATGCGAAGAAAAGCGGCAAAGGCCAAGTTGTCGACGCGGCCATGACCGACGGAGCGTCAATTCTAAGCGCAATGATGTATGGGTTCTCGGCTTCCGGCATGTGGACCAACGACCGCTACTCCAACATGCTCGACGGTGGCGCGCACTTCTATGATTCCTATGAGACGTCAGATGGGAAATATATTGCGCTGGGCTCGATTGAGCCGCAGTTCTACGCCTTGCTGTTGGAGAAAACCGGCATCAACGATCCCGCGTTCAAGGATCAAATGAACCGTAACAACTGGCCTGAGCTCAAAAAACAGCTTGCGCAAATACTCAAGACCAAAACACGTGATGAGTGGTGCGAAATCATGGAAGGCACAGATGTGTGCTTCGCGCCGATATTGAACTTCAATGAGGCAACCGAGCATCCGCACAACAAAGCGCGCAACACATTCGTTGAGATTGAGGGCGTTAAACAACCGGCCCCCGCCCCGCGCTTTAGCCGGACATCGCCGAGCACACCTAATCCACCTGCTAAAGCAGGTGAGCATACGGAAGAAGCGCTGGCCGAATGGGGGATCAGCTCTGATGAGCTTGCGAAGATGAAGCAAGGGGGCGCCATTTAGCGCGCTAAAGTGAGGCCGTTTAGGCGTCACCTCGCTTCTTCATACCACCAGGTTGTCAGATCGGTGGGGCGCGGAGATCCTTTGGGAAAGTGGTATTCGCGTTTGTGGGCAAAGCGGTCGACGCGTGTGTGGTAGAGCGGGATCACATAATGACCGTTCAAGAGCTGGCGGTCCAACAAGCGCGTTGCGGCGACGAGATGCTCTCTTGTTCTCGCGCCGCTGATTTCATCGATCAGTGCATCAACGGTTCGGTCACGCACACCGGGCAAATTCCAGGATGCCGTCGTCTCTGCAGAGTGACTTGACCATCGGAAGGCCTGTTCATTTCCAGGGGAAAGTGTGCCGGGCCATAGGAAAGGAACAAGGTCAAAGTCAAAATCCTTGATCCGTTCGTTGAATGTCCCGCTTTCTTCTAACCTGACACTGAGGCCAATTCCGACCTTCTTGAGTTCTTGCGCAAAGAACAATGACACGCGTTCCATCGACTGATCCTTGATCATGAGTTCAAGGGTAAAGGGCTGAGCCGATGTCTGGTGAACTAGTTTTTGATCATGGATGATCCATCCTGCGTCTTTCAGCAATGTCAACGCCTGACGCCTGTTGGCCCGGGTATTCTCTTGGGCAAGGGGACGGACCAGCTTGCTCGTGAAAGGGATCAATCCCTTCTGAGAGAGAGTTTGAACAATCTGGTGCTCGCCGGCTGTCAGTTTACTTTCTGCGGACAATTCCGAGTTTGAAAAGAAACTCTGGGTGCGGCTGTAGCTGCCGAAAAAGTAGTTCTGATTAATCCAATGGAAGTCAAACAGAAGTGAGATGGCCTGACGTGTCCTTTTATCAGCTAGCAAGGCACGTCGCGTGTTAAAGGCTAAGCCATACATGCCGGTCGGGCGGTCATGTTCGACTTCGTTAAGAAGTATGCGTTTGTCCTCAATCGCTGAAAAGTCGTAACCGCGTTTCCACTTTGAAATGTTCGGTTCAAAGCGGACATCATATTTTCCAGTCTTGAAGGCTTCGAACAGCGTATTTTCATCGCGATAATAGTCAATCTGTACACGTTCGAAATTGTGCCGTCCTTTGTTGACGGCCAAGTGACGACCCCAATAGTTGGGATTGCGCCGGAAACGAACTTGTTTACCAAAGTCATAGCTTTCGATGACATAAGGTCCTGAACCGACGGGTACGAAAAGTTCGCGTTTTGTGAAATCAGTGTTGGCAAGGTGAGTCTTGGATAGAATGGGCATCAGCCCCATGATCAAAGGCAGTTCCCAGTTACTTGCCCCTACGCCAGCTTCCTTGAAGGTGAAACGAATGGTGCTGTCGTCCGTTACCTCGACTGATGCGACGCGGCCATAGTAGAGCCGATGGTTCGGGCGTCCTTTGTCGCGCAAAGTCTCAAATGAAAAGATGACATCTCGAACGGTCACGGGTGTGCCGTCGGAAAAGCGTGCATTTGGATTGAGCGTAAAGGCAACCCAAGACCGATCAGGCGCGGTTTCGACGGACTGCCCAACGAGACCGTAGAGGCTGAATGGCTCATCGGCCGACCGCGTGAGCAGGCTTTCATAAACAAGACCAAAGCGCCCGCTAATGCCTTTCGCAGAATTACCGACCAATGAAAGTGGGTTGAGCGTATCGAAGGAACCAAGTTCGGCAATCGTTAATGCACCGGCTGTGGGGGCCAGCGGGTTCACATAGTCGAAGTGAGCGAAATCTTCGGCGTATTTTGGTTGGCCATGCATTGCGATCGCATGCTCAGGTGCGGCCGAAACCGGGAGCGCAAACAGTGCAAGGACAGCAATCGTGAAGAGTCTCAACACGCCGGGTTTCATGAATTGGAATGGGTCAAAGGAAAGTGACCAAATTGAGATGTGAGGCCACCATTTAAGAGCTAACGAAACATTAATGACCAATCGTCTGTTCTCACGTGATTTCAGCTAGATAGACCAAATTCTTATGATCGGGCACCAGCTTTGACCGTTGTTTACCAGCTTTTGCAACCAAATTTTGCCAAATCTTCGAGATAGTAAGGCTTTTGAAGAACTCGGCTGGGGCCGGAGAACAGTATGTCCATAATTGATCGAGAACTCGAAGTTTGTGCGCAAAACTATACGCCTCTGCCTATCGTTTTGACGAAGGGGAGCGGTGTTTGGGTGCACGACGCCGATGGCCACCGTTATCTCGATATGATGAGCGGGTACTCTGCGGTCAGTATGGGACATTGCCACCCCCGCCTCGTTCGCGCGCTGACGGCGCAGGCAAAGCGCTTGGCGGTGACGTCGCGCGCCTTTCATACCGACAAGCTCGCGCCGTTTCTGGAAAAGCTTTGTGACATTGTTGGTCTTGATCGCGCGCTGCCGATGAACACGGGTGCTGAAGCCGTTGAAACCGCAATCAAGGCGGCGCGTCGGTGGGGGTATCAGGTCAAGGGCATTCCGAGAGATAGTGCTGAGATCATTGTCGCCGATGGCAACTTTCATGGCCGCACAACGACCATCATCAGCGCCTCGTCAGACAGTGATTATCAGCGCGATTTCGGTCCGTTAACGCCAGGATTCAAGATCGCGCCCTTCGGTGACATTGATGCTTTTGAGCAGGCGATAACGGGCAACACCTGCGCCATATTGGTCGAGCCGATCCAAGGTGAAGCCGGTATACAGGTGCCGCCAAGCGGATGGCTCGGGGAACTTCGAAGCGTGTGCGACAAGCACAATGTGTTGTTGCTGGTTGATGAGATTCAATCTGGTCTTGGCCGCACAGGAAAAATGTTCGCCTTTGAACATGAGGAAATTATTCCAGATGGCGTTATGGTCGGTAAGGCCCTGGGTGGCGGCTTGTTGCCGGTCTCTGCTTTTGTTGCAAAACGAGAAATCATGGATCTCTTTGACCCGGGAAGTCATGGCTCTACGTTTGGCGGCAATCCTCTGGCTGCCGTCGTTGGGCTAGAGGCGCTTCACGTTCTGGAGGAAGAGGGACTGGCAAAAAGATCTGAAGTGTTGGGTGAGCATCTTATGGAGGGGCTCGCAGATTTAGCGGGGCCCGTCATCAAAGAGGTGCGTGGCCGCGGCTTGTGGGTTGGTGTTGAAATCGACAGCTCCGTCGTTGACGGAAAGACGTTCTGTAAACTGCTTGCGCGCCGGGGCGTTCTCACAAAGGAAACACACGACTCCGTTGTGCGGTTCGCCCCGCCGCTTGTGATCAAGAAGAATGAAATTGATTGGGCCTTGGAACAGATCGGTGCGACGCTTGACGATGTCGCGAGTGCCCGTGAGCGTAACAAAACCGGTGACCAAGAACTGACCGTGAGAGGGGAGGACCGCATATGACGAGCGCAGGTCATCTTTTCATGTGTCCGCCGCGGCACTATGAGGTCAGCTACACAATCAATCCCTGGATGCGCCCTGACAGTTGGGAGTCCCATAAGCAGGAAAATCACGATCTTGCCCTACGTCAGTGGAACGAACTGTATCGGAAGATACGGTCGACAGGTGTAGACATTTCATTGGCTACGCCGGTGCTTAATGCGCCAGATATGGTCTTCACTGCCAATGCGGCAATCGTATTGGACCGCCGCGCAATCCTGGCGCGTTTTCGTCATCCGGAACGCCAGGTCGAGCAACCCATTTTTGAAGAGCATTTTCGACGCTTACAAGAACGTGGTGTTCTTGAAGACATTGTGATGTTTCCAGAAAATCTGCCGCAAGAAGGCGCTGGCGATTGTATTTGGGATCATCATCGCCGCCAGTTTTGGGCTGGCTATGGCCCGAGATCACACAAGTCCGCAGCGGACTTCATTGAAAACTATTTCGGTCAAAGTGTTGTTGCCCTCGAATTGGCGACTGATGCCTACTATCACCTGGATGTTTGTATGTGTCCGCTCACAGGGGGCGACATAATCTACTTCCCGCCGGCATTTACGGATGAATCCGTCACACGACTGAAAGATATGGTCGCCGATCAGGCGCATTTGATTGAGGCACAAGAAGAAGATGCCAGTGCCTTTGCGGTGAATGCCGTTAACATCGACCGAACGATCATTATGGCGGCGTGTAGTGACCGGCTGCGGGGTCAACTCACCGAGCGGGGATACCGGGTAGAAGTGGTGCCCTTGACCATGTTCACAATGAGCGGTGGCGCCGCATTTTGCCTTACGCTCAGATTGGATCGAAGTTCTGTGGCTTCAAGGCCCGGCGAAACCGCTTTAGAAAGTTTTGCGAAGTAAGGCGGTCAACAGAGCGCAACGATCAGTCATCCAACTGGTAACGACTTGTTGCCAAGCCGGAACATTGTTTCTAGGATTTCTTTTCCATGAGTGTCGATACTACCCAAAGCTCCGCGGACACAGGCGAAATAAGCCTGGCGCGTTTTGAACCCGACGAAAAATGGGGGTCGCCCCTAGCACTCTATCGGGCATTGCGGGAGTGTGTCTCATCCATCTGGACCAAAGAGATGTTTGCGAAGCCGATGGTTCTTAAGGAGTCGGCCATAGCGGATATCTTATTCCTAAGTGATCCAGATGGCATACGGCATGTCCTTATGGAAAATGTTGAGCGTTATCCTAAGTCCCCGATTCAACAACGTTTCCTAAAGCCTTCGCTCGGAGACGGTCTCTTAACGGCTGAGGGCGAGGTTTGGCGCACGCAACGCCACGCTGCGAATCCATCTTTTCGTGCCGAACAACTCACGCGCGTCGTTCCGGCGATTGTGAGTGCAGTAGAAGAACGTTTGTCCGCTTGGCGAGATTACCCGAACACAGTTCCGGTTGATATTCACCAGGAAATGATGGAACTCACTTTGGAAGTTCTTTGCCAAAGTCTGTTCTCAGGTGTTGAGGTCGACCGCAAGGCGCTCGGACATGCTGTAACCTATTATGTGGAAACGATGGGCAGCATTGGAATTCTGGACTTCCTCACGCTGCCTCAATGGTTGCCCAGTCTTAAACTTCGGCGAGCGCAGTGGTCGATCGACCATCTCCACAATGAAACGGCACGTATCGTCAGGGAACGTCAGGAGCAGACGGACAAACCCGAAGATCTGCTTTCCATGCTTATGCAGGCGCGTGATGATCAAACCGGCAACAGCTTAGGTGCGAAGCAGCTTCAAGACACAATGGCGACGCTTTTGTCCGCGGGACATGAAACGACAGCCATCACAATGACCATGCTGTTCTATCTTCTCAACGAATTTCCATGGGCACTGCGGAAGATACGAGAAGAAGTCGACGAAGTGTTGGGCGACCGTCAGTTGGAGGCAGGTGACCTAAAAGGCCTGCGGTTTACACGAATGGTCGTGGAAGAGGCACTGCGCTTGTATCCGCCTTCAGCGCTGTTGATTAGAGTGGCCGCAGAAGATGATGTCATTTGCGGACAAAAGATTCGTAAGGGGACAACGGTCACGATTTCTCAGTATATGGTCCAACGGCACCAAGCGCTTTGGGACAATCCTGACATGTTCGATCCCTACCGATTCTCACCGGAGAACAAATCGAAGATACACCGGTTTTCATACATGCCCTTTTCTCTAGGACCGAGGAGCTGTATCGGATCGACCTTTGCGATGATGGAATTGACGGCGGCGCTCGCCTTGATCGCACGTGAATTCGACATCGTCCGAGTAGACGATGCGCCTATTGAACTGCAGCTCAAGATCACCTTGCGGTTGAAGGAACGGCTCATGATGTTCATCAAGCCGCGCCAAAAAGAAGGTGCCGGACATTAATAGGTCACCGGCTACCTAGCAGCAGTTTGAGTCGATCGAGTATCCAGCTTGTTGAGCCACAGCAAGAGTGCCGGAAGGATGATGAGATCGACAAACAGTGCACCAATAATGATCAGTGATGTGAAAAGCCCTAAGTTTTTGTTGAATTCGAATCCAGACGTTGTCAGCACCAGAAATCCGACGATAAGCGAAACGGAAGTGATCACAATGGCTTTTCCAACCAGATCATAAGCGTACTTTACGGCGTCAAGCGGATTCTTTTTTTCGATTTCTATGGCGCGCTTGTATTTGACGAGAAAGTGGATCGTATCATCGACAATTAGTCCTAAGGTGATCGCCGGCACCGCTGCTGCAACGAGATCCAAGTAACCGTCAAGATATCCCCAGAGTCCAAATCCAACAGCTATGGGCAAAACGTTTGTTATCGTTCCTATCGCACCGAGACGAAGATTTCGAAGTGCAAGAAAAATGATGGCTGAGATGATCAAAAGCGCAACGAAGGTTGCGCCTATCATCGGTCGGACATTGTTGATAACGGATTCAGCAAAAACAACATTGATGCTCACACCCATCGTTCTCATTTGCTCAGGAAAGTTAGCCGCCATCCAACGCTCTGCATCATCATTGAGCTGAGTAATGTCCTTTGAGGTCGCCCCTCTGAGGATTGCAGTGACGCGTGTCGAAGAGCTGTCTGAGCTTATTCTGTCTCTCAGGTCCAGTCCTTGCGGCAAAGACAATTCATAGAGAAGCAGAAACTGCGCGATCTCTTCCTGAGTTTTCGGGAGTGAGTCCTCAGAAGTTTTCGTCTCGGACATGTGTTGTCCGATCAACTTGATCGTGTCAGCAACGGTTGTGCTGTATACAACCTTCTCGTTGGTTTTGAGCCATTCTGAGAAATGGTCGACGGCCTGCAGGTATTCAGGTGATTTAATTCCGTCTGCTTGTCCGCTGTCGATGCCGAATTCGACCAGGTTCAGCCCGGTCAGCTTTTGTTCAACAAAATCTGAAGCCCGGCGGTAATCGTATCTTTCGTCAAAGTATCTCACAAAATCGGCATCAAATGTGGAGCGGAACAAGCCTGCTAAAATGACGACCGTCAAAACGACTGAGGCAAGGAGAACTCTGCCGGGATGCCGATTGAGAAAATCTGCCAAACCCGACAGGAATGCCTTCTTGGTGTCTGGATTTTTAGAAGGGCTTATCGGAAAGAGAGTGAGACCCGCAGCAATCCAAGTAAAACAAAGCAAGAAACCCGCGACCACACCGGCAGTTACCACTTCGGCGAGCCGGTGAAAGGAGGGCGAGTCGGCAAAATTAAGGACAAAGAATCCAATGGATGTTGATGCGGCTGCCAAGAATATTGGAAAAAACGTTTCGCGTGCCGCGGAATGGACAGCAGCGCGTGATGTGAGGCCAGCGTCGATGAATTTTTGAGTGACAATCGTAAAGTGAACGCCGTTGGCCAATGACAAGATCATGACAATTACGGGCGCGGCTGAAAATCCCGGATCTATAAGCCTTCCGCTCCATCCCGCGATACCAACGGAAACCAGAGTTGCCATCAGAACTGCGCTCAATATGAACAGTGTTGCTGCAGAAAAACGGAAGAAAATGACGACCATCAGCCCGATCGTGAGGAAAGCAATCGGGGTCAGAAGAGCAGAGTCTTCGGCAGCCGCTTCAGCAAAAAGTGACATCAATGCGATGTTGCCCGTGATGTGTGGCTGAAGTGCTCCGCTCTCCTGGTTGGCGGTATCTGCCACAAGTGCCCGAACGGCAGCCATGATTTCGGCGACTTCGGCGGTGGCGTCCTTGGGTATCTGAAAATTGATGTTGAGCGCTGTTGTGGCACGGTCTTCGGAAACGAGCCAATTTTGCAGAAGTTCTTCGTCAGCCACACGATCCCTGAATTCAGCTAAACGCACGGCAGGTGACAAGCCTTCGTTTTCTGGGTCATAGGAAAACGGGCTCAATGACTTCACGCCGATGTCATTCGCCGTAGAACTCAAGAAAGGGTAGTTTGTGATTGAGTCAACCCGAATGGCGTGTGGAAGAGTCCATGCTTTTTCGGTGAGTTCGTGGATCGTCCTTATGCGATCAAATGTGAATACATCGCCTTCGTTGGCATGCAGCGCTATGAGTATGTTGTTATTTTGCGAGAATACAGTCTCGAATTGTTCCAATCTTTTAAGATCTACATTGTCTCGCCCAGCAAATATGCGTGTATCTGTCGATACCTTTAAGTATTGGGCCCCCATAAAGATGCTGAGGGTTACAATCAGGCAAAGGATCAGGGTGTATCTGGGATACGCAATCGGAAAGGGCAATCGGCTTTTCTCGTCATCATTCGCAGACTGACTTTTTTCTTCCACTGCGGAAACTCCCCGGCTTTTTCCGATGCAAAGCAATAAACACTTTTAAGGTGTAAGTTTGAGTGATACAGTTTCTTATCAACGAAAACTTTTATTGAAGGTTAGAATAGACCGCTGCAAAATCAAGCAACTAGGCCATTCAACTTATGAAACCTGTCAAAATGTTCAGGAAGTAGTTCTCAAGTTAATAATGGTTAACAGCGGATGCTCTGTATCCATATCAAATTACCACTTTTTAGTCGCTTAAAAAACAGTTAAATACTATAAAGAAAGAAACCGATCAGCATTTCTTCTGATCAAATAAAAGTAACAAAGGTGATGGTGTTGGATACTTTTTGTTTTGAAATCCTAGATCGCGAGGCGCTGAGCATTTGGCGCAAATCGTATAGGTATCTCCAACATTGAAGTTATGAATAGCGGAGAAGCGAAACGAAGCTCCATCCTTCCACGAGGATTGAGCGTAGTTTGAATTAAAGCTGATCCGCTGACTTTTAGATGGTCAGATTGTTGGCATTGCAATCGTAGGCATTGCATTCACCAACATAGTGGAGATCGGTGTGACGCAAACTTATGACGAACTGACGGGTGCGAAGGGGCGGGAAGTTAACTTCCGCGCAGAGCGTACGCCTGCACGTTCAGTGTTTGCCGGCACAGCCCCGCTGGTAAAGGTGGGGACGCTGACGTGCGGTCTGATCGATCTTAGTGTTAGCGGCTTGGCCGTAAAATCATCTGTCCACTGTTCTAGCGATCTATCAATCGGTGAAGAGGTCCCAATCACAGTCAGTGAAAATGGGCACACGCTGTTGATATCGCGCGGGCGTATTGCGCGCACTGAAGCGGTCGCCGGTGGAGATAAGATTGGTATTTCGTTGTCCGGTGAGGGGCTCGACATTCAAGCCCTCAAAGCAGCACATTTGCGGGCCGCAGTCACAAGCGAGAAGAAATACTCTTTAGGCGAACTGCGCGCACACGTTCCCACAGCTTACAGGGCTTTTATTGCGGATCTGCAATATTTGCTTTGTAGCTACAAGGGCTCAATCAAGGACTATATCGAACGGATTGATCCAACAGAGGAGGAGATCGAGGATTTCCTCCAGACATGTGAGGAGCGTGCCATACCGGAATGGCGGTCGCTTTGCTTTGAAGGTAACAAATTGGCGGGCCAAATGCTGGATCCGCAGGTCTTTCAATGGTGTAAGACCTTTACAGAGGCCGTTATAACGAGCGAAACCATCGTTTCCCCTCTTCAGCAGCGTGCCTATGAGAAACCTCTAGGCTATCCCGGTGACTACAAGGTCATGGATTATGTTTACGAGTGGACGCGGGAAGGGGAAGATCCCTACGCGCAGTTTGTTCACCGTCTTGCCTTAGAGCCGATGAGATGTGTGCAAACGCGGCTGAAGACACTGCAGGACATTATCCTATCCGAGTTGAAGAACGCGCCACGGAACAAATCATTTCGCCTAACAAACCTGGCTTGCGGTACGGCGCAGGAAATCAGAAATATCCTTGTTGACGGGCAGTTCAAAACACCCATGGACATAGCCCTCATTGATCAAGAAAAGAAAACATTGTCGTTTGCCTACGAGCGAACTTTTCCTTTAGTGCAGCAATTGAAGGGGCTGGTTCGCCTGAAGTACCTGAACACCAGCTTCAAAGAACTAATGCGGCCGGGCAAACTGTTCGAAGGGTTGGGACGGCAAAACTTAATCTACTCATTGGGATTGTTCGACTATCTAAAGGAAAAAAGAGGCAAGGCCCTCGTCCGGGGGCTGTACGAACATCTTGAGCCCGGCGGCCTCTTGGTTATTGCCAACCTTAAGGAGGGCGGTATTTCGAAATGGACGTCGGAATTCATGTCGAACTGGCCAATGATCTATCGAACCAAGGATGAGATGCTGACATTGGGTGAAAACCTGCACGGTGCGGAGCTCAGTATAAAAACAGATTCGCTTGGGGAAGTGCTCTTTCTGATGGTGCGAAAAAAAAGTGTTGCCGGATGAGGCGGAAAAAGGACTAGCCGATGAATGTTCAGTATACGAATGCGAAACGCTATCGAGGAACTTCGCCAGCCGCGATTTCTCATCACTACGACAAGCGTATCGATTTCTACAAATTGTGGATAGGCGACAGCCTCCTTTACAGTGCTGGTATCTATGTTGATCCAATCTCGAAGAAAGATGTTGTTTCAAGCGACGAAGAAGCCCAACAGCGAAAAGTCGATTTACACCTCAATGCCATCGGAGCAGGGCCAGGGTTTCGCTTGCTCGATATTGGATGCGGTTGGGGAGAAACACTAAAACGCGCGCAAACAGAGTATGGGATAGATAGTGCCGTTGGTCTGACGTTGAGCGAGGTGCAACGAGACTATGTCAATGAGCTGGCAATCCCGCGTACGTCGATTCGTCTTGAGAGTTACGAAGACTTCAAGCCAGAAAAGAAGTTTGACGGAATTGTAAACATTGAGGCCTTCGAGCATTTTGCGAAACTCGGATTGACCGTCGAACAAAAGCACACTGTTTACAGAGAGTATTTCAGCCGCTGCAAGGAATTTCTCAAACCGGCGGGGCGCCTTTCTATGCAGTTTTGTGTGTGGGGCGACATTGAGCGCGACAAAACACTAAATGTATTCCCGCAGGAGATTTTTCCGGAATGCGATTTGCCTTATGTCGATGAAGTGCTCGAAACCTCACGGCATGCGTTTGACGTTGACTACCTTGAGTTAGGTGCGTCGGACTACATTAAAACTCTGCAGTCATGGCGAAAACGATTGAACAGCCGGATGAACATGATCGTGGCACTGTCGGATATCGACACGTTTAAGATGTATGATCATTTCTTACGTAACGCGATTGTAGGGTTCAAGCGCAACCGTCTTAAGCTGTGTAGGATAGTTCTGCGGGCAAAAAAATAGGCTGTCCGGCACGTGCCCTACGCAATGGCGGAGTGGGTTTGGGAGTGGAGCTCCGCCTCTTCCATGACTTGAACTCTAGAAGACGGGAGCAACATGCGCACGCATGTGCCTTGTCCAAGTGCACTCTCCAGTTCGAGCGTCCCGTCATGCAACTCAACAACCTTTTTTACTAAAGGCAGGCCGAGTCCCACGCCACCGACATATCGGCTTATCGGGTCCTCAACTTGAATAAAGGGTTCGAGCACCGACGCAATGTTCTCCTCGGCGATACCGATTCCCGTATCTGTAACGATGATGCTGCAATTTTCTTGCGGTGTGTGAGTTGTGGATATTTCAACCCGTCCGCCCTTGGGTGTGAAATTGATCGCGTTTGTGAGGAGGTTGATAATCGCTTGCTTGATGCGGAGCTCATCGCCTTCAATGACCAAGTCACCACTGTGATTGACAAGCTTCAGATCTAGGCTCTTCTCGACGGCTCTGGCTTTAACTAGTTTCACCGACTGTTCGATCGTTTCGGTAAGGTCGAAGCTATCTTCGGAAATACTCAGCTTTCCGGCTTCAGCCTTTGAGAGGTCGAGGATGTCATTGATAATGCCCAACAGATGGCACCCGCTTTGATGAATATCCCCCGCATACTCGCGATACTGATCGTGGTCGATCTTTCCGAACAGTTCTTGCTTGATGATATCTGAAAAACCAATAATGGCATTAAGCGGCGTACGCAGTTCATGGCTCATGACAGCCAAAAATTCGCTCTTCGCGCGGTTTGCCGCTTCGGCGTCGATACGCAGGCTGTTTGCGAGTTGCTGTTTCTCATCCAGCGCCAGAGTATTCACAAAGTCGCTTCGTACATAATACTCAGTTACATATTTTGTGAATATCGACATGATCAGCGTGCCGCCGAGAAATGCACTGTTGTTGATTAGAATGAGCTGCGGAATGGGATTAATGAAGGCGGCCGCAATTACATACAACACGAAAAGCGCAAAGAGGCTGATGGAGTAGTTCAAGAAACGAAGCTGCACCAAACTAATCCAGTAGCCGGTCAGAATGGTGATGCCTGCGTAGTAGAAGTGATTTATGGGAGAAGGCGTTAGGACCGTCATTGAGATAACGCCGAGTCCGCCGAGGAAGATGCCGATTGTTAGGAATTTCTCAAAGTGATGCTTGAGCGGTTCCAGATAAGTAATAGTCGTAAAGGCTATGCCCAACGGTACGACGATTGAGAAACGAATGAACCAAACAGTATACAGCGCGCCCATGTCGCTAATAAGAAAGAGGTCGACAAGCGCGAAAAGCATGTAGAGGCCGATACCAAAGGCGATAAAGTAGCGTGCGACAGAGAGTGTTTGGTCGGCAGTTTGGTCGACAAATTGTTTTTCGAGGTTGGCATCTATGAAGCGCAACGTGTAACGCGACATATCGGCCTTTTTCGTTCCGGTCGGCTGGGAACGCTCAGGTCCTATGTGCATCTTTCACGACACCCCAAATGGCTCCGTCACCGTACGGATGGAAGCAGACACGCGTGAAATCAATTAGCTGTTAGATCGCAGAACCTAAATCCGCGTCCGTCGGTTTGTGGAATGACAGTACTGAATTGGGGTTAAGTCGCGCTTAAACAGGCATGCTTTTAGGCGCAGGTCATTGATCCGTTGCGACCTATAGGAGTTACCATTTGGTAACTTATGCAAATTTCGTTTGGATTTTGGGGAGCTCAGCTAAGAAAGCAGTTACCAACCGTTAACGATAATCTGTAGTCTGACTTATGATCGTTCGTATAGAAAGAGATCTTCGGTTGGCTTTTCTTTCTAGTTTTTGTGCCAACGTATGAGGCCTTCTTGCGCAACGGATGCAACCAATCTCCCGTCTTGCGTAAAGAAGCTGCCGCGATTAAATCCGCGGGCGCCGGCGGATGCTGGCGCATCTTGTGTGTACAAAAGCCATTCATCCGTCTTTAACGGTTGATGAAACCACATGGCGTGATCAATGCTCGCCGTGTTCAAAGAACCGTCGAACCAGCTCACACCATGGGGCAGAAGACATGTATCGATGAGCGTCATATCGGATGCATAGGCTAGAATGCACTGATGTAATGCCGGATCATCTGGCAATTCGCTAGTGGCCTTGACCCAAACATTCTGAACAGGCGCCTTCTTTTCCGGGTGGAATAGATCCACTGGTTCTATCGGGCGCGTTTCGATCGGCCTTTGCCGCGTAAACATCTGGCGATGTGTTTCGGGAATCTGATCCGCCTGTTGAAGCCGCAAGTCACGCTCGGAAAGCAGGCCGTCAGGCGGTGGGACATCCGGCATGTCAAATTGGTGGGACAGGCCTTCTTCGAGGATCTGGAAGGATATAGACATGTGGAAGATCGGACGGCCGTGTTGAATGGCAACTACACGGCGGCTTGTAAAACTTCTGCCATCCCGGCTGCGGTCCACCTCGTAGAGAATGGGGTGGCCGGGATCACCGGCGCGCAAAAAATATGCGTGCAAGGAATGGGCAAGCCGGCCTTCGACTGTCCGGTTGGCGGCGACCAGGGCCTGCCCCAAAACTTGCCCCCCATAAACGCGCTGCCAGCCTTCGTCCGGGCTCACCCCCCGGAAAAGGTTAACTTCGATCTGTTCCAAGTCGAGCAGACGCAGCAAGTCAGCAACGGTTTCGTCCAATTTTCCCTCCTCGCAAAATGTTCGGGAGCCGACCATTTGGGGTGCAGGTTGTCAAAGGGGCGAGTTGCCGCCATCTGCACGAGGCGGCCACGGCAGCGAAATTGGTTGGGACTCGCCGTCAGGCAGGGAAGTGTATAGAAGTTCTGTCTTCGATCCTCGCATTGATCTTGTCGCGGGCGAAAACTGATTTAGGAGTGGACATGAGCGAACTGAAGGCCGCCGTGGTTCCGGTGACGCCATTTCAACAGAATTGTTCGATTTGGTGGGATCCAGATACCGGAACCGGAGCTATTGTCGATCCGGGTGGGGACCTGCCGAAGGTCCGCGAGACAATTGCGAAGCATAATGTTTCAGTTGAGAAAATCCTGGTAACCCACGGACATTTAGATCATGCGGGCGGTGTTGCGGATTTGGCAGAAGAATACGATGTGCCCATTGAAGGGCCGCATGAGGGTGACCTGTTCCTCATTGAGAAACTTAGAGAGCAAGGGCAACGCTTTGGTTTTTCTGGCGCAAAGTCTTTTGAAACTGACCGTTGGCTGAAAGGCGGCGACACCGTCACGATTGGCGGGGCGGAATTGGATGTACGCCATTGTCCCGGACACACTCCAGGACATGTCATATTCGTCCATAGGGAATCGAAGATCTCAGCGGTTGGTGATGTGTTGTTTCGTGGATCGGTCGGACGCAGCGATTTGCCGGGCGGTGACCACAACCAACTAATCTCTTCAATACGCGAGGAGTTGTGGCCTTTAGGCAATGACATCACATTCATTCCTGGCCACGGTCCGCTTTCCACATTTGGGCAGGAGCGCATCGATAACCCCTTTGTGGCCGATTATTTGTTTTCATAGGCAAGCCAAAGAAAAGGCCGCCTCAAATGAGGCGGCCCAAGAAAACCGTTGGCTGCGTCACGGCTTATGATTGACGCCGTGAGCACATGTATCTGCCTACCGACGGTGTATCAGTAATGATCGAGCGTGATCGAATCATAGGTATTCCACACACTCGAAACTGCCGTAGCGGCAAATACCTTCACCAAGGGTTTAGACATCCGATCACCTCCTTTCAGTTGTTGAACCAATGAAGTGAGTTGGGCACAGAGGTCCGATTCGGTCAAGAGGGAGCCAGCATCCATGAGACGGCTAGGTTAATGGCACTGGATAATCTCTATTTTCTCAAGAGCGTCAGTCGTTTGTGCGCCCATATTAACTTAGAGTTTTTAAAGGTTGGCTGCGGAGGCCTTTTTTGGCATTTGCGTCGCCGCCAGTGATCCATCCTGCATTACTCATCCTCAGGCAGGTGGGATGGCTGCATGATGTCCGACAATGCCCAGTTCGGCGAAGCTATATGCAATCACGCCACGCCGGCGCACAGCGGCTTTAGGTTTTCTGGACGCCTTGCAGCAACCCATTCAGCCTGTGTAGCGAGCATTGTAGCCTGCAGCCACGTCCAGGACGGCGCCGCTGACATACTGCGCTGCAGGCGAAGCTAGAAATATCGCGGCCCCTGTCATGTCATCTGGTTCCAAGATGCCGGCCGGGAGGGTGTGACCAGAGCGAAGTGCGGCCTCTAAGTTGGCCGAGAATTCAGGGTTGTCCAGCAACTCACCGAAAATACCTGTCCTGACAGCCGTTGGGGCAATAGCATTAACGGTTATGTTGTACGGACCGAGATCGATCGCGGCACTTTTCACCAACCCGATCATGCCCCATTTCGAGACCGCGTAGTCGGATTGGCCAGCACTTCCCATCCTTCCTGCAATCGATGTCACAGCGATAATCCGTCCAGAGTTGCGCTCAATCATGTGAGCCAGTGCTGACTGCACAGTATTGGCCGCTCCGGTGAGATTGATGTCTAGGACGGTCTTGAAATGCGCCTCGGAAACATCTTGCAGCCGCCCGCCACCACCGATTCCTGCGTTTGCGACGACGATGTCCAACTGGCCGAGCCGGCCCACAGTCTGCTCTATCGCGTCTTGCATGGCGCGCTTGTCGGCGACATCTGCTCGGATACCAATCGCACGGCGGCCTTCCGCCTCAACGAATCCGACAGTTTCGTCGAGCTCTTCTTGAGATCCCAAGCGATAGCCAAGTATGTCACCGTAGGCGTCCGGGTCCGCGATATCGAGGGCTACAACGTCGGCGCCACTGCGCGCATACGCCACCGCAATCGCCCGTCCAATACCGCGTGCCGCGCCCGTGACAAGCGCTGTCTTCCCGGCCAGGGAAAAGGCCGCTCCTTCGATCGATTGCGCTACTGCGGGCCGTCCGGCAACAGCAAGGGCAGAAACACTCAAAGCGCCAGAAAGACCGAGCTTCAGAGCTTCTCGACGGTGTTCGTCGATCGGTTCCTTCAGGCTCTCGAAACTCGGGTTTTCCGTGCCTTTGTTCTTTTTCATGATTTTCTTCTTCCCGACGTGATGGAGCGAGCCCTTAACTATCCACGCATCCACGTCTGTCACCTTGATGGTGATCAAAGGTCCATTGGATGTCGGGTGAGGATCTTGCGTCTGGTCGCATGCAACACGCGCCGGGATTGCAGGATGGAATCAGATAATCGGAACCCAGATTGCGCTGATCTCGTGATACGTATCGGACGTGCAGAGCAATTGCGAATGTCGCTTCGCCGCTCAGTGGGCGATATGATCTTCGCCCGATACTCTGCAAAGGGCAGTTGATGAGGCGGCGGAGCTGATCCGTCAGGCTTTGCGCGTATGCGGCCTTTGTCACGGCCTAAACTGAACACTCACCTTGTTTCAGCCGAGCTCCGCTTTGTCGGCAAAGCGGCCATCGACCCAGCGTAGTGGAACGCCGCATAATCGGTGGTCATGGGGAATGAGGTGGGTTCGTATCCCACCATCAGTCTGATTGTTCTGTTCGAAAAGAAATGGCGGATGGGGTGGGATTCGAACCCACGAGACGCTTGCACGCCTGCCGGTTTTCAAGACCGGTGCCTTCAACCACTCGGCCACCCATCCCGCAGAACTCTTGGTAATAGAACCGTGAACAATGAAGAGAAAGCTAACAAAACTCGTTACGGCGAAATCGTGGCGCACGTTAATTTCAACTGTCCGAACTTGCAAGCCGCCCAATGAGGTGGTGATCTGTGTCCCGATGGCACACCGTCCCTCCCGTTTCGGGACAATTGAAATGCGTGAGCGTAGGGGCGACGCGCAATCTTCACAATTTGGTCGCCAAATGGTGCGCCGGCAATCAAAATCGACCGCCTTGCAGGGGCACGCCGTTTGCAGTCTCTTGCTGGTTGAGCGGCGTCCGTCGTGTGTAGGGCCGATAAGGGTGGTGGCATGAAACAAGAAACGGTTACCAACGAAGTTGCAGGTCGTTCGATCGAAGACGGCATTGATCATCCAATGCTGGCATGGGCGATTACGGCACATAAGTCCGGTGACCTTGCCAAGGCCGAAGAACTCTACCGACAGGTTATCAAGGAAGCGCCGCGTACCGTCGACGCGTGGCATTGGCTCGGTCTTGCGCTTGCAAAAACCGGCCGCATAAATGGGGCGCTCGACTGTCTCGATCGCGCAATCAGTTTGGAGCCGTCTCTGGCCAAACTTCACAGCAACAAGGCCGTGATTTTGGCGGGTGCCGATCGTAATGAACTGGCCATCGCTTCCTACAATGATGCGATAAAGTTGGATCCCGGCTACGCCGAAGCCTACAACAATCGAGGCAATCTTAATCTGAAGATTGGGAATTCCGAGGCGGCGATTGCCGATTACGAACACGCGCTGGAGCTTGACGCCGATTATCAAGATGCGCGTCTCAACAGAGGCAGGGCTAGATTTGATCAAGGTCAGTTTGATGCTGCTTTGGATGATTATCATGCCATTTGGATAACAGACGAAAGTTCGATCCCTGCTTGTGTTGGGATGTCGAGATGCTTAGAAAATCTAGAGAGGTTTGACGAAGCGCTTGAAGGATACGACATCGCCATTGGGCTTGATTCAAACCATGTCGAGGCGCTGGAATTTAAAGCACGTCTCCTTCTGAGGTTGGATCGCTCTGAAGAGGCAATCGACGCGATCGAAGATGTGCTGCATCAGCGACCGGAATTTGCTGATGGATTCATTCTTTACGGCAACATTCTCACAGACATTGGCGATAACGAACGGGCGCTGTTGTGCTTTGAGCGTGCTGCTATGTTGCAGCCAGAAGATGCTCAAGCCCAATTTCAGTATGGTATTCAACTTCAAGCTATTGGGCGCCTTGATGAAGCAATTGCAGCCTATGATGTCGCTATTCACTTAGATCCTGATCTAATTGGCGCACACAATAATCGCGGTGTCGCGTTCTATATTTCGGGCCGGTACGCAGAAGCCGAGGCAGCTACAGCCCGCGCAACGGAACTGGACCCGGATTTCGTCGAGGCAAAGGTAAACCATGCCAATGCGCTGGCGGCTCTGAAGCGGGGTGACGAAGCCGCCGCGGAGTATTTGGAAGCGATAAAGAAACAGCCGGACCTGGCCGGCAGCTATACAAATTTAGGACGTGTACTGATGGAGCAGGGGCGCGTCGAATTGGCCGTAAAGCACTTTGTGCGCGCTTGTGAGCTTGAGCCGACCGACAAAAACCTGGTTTCCAACCTGCTTTTCTGTCTCAATTTTGACTCGTCGATCGATGACGAAACAATCGTCACGTCGATCCAAAAACTGGGCGCGCGTTTTCGGCCGGAGGTGTCAATCGAAAGGCACTTTGAGCCTGAACCAAACAAGCGTCAGCTCAAAGTCGGATTGGTCAGCGCGGATTTTGGCGCACATCCGATTGGATATATGCTCAAGGGATTCCTGAAGCACCTGAATCAAAACAGGATTTCGGTAACCTGCTACTCCGGTCGCACAAAGCATGACGATGTGACCGACGAAATCAAATCTGCCGTGCCGGGGTGGTTCCCAACGATTGGCCAGTCAGACGAAGCGTTGGCCGATCGTATACAACGTGATGGTATCGACATATTGATTGACTTGGCGGGACACACAGCTGGCAATCGCTTGATGGCGTTCACATTGCGGCCCGCACCTTTGCAGCTCACATGGATGGGGGCATGCCACACAACTGGTATTCGAGAGTTCGATTACACCATCATGGATCCACACTATGTTGCGCCGGGTACTGAACATTGGTTCAATGAGAAGATCGCGCGTATGCCTGACATCAGATGGTGTTATGAGCCGCCGCATTACATTCCAGATGTCACAACTCCACCTAGTCTGCACCGTGGCTACGTTACTTTTGGCAGCTTTAACAACCTTGCCAAACTGAATGATGAAGTTCTGACCCTATGGGCGGACGTCCTCAAGGCCGTCGATCGTTCGCGGCTGTTGCTGAGCTGGAAGACGTTGGAAGACAAAAGCCAGATAACCCGACTGTCTCAATTCATGGCGACACAGGGCATCGATACAGACCGGCTCAGATTTTCTTCCGGTGCCGATACCCACGAAGGCGTGCTGGAAGAATATAGTGATGTGGATGTCTGCCTTGATCCGTTTCCGTTCTCGGGATGCCTGACCAGTTTTGAAGCGATGTGGATGGGATTGCCTGTTGTCACGATGCCGCAAGACAGACCTTGCTCGCGTCAGACGTTCGGACAAGTGATGGCTCTCGGACATCCGGAATGGGTGGCGCAGAGTAAGTTCGAATATGTACAGATCGCCAAGGAACTCGCATTGAATCCAGCGCTATTGCGTGACATGAGACGGCGGCAGAGAGAGCGGCTTGAGGAATCGCCGCTTGGTAATGGGAAACAGTTCGCGAAAAATTTCGAAGCGTTGCTTAGAGATTTGTGGTCTGAGCATTGCCAACAAATGGCAGGAGCGGATCAATGAAAGTCGCAATCCTTGCCGGTGGCGCCGGAACGCGCTTAGCCGAGGAAACCAAGATTAAACCAAAGCCAATGGTCGAAATTGGGGGGCGGCCCATTCTTTGGCATATCATGAAACACTATACCCATTTTGGATTTCAAGAGTTTGCGATCGCTCTTGGCTATAAGGGCGAGATCATTCGTGACTATATGGAGTCCTACTGCCGCATGAACAGCAATGTCCGCATTGACTTCAGAAGCGGCCAGGTTGCCTACGATCATAATCCCGATTTGGACTGGCAAGTTGAATTGGTTGAGACGGGTATAGCAACCATGACCGGGGGACGGATCAAACGTCTTGAGCCCTTTATGAACAAAGAGACTTTCATGCTGACTTGGGGCGATGGGCTATCTGATGTGAACCTGCACGAGCTTCTGGCGTTCCATCGATCGCATGGCAAGCTTGCAACAATGACTGCAGTAAGGCCACCCGCGAGATATGGACATCTTGAGTTTGAGGGCAATCGCGTGCGCGCGTTCACCGAAAAGCCGCAGACAGCTGAAGGTTGGATCAATGGCGCTTTCTTTGTTTTAGAGCCCGGAATCTTTGACTACATCGACGGCGACCAAATGGTTTGGGAACATGAACCGTTGGAGCATCTGTCAAGAGACGGTCAGCTTATGGCCTACAAGCACGAGTCTTTCTGGCAGTGTATGGACACGCTTCGTGAGAAGTACATTTTGGAGCGTCTTTGGGCCAGTGGGGAAGCCCCCTGGAAAGTATGGTCCTGATTGAGGGGCCGAGACGCTGCGGAAGCGGTTCTTTGCCTTTTTGCGTGGTTTTGTGCGATGCTAAGTCATTGCCGTTTCGACATTTTTTGAACCGGCGTTGAGTCAGAAAATGGGTCGAACACGCACACATGTCTGTTGCGCTGGAACAAGTGGTCAAAAGCTATGACGGCGTCGTAAACGTTGTAGACGATGTCAGTTTCAAAGCGGATGACGGCGAATTTGTTGCCTTGCTTGGCGAGTCCGGTTCGGGCAAGACCACAACTCTAAAACTCATCAATCGACTAATCGAACCCACTTCTGGTCTCATCCAGGTTGACGGCATTTCCGTGCTCGACACTGATGCTGTCACGTTGAGGCGGAAAATTGGCTATGCATTCCAAGGGGTCGGACTGTTTCCTCACATGACGGTTGAGGAAAATATTGGTGTCACGCCACGGCTCCTTCAGTGGTCTGTTGAGCGGGTTGATTCACGAATTGACGAATTGCTTGAACAGGTTGGATTGGACTCCTCAGACTACCGCAATAGATATCCACATGAACTATCCGGTGGGCAAAAGCAACGTATAGGCTTCGCCCGCGCTTTGGCTGCAGGACCAACAACAATGTTGTTGGATGAACCCTTTGGTGCACTGGATCCTCTAACGCGCGACCAGCTTAGAAGCGAGTTTAGAGCGCTCCAAAAAAAACTCGGTTTCACGACGATCATGGTGACGCACGATATGGCCGAGGCACTCATCTTAGCCGATCGCATCGTTGTTATGCGTGCTGGTCAAATTGTGCAAAACGGTACGCCGCGGGCCTTAATTGATGCACCAGAGGACGATTACATAACCGGCATGCTTGCCACGCCGCAACGCGAGGCACGGGCGCTTCAGGCGCTGACGGCTGACATTTAACAGGCCATACGGCTATTAGGCCATACAGCGAATTCGTCCACAATGAATGCAAATTTCCAAGAACGGCTTGCCGACCTTCCGCAATTTCTGAGCGGCCACATGGTGCTGTCGTTGAGCGCCCTTGCCATCGGTGTATTGATCAGTGTGCCGCTAGGAATATTTGTCTCGCGTAAGCCGTCTTGGCAGGGCGCTGTGCTCGGAACCGCCAGTCTTATTCAGACCATCCCCAGCATTGCGTTGTTGGCCCTAATGGTATTGGCGATGGGCGGTCAAATCGGCTTCTGGCCGTCGTTCCTTGCACTTATGCTCTATAGCGTTTTACCGGTGCTTCGTAACACCGTTGTTGGTATCAGCGAGCTTGAGCCTGAGTATATTGAGGCCGCGCGCGGCGTAGGGATGACCGAAAAGCAGCGACTGTTTCAGGTTGAACTTCCTCTAGCGCTGCCCGTCATTGTTGCCGGCATTCGTACGTCTGCGGTTTGGGTCGTCGGCATCGCCACTCTTTCCACGCCGGTTGGCGCTGCAAGTCTAGGCAACTACATTTTTGCGGGTCTTCAAACGCGGAATTGGCTCTCGGTAGTGTTCGGTTGCGTGCTGGCGGCCGCACTGGCAATTGTGCTGGACCAACTTATCCGAGCGATTGAATGGTCTATCCAACAACGTAAGCCGCTGGTTGGCCGGATTGCCGGTGCGGGACTGGCGAGCATTTTCGTTATTGGGTTGGCACCTCCATTGTGGGGGGCGCTGTCATCGAATTTCGCGATGGATGCCGCTGTGGGGGCCAAGACAACAACCGAAGTTGATGAACGCATCGTCAGCGGTGCGCTACCTCTTAAAGACGTACGCATCAAAATTGGTGCGAAGACGTTTACCGAGCAATACATATTGGCAGACGTTTTCGAAAAGCACTTGCGAGCGCAGGGAGCAGAGGTCGAGAACCTACAGAATATGGGGTCCACCATTTTGTTCGATGCCCTTCGTCAGAACAGTGTGGACCTCTATGTCGACTATACGGGGACCATCTGGACGACGCTGATGAAAAAAAGCGAGCCGGTTAGTCGCGCAGAGATGTTCATTCAAGTGGCCGACTTTCTTTTACGTGAGCACAAAGTTGTCGTTGCAGGCCGTTTGGGATTCGAGAACGCCTATGGGCTGGCTATGCGAAGGGACAAAGCCGCTGAGCTTGGCGTCACCCGCATCGGTGATCTCGCAAATCTGAGAAGTGCGATCTCAATAGGTGGTGATCCGGAGTTCTTTGCTCGTCCGGAATGGATCGCAGTCCGAGAGGCCTATGGGATTAGTGAGGCGCGTACCACCTCCATGGACTCTACATTCATGTATGGTGCAGTGAGAGATGGTGAAGTTGACGCCATCACCGCGTACACGACCGACGGCCGAATTTCGGCTTTTGACCTATTGGTTCTCCAAGATCCCAGGCAAGCGTTTCCGCCTTATGATGCAATCATTCTCATTGGGCCTGCTGCGTCGCAACGGCTGGGCTTCGTTGGGGCCCTCACGCCTCTGGTAAACCAGATCAGCGATCAGGTAATGCGTCAGGCGAATCAAATGGTCGATATTGACGGAGAATCGACCGGCACCGCGGCCGATTTCATACTGGCCGAAATCGCAAAATAAAGGCGCGGGCAGCGCACCATCTGCTGAGTCTGTTGGGGGCTAAACGCCTCTTCTGAGATCGCTCACTTTTCCCACACTATTGAGGCGAGATAGACCGGCGCGATTCTCGATGATTGCCACGAATAAGCAAATTTGGCTCAATATAGAGAATAAAAATTAGTATTTCATTAAGATTGGTTTATAAATAGTTAATAAAACCCGCGCAGGTGGTGACACGCAAGGTTAACTAGACCATTTCGGATAAATACTATTAACCCTAACCGCTGCGGTGCGACGAAAAGGTCCTATGGTTACTGGTTTAGGCCGAAAATCTGCGAAATATCAGACAGTTTACTCAACGATTACTCAAGTATATCGAATAGAAATTACGATGAACAAAGTGGAAACTGGTAAACAGAACAGTGAATTCCGGTCTTTTGCGAGTGTTCGTTGAGAAAAGATTAAGATAAATGGAAAGCTAATAGATAGGTTGTTTTGCTGTATATCTTGCTTTCCGTTTCGTAAATGAGGAATGATCTTTCGGATATTGAAGAATATTTTGAATTGAGACGAAATTTTTCTTTGGATATTTTGTATCCAGTATTTGGTTAGTCAGTATATCCAATGTTTCTGAATCATTTCAGAGCCGAAATACATCGAGATATTTGGACATTTACCACAAAAACTACTTGCGTTTACCTTGGAAGTTCCGCAAGGTCCGACTCGGATGACTGAGGCTATTGGGGATTGTCCGTCGCATGTCGGGGGCCCCAGTATTTATTAACTGAGACTGGAGAGATGACGATGAAAAAGTCTTTGCTCATGAGCGCGTCTTTGGCCGCTCTGATGGCTTTGTCAACGACTGCGTTCGCGCAGACGAATGACGATGGTGCACAAGCGACCGACGACGGTGACGCAACGGCACAAGATGGTGGTGTACTTAACGACCAACAGCAAGGCGATGACGGTTCACAGAACTCAAACGCCACGACTGACGGTGTTGCAGTTAACGTCGACGACGTCGCAAGCAACAACGACGACAACCTGAACGGTCAAGGCAATGATGCAAATGATGGTTCAGTCGCTCTTGACGACATTGCAAGCAACAATGACGACAACTTGAACGGTCGGGGTAACGACGCCAACGACGAGTCGCTGGCTGCCGACGATATTTTGAGCAACAACGTTCTTGCTGACGACATCAATAAGGGCAATGACCAAATTGATGACGACAACAACTTCAACAGCGGCAACAACGGCCAAGCTGCTGGAGATGATGCTCAAAAAGCCAATGGTGGTTCTGTCGCTCAAGACGACGACAACAACAACAACATGGGCACTGGTATCGCTCAAGACGACGACAACAACAACAGCAATGGTTCTGGTATTGCCCAGGACGATGACAACAACACCAACACCGGAACGGGCGTCGCACAAGATGACGACAACAACACCGGTGGTGTAGCTGGCATCGACGATGGCGATGACAACAATGTTGGCGGTCAGATCGCTCAAGACGACGACAACAACAACAACTTCGGAACGGGTATTGCCCAGGACGACGACAACAACAACAGCAATGGTTCCGGAATTGCTCAAGACGACAACAACGACAACAACTTTGGCAACAGCGACTCAGCTGTAGCTAATGACAATGCCGTTGCTGTTAATGTCGACAACCTGCAAATCGCTGTTGAAACTGACATCAACACCAATGCAAACTTCATGGGCGCTGCTTCTTTGGGCAACGTTACATCAGGTGTAGCAGTTGTTAACCTGACAGGTCAGGGCGGCAACGACGGTGGCAACTCTGACGCCACTTCAGAAGACGGTGTTGATGATGATGCCAACAGCATCGACGGCAACCGCAATGACCGCAACCGTCAAAACGCTAACGGCCGTTCACGTGCCGATGCAGCACGCGGTGGTGACGGTGGCGGAAACGGCAGCAGCACGTCAACCAGCGTCTCATACAGCGCAAATGCTTCTATGAGCAATGTTGGCAATGCAAGTGTCATGACACAAGCAAGCGTCAACTCTGGTTCTGCGAACAACACGCAGATGAACCAGGGCGTTGGTGCAAGCGTCGACACCATCAACTTCTAATCAGTTGAAAGCCTCGTGACTGGTGGATTTTCCACCAGTCACACTTTGATTTTCAATTGAGTTCGAAATGCTCTCGTTCAGAGAGCGTGATAGGAGTGCGTGTCCATGCGTCTCATGACTGTCAGAAAAATTGCGCTAAGTGTAGTGGTGTGTGCGAGCTTTGCGGCATCAAGCGCTTTTGCAATGGAAGATCTGCGGTCGGGCCAAGGGTCAGACGATTTCCTCTTTGAGGCCTTTGGCGCGGAAGCTGTGACCGGAGACGACGTTCTTTCCGCCGAATCCGGTCGGGAAGCGCTGGACATTGGAACCATCGACCTCGACTTGGAACTTACCCAGTCAACAAATAGCAACCGACAAGCGGCGAATAACCAAAACAATTTGGTGATTGATTCGCCAACGGGAAACGGGATCATCTCTGATGGGTCGTTCTCAAATTCATTGTTTGGCCAAGCTGTCGTTGTGACGGGTAATAACAATAACGTCCAAGTCAATGAGGCGGTGATCTTCAATATGTACTGACGCTTTAGAGATGTTAGCCTGCCTGAAGGGGTCGAATCGACCGTTTCAATGAGGAAATCCAAATGATTACGGCACGTAAAATTCGGAAATTTCAGGCAGGTTGCTCTATTGCGGCGCTTTTAGCCGCCGCGACTTTTCTACCGACTGAGGCAAAAGCTGGCGACGCGGTGTTTTTCATCTCCGGTGTCCCCATCAACGCTTATGTCACCAGTCTTCAAGAGAAGAAGTTTGAGACCATCGTTCGGCAGCAATATGACTTTAGCTGCGGATCGGCGGCACTCGCAACGCTTCTGACATATCACTACGACCGACCGACAACTGAGGCAGAGACCTTTGACGAGATGTGGGCGGTGGGAAACAAAGCGAAGATTCGCAAGGAAGGCTTCTCTTTGCTCGATATGAAGAAGTATCTGGACACGATTGGTCTACGGGCTGACGGATTTAAGCTTCCGTTGGACAAGCTTCGAGAAGTGGGTGTCCCAGTAATTACGCTGATCACAACACGCGGTTATACGCATTTTGTGGTTTTGCGGGGAATTACGGACGAACATGTCGTGATCGGTGACCCATCTTTGGGGTCGAGATTGATGAAGCGCGAAGACTTTATGGAAGAGTGGAGTGGGGTGGCTTTTGCCATTCACAACAAGGCGCGGTTGGCGCGGAGCATGTTCAATCTTGAACGGGACATGCCGCATGAACGGCGCGCAAATTTAGGACTTGCCGTCGCAATCAATAGATTGGGACTGGACGGTATAACGATCTTAACGCCTAGAATTGTAGCTCCGGGCACCATTGTGCAGGAATTCTGAGGCCGAGAGATCTAGGTATTGCGGGGAGCAAAGATGCCTGGTCGGGTTGAAAGTGAGAGAAGGCAATTGAGCAGAGTGCTCGGAACGGGAGGTGCCGTGATCGCGCTATCGGTCGCAGCGCAGTCGTTTGAATCAGCGCATGCCATGTCCGAACTTGAAGAATTACTCGGCGAACCGGTAGAAGCCCTGTCTGAGGACCAACTGGACGAAGTTCGCGGCGGTTTTATCTCCTTTGACGGCGTTCAGTTCAATTTTGCGGTGGATGTAAGTACGGTTGTTGACGGAACCATTGTACGGTCCGCGACCCTGGTTGCGGATACGTTGGCTTCGAATGCCGTTCTGCGGCCGGACGAGGCCGGAGTTCCTCTTGAGCCACAGGTTGTCGCTCAAGAGTTGACTATGACTCCGGAAACTGCCGATGAGATGCTTGATGGTGTACGACTTGAGCAGTCATCGACGACAGATGCGACAACTGTTGTTGTGGGATCAGCGGGATCGTCTGCAGCACCCTCCAGCGCGCCGGCACCATCTGCTTCGGCCACTCCGGCAGCCTCACTTGGCGGGCCGGCAGTTTTAGATGGCCTCGGGGCAGTTGCCGCATTGACCAATATTGCGGCAATTGTCGATGGTAACAACCGCAACGTGGCGTTAAATACAACGCTCACCGTTGATGTGGGTAATTTCACGGCGATCAATGCCGCAGCTGTAAGCGGACGTATCGAAAGTGCATTGTCTGGACTGGTCGCAGCCCAGATTGTTACCAATTTGTTCACGACAAGCTTCTGACATCTAACCCACCACTGTCCCCTGTGCACGATTTGGTCCAGGGGACTTTTTTTGCCTGATGTATGTGGTCTGGCAAATGTAGAGGTCATTGGCGCGCATTGTGATCGAGCCGGGTGGGGAAGGGCGATATACCGTTTTCACTACCACTGACCTGTGTTTCGCTGAATTTGAGCAAATGCATGGCTTTCCGATCATCTCATATGGGATAGATATCTTGATCCTCCGCAAAGGATGTCACTTTTTCCTAGTATGATTTCGTCATGGGCGAAATCATCATGCTCTGGTATGCAATCACACTATTCGGGGGGGCTTCGTTACCTGGAGCGTTTCCGATTGAGGTTGGCTCTCAGAGGGCCAGTACGGTTGCTAGGTGATAACGCGCGGTGTCAACGAGGCGTACTCAATCTCTCGAAATATGCTGATCGTTCGAGATGGTAACTCGAACTTACGCCCGTTCGTTTTGACGAAGATTGGTGGCGAACTGAGTCGCTAACGATACAGACAATCGTAGAAATACCCTGGATTGAATGGTGTTCGCACTTTTGTCACTGGCCATTTTCGTAGGCATCGGAGGTGAGAATTTATCCCAGTGGCATTTGATTGGACCCGTGGCACCGGGACAGGACCTTAGCACCCACAACTCATCTGGTTGTGCAATCGGAATTGAAGTGGGGAAGTGTTGCATTGAGAATTGGCTAAGCGCAATTCATCTGTAAACTGATCATAGTAATGGGTGAGTGAACGACGGCGCATTATCATTTGCCGATGGCAAAGCGCTTTGAGTGTCGCGTTCTATCAAGAGCATTTGCTTGTTTTTGTCCGGTATGCCGCGAGAGGGCGCAGTCACTTTGTGAGCGAAGGGCTGGGCGAACGGCATCGATAGAAGTTCGTTGCTGCAAATTCATTAGCAAATTGGCGGGGCAGGCCAATGACGCCCATCTATCGTTGCTATATAGGCAACCCCAAAATCCATGCTTCCGCAGTGCCCCACAGTAAATACTTGTTTTGATGATCGTGCGGCTCTCTGCGATTGCCAGGAAGAAACTTGAAATTTCGGTGCGTTATGCCTCGATGGAAAGCGTTAAGGCACACATTGATTTGGTTCGTCCGCACTTAGTGGCGATGTTGTGCGGTACCGGTACGGAAGCAAAAGACACCAGCTTCGTTGACTGCTAAGCCACCCCGGCTGTTTTTTGTCAGGTCCGCCGCTGTCGCAAGCCAAAGCCGGTCTTCGCGATCCATGTCTGCCGTACCAATGACATTTGCATAGTCTTTGAGTATGTGACTGAGTGCTCAGTTTCAGTCGCGGTACAAGCGACGAACAAATTTCGACATTCCATAGGTCACAAAACTTGAGCAACAGTGGCTAACGCCTGGGGTAACGTTCGCTCAAGCCGATGCTGTTGGTGTCAGTTTCAGTGCACAAGGTTGTTCTATTCTACAAATGTAGATCATCTTTATTTGATCAACCCGAATTGCCTTAGATGACTCCCGTTGGGCGCATGTTGTTCTAGAGCGTGATCAGGTTAAGTGGCATCCGGCTAAGCGCCAAAATTTCTTGGTCGCGCGACCAACCGTGAATCCCCAGATCGCTTTGGGGCATGATCATGTTTTAGGGGCCAATTCTGCGGCCGCTCGAGGGGCGGTCAAACGCCCCTTGGCGAAAGCTGTCCGCATCAATGTCCATCATTTTAATGGGGGTGCTGGTCGTGCCTTCGTGTACACAGACGCGTTCAATGATGCGCCATTCGTCCCCACGCTTTTCATACACATCGAGATACCGGCCGTGCCATGTGTCCAGAATGTCGGCGTCTTTGCGGAACAAATAGGTGACGTTGTAGATTTCCCCGCGAGCCTTGGTTCCACTTTCGTCGAGATCAATGGAGTGATTTAGGATGCAATGACTCGTTGACCGCCATTGCAAGTGCGCTTCCATACACATTTCTGAGAATTCCATGGCATTGCCGACAAAAACACCGTGATCATCGGTGGCTTCCGGCCAATAAGCGGATTTCATGAGGTCGACGTCCAAGCGGTCAACGCCGCGGCAGTACCTCTTCGCAGCATCGCGAATACATTCGACATCTGAAAGTTGTTGGGGCGTATAGCTCATCTATCTGGGCCTCATTCATACAATTTGGACTGGGCAACTGCATTGATTGCAGGGCGATGATAGACCAACAAAAAAGGGGCTCAAAAAGCCCCTTTTTCCGTTCGAATTTCAGTGCCGTCAGAGTTGGAAGCCGATCGGCCGGCGGATCGTAACAGCCACATCTGGGGCGTCATCCGTAACGCCAACAGAAAGCTGAACATTTACGGCTCCACGGGAGAGTTGTTGGTTCAAGCCAAAGTTGATCGTGCCGACATGCAGGTCTTCCGATTTGAATGTTTGGATGTTTCCAAGACCATCAACTTGTTCTTGCGTTGTTTCATTGATGTAGAAGTGATTGTAGCCAAAGCTGGCAGAAATCTTGTCGGTAATCCCCAGAGCGGCACCAACATTGACGCCAATAGCGTCGCCGGGATCCACTTCACGTATCGGAACGCCACCAATTGTTGTGTTCACATTCCTTTTGACGTTGAGCAGATAGCTGATGTTCGCGAAATACACCACGGGATCAGTTGGTTTGACCAGCGTGATGCCTGGTTGAACGCCCCAAAAGCCCGATCCGGTCGGCAATTCTGTTTCCACGCCAGCGGCATCTCGGGAAATCTCGAAGGGACCGTCACCAGTTGGGGCACGCCCGCGAACATTTGCGACAATGATGGGCCAATCATTGTTTCCGTTGTTAACTTGATACTGCATGCCAAACTCGACATCGCCCAAACCAACCCTATCCAAATCGGTCGATCTGCTTCCGCCGCCGCCGACAACTTGAGTAGCGATCGTCTGGGTTGTGCTGTCATTTCTGTAGACGCCTGGTACCGCAGCGTTAATTTCGAGCTTGTTCGTGACACCATATCGGGCACCCAAACGGGCCGAGACAAAATCACGCTCAGCTTCAGTCGCCGTAACAGTACCGATAAGGAATGCGTCCAAGATCTGCACGCCGTTGAAGACAAAGCGGTTGATGTCGGAATGTGACGCCGAGATGCTGGGTTCTACAACAATCTGGTTTTTCCCGGTTAGCACGCCGCGTACGCCAGAAGCTTCTATCGCTTTGATTTGCTCTTCTTGATCTTTTTCAGCAGGACGTTGCTCACCCACGACTTCTCTTCCGCCGGAGGCGGTTTCATCGGCGGCACGCTGATAGGCGTTACCGATTCTGTCTTCTGAGCGGTTCGGACTGACAAAAGAGGCGTTTTGGATTTTTGCGGTCGATGTTGATTGGTCCGCATGCGCCGGCAACTCATAAATCGGAATCTCCGATGTGGCTTGTGCGGTCTGCGATTGCGCTGCCAATTCAATCTTTCGTTCCAGTTCGTCAATCCGGCGTTGCTGTGCTGCTAACTCAGCTCTTTGTGCGTTCAGCTCTTCCGTCAATGACGCCGACGCTAACTGCTGAGGCTGTGCCTGCGATGGCGAGACGGCGGTCTTAAAATAAGAGGTCTCGTTCTTTGGTTGCGCAGTGCCGGCGACCGGCCGTGCCTCAGTGAGACTTGATTGCGCGTCAGCCCTGGCAACGGCTTCCGTTGCAGCGACAGATGGTCTTCCCTTGCCGCGCTCTTCTGAATTCGCGCTCTCCGAATAATATTTGTTGAATGCCGTCGTCTCTTTGATTGGGCTGCCTTGATCAGACGACAGACCCGAAAGAGAGCCGCATGCAGAAAGAGCGCTGACTGCCAAAATGGTGAAGCCGACTCGGACTGAATGCGTCCAGTTTGACCTAATATTTTGGGTTAGAAATTCCATGTAAGTTCCTTGTTTGTCAGTATTTTTCTAACAAGCGAGAGCCTTCAGTGACCGAAGGTTTTAGCACGAGAACCGCACTCATTTTATCTATCTCTGCGCTCAAAAAATCTTAGCAGTAAGTATCCCTTAAATGCTTCAACTAATCTTAGTTATTAAAACAACGCCGGAAGATTACGTTACGCGATTCACTAATCCTGCGGTGTATACCATGGCTAATGTTTAGACCAGAGATATTTCAGAAATTATTAACGCTGATCTTCTGGATCTTGGGAGAAGTAAGACTGTCACCAGACCAGAACTCAATGGCGAATATTTTGCGGCTCTGAGCAATCTATCAAACGATCAAGAAATACGTCTTTGATGCTCATCCTGTCACACGCTTGCCCCATTCGGTGTTTTAGTGCACTTGGACTACATCTGAGAGGGAAATGAATATGTTCTTGCGTTGCTTCCTGTTTTTGATGGCTTCAGGACTGCTCATCCCCAGGGCAGCTTTGGCTGCTGAACAGAGCTTTGAGCAATGGCTGGCCAGTTTTCGTGCTGAGGCGCTAGAAGCAGGAATCAGTGAAAGTACTTTCGACAGCGCCTTGTCAGATGCTGCGCCGATCCAGAAAGTGATAGATCTGGATCGCCACCAGCCAGAGTTCACGCTCACTTTCGAGCAATATCTCGAACAGGCTGTCCCCAAGAGCCGCATCGAAAAGGGCAGACAGCTTCTTTCGGAAAACCGTGAACTGCTTGACCGCGTCTCCGCCAAGTATGCAGTGCAGCCTCGTTTTCTCGTTGCGTTTTGGGGTATTGAGTCAAGTTATGGACATTTTACTGGAGGTTTCTCCGTGCCAAAAGCGCTGGCTACTTTGGCATTCGATGGCCGTCGCGCGCAGTTCTTTCGAAAGGAATTACTCGATGCACTCAAAATCATAGATGAAGGCCATATTTCGGCGGACAAAATGATGGGGTCGTGGGCCGGCGCCATGGGGCAAACACAGTTCATGCCCTCGAGTTTTCGAAAGTATGCGGTCGATTTTGACCGTGATCAGCGCCGGGACATTTGGGCGACGCCTGCGGATGTTTTTGCATCTGCTGCAAATTATCTCTCACAATCCGGCTGGAAGGACGATCAAACCTGGGGGCGGGCGGCTTACGTTCCAGCTGAATTTGATCGGGCGCTCATAACACTGGATGTCAGAAAAAAGCTCGATGATTGGCAGCAGCTTGGCATTCGCCGTTTTGATGGCCGGGACCTACCCAAACGCGCCCTTTCTGCCTCATTGGTGCAGCCCGGCGACGGAGGTGATGGCCCCATATTCCTCGTCTATGACAACTACCGCACAACGCTAAAATGGAATCGATCAACCTATTTTGCGGTCGCAGTGGGGCACCTTGCTGATGGCATAGGCGGTTATTAGACTCGCCAGATGATTCGCCCTGATGGGCCCCATTTAAGAGTCTAGACCGCACAAATGGAATTCAATCTGCCGCGCCTAATTAGTCGCGCCCTTCGTCGTTTTCCCTTTAATCATTTCCGAGGATCAAGACTGAGCACATCAAAGCAGCTTATGGCAGCCTTGATTGGGGCGCTGGTTTTAAGTGGATGTACCGAAGCTCGGCTCTTGACCCATGTCGCAAAAACGACAAGCGGAAAACCGGAGCCAATCTACAAAGTCGGTCAGCCCTACAAGATTGGCAATGTTTGGTACCATCCGCGCGAGCAGCCGGAATACGACAAAACCGGAATCGCGTCCTGGTATGGCAAGAAGTTCCACGGACTTACGACGGCAAATGGCGAAAACTACGACATGAACACTATGACGGCCGCACATCCAACATTGCCGATGCCATCGCTTGTCAGAGTGACGAATCTTGAAAATGGAAGATCGACCATTTTGCGTGTCAACGATCGGGGACCATTCAAGAACAACCGCATTATTGATGTATCGCGTCAAGCGGCTAACATGCTTGGTTTCAGAGAACGCGGCTTGGCAAAAGTCCGCGTTCAATATTTGGGGCGTGCCGCTTTGCATGCCCGCGGGCCCGTGCCCGCGCCGGGCCAGTCCCTCCAAATTGCATCGGCAGGCGCCACCTATCCGGTGCCACAGCCCTTGCCTGCAGACCGTCCGGCTCAAGCAGCCGGTTTTTCACAAACCGCTCAGATTGGGACGGGTCCTCTGCCATCTGTTTCTGCGAAGCCCAGCCCCGCTGTGTCTGCGCGCATGTTCGTTCAGGCGGGCGCATTCGGCTCAGAAGCCAATGCGCATCGACTTGGCAATGAACTGCGTCATTTGGGAGGCATTACGATTGCGCCCGTCCAATCGAAGAAGGCGGGCCGTCTGTTTCGTGTCCGGGTTGGACCACTTGCCACAATTGCAGATGCGGACTCTGCTCTAGCCAGCGTCCTCAATCTTGGTCATACCGGTGCCAAAATCGTGGTCGATTAACTTTTCGATTAAAGAGGCCGAAAGATAGGACAGCTAGTGTGGTTGCGCTATAGGATTGGACCCGGCAGTGGTTTGGGTACGCGCTGTGTGAGTAGGAAAGCTTTAATGAAGTATTTGTTAGCGATTGCGATCAGATCTTTGGTTCTTTTTGGGGCGGCCCTTGGGCTTGTCGTCCCGTCGGTGGCGGGTGCTGCCGGCATCGAGACGCCAGCGAAACAGGCTGTTCTTATTGAAGCCGATACCGGTGCTGTACTGGTCGACAAAGAAAGCCGGTCATTGATGCCCCCGGCATCCATGACCAAGCTGATGACCGTGCTCATGATCTTTGATCGCCTGAAAAGTGGAGAATTGTCGCTCGACGATACATTTCTGGTGAGCAAGAAAGCTTGGCAGATGGGCGGCTCCAAGATGTTCGTACTGGTTGATACGGAGATTCGCGTCGAAGACCTCTTACGCGGCATCGTCATTCAGTCAGGCAACGATGCTTGCGTGGTCATTGCCGAAGGAATTTCCGGTACTGAAGAAGCATTCGCCAATGCCATGACTGAGCGTGCGCAAGAGATTGGTATGGAGAACACCACCTTCCGCAACTCCACAGGTTGGCCTGATCCAGAACATCTGACGACGGCCTATGATCTGGCAAAACTGGCCCAGTATCTGATTACAGAGCATGCGGAGTACTATCACTATTTCAGTGAAACAAGCTTTGTGTGGGAGGGGATTACACAGGAAAATCGCAATCCGTTGCTTTTCTTGAATGTGGGGGCGGACGGCTTGAAAACAGGCCATACGGAAGCATCGGGCTATGGCTTGGTAGGATCAGCTATTCGCGATGATCGCCGGCTGATCCTGGTCGTGAATGGGCTCCAGTCGGAAAAGCAAAGATCGAGCGAATCCCGGCGTCTGATGGATGTTGGCTTTAGGGAGTTCAAATCATACGCTCTGTTCGGGCCTGGCGAGAAGGTCGAATATGCAAAGGTCTGGCAGGGGGCGAGCAAAAGGATCTCGCTGGTCTCCAAAGAGCCCGTGCGGGTTATCATGCGCCGCTCAGATAGAAAGAAAATGGAGGTGAAAGTCACCTACCAAGGCCCTGTAGTTGCACCGGTTTTGGCCAATACACAAGTCGGAACGCTTCACATATCAGCCCCCGGATTCGTTGGAAAGACCGTTCCCCTCTATACAGCAGAGGATGTGCCGGAGCTGGGGCTAATGGGCCAAATGGCAGCCGCCCTTCGCTATCTTGTGTTTGGTGTTCCTGAGTCCTAATGGGTGTTGCTCATCACTTCATTACATTTGAGGGCGGGGAGGGTGCAGGTAAGAGCACCCAAATCGAAGAACTAGGCACAAGATTGCGTGCGGCCGGGAATTTGCCGGTAATCACGCGAGAGCCGGGGGGATCACCTGGCGCTGAGGAAATCCGAAACCTGCTTGTCGAGGGGGAGCCCAATCGCTGGTCCGCCCTGACAGAGCTCTTGTTGATGTTTGCTGCAAGAGCCGACCATATCGAGAAAACAATTATACCTGCGCTTCAAGCGGGCAAGTGGGTCATCTGCGACCGGTTCTTCGATTCATCTACGGCCTATCAAGGGTATGCGCGGGGCGTCGACTTGCAGACGCTTGACCTGCTCAATGAAAAGATCGTTGGTGATTACAGGCCCAGTATGACATTCATCCTGGATATTGAACCGAGGATTGGCTTGGACCGCGCCAGCCAACGGGTCAGTGCCGCAGACAGATTTGAAAACTTTTCGCTCGAGTTTCACGAGAAGATCAGAATGGGTTTCAAGGAAATTGCTCAAAAGGAGCCTGAGCGCTGCCATCTTATCGATGCGTCTCAGGCGCAAAAGGACATTGCGGAGCAAATCTGGCAGATCGTCAGAGCGCGCTACGATTTGTGAGTTCCGTCGTTAGATATGAAGCAGGATGAACAGCGACAAGAAGTCGATGGACTTGAGGGATTTAGGCACCCCAGGGAGTCTTCAGAATTCTTGTTTCATAATAATATTTTGAATGAGTTTTCTCATATTTTGAATTCGAATAAGATGCCTCATGCCGTTCTCCTTACCGGGCCAGAAGGCGTTGGAAAGGCGACTTTTGCCTATCATCTGGCGAAGATCCTTCTGTCCAATAAGAGTAATGAAATTAGTACTTTGGATGGAAGTCATAAATTATCTGATGAAGACGTTTCGGCAAGTCAGGTGGTTGCCGGCAGTCATCCCGATCTGCTTGTCCTAAGGCGTCCGTGGGATGAAAAAGCCAAGAAGTTTAAATCCACAATCCCCGTGGACGAGGTGCGTAAACTTTCCGGGCTATATGGCCGGCACGCAAGCCGCGGTGGATGGCGCATCTGTATTGCGGACTCAATGGACGATATAAATGCCAATTCTGCCAATGCCTTACTGAAGACTCTTGAAGAGCCACCTTCAAGATCATTGATTATTCTCATCGCCCATTCTTCAGCGCGGCTTCTGCCAACCATAAAATCTCGGTGCCGGACCTTTACATTCCGACCTCTGTCATCATCAGAGATTGCAACGATTGTTGGGCAGCATCTTGCGGATCTTACGCCAGGCGACCGCGATTTGGTTTCAAACCTTGCCGTTGGGAGTGCGCGAAGAGCCTTGTCACTCGCATCCGAAGGCGGCATTTCCCTGTACAGGGAAATGAGCATGCTCCTGCAGAAGGCGCCCCAGCTTGACATGCAAGCGGTACAAAACTTTGGTGGCCGGCTTTCGGCAGCCAACGCGGAACAAAGCTATCGATTGGCTGTGACGCTGATGGACGGCTGGTTGACCCGCCTTATCCGATCCATTTCTTTGGGCGAGAATTGCGGTGTCGATGAAAACGAAAGCCAAGTTTTTTCGCAATGGGCTCACCAATCTCCTGAGAGCTGGATTGCTGTATGGAAGAATCTTGGCCGAATGGTAACGCGCGCCGACGCTGTTTCGCTGGATCGACGGCAAGTCATTCTAGCTTTGTTCGCAGACATCGCCGCCGCAGCTTCGGGCGGCAATATACAGCAAAGATTGGCCTAACAGCGTGCTAATAGACAGCCATTGCCATCTCAACTTTCCGGATTTCAAAGACGAAGTTCCTGAGATCATTTCTCGTGCGTGCGCCGAAGGTGTTCGTCTTATGGTGACCATCTGTACAAAACTGTCAGAGGTTGCGGATGTCATTTCAATTGCAGAAGAAAATGACTCTGTATTCGCGACGGTTGGTATCCACCCTCATGAAGCTGACGGCGAGCCGATGCCGGACGTGGGGCGCCTGATCGCACTGGCCGAACATCCGAAAGTCGTGGGGATAGGCGAGACCGGCCTGGATTACTATTACAATCACAGCAGCAAAGCGGCGCAACGGGCAAACTTTCGCCTTCACATCCAGGCCGCAAGAAAAACCGGTCTGCCGCTCGTCGTGCATACGCGGGACGCTGACGAGGAAATGGCCGCCATCCTGAAAGAAGAAATGGAGGAGGGGGCTTTTCCCGGCGTACTGCATTGCTTTAGTTCCGGCGCGCGACTGGCAAAGTCGGCGATAGAGTTGGGGTTGTTTATTTCGTTTTCCGGCATTTTGACCTTCAAAAACGCTTCCGAGCTAAGGGATATCGCGCGTGGTGTCCCTCGCGAGCGGCTGCTCGTTGAGACCGATGCGCCTTTTCTCGCCCCGGTACCCAAAAGAGGCAAACGCAACGAGCCGGCATTTGTTGCTCACACGGCGCGTTGTTTGGCCGAACAGCTCGGCCTTACTGTCGCTGAAGTTGAGAACTTAACGACCGCAAATTTTCGTCGTCTCTTCGCTAAAGTACCTCCTCAAGCCTACACATAGAGCGCCATGGTCAATCCCTTTTACAGATTCACGGTTCTTGGCTGCGGCTCTTCCGGAGGTGTGCCCAGGATCGGCGGACATTGGGGCGCGTGCGATCCGAACGAGCCCCGCAACCGGCGAACACGTTGCTCTTTGTTGGTCGAACGGATTGAAGGCGATCAAAGTACAGTAGTGTTGGTTGATACATCCCCTGACATGCGGGAACAATTAATCAGTGCACGGACGCAACATATCGATGCCGTTTTGTTCACCCATGACCATGCCGATCAAACTCACGGCATTGATGATTTGCGGATGGTGGCGATCAATATGCGTCGGCGCATTCCCGTTTATGCGGATCGGGCGACGTTTGGCACATTGAATGTGCGCTTTGGCTATTGCTTCCAAACGCCTCCAGGCAGCGAATACCCACCCATTCTGGAACACAAGCCAGTTAGCTTGCCCGAGGCGATCACGTTCACAGGTGATGGCGGTCCAATTGAGGCCATTCCATTTGACCAGGAACACGGACGTATCAGATCACTTGGATTTCGGTTCGGGCCGGTCGCATACTCAAGTGATGTCAATGCGCTTCCAGACGAGAGTTTTGAGGCTCTTGAGGGGATCGACTGCTGGATTGTTGATGCTCTGCGTTACACTGCACATCCGACACATGCCAATGTCGAGACTGCACTTAGCTGGATAGAACGGGTGAAGCCAAGGAAAGCGTTTTTGACCAACATGCATGTCGATCTCGATTACCAGACGTTGAAGGCCGAACTTCCGCCCAATGTTGAGCCGGCTTATGACGGCCTGGCGATCGAATTTCCGATCTAGCTCGAACTGAAGCGCTTCGGGCCCAGTAAGCTAAAGTAATCTATATTTTCCATAATATATATTATGCGCCAAATGCTTCGGCGGCTCATCAACGCGTTGCTGTAGACCCTGCTGGACACAAGTTTTGGGATGTTCATCTCGTGTGCCTAGACAGTTCGGTATTGATCAGGTTTGTTGGCACCCTATCTTGAATCAGGCGTCACTTTTCCCAAAAAGAGTTGGAATGGCAGGTACGAACCTCACTCCATGGCGGATAGCCGCATTTTGCACACCGGCAATCCCCATCTCGGCACTCGGCTTGCCCTTGGTCGTCCATCTTCCGAATTTCTATGCTGCAGAGATCGGCGTCAGCGCAGCCGTCGTTGGCTTGGTCATGATGGCTTTGCGGTTTTGGGATGTTTTCACGGATCCGGTATTGGGGGCCGCCGGTGATCGTTATCAATCCAGATGGGGCCGCCGCCGCCATTGGATCGTGGCTTCTGTGCCCATCATCATGATCTCGGTCTTTTTTCTCTTTATGCCCATGAAAGATGTCGGCGCCAGCTATCTCGCAGGATGGTTGTTCATTCTCTACGTTGGCTGGACTCTGGTGACGATATCTCACATGTCGTGGGGCGCTGAGCTTTCGCCGGACTATCATGAGCGTTCCAGCATTCAGGGTTGGCGTGAATTTGCGCTTGTAGCCGGCAGCATCGCTGTGCTCGGCGTGCCATCGTTGCTTGAAGCGTTTATGGGCGAAGTTTCGCGCGGTATGGCCATGCAGGCCATGGGCATATTCGTTCTAATTCTTCTCCCGTTGACCGTCGCCCTTGCGGTATCGACGGTTGGCGAAAGACCCGCGCCGCCGAAGGAACCGATCCACTGGGAGAAAGCGTGGAAAGCCATTCGCACGAACCGGCCCCTTCGCCTGCTCCTTGCGGCTGACTTTCTGCAATCGTCGGCGACGGCCATTACCGGCACACTCTATTTCTGGTTTGTGCCGCTCGTGTTGGGACTGCCCGCGCAGGCAAACACACTCTTGTTGATCTACTTTGTTTCTGGTGTCGCCGGCGTACCATTGTGGATTCGCGTCAGCCATAGATTTGGGAAGCACAAGACATTTTCATATGCGATGGTCTATGGCGCGGCTGTGCTGCCCATTCTGTTTCTTCTTCCACAGGGGTGGTACTGGCTGGCGGTTTTTGGCTTCATTCTCTATGGCGTTGCGTATGGCGCCTCGTCATTCTTGCTCCGTGCAATGATGGCCGACATCACGGATCATGATGAGCTTGAGACCGGCCAGAAAAAGACAGGCCTCTTCTACGCCCTCCTCTCGATGACCAGTAAAGTCGGTTATGCCATTGCCGCGGGTGTCACGCTCCCAATTGTTGAACTCATCGGGATCAGCACATCTACGCCCGAGACCAACACCGCCGGCGCGCTGTTCGCCCTCAAATGTCTCTACATATTGCCGCCTGCGGCTTTGTTCGGTTTGTCGGCTTGGATGATGTGGCGATATCCATTAGACCAAAAGGCCCAGGAAGAGCTGCGTGCGGGACTGGAGGCAAACAACGCCTTTTCTCCAGAAATGAGCACAGTTGCCAATCCAACGCCCTCGGCAGCGGCTAAATCGGGAAAGCCAGTTAATTCGCCAGCGGAGTGACATGCCATGGAAAACGATGGGACAACGCGTTCTATCCAGACCCTCCTTTCCATCATGCGCACGTTGCGAACTCCCAATGGCGGATGCCCCTGGGACCTTGAACAGAGCTTCCAGACAATTGCACCCTATACGATTGAAGAAGCCTACGAGGTTGCTGACGCAATCGAGCGCAGTGACCTGGATGATCTAAAAGGCGAACTAGGTGACCTCCTCTTCCAAGTTGTCTTTCATGCGCAAATGGCAAAGGAGGCTAATGCATTTGAGTTCGACGATGTTGTCGAGGCGATCTGCCAAAAGATGATCAGGCGTCATCCGCATGTTTTTGGCGAAGAAGAAAGTCGCAGCGCTGAGGAGCAAACGGAAGCCTGGGAAGCGCAGAAAGCAGCCGAACGCGCCGCGAAGTCCAAATCGGGCGATGGCGATCATTCTATTATGCTGGACGTGCCAGCAACATTTCCAGCACTCGTGCGGGCGACCAAGTTGCAGAAGCGTGCAGCACAGGTAGGCTTCGACTGGCCCGACAAATCTCCTGTCGTCGCCAAGATCAAAGAAGAACTTGCCGAAGTACAAGAAGCAATTTCGAGTGGCGCGGCAATGGATGCCGTTGAGGAAGAAATTGGTGATTTGCTTTTTGCCGTAACAAACTTAGCCCGTCACATGAAGATTGACGCGGAACAGGCTCTGCAATCAGCAAATAGGAAATTCGTTCGGCGTTTCTCGTACATTGAGCGCCAATTGTCGGCGCAGAACAAAAAGCCGTCAGAGTCCAATCTTGAAGAGATGGATAAGCTCTGGAATAAGGCGAAGTCAGCCGTTTAACGTGCTGATATTATTGCTACTTGTTTTTTCTGCGAACGAGACGGTTGTGTATAACCTCCCACACCTCATCGTTCGCACTGGCGATCAGTCCATGGCGGCCTTGATCGATGGCAGTATAGGGTTTTCCGTCATCGATGTATCGGACTGCCCCACCCGCTTCGATGACGATAAGGCTGCCGGGAGCATGATCCCAAGGTTTGACACGCCAGTAAAAGGCGCCGTCAAAGAAGCCGGTAGCGACGTCAACATAAACCTGACCGGCGCAGTAAAGAGGTCGATTGCTCTTGAACGCTTTGGCGGCAACCTCCATTGAAGACTTCGGCGGTTCGGGAACATATCCAGTATGCACTGAGACATTCATTTCGGCGGCCGCGTTTACAGTAAGACTGGTTTGAAGGCGGGACCCGTTTTGCCAAGATCCCCCACCCGCCTCCGCTATTGTCATAATGTCGGATATCGGGGAGTAGATCCAGGCGGCAATTGTTTTCCCGTCGGAGAGCAAGGCAACCATGACCGCAAAAATCTCGCTGCCCTTTGAAAAGTTATTGGTACCGTCGAGCGGATCAATGATCCAAATCTGTCCTTCGTTGGATAGGCTGTCGATAACGTTTGGATCGGCGTGAACAGCCTCTTCGCCGACTACGCGTGAGCCGGGCAGAAGATCAGACAAGCATTTCGTAAGCCGTTTTTCAGATTCCAAATCTGCGGCAGTCACCGGATCTCCGCCACCCTTATCAATGACCTCCTCGGCTCGCAGACGGCCAAATCGAGGCACAATTTCTTCTGCAGCAATCTCAGAAATATAGTTAGCGACCTGGGCTGAATCGATTTTCATTTCTTTTCGTCAAACTGCAATTCGGCAAGTCTTGTATCTCGTTGTGACACCAAGCAGGCCTTTGCTTCTGGTTTGTTCAAGAAGCGGTCGTAGTTATCGTCACTAAAACGTGCCAATAGTCGAACAGTGCCTTCCTCGCAATCGTGACGTTCGAGCACTTCGGCGTGCCTGTGAATCCACGCGATCAACGCCCCCTGCCCTGCATCAACAGATAACTCGACGGTCGATGTCAGTCGCGCAAGGAGTTGTTCAATGTGCGACAGAAGTTTTTGAGTGCCTTTGTCTTGAGTGGCGCTGACTAAAATGGGACCGATGTCCGTCGCACAGCGCACCACTTCGTTTTCCAACCTTTCCCTGTCTTCGATCACCAACAAATCGATTTTATTCAGGACTTCGACGACCGGTCGTTCGGGGGCGTCCGCGTCAATCCCAAGATCTGTAAGCACAGATAAAACGTCTTGTTTTTGCGCCTCTGTGTCTTCAGAGGAAACATCGCGAACATGCAAGAGAATGTCGGCTTCAATCACTTCTTCGAGCGTCGCGCGGAATGCGGCGACCAATTCTGTCGGCAATTCTGAAATGAAGCCGACAGTATCGGATAGAATAATTTCACGCCCTTTGGGCAGCTTCATTCTCCGCATTTTTGGATCAAGTGTTGCAAACAGTTGATCGGCCGCCAAAGCACTTTCGTGCGTTAGGAGATTAAAGAGGGTTGATTTTCCCGCATTGGTGTATCCGACAAGCGCCACGATTGGATATGGCACTTTCTTTCGCGCTCTGCGCTGCAGTTCACGATTTGCGACGACCTTCTCAAGCTCGCGTTTCAGTTTCGAAATCTTATCGGAAATAATCCTGCGATCTGTTTCGATTTGGGTTTCGCCTGGTCCGCCTAAAAAACCAACGCCGCCCCGCTGCCTTTCCAAATGGGTCCAAGATCTGACTAGACGGCTTCTTTGATACGTCAGATGGGCAAGTTCCACCTGCAGCCGCCCTTCCTTCGTGGCGGCGCGATCACCGAATATCTCAAGGATCAAGCCTGTCCTGTCGATGACTTTGGTATGCCAGGCGCGCTCAAGATTGCGCTGTTGAATTGGCGATAAGGCGGCATCGACAATGGCAACGTCGATCTTTGAATTGTGGACGCATTCTCGAATCTCGTTGACCTTGCCTGAACCAAAAAACAGCCCAGGATTAATCTTTGTGAGAGGAACAATGCTTTTCTCAACCACCGACAGGTCGATGGCCGCCGCAAGACCACAAGCTTCGTCCAGTCCCATATGGGCAGACCGGCGCATTGTCATGTCCTTCCCACTGTCTTTGGAAGGACTTAAGCGGATGAATGGATGGAGCACCATTGCCCGCGTTTCATCACAGCTGATGGTTTTTTGCGCCGACATCAAGTGACGCTCCAGATACGTATTGTCAGACTATCCGGAAAACAAGCAGAGCAAACGCAAGATCTAGCTGCTTTGCTCCCCGTCAGTCTCAGCGTCAAACAGCTGGATCGGACCTGACGGCATAATTGTTGAGATTGCATGCTTGTAAACAAGCTGCGAATGGCCTTCACGACGGAGTAGCACGCAAAAATTGTCAAACCAGGAAATTACTCCTTGGAGTTTTACGCCATTCACGAGGAAAACCGTTAATGGTGTTTTCGACTTTCTAACGTGATTCAAAAAGGTGTCTTGTAAATTTTGTGGTTTTTCTGACGACATGGGAATCCCCAAATTTGGCCCTAATATTGGTTCATCCCTGACAGGCGATTGCTGCGAAATTGACAGCATCGATCCCTTCAGGTCTGGCCAACGCTATTGATGCAATACCGGGCCGATTACCGCAAGGGCGAAAGTGGAAATTGCGACCACTCCGGGCTTTCTAAGTCGGTTTCATGTGCGCTCAGTCACATTTCGATAGGCAATGCGCAATTCGTGTGCAATTGAGCCGGGCATGCCGTTGCCAATCGGCACGCCATCAATCTTCACAACCGAAGTGACTTCGCTGCCTGTACTAGTAATAAAGACTTCCCGAGATTTTTTTGCGTCTTCTACTGAAAAATGCCGTTCCACTACAGAATAACCCAAGTCTTTTGCAAGTGAAATGACGCGTTGGCGCGTAATACCGTTCAAGATATCGGGTGATGGTGGAGGTGTAACGAGCGTTCCATTGCCTTCAACAATCCATGCATTGGATTGACTGCCCTCGTTGACCGTACCGTCGGGTTGAACAAGCCATGCTTCGTCGCCTCCCTGATCTGCCGCGATTTGTTTGGCCAAGACATTTGGAAGCAGCGATACACTTTTGATGTCTCTTCGTGCCCAGCGCAAGTCCGGGCAGGTTACAACTGACAATCCGTGCTCCGACTTGTTTTCCTGTTCCTTGCGACTGATCGACCAAGCAAGTCCGACATATGTTGGCTTCACACCGCCCGGCGGGAATGCATGCTGTCGGCGCGACACGCCACGCGTGATCTGAAGGTACGCAACACCATGGGAAACTTTATTCCGACGGATGAGTTCCCGGCAGATGATCTCCAACCCCTCATTCGACATCGTTGGGCCCATGCGGATTTCAGACATGGATCTTTCAAGCCGTCGAAGATGAGGTTCGAGGTCAACAAGCTCACCTCTGCGAACCGCAATGACTTCATAAACACCGTCGGAATACTGAAACCCTCTGTCTTCCACATGGACGTGCGCAGAGTGATAGTTCGTGTAGCGGCCGTTGACATAGACGACACGTGGCATGGAGCATTGACCCTAGTTTCGCCAAAAAGCGGGATTGAATAGGCTCATAATCACCAAAAGCTCGATTCGTCCAACGATCATGACGCCGCACAATGTCAGTTTGGCAAATGGTGCCATCGAGGCGTAACTCTCTTGGGCGGAGATATCATAAAGCGGCCCGACATTGCTAAGCGCGCTGACCGACGCAACAAGAGAAGCTTCCAATGTGAGGCCGGTTGCCGCCAAGATGCAACTGCAGACGGCAATCGCTGCCATGGCCGCAGCAAATACAGCCCAAACACCCGACAGCATAGAATAGTTGATCGCTGAAGTTCCGTATTTGCCTTGCCCCACCCCATGAGGGAAAGCCAATCTAAACAGTTCCTGGCCGCTTTGCTTTAGCAGAAGGGCGAGCCGCATGATGTGAAGTCCACCCGCAGTCGAAGTGAAAGAAGCACCAATGAAGGCAAAAGACATCACAACGAAAACAGGAATTGCTGGTGACCATGGATCATCGCTGATCCAGAACCCGGTCGTCGTCACAATGGAAATTGCGTGAAACAAAGCAGCGCCCAGTGCCAACCCCGTTGCCGCTAAACCGGCATCGGGATTGATGGTTGCTGCGGCAAGGATGCAGGCGGCACTGCCCGCAACAATGAAAAAGTAGCGCACTTCCGGATCGTTGAAGTAGGCACCGCGATGGCCACGATAATAGGCCCAATGGACCAAAAAGCTGGTTGCGCCGTACAGCATCAAAACAGCAATAGCAGTTCGAGCCAAAGGGTCATTCGTCATTTCGATGGCGTCACCGCTTGGGACAAAGCCGCCTGTAGAAATAGCAGACAAGGCAATGCAAAAGCTGAGAAAGGCATTGCCGTCTGAAATCCAAATGACAAGAAACCCAGAAAAGGTCGCAACTGAATAGACGATCAAGATTTGGATGATCATCTGGACGAACGGGTCCAACGTGCTTTGTTCGCCTGGCAATGACGACATGCGATGCGTGGTTGTAAAACCGGATGCGTTGAAGGTTGAGAGGACGGAAATGGCCATAATGATACTGCCAAATCCGCCCAACCATTGAAGAACAGCCCGCCACACAAGAATGCCTTTTGGGGCGCTCTGCAGTTCCGTTAAGACAGTGGCACCTGTCGTTGTAAGGCCAGAAATGGCTTCAAAATACCCATTGATGAAACCTCCATAAATGCCACTCATCAGAAAAGGCAGCGCGCCAAATACAGGCACGAGCATCCAGCCCAACACCACCAGAAACAGATTCTCCCTTAGAGAAGCGCGGCGTGGCACCCCCCACAATGCAACGATCAGTGCCCCGCCGATGAAGATAGAAAAAACCGATGAAACAATGAACTGAAATCCGGTTTCGTTCTCGCCAAAGGAAAAAGCAATGATCGCGGGCAAAAGCATCCCGCCGGCGCAAGCAACGATCAGGCATCCAAGGCCAAACATCATGCTGGCATAAGGAATAGTCCGTTGGTTGAGAACAGATTGCAGTGGTTTGTTCAATCGTGTGCACCCACAGCGGTCAACGAATGACCGTTAGAAGAAATCCAGGCTAACACGGAAATACTGCTCAACTTTCTTGACCATTTGTGCATGAGCGAAAATGACAACCCGATCATTTGTTTCGATTGTGAAGTCGCCATGGGGTTGAATCACACGATCGTCTCTTACGATAGACCCGATAATAATACCATCAGGCAGCCTGACATCCCGCAACGGTTTGCCGACCAGCGGAGAGGTCTCCAACGCTTCGGCCTCAATGATTTCTGCCGCACCATTGTGAACCGAATAAACGCCACGGATTCGCCCGCGCCTTACGTGCCTCAGTATTTTAGAAACGGTTGTTGCACGTGGATCAATATAGGAATCGATGCCGAGCGACTTTGTAAGCTGCCCAAATGTGTTGTTATTGATAAGGGCGACCGTGCGTTCACCGCCGAGGCGTTTCGCAATCACAGAAGCCAAGATGTTAACTTCGTCATCATTGGTCAGGCAGACGACTGTTTCACAATCATGAATACCCGCCTCCCTCAGCAAGCCATGCTCTAATCCATCGCCGTGTAAGACGACAGTTCTGTCTAATTGGTCGGCGGCGGATTCGGCTCGTTCTTTGTTCGCCTCAATCATCTTTACGCGGACATTGCGGCCTTCACGTTCGAGCTCTTGGGCAACATGCAATCCGATGTTGCCTGCTCCAATAATGATGACCTTCGCCGCGCGTCGTTCCTCGTGGCCAAATACATCAAGTGCACGTGTGACCTTGTCGGATTCAACGATGATGTAAACATCATCGCCAACAATCATCTGATCGTGTTTGTCAGGGACAAACATGCGGTCTTCACGCGCAATGCCAACAACGGTGATGTGAAGTTCGGGGAACAACTCAGACAATTGGTTGAGCGGCGTGTCGACAACAGGACAGTCTTCTTCAAGACGAATACCAACCATTTGAACGAGGCCATCGACGAACGATACAGTTTCGAACGCGCCGGGAACGCGCAGCCGACGCAGCACCGATTTTGCCACTTCAAGCTCCGGGGAAATGATCACATCGATCGGCATATGTTCGCGCGAAAACAGATCTTGCCAAATCGGCAGCAAATAGCTTTGCGCCCTTACACGTGCCACTTTCATAGGAACGGAGAAGAGTGAGTGTGCAACCTGGCAGGCTGTCATGTTGACTTCGTCTGAGAACGTGACAGCAATCAGCATATCCGCATCAGAAGCACCTGCACGATCGAGGGTTGTCGGGTGCGAACCGTGCCCGACAATACCTTGAACATCGAGTTGATCAGTCACTTGCCGGACAAGATCTGCTGACTGATCAATGACTGTTACCGTATTTTGCTCAGCGGCCAATTGGCGGGCGATGCCGAATCCAACCTGACCTGCACCGCAGATGATTACCTTCATAAAGAACTAGACCTTGTTTGCGGACCCTGAGTGGCTTTGAGTGATTCTTGTGAAATCACGCCAAAGGGGAAACTACCTACTATCCGCTAAGTTCCGGTGTTCGAACGCTTGGGTTGATGCCGAGCGATTTGAGTTTTCTGTGCAGCGCCGACCGCTCCATGCCAATGAACGATGCTGTACGAGATATGTTCCCGCCAAATCGGTTGATCTGTGCCACAAGATACTCGCGTTCAAATCTCTCGCGGGCCTCACGCAACGGCATTGAGATCAGATTCTCTTCGTTTGTTGAATGGGCGACGCTGGGCGATGAAGCACCCACTTCGGCTGGAAGAAGGTCAGCCGTAATCATTTCGTTAACATCGTCGGTTGATAGGATGAGCAGGCGTTCCACATTATTTCTGAGTTGGCGCACATTCCCCGGCCAGTTGTGTGCTTGAAGTGCAGCGATGGCATCGTCACCAATTGATCGGCGAGGCAAGCCCGAGGAATGCGAAAGTTTATCCATGAAGTGATCAACAAGCATGGGAATGTCCTCTCGTCTTTCAGCGAGGGACGGCACGCGTATGGGAACCACATTGAGACGATGGAAAAGATCCTCTCGGAACCGTTCTTGGTCGATTTCCGCCGCCAAATCGCGTGATGAAGAACTCACAACCCGGACGTCGACCTGAACCCGCGTATTGCCCCCTACCCTATGGAAGCTCTGTTCGACCAGCACCCTGAGGATCTTCCCTTGTGTTTCGAGCGGCATGTCTGCCACTTCATCCAGGAACAAGGTTCCGCCGTGGGCCTGCTCAAACACGCCGACTTTGCGGGATCCATTTGAGTTTTCTTCCACTCCGAACAGTTCTTCTTCCATCCTTTCGGGTGCCATAGTTGCTGCATTGATGGCGATGAACGGATGTTTTGCGCGGCGGGAACGTTCATGCAGCAGCCGGGCGACGACTTCTTTGCCGGATCCGGCCGGCCCTGTAATCAAAACGCGGCTGCCAGTTGGCGCGACGCGTTCAACGGTCTGACGGACATGGGCGATCGCCGGGGAATGCCCGCACAGGTCGGTATCACCTGACTTGAGTCGAAGCTCTTGGTTTTCGCGCCGTAACCGTGCCGTTTCGACAGCTCTTTCAACGACCAAGATTAGACGATCGGCTTTAAACGGCTTTTCAATGAAATCATAGGCGCCTTTCTTGATTGCCGCGACGGCCGTTTCAATGGTCCCGTGCCCACTGATGACAACAACCGGAACTTCCGGATGGGAACGCTGAAATTCATCCAAAAGCTCCAGCCCATCAAGACGGCTGCCTTGGAGCCATACATCCAACACGATCAGGGACGGCAGCCGGTTTTGGATTGCCGCCAGGCAGGCATCGCTGTGTTCAGCTGTCCGGGTTGTATAGCCTTCGTCTTCCAGAATGCCCGAGATCAGTTCTCGAATGTCTGCTTCATCATCAACAATGAGTATGTCAGACGCCATGGTGAACTTCCTGTTCAAGGTCGGTTGGGGGCGTGGTCTCTAATTCAGGAGCTTCCACAGAGAATGTCAAAATTATTGATGCACCGACGCCGCTCACACCGCTAGCCTCGTCTGTGTAAGGAGCATCTTTGAGCTGTAGGTTGCCACCATGGTCCTCCATGATCTTCTGCACAATTGCAAGACCGAGGCCTGTGCCTTTGGTCCGGGTCGTTATGTAAGGCTCGGTCAGCCGGTGACGGTCTTCTTGAGGAAGGCCACGTCCATTATCAGTGATCTGAATGCTGATTTCATCATCGGTTTTCGAGAGCCGCATGGAGATGCGGCCCTTTATCAATTCGGTCTCTTCGTCAGAACTTTCGCGTGCTTCAATAGACTCAGCAGCATTCTTCAAAAGGTTCGTAAATGCTTGCGAGACCTGTCGCCCGTCACATCTGAAGAAGACGTCATCGTCTGGACCGTCAAAGATGATTTCATTTTCGGGGGAAGCGACGCGTTGCAAGAACACGGCTTGGCGCGCCAATTCCGAAAGGTTTTGTCGATCCATCGTCGGTGCGGGCATGCGAGCGAATGAAGAGAATTCATCGACCATGCGGCCAATGTCACCCACTTGCCGGATGATCGTTTGCGTGCACTGCTCGAAGACCTTTGGATCTGACTCAACCTCTTTAAGATATTTGCGCCTTAGCCGCTCAGCAGACAGTTGGATTGGGGTGAGCGGATTCTTGATTTCATGGGCGATGCGCCGCGCCACATCGGCCCAGGCGGACATGCGTTGTGCAGAAACCAACTCGGTAATGTCGTCGAATGTAACGACGAAGCCGTGATTGGTATCGCCGCTGGTTTCGCTCGTCACACGCACAGTCAAATGAGTGGGGGCGCCTTCATGCTGAATGATGATTTGCCCACGGGACCGGCGCACATTGCCGTTCAAAGCATTGTCCATCAACTCGGACATTTCAGGCACGACTTCGATCAGCGGGTGACCGACAATGGCGTCGTTTTGAATGCCAAGTAACTCAAGTGCCGAACGGTTTGCCAGGGTAATACGGCCGTTATGGTCAACGCCGATAACACCCGCCGTCACCCCAGACAAAACCGCTTCAGTAAAGAGCCGCCGAGATTCTGCTTGCTGGTTGGCATCTATGAGCTCATTTCTTTGGCTCTCAAGCTGCCCCGTCATTTGGTTGAACGCACGGCTGAGCGTGCCGATCTCATCGTCATCCGCACCGACATCGACGCGTACCGACAGATCACCCTCACTGGCACGTCCCACAGCCGTGACTAGCCGCCCTATGGGAGAGACTAATCGATTAGCTGCCCAAAGCCCGAGCCAAATGGCGCCCAAAAGGACAAGCAAGGAGAGCGCGGAGTAACTAAGAGCAAATGCGAGCTGAATCGTTGCTTGGTTGTTTTTCGCGCGGTTATAGCCAGCAACTGCCCTTCGCGTATCTTTCAGAGGGGCGAAAGTTCCGGCATCTGCGAGCATGACCGCGTAGAGATAATAGTCGCCTTCATAAGATAGCTTTTGTAGAGCGCGAAACTCTTCCCGTGTACCGTCTGGTTCTTGAGAGTTGTCCCATATGACCGGCTGGACTTGCGATACACCCGTAAAGGGATTCTGAGGCGCTTCTCCCGGTGCGCTAGGTGCAGGTACTTGAAACGTCTCTGAGGGAATGAACGATTCAGGAAACACATATGCTCGCGCTTCAGGTTGTTCATTCGAAACATCACTATCATTTGTGACCGCAATACCTCTTTGCGTCTTAACGACAATCTGCAAATCCTTGTCAATGACATAGAGTGCATCGAGTGAGTGGATGGCACTATGCGTGCTAAGCAGATCTCTGAATTCTGGCGATTGTTCCTTGAACAGAATTTCAACCGAATTTAGATGCTCGGTTATTGCGCTAATGCTTGAGGCAAGTGGAGTTCGATATTTGTTTCTTACGTAATCTCTGGAGACATTGGTCGCAGCCGTGAGAATTTGTTCTGTGTTCTTGTCAAACCAACTTTCGATGCCTCTGCTTAGAGTGACTGTGGAAAAGCCAGCAATTACAACAGCAGGAATGACAACGATCGCACTGAACATAAAGACGAGGCGACCGTGCAAGCGAGCGCCTGCTACGTCCGCTCTTCTTGCTTGCCAAACGCGAAATAGTCGCCAAGCAACCAATACGGCTAACCCAACAACGATAACCAGATTTATGCCGAGAAGGAGCCGAACGGTTTGTTGGTCCACGCTGACGGTGGACGTCGGGCCAAGAAGCGAAACATAAAGCAGATATCCGACAACGACCGCGCCGATTGCGAGAATAGCGGCGACGATTGCTGCAGCTCGAAGCCTGCCAAACGGGTTCTTTCTCTGCTCGCCAAAAGCGGTTTGATGGGTATCCATCAGTGGTGTCTCAATCACCAGTGGTGCGGCTCAACAAAATCAGTGCGAACCCAAATGGCTTTACCGGAAACATTCCGCCGAGCCGAGGACACTGCCACCAACTGAGGTCTTGCCGCTACAATATTGTGGCAATTCTACATCACTTTAGGCCTCTGACCACCTGAATATCGAGTTCTTTGATCTTTTTTCGCAAGGTATTACGGTTAACGCCCAGAACCTCAGCCGCCCTGATCTGATTGCCGCGGGTTGCAGCTAGGCACATCGTAATTAGCGGTTTTTCGACCTCTCTCAACACACGGTCGTGTAAACCCGGCGGCGGCAGCTCGTCCCCGTGATTGGAAAAGTATCTGGCCAGGTGATTTTCAACTGCACTTGAGAGGTTTTCCGACTGAACCACTTCTTCGGTTTGGTCCAGCAGCGGTCTGGGTTCCGCCAATTCCAGGTCGATGATTTCAGTCGTGATTTCGTCTTCCGTATAGAGCGCGGCAAGGCGGCGAACGAGATTTTCAAGCTCGCGCACATTTCCCGGCCAGACATGGCGCTGCAACATGTTGAGCGCGTCAGCGTCAATGGACTTTGACGGCAGTCCTTCTTTGTGGGCCAACGACAGGAAGTGCCGCACGAGATCCGGTATGTCTTCGATTCGCTCACGCAAGGGCGGCAATCGCAGCGGCACGACATTAAGCCGGAAGTAAAGATCTTCGCGAAACAAGCCTTGATTGATCAGCTGGCGCAAATCTCGGTTTGTCGCCGCCACAATGCGGACATTTGTTTTGATCGCTGTGCGGCCACCAACAGATGTGTACTCGCCCTCCTGAAGCACACGGAGCAATCGGGTCTGTGCCTCAATCGGCATGTCGCCGATCTCGTCCAAAAACAGGGTACCCCCTTCCGCCAGCTCAAATCGCCCGGCAGCCTTTGCGTTGGCGCCTGTGAACGAACCTTTCTCGTGTCCAAACAACTCGCTTTCGATTAGTTCGCGTGGAATGGCCGCCATATTGATCGCAACAAACGGGCCGTTCCGGCGCCTTCCGTAATCGTGCAACGCCCGGGCGACCAATTCCTTGCCCGTCCCCGACTCACCGGAAATCATGACCGTCAAATCCGTTTGCATGAGACGCGCCAGCGTTCGGTAGATGTCCTGCATGGCAGGCGAGCGGCCGATTAGTGGCAAATCCTCTTGATTGTCGGGTCCTAAATCGACGGCTTGTTTCGTTTTTGGTTGAGCTAACGCTCGCTGCACCACATTCGTAAGTTCATTCAAATCGAACGGTTTGGGCAGGTATTCGAAGGCCCCTTTCTCGGCAGCCGTGATGGCGGTCATGAACGTGTTTTGAGCGCTCATTAAAATAACAGGAAGTTCTGGCCGCAATTTTCGAATACGCGGCAAGAGGTCAAAAGCGCTTTCGTCCGGCATCACAACGTCGGAAACAACCAAATCTCCCTCGCCTTGGCGGACCCAATTCCAAAGCGTCGACGCATTTCCGGTCGCCCGGACGTCATAACCAATGCGCGCGAGCGCCTGGTTCAACACCGTTCGGATCGAGGCATCATCATCGGCCACGAGAATAGTTCCGGAAGGCATTCTAGTTTACTCCGTCTTGGATATCGGATTGCATCGGCAGCAGGACACGAAAAGTGGTCTGTTTTGAATCGGAATCGCACTCAATCACGCCGCCATGATCGCCGACGATCTTGGCGACCAGGGCGAGCCCTAATCCTGATCCGCTGCTCTTAGAGGTCACAAAGGGTTCAAAAAGATGTTGTTTCAGATCGGGCGGAATGCCTGGCCCGTTATCGCGCACACAGACTTCTAGCGGCAGGCTGACACGGTTTCTGCTAGACATCACGGACAGGCGCACGCCGGGCCGATAGGCCGTAGACAGAATAATTTCTCCGTCAGTCGACCCAATTGATTCAGCGGCGTTCTTCACAAGGTTCAAGAAAACCTGGACCAACTGATCCCGATTTCCAAAAACAGCTGGCAAGGACGGGTCATAATCCTCCGCGAACCGAACGTTCTGAGCGAAACCGGAGCTCGCCACTTTTTGCACATGGCCGAGCACTTCATGGATGTTGAGGGGCGCACGGTCGACAGGGCGGTTGTCGGTAAACACTTCCATACGGTCGACCAATTTGCGGATGCGTTCGGTCTCGTCACAGATGAGCTGTGTGAGTGTCCGGTCATCTTCCGCGACGTTTTGTTCGATGAGTTGGGCCGCGCCACGAATGCCCGAAAGCGGATTCTTGATCTCATGGGCAAGTATCGCAGACATGCCCATCACCGAACGGGCCGCCGTGCGATGTGTTAGTTGCCGGTCGATCTTCTGCGCCATCGACCGTTCCTGCAACATGATCAGCACTTGGCCGCTTTGTTCGGCAAGGGGCGTCACTTGAATGTCAACCGGGCGTTGGCCATTGCGCGGCGTGCCGAGGTCAACGTCATACTCACTGACTGACGCTCCGCCGGCCTGAACTTGAGCGACAAGGGCGAGCAAAGGGCTGCCAAAGGGGACCACATCCGAAAGAGCGTGACGCCTTAGGAAAGGCGCGCTCATCTGAAAGAACTGCTCGGCAGCCTGATTGGCATAGGCAATGCGCCCTTCCATGTCGACCTCCAAGATCGGATGCGGGATGGCATTCAGACGTGCGTCACTGCCGATTATCTTTTGGGAAGTCTGGTTCATTCTCAGGCCGCTATCGGGTCGAGATTTTCGAAGAATCGCTGAAGGCGATGGAGGACCTCTCGGGGGTGATTGAGTAAACAGAGTTCTTTGCGCAGCGGTGTTCCTCCTGGAAGCGGGTCGAGATACCAGCAAAGATGTTTACGGGAGACACGGACGCCTAGATCATCACCATAGTGTCTCAGCATGGAATCATAGTGATCCAACACGATATCGCTCAGGTGTGCCTGCCCGCGCGACGACGGAGCAGCTTCCTTTGCCAAGTGAGCGCTGATCTTTCCCGGCAACCACGGTTTGCCGTAAGCACCGCGTCCAATCATGACCCCGTCCGCACCGGACTGCCGCAGACACTCATCGGCATCCGATTCAGTCAGGATGTCCCCGTTAGCGATCACGGGAACTGAAACAACATCTTTGACTCGGCGGATGAAACCCCAATCGGCCTTGCCTTTGTAAAATTGAGAACGGGTTCGTCCGTGCACGGTAACGAGCTGCACACCAGCCGCTTCCGCCCGGCGTGCCAGCTCTGGTGCATTTCTGGTTTCCGGTGACCATCCGGTACGCGTTTTGAGCGTCACAGGAACCTTGACGGCCTCAACCGTCGCCTCAACAAGCGTAATGGCGTGATCCAAATCACGCATCAGGGCAGAGCCCGACTGACCGCTCGTCACTTGTTTGGCCGGACAACCCATATTGATGTCTATGATGTCGGCCCCCTCGCCCTCAGCTACCCGGGCGCCCTCCGCCATCCATTCTGCCTCTTTGCCTGCCAGTTGAACGGCCATGGGGAACATGTCGCCGGTGCCGGCGGCGCGCGCCCGCATATCGCGCCGGCCACGCACCATTTCTTTTGACGCAATCATCTCTGACGTCACCAATTCCGTTCCCAGCGCACGGGCAAGGCGGCGAAACGGCAGATCGGTGACGCCGGTCATGGGCGCTAACAGCGCCCTATTCTTTAATCTCAGAGAACCAATCGAAATGGTCATATTTTATGCAAATCCTAAATTGCCTATTATTTGATCATACATTTTCTGCTCTGGCTAGAGGCGGAGTGCCGCGGGTGCTTGGCATCGCCCTTGACCGCCTATAGGGTCGCGGCCCGGTTCTAGCGTGAAGAGGTCCAGGAATGGCAGCCGCCAGCGTTGTCGCATTAATCGTTGCCGCAGGCCGTGGAATTCGGGCCGGAGGCGGTCTTCCAAAGCAATATAGAGCGCTTTCACAGGCCCCCCTTCTCCGTCACACGATTCTCCGTTTTCTGGAGACTCCTCTTGTCGACCACGTCAGAGTGGTCATCCATCCGGACGATATGGATCTCTACCGTGACGCTGTTAAGGATTTATCGGCACTAGAGCCTTGTTTTGGTGGATCGACGCGGCAACAGAGTGTCCTGAATGGGCTGAGGTCGTTCTCAGAAGCCCGACCGGACCGCGTGTTGATACACGACGCGGCACGCCCTTTTGTAGATGAAGCGCTGATTGGGCGCGTGATCGAAGCCCTGGATGATCATTCAGCCGCCATTCCGGCAACTGCCGTGCGTGACACCCTGAAACGCGGCAGTGATGGGCTTATTAACGAAACGGTTGACCGAACGGGCTTATGGGGAGCGCAAACTCCGCAGGGATTTCATTATCAGGCCATCTTCAAGGCCCACGAGGCGGCGCAAGGACAAGAATTGACCGATGATGCCGCGGTCGCTGAAGCGGCCGCGATAGAAGTCGCGCTTGTGGAGGGCGACCCTGACAACATCAAGGTAACCGAGCCGCGTGACTTTCAAATGGCAGAGGCGCTTATGAGCATGGGTAAGCAATCTGATTTATTGACCGAGGAAATGCGGACCGGACATGGGTTTGATGTGCATCGATTTGAATCCGGTGATGCTGCTATTCTTTGCGGCGTAACAATTCCGCATACGCACAAGCTTGCTGGCCATTCTGATGCAGATGTTGGATTGCACGCGCTGACCGATGCGATCCTTGGCGCTATTGGCGCGGGCGATATTGGCGATCACTTCCCTCCGAGCGATCCAAAGTGGAAAGGGGCATCCTCTGACCGGTTTCTTGCACACGCCGGTGAGTTGGTGAGCCAAGCGAACGGCAGGCTGGTCAATGTTGATGTCACTTTGATTTGCGAGGCCCCAAAAATCGGTCCGCATCGCACTGCGATGCGCGAGTCGGTTGCCAAGATTCTAAATATCGATCCGAACCGGGTTAGCGTAAAAGCAACGACGACGGAACGATTGGGTTTTACCGGTCGCGGCGAAGGCATTGCCGCTCAGGCCAGTGCCTCCGTTGCAATGCCACGTACATCCTGATGGCCATGGGATTGCACCCATTGCCAAAGGGACTTGATGCGGCGAACCCCGCTGTATGGATTGCAACTTGGTTCGGCTCGGGTTTGGTCCGTCCTGCGCCCGGGACGATAGGATCGCTCGCGGCATTGCCGATCGCGTGGGTGGCCTTGTGGTTGGGAGGAAGCCTTCTGCTTGGCGTCATGATCTTCCTGTTGTTTGCTCTGGGGCTTTGGGCCACCAACGCGTTCATAAGCGCGGACAACGACAAAGACCCCTCCTCCGTTGTTGTTGATGAGGTCGTGGGGCAGTGGATCGCCTTGCTTGGCGCCTCACTTTCCTTGGGCGCCTTCCTCGTTGCGTTTGGTGCGTTTCGCTTTTTCGACATCTTAAAACCGTGGCCGGTGAGTTGGGCGGACAAATCAATCTCAGGGGCCATGGGCGTCATGCTCGACGACATTCTCGCGGGGATTTATGCTTTGATTCTCCTCCTCGCGGTTCGCACCTTCGCCATGGGTTAGTTTCATGTTTTCTTCCCACCTCCTCCGCCATGCCGAAATCATTCTGGCCGAATGCCGCTCAAGATCTTTGAAGTTGGCGACCGCAGAGTCGTGCACCGGCGGTCTTATTGCGGCTTGTTTTACTGAGATCGCGGGATCGTCAGACGTGGTCGACCGTGGGTTCGTGACCTATTCAAATGAAGCTAAGCGGGACCTGCTCGGTGTGCCGGGTGACCTTATTGCTGACTATGGCGCGGTAAGCGAGCCAGTAGCGCGCACAATGGCCGAGGGCGCCGTTAAAAACTCTCTGGCCAATATTTCTGTTTCGGTGACCGGCGTCGCGGGTCCAGGTGGCGGCACGCCGCTTAAGCCCGTCGGCCTTGTGCATTTTGGGTGTGCATTGGATGGGGCCAGTATCCTTCATGAACGTCACCTTTTCGGCGACATTGGCCGTTCCGAAATCCGAGAAAAAGCCGTTGAAGCCGCAATGTCTCTACTGAGAAATCAACTCGGCCTGTGAGCTTACGCTGTCTGAAGATCCAGCCTGCTTTGTCCCGTAAAGCGCGTGCGCCCTTTCCTCGAAAGCCGAAACCATCTTGGCGACGGCACGTCCGAAAACCTTGTTCATAACAAAGCGCAACGACCGGCTTTTGAATTCAAAGTCGATGAAGAAATCGATGGTGCAACCGCCTGACGATTGTGGAACGAATTGCCACCTGTTCTTTAGGTGTTTGAACGGTCCATCGATATAGCGAATGTCAATGCGGTTATTCTCGGTATTCAACGTGACTTCGCTAGTGAACTGCTCGCGAAGGGCTTTAAACGCAACCAGCATATCGGCCGTGACGGTTTCGAATTCTCCAATAAAGCCACGATCACGTACACGCATGCCGACACACCAAGGCAGAAACTTTGGATACTGTTCAATGTCCGCCACAAGCGCGAACATTTGCGTTGCTGAATAAGGCACGATCAGATTTTCAGTGTGTGTAGGCATGAACTGGCGCCCGACCTTTACGCTTGAGGAGTAGAAGATTTGAGACGTGCGGCTTTGAGACGTGCAAAGTCCTCGCCTGCATGATGCGACGACCGCGTGAGCGGACTGGACGAAACCATCAAAAAGCCCTTGGCATAGGCGAGAGATTCATATGATTTGAATTCTTCCGGTGTCACGAAACGGTCAATCGGTGCGTGTTTGCGGCTTGGCTGCAGGTATTGCCCGATGGTCAAGAAATCCACATCAGCAGCGCGCAAATCATCCATCACTTGCATGACTTCTTCACGGCTCTCGCCAAGTCCAACCATGATGCCCGATTTGGTGAACACATGGGGGTCAATTTCCTTAGCGTTCTGCAGCAAACGAAGAGATGTGAAGTAGCGTGCGCCCGGCCGGATAGAAAGATAAAGACGCGGAACGGTCTCCAAGTTGTGATTGAAGACATCAGGCTTGGCTTTGATCACAACTTCAAGGGCCCCTTCCTTTCTTAGAAAGTCAGGGGTGAGAACTTCGACAGTGGTTTTTGGCGCCTGGGTATGAAGCGCTGAAATGACTTCGTTGAAATGTTGCGCGCCACCATCCGGAAGGTCATCACGATCGACCGACGTGATGACCACGTGATTAAGACCAAGTTTTTGAACTGCGCTGGCGACATTGTCAGGCTCGTTCGGGTCAAGCGGCGCCGGAAGACCAGTCTTAACATTGCAAAAGGCACAAGCGCGCGTGCACGTATCTCCCATAATCATCATGGTCGCGTGCCCAACCGTCCAGCACTCGCCAATGTTGGGGCAACCGGCCTCTTCACAAACCGTCACAAGTCCGTTGTCGCGAACGATCTGTCTGGTTGCGTGGTATTCGGCAGATGTGGGGGCCTTAGCCCGAATCCAAGCCGGCTTGCGCCTGATCGGCGCATCAGGGTTCTTCTGTTTCTCAGGGTGACGCAGCGCCCTATCTGAGACCGCGGCCTCACTTGTAGATTGCTTATAGATGACAGCCATATGTCATACTTTATCTCGGATTTTCCCCATTCAAGCCCTTATCGGCGTGGCCCGTTGTCCCGTCCCGCTCCCAAATACCTGTCTTGTGGACTAACGCCCAAGATAGTTAACAGATCCTGAGTTTTCACCTAGAGTTTGGTCATGAATATCCAATTCAAGCCGGACGGCACCCCCGTAATCGACTTTCTTGATCCAAAAGTCCAGGCCAATCCGTTTCCTGCCTACAAGGCCTTACATGAGAAGCAGCCCGTTTATCAAATGCCCGGTACGGGCTTCTACATGGTCACGCGCTACGAGGATGTGCGGGAGGTTTTGCGGGATACCGACACCTACTCGAGCAATGTCGCTGTTTTGGGCTCAATGCAGTCAGCCGGCGGCATTCAACAGTCCCTTTTGAAGGAAAAGGGATGGCAACATGTGCAGACCTTGCAGAGAACCGATCCACCGGTTCATACCCACTACCGAAAACTGCTCAATCGCGTTTTTACCGGGCCACGCGTTCAGGCCTTGGCACCACGAATTGAGCGTCTGGTTGAAGAGCTCATCGAGTCGTTCATCGACAAAGGAAGCTGCGAATTCGTCAACGATTTTGCCCTGCCTCTCCCGGGGATCGTCATTGCGGAACAAATTGGTTTGGATCCCTCTGAGATCCACACTTTCAAGAAGTGGGCTGACGCCATGCTGGCTGGCGCACAACGTCCGCTTACGGAAGAAGAGATGCGGCAAGCCACCGAAACCGAAATAGAGGCTCAGCACCATCTGGCAAAAGTGTTTGAAGATCGCCGTAAGTCGCCGCGCGAAGACATCATATCGGGCTTGGTTCATTCTCACGGAGAAGATGAGGAACCGTTATCGATTCACGAACTTCAGAATCTTATGCATCAATTGATCACGGGCGGGTATGAAACGACAACCAGCGCCTTGTGCCACGGTGTTTGGCTATTGATCCGTCATCCAGAGCTTGCTGACCAACTTCGAAACAGCACAGAGTTGGTCGATAAGTTCGTCGAAGAATCCTTGCGTTATGAAAGTCCCGTACAAGGATTGTTCCGTCAAACAACCCGCGATGTCACAGTAAGTGGGACAACCATTCCGAAGGACTCTGTTGTGATCGTTCGCTTCGGCGCTGCCAACCGGGATGAAACGCGGTTTGAAGACGCCGGAACACTCAACATCAATCGGGCAGACTTAGGAACGCATCTTGCTTTTGGGGCCGGCGTTCATCGCTGCATTGGGGCCGTGTTGGCCCGCGAAGAACTGCGTTCCGCCTATCGGATGCTGACCAAAAGGCTCAAAAATATTCGGCTGAAACATCCGGACGTCGAGCCGCAGTTTGATATCAGTGTATTCTTGTACCCGATCGCCAAGATGCATATCGAATTCGACCGCGCAGATTAGTGGCTTAGCTGCCTGCCAAAAGCGCAGCCAGTCTGGCTTTCAGCTTTGGATCGGTTTCAATCTCGCTACGTTCGCTTAGGGTCGAAACAGCGCCGGATGGCCAGTGCTCACGGTCCCAAGATGAAAGCGTGTCCAGCGCTTCATTTCTTTGATTGATATTTGTTTTCGAAAGCGCATGCTCAACCAGGAACCAGCCCTGCCCTGGAAACGGCTTTAGGTGCTTCAACACGGCGCTGGTCACGGAGTCGGACTGCGGCGACCCATCTTTAGCGGTGCCGTCGGTTAGAACCTCACGCGCCAAATTCAAAACTTGTTCCAGCCTCTCTTCGTTGACACGCGACAGAACGCTAAGCCACCGAAGCTCGTCACCAGGCTTTTCTTCCAATCGCGACCAGTGCACGTCCCACGTTTCCATGCCTAGATCTTCAGCAAGATAGTTGGCGCGCGCGAACTGATCTTCGTCATTCGAATGAAGGCTCTCAGTCACCAGTTCCGTCCAATGCGGATTGGCCAAACTGGATCGAACCGCTGACTGAACATGTTCATGTGCTTTTGTGGTCCATCCCGCGGAACGCGCGTTCAGCCGCGCCACGAGACTGAGTTGGGAGACAAGTTTGTCAATTTCGGTGAGCGCATACAGACGTTCGAGCGTCGGGTCATGAGAACCCATGTGAGCCATGTAACGCGAAACAATGAAAGCCGCGTTCGGCAGGGCGACAAGCCCCCGCCCTTGTTCCTGCACCGCAAGGGATGCGATCAGCCGATCGGTCGACAACAAGAGTTCATTGTCGATCTCCTCGGCAGAAAGTGCGCCCGCAAGATCTCCGCCGATCGCCACAACGGTCGCAACTTCACCATCACCGATACTATTCTTGTATCCTTCGCGCAGCAGCCAGCTCTTGATCTCGGGGTTTTGTGACGTTGCGAGGCGCCGAACGATGTGGATCTTTCCCCAACCATCAAGTTCCTTTGCCAAGTGCCAGAGGTCCTCGTCGGCATTCTCGGACAAATTGGAAAGAGCGATGGTTGTGTAAAGCGTGAACTCTTCATGTCGCCCGAGCGACAAAAGGACATCTTCGTCTTCTTCGGTTCCGAATGACCCAAGGAGCAGCATCCCTAATTTAACGGCTTCGATCTCTTTGGACTGCTGGGCCAAGTGCAATCCAATGGTCCGCGCGCCATCCGGATCAAATCCGATGTCTTGAGGATCGGAGAAGCTATCCATCAGGGGGTCGGTGTAGGCGACAATCCCCGCGCTGGCAGATAGGTTTGTCAGGAGTTGGTAGATCGGATCATTTGGCGATCGCGAGGCAGTGGCAATCAACTCAACGAACTGCTCGACAACGGAAATGTCACCGATTATTCCGCGCCGGTACAAAGCATAACCATCAGCCTCGCCTGGAACCCAACCGATCGCATCTCCCGGCGGATGGGCCAGGCCATCTTCGATTTGGGCATAGATTGATTGGTTGTTCCGGCCACCGGCGAGGCCGCCGCCCTCGCCTTGAGGCAATAGCCCGGCAGTGTACAAAAACACCACCACTGCGGCCCCCATCACAAAGGCCGTGTAATTGAACGTAGACATGACGCCGCCCCGCGCTTTCTTTGAGCGCAATGGTACTTTTTTTGCCATTTCAGTCAACTTTTCAAATCAACGATATCCCCCCGACAAATATGGTAAATCCGCCCATTTTCTAGCCCCTCAAGAAGGCCATGATGCGAGGCTGGCCGGGCAGCCAGGTTATGCCGGCATGAAGTCGAAACCTTTGGCTTTGCATTCCATACGAGAAAAAATCAGCGTACAGAATGATCTATTTCCTCCTTATGCTGAGGAAACAAATCACGTCATGTGGGTGTTGAAAATCTGGCGGTCGGCGGCCCCTTAGTAAAGAAAGGGCCGTGTTGGATGACTGAGGCTTTAAACCTTCCTGGAGAGGGACGCGCCGACCATAAATTGCCAGGCTCCGCCTGACGCCTCGTTCTTCGATATGCCTTCGAAGTTCGATTAACCATAGTCTAGTGCAAAAACAGGTTAACGACAAATTCTTTATGCGGAGCATTTTAGCTTAAGCTGAGGAAAACGCCTTATCCCGCTGAAATAACTATAGAATTTGCGATGGTCAAAAGCCTGTGTCATACTGGACGGCTTTACTTGTTTCGACATGCTGCTGCCGCGAAGAGACACCTCACCATGAACCCGATTGTGGGCGTCGCATTGAGCCGATCGAAAACCGTCCTTTGTATATTGGCGGTCATCTTGTTTGCGGGCTTTGCCGCCTATCTCAATATTCCTAAAGAAGGCGACCCCGAAACCAACATTCCGTTTGTAATGGTGTCCGCGTTCCATCATGGCATTTCGCCGGAGGACGCAGAACGGCTTTTAGGGCGTCCGCTAGAACAGGAGCTTGGCGGCCTTGAGGGAGTACGGCAAACCCAGATCATAGCGGGCGAAGGTTATCTACACGCCGTATTGGAATTTGAGGCTGGCGCGGATATTGACAGTGCGATCATTGACGTTCGGGAAAAAGTTGACCGCGCGCAGGTCGAATTTCCGGCTGAGACCGAAGAACCACTGGTGTTTGAATTCAACACCGCACTGAACCCGGTGATACGCGTCAATGTTTACGGTCAATTGTCCGAACGAACGCTCTTCCGCTTGGCTCGTCGACTGAAGGATCAGATTGAAAGCATCCCAAATGTTCTGGAAGCGCAGATGTACGGCTATCGGGAGGAAATGCTTGAGATCCTCATTGATGAAGCACGTCTCGACGCCTACCAGATTGACCTATCCGATTTCGTCCGTGCGGTGACATTCAACAACGCGCTGGTCGCCGCGGGCACGCTGGACACCGGAAAGGGACGATTTCAAGTCAAAGTGCCTGGGCTTATTGAGATTGCCGATGACGTACGGCGTATCCCGCTCGTGAGCTCGGGAGATGGGGTTGTCACCATCGGTGACATCGCACAAGTCCGCCGTACTTTCCAAGATGGAGTTCAGTTTGCGCGATTGGATGGCAGGCCGGCTATAGGTATCGGTGTCAGCAAGCGGATTGGCAAAAACATCATCGAGACGGTTGCTGCGGTCAAAGAAGTCGTTCGGGCGGAAATGAAAAGCTGGCCAGACGGTGCGTATGTCAAGTTCACGGACAATGATGCCAATGAAATTTTCGACATACTTCGGGATCTGCAAGCGAATGTGATCGCAGCAATTTTGTTGGTCATGACGATCGTCATTCTTACGCTTGGATGGCAGTCCGCCATGTTGGTCGGCGTCGCCATTCCTTCCTCTTTTCTCCTGACCTTTTTGCTGCTCGATGTCTCCGGCAACACAGTCAATATGATGGTGCTGTTCTCTCTCATCATTGCGGTCGGCATGTTGGTCGATGGCGCTATCGTTGTGATTGAGTATGCCGATCGGAAGATTGCGCAAGGCTTCGATCGCCGGACAGCATACGGTGCCGCCGCAACGCGTATGTTTTGGCCAATCGTCTCGTCAACATTGACGACCCTGTCTGCATTTCTGCCAATGTTGTTTTGGCCCGGTCTGGTCGGCGAGTTTATGTTCTTCTTGCCCGTGACTTTGATTTTGACGCTTTCTGGATCCCTTCTCGCGGCTGTTTGGTTTTTGCCCGCAATGGGCAGTTTGATCGGACGCAGTACAGGCACACGCACAGACATCAATGCGGCTTTGGATCTATCGGCGGATAGCCAAGCGATGGTTAACGAACAGCATAAGTTTTATGTGCGCGCTTACATTTCTTTGATCGAAAGGGTCATCCGACATCCGATTATCGTGATTGCCGCAAGTGTCACCATAATCTGTTCGGTGTTTGTGTTGTACGGAACCTATCATCACGGCGTTATCTTGATCTCACAACAGGAAGCAGGTGGAGCGCGTATTGTCGTAAGCGCGCGGGGCAATCTTTCGACTGAAGAAGTCAGCTCACTCGTTTTGAGTGTGGAAGACGTCCTTTTGAAAACGGATGGTGTTGGCAACATCTTTTCTGCCGCTGCAGCCGGTGAAGGCGGTAATGTGTTTGATCAGACGCCGCGTGATGCCATTGGGATTATGTATATGGAGTTCGAGCATTGGCGCACCCGCCGCCGTGTTGCGGATATTGTTCGGGATCTCCGTGCGACAGTCGCAAAAATACCCGGCATACAAGTTCAAATTGACCTGTTCGAAAGAAGCCTCGGCACATCAAAGGATGTTCATCTGGAGCTCTTTTCAAAAGACCGGACCGATCTGTCCGCCACTGCAGCACGGGTCCGCGCGTATTTTGACTCGGAAGTAGAAGGCATTGTCGACATTGATGATACCGACAGGATGCCCGGTATTGACTGGCAACTCACGGTGGATCGGGAACAAGCCGAGCGTTTCGGTGCAAATGTTGCAATGGTGGGATCTGCCGTTCAACTCATCACCAACGGTCTCAAAGTGGGGGAGTATCGCCCGGACGATGCGGACGACGAGCTGGACATTCGTCTCAGACTACCCCAGGCGGATCGGGGGCTTGACCGGCTCGATCAAATTCGTGTGCGCACAGAACAAGGAATGGTGCCGATCTCACATTTCGTACACCTCACACCACAGCGCAGAGTCTCAACCATCGAGCGGATCGACAAGGCTTGGGTCATCGCCATTCGCGCTAATACCCTGCCCGGCATTTTGGCGGATGACAAAGTCAATGAGATACGAGATTGGCTAGAAAATGAAGCTGATCTTCCGCCTCAGATTCAATACCGTTTCGGGGGCGAAGATCGATTGCAGGCAGAATCTGGAGGGTTCATCCAAATTGCCTTTGGTGCCGCTCTCGCGCTAATGGGCGCAATTCTGTTGACGCAATTCAACAGTTTCTACCACAGCTTCTTAATCTTGACGGCTGTGGTTATGTCGACGGCCGGCGCGTTGCTCGGCATGCTGATCACCGGACAGCCCTTCAGCATGATCCTTGGCGGCACCGGCGTCATTGCGTTGGCCGGCATTGTAGTCAACAACAATATCGTCTTGATCGATACCTATCAGCGTTTGATCAGATCCGGGCTTGATCCCTTAACCGCCATTCAACAAACGGGGCAGCAAAGGCTTCGCCCGATCTTACTGACAACGGTAACGACAATTGTGGGACTGATGCCGATGGTCCTTCAGATCAGCGTTGATCTGATCAATTGGGAGATCAGCTATGGATCTCCCAACAGCTATTTCTGGATGCCCTTGTCCACGGCAATTGTATTCGGGTTGGGTTTCTCAACCTTGTTGACACTGATCGTAACACCTTCCGCCCTTGCGCTCCCCGCGGTCTTGAAGATGAGGTTCAGAACGTCACAAAGTTTCTTCTGGGTAGCCATCCGTGCGGCATATTCGGCTTGCGCGCGCTTTCTCCGAAGGTTTGCGACTAGCTAAAGTTCATTCCGGTCCGATGATCAATGTGGGGATGTCTAACGTGTGGCTTTTTACCGTTGCAACGCGTGTACCCGGCTTTCTGCCCTTCCGAACCTCAGAGACAGTGATGCCTTCGCGTATAAGGCGCGCGTGCGTTTCTCCAATATTTGGAGTCCTAAAGGCAACACCCCAATAGGTGTCCTTCAGCCTTGCCTCGGGATCGTCGGCTAACTTTCCGACGACCTCGATCGTAATACCGCCCGTTCGGAAAAAGAGCATGCGCCCGCCCCATTTCTCAACCGTTTGATCAAGCGCAAGACGCATGTTCAATCCCGGCTCGCCGAACAAGTTGTTAGCGCCGTCGGGATCTGTGGTGTTGACCACAACGTGATCGACTTCTGCAAGGCAGCCCTTTTCATCAAATGCACGTTTTGTATGACCTTCCGATAAGCGCGCATGCTTTTCAACGAGCGCCAGACCAAGACCACGAGCGGTATAATCCGGTACATCGATTGCACTTTCAGTGAAAGCTCCCGAGGTCTCGCTGACATAAGATTTTCGCGTAGGAGATTGACCCGACAATAGCGTTTCTGGATACCGGGTTTTGATTGAATCGAAATTACTCTCGGTCAGGAACAAACTTGATAGGCAGCCCATTTCTGTTTGATTGTCCGCCCCTCGCATTTCAACCAAGTCAACTGAGATATTCTGCAGATCAAAGATACAGTGCTTGGAACCGTCCGTTTCACACGTTCCGTTCCAGGTCGGCGGCACGCCAAGAAACAAAGCATAATCTGAAGTGGCCTGGGCGAGATTTCTCACCGAAATGGCGATACGGTCGATTTGTTCGATCATTCTGACTTCCACGTCATTTTAAGAAGACACGCGCGGACTTAAGCACCGAGGTTACGATAAACGCAAATGCTTCCGCCTCCCGCGTGCCAACACACGCCGGCGTTCTCTGCTTTGCTAAAACGAAATTTTTGAATTGGGATCAATAGTCGGGATCTGATCGGCGCAAATCGTCCCGGAACCTCTTGGGCAACATGCGTGCTGCAACCCGCATCAGTGTATTGAAGACCGGAAAACGTCTTCTTAGTCCTCTGATCGCGCGTGCTGCGGCTTTGCTTGTAGAAATGAGCAGTGCGATTCCGACCGCAAGCAGCACAAAACCGAAGGGTATCGGCGAAACCATTGTCAGCGCACCGATAAAGATCAAGATGATCGCGACAAATCGGACAAGGATCTTTCCCAGTTGCAGACGCCTTAGAAATTTCGTGACATTAGAGGGAGCGCCGGCGTCGCTATCGGAGATGTCACGCCTTTCCGTTTCGCGCGGATTATCGCCGGATCTGAAGGATCGGTTAGGCATCACACAAGAACTTCGTGGCTACAGATGAATTACGCGGCCATAAGCATCGAGCACTGACTCGTGCATCATTTCACTTAATGTCGGATGTGGAAAGACCGTTTGCATCAACTCTTCCTCAGTTGTCTCCAACGACATGGCGAGTGCAAATCCTTGTATAAGTTCTGTGACTTCGGCGCCAATCATGTGGGCCCCCAACAGTTCTCCAGTCTTCTTATCAAAGATGGTCTTAATGAGACCTTCCGCTTCGCCTAAGGCAATCGCTTTCCCATTGCCGACAAATGAGAAACGGCCGACACGCACGTCTCGTCCGTTGGATTTTGCTGCGCTTTCCGTCATACCGACAGAGGCGACTTGCGGGTGGCAATAGGTGCAACCGGGTATGCGACTGGTATCCAGTGGGTGGGCCCCTGGAAAGCCAGCGATATGTTCGACACAGGCGACGCCCTCGTGGCTGGCCTTGTGGGCGAGCCACGGCGGACCGGTTAGATCTCCGATGGCATAAATGCCCGGTACGCCGGTCTCTCCCCAACCATTTACCGTGACGTGGCCCCGATCGACCTTTACGCCATTTTCCTCAAGCCCCAATCCTTCGACATTGCCGGTGATCCCAACTGCCAATATCACGCGCTCGAAGGCGTTCGTCTCTGACTTGCCTTCCTTCGTTGTTATAGTCGCCTCAACCGCGTCTCCCGAAGGCTTGAGTGCCTCCACTTTCGCCCCGGTGAGCAGTTTCATGCCTTGCTTGACGAAAGCCTTGTGCGCGAGTTGGGAAATCTCTTCGTCTTCAACAGGCAGGACGCGGTCCAAGACTTCAACAACCGTCACTTCGGCGCCGAGTGTGCGAAAGAAGCTCGCAAACTCAATCCCGATCGCGCCGGAGCCCACGACAAGAAGCGATTTCGGCATGACATCGGGAAGAAGGGCCTCTTTGTAGGTCCATATGCGTTGGCCGTCAGGTTCCAACCCTGGCAGCGTACGTGCCCGCGCACCTGTCGCGAAAATGATATGCTTTGCGGCAATGTCGGTGGTCTCGTTACCGCGGCTCACCCGAAGTTGACCTGGGGCTTCCAATCTGCCCTCGCCTTCTATAACGGTGACTTTGTTTTTCTTGAGCAGAAACTTCACGCCGTTGGAAAGTTGGTTGGCGACAGTCCGGCTTCGTTTCACGACTTTTTCGAGGTCGAACGAGATGTTGTCGGCCGAAAGCCCAAATTCGTCGAGACGGTTGAGCAATCCGTAAATCTCGGAAGAACGCAGCAAGGCCTTCGTCGGGATACAACCCCAATTGAGGCAGATGCCGCCGAGATGTTCCCTTTCAACAACGGCTGTATTTAAGCCCAGCTGTGCGGCACGAATGGCCGCAACATAACCCCCAGGTCCTGAACCAACCACGACAAGATCGTATTTGTTTGACGGCATGGTAAACTCGAACTTTAGAGCAGCATGGTCACGGGATCTTCAATGAAACCCTTGAAAGCGCCAAGCAGCTGCGCCCCCAGAGCCCCATCGATAACCCGGTGATCACATGACAGATTGACAGTCATGATCGTGGCGATGGTCAGCGCATCGTCCTTAACGATCGGACGCTTTGATCCGGCCCCGACCGCTAGGATGCCGGCGTGAGGCGGGTTGATGACGGCATCAAACTTGTCGACGCCGAACATGCCCAGGTTCGAAACCGCAAAGGATCCACCTTCATATTCGGTCGGTTTGAGCTTCTTTGTGCGCGCGCGTTCCGCCAGATCGACCATTTCTCTTGCAATTGTGGCCAGGCCTTTTGTGTCGGCGGCCACAACGATGGGCGTAATCAACCCACCTTCGATGGCGACGGCAACACCGATGTCGGCATGCTGATGCAAAAGCATCGCGTCGTCTGTCCAACTGGCGTTCGCATTGGGCACCTTCTTTAAAGCCAGTGCCAATGCACGAATAACAAAATCGTTGACCGAAATTTTGTAGGCGTTTTCACCTTCTGGCGATTTGGCGTTGAGTTCTTTGCGAAGGGATAAGAGCGCGTCGATCTCACAGTCCATGGATACCCGGAAATGCGGCAATTCTTGCTTCGCTTGAGTTAAGCGCCGCGCAATGGTCTTCCGCATGCTGTCATGCGGCACTTCGTTGTAGGTGCCCTTCTCATAAAACGCCCTTGCATCAGGTAATGAAGAACGGCTTGCCGGCGCCGTCGGTTTAGCTGAGACGTCCGTCGGCTCTTGCACCGTGGCTGTCCCTTGTTTCAGCGCCTCTTCGATATCTCGTTTGATGATACGGCCATGAGGCCCCGTTCCCGTCACAGCCTTAAGGTCGAGCCCGCCTTGCTCAGCCAAACGCCGCGCGAGCGGACTTGCAAAAATACGCTCTCCCTGCGGTTCTTTCGGAACTGCTAGGGCCTTTGTGGCGTTTGACGGCTCTTCGCGACTCTCTTCGGGCGGTTTGGTTTCGATGGGTCCTGCAGGCGGCACGTCAGCGCCATTTCGCGTGTGTTTCTCCGTTGCCGCTTTGATCGCGTCTTCGCCGTCCCCTTCTTCTAAAATTACCGCGATCAGGTCGTTGACAGGAACACCTTCAGTGCCCTCAGGGATAACAATCTTACCCATCCGTCCTTCATCGACGGCTTCAAACTCCATGGTGGCTTTGTCGGTCTCAATTTCAGCAATGATGTCGCCGGGCGAAATGTCATCGCCTTCTTTGACAAGCCATTTTGCAAGTGTGCCTTCTTCCATGGTCGGAGAAAGCGCGGGCATGAGTACAGGTATCGACATGAGGCGGCTCAGTTCCGATAAGTGACGGCTTCAACTGCCGCAATGACATCGGCAACAGACGGCAACGCCAGTTTTTCAAGATTGGCGGCGTATGGCATCGGCACGTCTTTTCCGGCAACCCGCAACACGGGCGCGTCCAGATGATCGAACGCCTTCTCCATAATCAGGGCTGAGACTTCCGTGCCGATCGAACAGACGGGCCATCCTTCGTCGACCGTCACCAAACGGTTCGTTTTTTTGACCGAGTCGATGACCGCATCGATATCGAGCGGACGGAGAGAGCGCAGGTCAATGATCTCTGCGGTGACGCCTTTTTCAGCCAGGGCATCGCCCGCCTCGAGCGCATAATCGATCCCGCGCGCGTAAGACACTATTGTCACATCCGTCCCCTCACGGAGGATCTTCGCTTTGCCGATAGGAACCACCCAATCATCATCGATGGGCACTTCGGATTTGCGGCCATAAAGGATCTCGTTCTCCAAAAAGATGACCGGGTTCGGATCGCGAATGGCAGCCTTCAGAAGTCCCTTGGCATCGGCTGCACCGTATGGAGCTACGACTTTCAATCCCGGGACCTGGGCGTACCAAGACGAGTAGTCTTGGCTGTGTTGAGCGGCCACGCGCGAGGCAGCGCCATTTGGTCCCCGGAATACGATCGAGCAAGTCATTTGCCCACCGGACATGTACAGGGTCTTGCCGGCCGAATTGACGATTTGATCAATGGCCTGCATGGCAAAGTTGAAGGTCATGAATTCAACGATGGGTTTAAGGCCACCGAATGCAGCCCCCACACCTAATCCGGTGAATCCATGTTCTGTAATCGGTGTGTCGATGACTCGCCTGGGGCCAAATTCGTCTAACAGGCCTTGTGTCACTTTGTAGGCGCCTTGATACTCGGCAACCTCTTCGCCCATCACAAAGACATTGCCGTCGGCGCGCATTTCTTCAGCCATAGCGTCGCGCAGCGCTTCCCTCAAGGTCACGACGTGCATATCGGTCGAGCTGGAAATTTGAGGCTCAGCAATATTTCTTGGCTTTGCGGTTGGGACCTCAAGTTCGACGGGTGCCGATGTTTGTCCGTTCCCGGACTGTTTTGATGCTACCTGTTCATTTGTCAGTGTCTTAGGAGGCGTGCTTTCGGATTTGATTGCGTTTGCGTCTTCGTCTTCGCCGAGAACACGTGCAATGGGCTCATTCACTTTGACGCCTTCCGTTCCTTCCGCAACCAGCAGCGCGCCAACCGTGCCATCCTCGATGGCTTCGAATTCCATCGTTGCTTTGTCAGTTTCTATTTCGGCAATGATGTCGCCTGACGAAATCTTGTCACCTTCTTTGACATACCATTTGGCAAGAGTTCCCTCTTCCATGGTGGGCGACAGGGCCGGCATCAAAATGTCAGTTGGCATGTTGGGGGGCTCGTTTGAAAGGTCTAACTTCGAGTTCGTCTAACGTGTTTCATTTATGGGGCTTGTCCAATGAAGATCATGACAGCCCCAAGCAAGGCAAAGCCGAAAGCGGCAATGGCCTGGCACATGATCGCTTTTCCGGCTTTGGAAATGTATTTGTGCGTCGGTCCACCAATGAGGACGATGACCGGGTAAAGAAGACGGGGTTTTGTCTCAAAGAGTGCGATTGAATGCAGAACAAAAGTCGCAATTGTCCCTCCGACCAAAAGCCAAGTACCCAGATAAACTAAAGCCCAACCCCCCATAGGCCTCACCACTAACGCGCATTAACTTGCGATCCAGATATCCTCATAAAGTTCCGATGTGTCAGGCTCTGGACTTTCCTGCGCAAAATCTGCGGCTTCTGCCACGATTTCACGGATCTCACGATCAACATCTTTTAGGTCCGCTTCGCTCGCGTAACTTTCCTCCAAAAGCCGACCCTTGACCAGTTCAATTGGGTCATGATGGTCCCGCATATCCTTGACTTCTTCCTTGGTCCGATATTTGGCGGGATCCGACATAGAATGACCGCGATAGCGGTAGGTTTTCATCTCAAGGATCGTTGGTCCGTTTCCGGCACGGGCGTCTGCAACGGCACGAATGCCGGCTTCACAGACCGCAACAACGTCCATGCCATCCACTTCCTCGCCCGGAATATTGAAACTCGCGCCGCGGCGATAAAGATGTGTTTCCGCGCTCGACCGTTTCACCGCTGTGCCCATTGCATATTGGTTGTTTTCGATCACATAGATCACAGGCAACTGCCAGAGCTCGGCCATATTGAAGCTCTCATAGACCTGTCCCTGATTGGCGGCGCCGTCGCCAAAATAGGTCAGGCAAACGCGATCATTGCCCTTGTAACGGTTCGAAAACGCCAGACCGGTGCCAATGGGGACTTGTGCGCCCACAATGCCGTGACCCCCATAGAAGTCCTTTTCGCGGCTGAACATATGCATTGAGCCGCCCTTGCCCTTTGAGTATCCGGTTGCGCGTCCCGTGAGTTCTGCCATGACACCTTTCGGGTCCATGCCACAGGCCAACATATGCCCATGGTCCCGGTAAGAGGTAATGACTTGATCCCCGTTCTCAATGGCGGCCTGCATACCAACAACGACCGCTTCTTGGCCGATATAAAGATGGCAAAATCCCCCTATCAGGCCCATCCCGTACATCTGCCCGGCCCGTTCTTCAAAACGCCTGATCAAAAGCATGTCGCGGTAATATTTCAGCAAGCTTGCACCGTCTGGAGCGGACTTCTTCTTGCGCGTGCTCGACTTGGAACTTGCTGGTTTTTTCGTTGCCATAATGCGGTTCGATCCCGTCTTCCCGATTAGCCTGCCGGCTCAGTTAGAAATAGCATTTGCCCCTTAACAAGCTATGGCGTGCCGATGCCGCCGACCAATCAACTATACATGAGCTTCTGTAAAGACTGGCGGAGCGGAAGCAAGATTTCTATTAATCATTCTTGAAGATGATGATGTCGTCTGGATGACTGAGACCAAGCAGAGCACGAGCACGTTCATCCAATAGATCCCGATCGATGCCATCCCTTAGAAGAGATGATCTTAAATCGATACGCTCTCTCGTCTCTCGCAGATCAAGCAGTTTTGCCTCGCGAGCTTCGATTTGATGGCGCAACGAAAACCAAGCGATTAGCCCATGATCGTCGTAGATCGCATGAGACAGAAAGTAGGTAATGATGCCCAAAAAGAATGTTGGGATCAGGACCTGCCCGGCATGCTGGCGCAATTTCAATAGAGTCAACATCATACGCTGTGAATCATAAGCTGATTCTGATTGTCAACGGCCAACAGATTGACGACGTTAACCAAAAAGAACAAAGCCCGAACGATTGTTATGTTGACGCCGTCAACATTGTTGGCGTGAACAAACAAAGTACAAAAATCCAATGGCTCGATTTGGCTAAATCGCTTCCAGATGGGCGCCGATATATCTTGGCTGCAGACCTGATAGCGTTCGCAGGAGAATGGAGGTGCTCTGCGGCATTCTCATGTCTCCATGAGAATTAATCATATGTTCCAGACGCAACCTGCTCCCAATCCGGCACTTTTGGTATCGGTTTGAGCACAGGATGAGTTAGGCCGGCAGGACCGAGCGCCCGGCATATTCAGCGGCCTCGCCCAACTCTTCTTCAATACGAAGAAGTTGATTGTACTTGGCCAGACGATCTGACCGGGACAAAGATCCGGTCTTGATTTGTCCACAGTTGGTGGCCACAGCCAAGTCGGCAATCGTTGAGTCTTCCGTTTCTCCAGAACGATGAGACATGACCGCTGTGTAGGAAGCCTTGTGAGCCATCTCGACGGCCTCAAGGGTCTCGGTTAAGGAGCCGATCTGATTAACTTTCACAAGGATTGAGTTGGCCGTTCCCCGGTCAATTCCATCTGCCAGGCGCACTTTGTTGGTAACGAAAAGATCGTCGCCAACCAATTGAACGCGGTCCCCAATACTCTCGGTCAGGGCTTTCCAACCGTCCCAATCGTCCTCCGCCATACCATCTTCGATCGAGATGATTGGATACTTGTTCGTCAGATCGGCCAGATAGTCCACCATGCCAGCGGAGTCCAATGTTTTTCCCTCTCCAGCAAGGTGATAGTGCCCTTCTTTAAAAAATTCAGTTGAGGCGGCATCCAGCGCGACATAGACGTTTTCACCAGGACGATAACCAGCGCCTTCTATCGATTTCATTATAAAATCAAGTGCTTCTTGCGTTGAGTTTATGTTGGGCGCGAAGCCGCCTTCGTCTCCAACATTTGTGTTGTGACCAGCATCGCTCAGACTTTTCTTGAGTTTTTGGAAGATTTCTGCGCCCCAACGTACGCCCTCCGCCATCGTATCGGCGCCTACCGGCATCACCATGAACTCTTGAATGTCGATTGGATTGTCGGCGTGTTCACCACCATTGAGGATATTCATCATCGGAACCGGCAGCACGCGCGCTGCAGGTCCGCCGACATATCGAAACAAGGAAAGCCCCGATGACGCAGCCGCCGCTTTTGCCAGCGCAAGTGAGACCCCGAGGATGGCATTCGCGCCCAAATTGGCTTTGTTCGGCGTGCCATCAAGTCCAATCATCAGTCGGTCAAGATGGACCTGCTCTCTGGCATCCATACCGGCCAGAACTTCAAAAATATCGTTGTTGACGGCCTCAACCGCCTTTGTCACGCCCTTGCCGCCATAGCGCGTTTCTTGATCCCTCAACTCCACCGCCTCATGGGCCCCCGTTGAGGCGCCTGATGGCACGGCTGCACGGCCAAACGCGCCATCTTCCAAAGACACGTCCACCTCGACGGTCGGATTGCCTCGACTGTCCAAAATCTCTCGAGCGACAATGTCAACGATGGCGGTCATAGTCCGGAATCTCCTGGCATTTTGAACATGGCAGTTCATAACGAAACTGGACTAAAGGCGATACCCTGTTTTCTTGCCGCATGGGTCCAAAGAGGCGGTACAAAAACGTGTCAGATGATCTCGAAGTAGCGGTCCAATTCCCAGTTGGTTACAGCTTTCCGAAACTCGCGTTCTTCCCACTCTCGTGATTGGGCATAATGCTCAACGAACGCCGCGCCGAACAGATCCACTGCAGCCGAGGACGCACGAAGGCGCCCTGACGCTTCGGTCAGGGTTTGCGGAAGCGCCAAGTCGCTCGGGAATGTTTGTTCATAGGCATTACCGACGGTTGGCGGCAAAGGCTCAACCTTGTTTTCAATGCCCCAAAGGCCCGAGCCCAGAGCGGCAGCAAGTGCGATATAGGGATTAATGTCAGCCGCCGCGATCCGATATTCAACACGTTGCGCCTTTTCACCGGAAATCACGCGTAAGGCGCAGGTCCTGTTTTCTATGCCCCAACTCGCCTCTGTTGGTGCCCAAAAGCCGGGCACCAGACGCCGGTAGCTATTGACCGTCGGCGCCACCATTGCAAGGAGTTCTGGAATCAATGCCTGCTGACCGCCAACGAACCACCTTTGCGCCTCGGACATGGTGTGCTCGCTTTGGCGATCAAAGAAGATGTTCTTGCCGGCCTCGTCCTCTAACGACATGTGAATGTGGCCCGATTGTCCGGGCCAATCGTTCGACCATTTGGCCATAAATGTGGCCATCCACCCTTTCTTTTGGGCAAAGATCTTTGTGAAGGTTTTGAACAAGGCCGCACGGTCGGCAGCTTCCAGGGCCCCTGACTTTTGCAGGGCTGCTTCCATGACACCGGGACCGGTTTCCGTGTGCAATCCCTCAAGGGGCATATCCATGCTGAGGCACATGTTCAGAAACTCTTCGTGATACTCGGAATGAAGCCCGCTGCGCAGCAAAGAATAGCCGAAGAAACCCGGAGTTATGGGTTTGAGATCACGGAATCCTTTGTCGCGAACGGAATGGCTAGTTTCTTCAAATAGGAAAAACTCAAACTCAAAACCGGCTGTTGCGCGAAATCCCATTCTCTGAGCTTTATTCAGTACACGCCGTAACGTGCCGCGCGGACAGACTTCTTCTCCCTTGTCCGCAAATTCCCCTAGAAAAAAGGGAATGTCATTTTCGGTTGATAGACGACGCATGCTGTCCGGGACGATTTGAACACGGACATCCGGATATGCCGTGTGCCATCCGGTAAAACGGGCGCAATCATAAAGCTGGTCGTTACTATCCCATCCAAGTACGACGTCGCAAAAACCAAACCCGTTTTTGAGGGCAGACAGGAATTTGTCACGATGCATGTGCTTGCCACGAAGAATGCCGTCTACATCAAAAACCCCCACTTTGACGTAAGGGATGTCTTCCATTGCAAGCAGTTTTTCGACGTCGTCAGCACACGTTGGTTTTGTCATTTGGTGATTCCAGCTATTCATCCCGTATTGCATCGACGATGCATCCGATTAGCTTGCCAGGAATGACAGGCCTTCGTCGACGGTTTTTGGATGATTTGCCGAGAAGAAGTGGGTCATTGGGATGACCACAGGATCGGGTATGGCGGGCAATCTTGTTTGATTGATGCTCACCAGCAAATCGGTCTGACTAAGAAAGTTGAGCGGAAGGAATTTAGCGATGTGACTGCAATTGCCCGCGACAATCTTGGTCGGAACGTCTGGCACGCCCAACGTTTGCGCCGCATTTGTGGATACGGACCAACCTGAAGATCCGACAATGTCTTTGAGGATCGGAACTCTTGCTGCAACGTTCGCTGGCCAAGCGCCTTGGTTGGGCGGAACGATCATAACGACGCGACCGATCTTGAGCCCAAGGTCGGGAAAGCTAGATTGGGTCAACAAGTTTCGCACAATCAGAGCACCGTAGCTCTGTGTCACAAATGAAATCTCTTCAATGCCGGTAAGGCTCGCCAAAAAGAGCCTCAAACGGCTAGTCTGCAGCTCCAAGTCGCCGCCCCAACAGGGGTAGTGATAGATATGGGATGCGTATCCGTGCGACTCCACACCGTCGCGCAACGGCAGGAAAAGCGCTTGCAGGCGGCCCATGCCGTGCAGAAACAGAACCAGTTTGCTGCTTCGCCAGGAGACCTGTTTTTCTTCGTTCAGTTTCTTAAACGCGTAGGAGCACTCTTTCCGCGACCCTCTGGCCACGATGTTTCCGCTTGGATCGAGCAGCCGAAATTTTCTGATGTGCCGAACATGCTGTTGGATACGCCAACCATTGCAAGCCCACCGGTCGAGCCAGGGCCAAAACACCTTTAGTCCATTAAGGGCGAGTTGTGCGGTCCGGCCAAGTGTCATCCGATTGAGATGGGTCGCATGCCGTTTTGGTGCAACCCCGTACTCATTGATCAGGACAAGGAAAGCCCGATAATATTCGCAATATTACTCAACAGAATGAACCCAATCGCAAGAGGCGCGACGAACCGGACCAGAATAAGCCAGGCACTGAACAAGAAGCCATCAGAAAGACCGAGTTCATCCAGCGTCGCCTGGCGGGACATCGCCCATCCGGTGAAGACAGCGATCATCACACCGCCGGTCAACAGCATGATATTGCCCGTTATGTAGTCGATCATGTCAAAGACGGTCATTTCTGCGAACAACTCGATCCCGCCAAACGGATAGAAACCAGCCCAATTGTTGAAGGAGAAGACGGTCCCCAGTCCTACAAACCAAATCAGGCCGGCAAATATTATTGCCGAAACCGTTCTGGACATCCCGTGTTCTTCCTCGCCCCAAGCTACCGAGATTTCGAACAATGAGATCGACGAGGTTATGGCTGCTACAAGTAGCAGGATGAAAAACAATGCCGCGATGATGACACCGCCAAACATTTGTGCAAACGCAATTGGCAAGGTGACGAACACAAGCCCGGGGCCTGCTGCCGGATCCAGTCCATACTGAAAGACGATCGGAAAGATGAGCATGCCGGCAAGAATTGCGACACCCGTGTCAGCAATTGAAATGACAAACGCAGACTCACTCAGATTTACTTCTTTAGGCAAGTAAGACCCGTATGTCAGCATAATAGCTGCGCCGACGCCCACGGAGAAAAATGCTTGCCCAATGGCGTCAAGGACCACGTCAGAGTTGATCTTCGAAAAGTCGGGCACCAAGAGAAATTCCACAGCTTCAACAAAAGCGCCCGTGAAAGCTGCATAAATGGCCATGCCCACCATCATCAAAAACAGCGTTGGCATAAGAATGGTAACTGCCGCTTCGATACCCCCTTTGAGTCCTCTCATGACGATAAAGGCAGTAAGGGCGATAAACAGCGTGTGATAGAAAATCAGCTGAAGTGGATCGGCGAGCAAAGTGTTGAACATGTCGCCGATTTGGTCAGCTGATGCGCCGGCAAAAGATCCTGTCAGGGCTTTCAAAATATAGGCGATGACCCAGCCGCCGATGACCGAATAGAAGGTCAGGATCAATGTGCCTGTCGCGATGCCAAGCCACCCGATCGCGGACCACCATGTTCCTTGATTTGCCTCCTTTGCCACCGCCCGCGTGCCCGCAACCGCACTCATTTTGCCGCGACGACCGATGAGCAATTCCGACATCACCAATGGCAATGCGATGAACAACACGCATATGACATAAACAAGGACGAACGCGCCGCCGCCATTCTCGCCGGCCGTGTAGGGAAAACGCCAGAAATTCCCGAGGCCAACCGCGGATCCAATCGCCGCGAAAATGAAGCCGGTCCTTGAGGACCAAGCTGCGCGATGTTGAGATGAACCGACCACTGACTATCCCTCCGCTTGCTTGGCAACCAATGATAAGGGCTTATCAGCCCTCCGAAACACCGGCTTCACATGCTTAGACCAATCTCGATTGTTGCACCGCAGCCTCAATGAAGGACGCAAACAGGGGATGAGGCGCGAATGGCTTAGATTTGAGCTCCGGATGGAACTGCACGCCAATAAACCAGGGATGAGAAGGAATTTCTATGATTTCTGGAAGCAGCCCGTCGGGCGACATGCCAGAAATCAGAACACCATTTTTCTCGAGCGCACGCCTGTACCCCAAATTGACTTCGTACCGGTGACGGTGCCGCTCACTGATGCATGTACTATTGTAAATGTTTGCTACTTTTGAGCCTTCGGCCAATTGCGCTTCATAAGCGCCAAGCCGCATCGTGCCGCCAAGGTCACCGCCCGATGTACGGCTTTCCAATTGATCGCCACGCATCCATTCGGTCATCAAGCCTACGACGGGCGTCCCTTTGTCGGAGAACTCCGACGAACCCGCATCGCTCAATCCCATCAGATTTCGGGCCATTTCAACGATAGCCATTTGCATACCCAGGCAAATGCCAAAATAGGGCACGTTGCGCGTTCTCGCGAATTGTGCCGCTGCAATCTTGCCTTCTGCTCCTCTTTCGCCAAATCCGCCGGGGATCAAGATGCCATGGACGTTTTCAAGTTGTTGAATAGCTGATTCTTGCTCGAAAATTTCTGACTGCATCCAGTCAAGTTTGACCCGAACATTGTTCGCGATACCGCCATGCACCAGCGCTTCGGTCAGTGACTTATAGGCGTCTTTTAGGCCAGTATATTTGCCGACTACGGCAATCCGCACCTCGCCTTCTGGCTCAGCAATACGGCGCGCTATTTCCTGCCAACGCGATAAATCGATCTGCGGCAAATCCGTAATGCCAAAGGCATTGAAGATCTCTGTGTCGAAGCCTTCTTGATGATAGACGATGGGGACTTCATAGATCGAAGCCACATCCAAGGCTTGGATTACCGCTTCGGGGCGCACATTACAAAACAGTGCGATCTTGCGGCGTTCGTCCGCCGGAATCGGACGATCACACCGGCAAAGCAAAACATCAGGCTGAATGCCAATCGACCTCAGTTCTTTCACCGAGTGTTGGGTTGGCTTTGTTTTGAGTTCTCCTGCGCTTGCAACATATGGCATCAGCGTTAGATGCACGAAGATTGATTGACCTCTGGGAAGCTCATTCCGCAATTGCCGGATCGCCTCAAAAAATGGGAGGCCTTCAATGTCGCCGACGGTTCCGCCGATTTCACACAATACGAAATCGACATCGTCCGTATCGTTGAGCACGAACGCCTTAATGGCGTCAGTTACGTGAGGGATGACCTGTACGGTTCCACCCAGATAGTCACCGCGGCGTTCCTTCGCGATGATCTTTTGGTAGATCTGACCAGTGGTGACGTTGTCTCCCTTGCAGGCCGGTACGCCTGTAAAGCGCTCGTAGTGTCCAAGATCGAGATCCGTTTCAGCGCCATCGTCGGTGACATAGACTTCACCATGCTGATACGGGCTCATCGTGCCTGGATCGACATTGAGATAGGGATCAAGCTTGCGGAGACGCACTTTGTAGCCGCGCGCCTGTAACAGCGCACCAAGTGCGGCCGAAGCCAATCCTTTTCCGAGCGAGGAAACCACGCCGCCAGTTATGAATATGAACCGCGCCATGGGCCTGTAAAGTAGAACATTCTGAACACGGGCTAAAGCAAAGAAACGCCGCCCTTTCCATTTTGACCTGGGTCCAGATCAAAAATGTCTAGGAAACCAACAGCTTGAATGTTTGCTTCGTCTAATTTTCCGGCTGGGGAATGGGATCGTCGGAAGGCAAATTAAGGCCCTGCGGCTCACTATCTTGAGCAGGAACGGGTAATTCGAGCGAATCAGCCGTGCCGTCAAGGATCGACGAGGGCTCGGATCCACTGCGTCCGATAACAGCCAGTGTTATGCTGGTCGCGAAAAAGGCGGCTGCCAAAAAAGCGGTGGCACGCGTAAGCACGTTTGCGGCGCCGCGTGCTGACATGAAACCGCCAACGCCTGCCCCACTTCCGCCCATGCCAAGCGCACCACCCTCAGAACGCTGCAAAAGGACGACAACCACCAGAGCGATAGTGATCATTATATGAACGACGATGACGATTGTTTGCATCGCAAGTCTGCCTAACCAGTCTTTGAATGGCGCTAGCTTGTACTCGCGACCGAGGAAAAAGCCAAGTCCCCTCTACTTCGGAGGCTCTGTCCCAAAGAATTTGATGGCAAATTAGGCCACATTTTGGGACAGGGAGGCTGCAACTTTGACGGTTTCGGCAATATTGTCGGCGATCTGTTCCGCTGGCGCCTCAGGGTTGATTGTCAGTTTCAACGCCGCGGCCGTCTCAGACAGAAGCTGAATATTTTTCCCGAAAGAATCGTCTTCTAGACCATCAGGGTGCTCCGGCAATGCTTGTTCCATTTGAAGGATTGCATCGCAAAGCGACGTCATCGGCTTGGCGCCCGTCGTTTCAGCAATGCCGTTCAATTCTCCACCCAATTCCTTCAGCCGCGAACGATGCGCACGATATTGGCTGAGGGTCAGAGGCGACGCCTCGGTTTGAGCGATCGCTTTTGCCGATTCAGCGATCTGGCCAACGACCAGTACCCGTTTGCGTTCAAAAGCGTCGGCATGTAATGCGTCAATTTGAGCAAGGACGGCATTGATATCGCCGGACGGCGTGACCCGTGCCTGCAATGTGTTTGGCACCTCAAACAGTCCGTCCGACTCTTTGTGACGATCTGCGGTTCGTCTGTCCGGGCCGAAATATGTACTTGTCACAACAAATTTTTTGCGGGCGGACACATGCTGCTTAAGACGTGATTTGATCTGCCCAATCGAAAACGGCCGCGCAATCAGATCGTCTGCCCCGCTGTTAAGCGCCAAGCGGATGGAACCGGCGTTGCGATTCCAGGTGGTGAGAACGATAACGATGAATGGATTATTCCCAACGGTTCCCGATCTAATATCGCGCACCAACTTGCAGACATTTTCTTCATCATCAGTGATGTCGGCGAAGAACACGTCATAATTGTTCTGGCCGAGCACTTTTCGAACCTGCGGCAGATCCATCGGTAGAGCGACTTCATGAAATCCCAAGGAACGCAGCGCATTGTGCGTCGTGTGCCGGTTCGCTCGAACGGGGTCGAAAACCAGCGATACAGCTTCGCGGTATGATTCAGGTGTTGCCATGGCCGTGCCCAAGACGCAGAGCATTATTGCCCCGCATTCGGTCGCCAGCCTACGACATGAACAGTTGCAAGCGCGTTTAGGTTTTCTGGAGCGTTTTAATGAAAGGCAGCCCGGCTGGGGAATGAATCCCTAATGTAGAATCTTCAGGAATTGTAAACGCTAATAATTCCCCAAAAGTCGTTCGCCTTAAGGCTAGCGCCACCAACCAGCGCGCCATCAACGTTCTCCACCGCCATCAGTTCTGCCGCATTGCCCGGTTTAACTGACCCCCCATAAAGGATCCGGACTTTGTCGGCCGTCGACGCACCCAATTGTATGGTTAGCGTTTTGCGAATATGCCGATGAACCTGGGCAACGTCCTCAACCGTCGGCGTTCGGCCGGTTCCTATAGCCCAGACAGGTTCATAGGCGACAATTGTATTGGCCGCTGTCGCCGAAGACGGCATGGATTTGCGGACTTGTTCACCAACGATCCGAAGCGTGCGTCCGGCGTCGCGCTCGGCTTCTGTTTCTCCTACACACACGATCGCCTTAAGGCCTGCCCGGTGAACAGCACTAGCTTGCGCCTCGACCTGTGCGTTGCTCTCGCCATGATCGGCACGCCGCTCTGAATGGCCGACAATCACAAAACGCCCGCCGGCATCGCGGATCATTTCTGCGCTGAGGTCGCCCGTATGCGCTCCGGCTTCGTTGGGGTGGCAAGCCTGAGCGCCTAGACGGATGGCTGTTTTGGCAGTCAGAGACTTAAGGGGATGAAGCAGCGTCGCCGGTGGACAAACCAAGATCTCGCAACTAAGCCTTTTCGAACGGGAAGCCAACGTGATCAGGCGTTTGACTTCTTTCTGTTGGCTCAGAAGGCCATTCATCTTCCAGTTTCCCGCGACGATTGGTTTGCGTATGGCTTTTCTTGAGGGCATCTGAGTTCTTCTTCGGTTTTTGGTTGCTCGGAATTGTGTCGGCTATTCGTATTGTTTTTGCGGCATCCGCCCGTGTGGCATACCCTGAGATAGATCTGATTCGGCGTGGCTTGCCCTGCGAATGGCTCGCTTCTATCATGCCGCGCCGCACGTTCAAGCCATTGTTTTTTATACAGGACAACGACTTCTAAGTTAGGACTGCAATGCTGGAAGCTTTAAGGCGAGGAATTACGACTTCCTGGTTATCTTACATCATGATCGCGCTGCTGATCGCAGCTTTCGCGGTTTGGGGTGTAACCGATATCTTCACTGGTAGTTCGGAACAGGTTGTCGCATCGGTCGGATCAACCGACATCACTGCCGAACAATTTCGCCGAGATTTTCAGGCCGAGGTAAATAGGCAATCGCAGGCCACGCGTGGTCAGTACGACACCCAGCGTGCACGTGAGGAAGGTTTAGATCTCAGGGTGTTGGCGGACCTTATCGACAGCACCGCCTTTCGGGCTAACATTTCGGAACTCGGATTAACTGTTTCCGATGACCAGATTCGCGAGTCGATTGTTAACGACGGCTCCTTTGTTGGTCCATTCGGGCAGTTTGATCGGGCAAAGTTCGAACAATTACTATCTCTGTCGGGCTATACCGAAGCGCGTTACGTAGATTTTCTGCGGTATGTTTTGTCTCGTGAACAGCTTGTCCAGAGTGTCAGCAGCGGCATACAAGCGCCGGTCGGTATGACCGAACTCATCTACAAATATCGACGCGAACAAAGAATGGCATCTTATATCGTGATGCCGCCTGAGACCGTCGGCAAAGTTCCTGAACCAACTGAAGAAGATCTGCGCGTGTATCACAAGGCGCACACGGACGACTTCACAGATCCCGAGCGCCGTGACTTCCAGTTTCTTCTCATCACACCGGAGAAGCTCTCTGACGATGTCAATGTTTCAGAAGAAGAGATCAAAGAACTCTACGACTTTCGCCTCGAAAATTATGTGACACCTGAAAAACGCCAAGTCGAACAGATCACATTTGCTGATGAGGAATCTGCGAAGGCCGCATCTCAGAGTATCGAAGATGGTGTCACGTTCTTGAAAATCGCATTGGACCAAGGCAAATCGCCCGACGATATCGCGCTTGGCGAAGTCACGATCGATGATCTTTCCACCGAAGTGGGCAAGGCTGTCTTCAAGCTTGCAAAAGATGAGATCAGCAAACCCATAAAAGGTCCTTTCGGCTGGGTAATTGCGCGCGTTCTGAGCATCACCGAGGGATCGACACAAACCCTTGAAGAGGTCTCCGATTCCATTCGTCAACAGATTGCTTTGGAAAAGGCTGGCGATAGTGTTTTTGAATTAGCCGGCGTTGTCGAGGACGCTCTTGCCGAAGGGGCCACACTTGCCGAGGCGACCGCGCGCGCTGGCCTCACGCTAACAACCGTGAAAGAGATCGCAAGAACCGGTCAAGTACGTGATGGTGCACCGCTCGACGACCTATCGACTTATCCAGTTATTCTTCAGACAGCGTTTACGCAAGATGTGGGTGAAGAGAGTGAAATTCGTGACACCAACAGCGGAGGCTACTACTTCATTGAAGTGCAAACAATTGCGCCGCCTGAGCTGTTGTCGTTGGAGACTGTGCGGGACCGGGTTGTCGAGGGATGGCGCGACGACACTCTGCGCGACAAGCTAAAAAACAATGCCAGTACGCTGGCGGAACGTGCAAACGGTGGCACACCCTTTAAGCAAGTTGCAGATGAACTTGGCCGCGCTCCGATTTCAGCGGAAGTTCCGCGATTTGGTGAGAACGAGACATTCTCAAGAGAGGTCGTGGATTTGTTGTTCAAGGCTGCCGAAGGTGAGACCGTCTTCGGACCCGTTGGCAGCGGGCAAAGCTATATCATCGCGAAGCTAGACCAGATTACGCAGCCGAACCCGAGTGACAACGCAAACGAAATTGCGGCTCTTCGCTTGCAACTCGGCGATTTTATTTCTCGTTCCTTGACGCGGCAATATTTGGAAGGTGTTAAGGATGATATGGGGGTCGTCACCTATCCGCAGGTTGTGCGCCGGACTCTTGGAGACGGGTAACAGAGAAACCAATGAGTGCTTCGCCGAGTTTTGAGTCTTTCGAGCGCGCGTATTCAGCTGGAAGGCCGCAAGTTATTTGGCGCGCCCTGCCCGCTGACCTGATCACGCCAGTCGGTGCGTTTCTTGGGATTGCTGATGAGTGTCCGAACAGTTTCTTGCTGGAGTCCGTTGGGGTATCCGAAGGCGATCAAGTGCGAGGGCGGTACTCCATTATCGGCCTCAGACCCGACCTGATTTGGCGGTGCCGCGATGGGGCTGCGGATATAAACCGCAACGCCCTCAACGATCCTGACAGTTTCGAGCCGTGCGATGACACACACGCACTTGAAAGTCTCAGACGCCTTGTCGGCGAATGCCGAATAGAGCTACCGGAACAGCTTCCGCCTATGGCCGCCGGCCTGTTTGGGTATTTGGGCTATGACATGGTCCGATTGATGGAACGGCTGCCCTCTCCGAATACAGATGTTTTGCAGGTCCCTGAAGCCGTTTTAGTACGGCCAACCATCGTTGCCATCTTCGATGTCGTTCGCGATGTGTTGACGTTGGTCACACCCGTGTGGCCCGCAGCGGGTGTGAGTGCCAAGGCCGCTTACAACCGCGCGATAGAGAGGCTCGACAATGTTGAAGTCGATCTTGAGCGGCCCCTATCCCATGTAGCTCGGGAAATTGATCCCTATGAGAAGTTGTCAGAACCGCAATCAAATACGACGAAGGCCGAATACCGCCAGATTGTGGAACGCGCAAAAGAATATATTCGCGCCGGCGATGTGTTTCAGGTCGTTCCGAGCCAGCGCTTTTTCGCACCTTTTGAGCATTCTGCCCTCACGCTTTATCGGTCGTTACGGCGTGTTAATCCATCGCCTTACATGTATTGTCTGAATTTTGACGGATTCTCAGTAGTCGGATCAAGTCCGGAGATCCTTGTGCGCGTCGTAGATGATCGCGTGACCATACGGCCAATTGCCGGCACGCGGCACCGCGGAAAAACGCAAAAAGAAGATCAGCAGCTTTCTGAAGAACTTCTTTCCGATGAGAAGGAACGTGCCGAGCATCTGATGTTACTGGATCTCGGCCGAAATGATGTCGGTCGAGTTGCCAAAGTCAATTCGGTTGAAGTGACGGATTCATTTTTCATGCTGTATCTGTCTCATGTCATGCACATTGTTTCGAACGTGGAAGGCGATCTCAGTGACGACTATGATGCCTTGTCGGCTTTGATTGCGGGATTCCCGGCCGGTACAGTCAGCGGCGCACCGAAAATTCGTGCCATGGAGATCATTGACGAATTGGAGAAAGAAAAACGCGGCGTTTATGCAGGCGCCGTCGGATATTTTTCGGCCAATGGCACGATGGATACGTGCATTGTGCTTCGGACAGCCCTTTTGAAAGATGGGGTCATGCATGTGCAGGCGGGCGGAGGTGTTGTTGCGGACAGCGATCCGGACTTTGAATATCAAGAGACGGTCAACAAGGCGAAGGCTGTCTTTCGCGCTGCTGAAGAGGCAATCGACGGATTGCATGCCTTGCGCAAGCAATGAATGTTGTAGTGTTCTCGCGGTGATGGCTATTGGCTTTGAGCCAAGTCCTGTTCTGCACGGCGCTCGATCATATGTGAGATCGGCGTAAAGGCAAAAGTGTCTGAGTTCTCGCCAATCCATTTTCGAACAACGGAAATGGATTCCCAATGGGGATGAAATATCCCGACGGCAGTGCCTTTTTTTTTGGCGACTTTTGCAAGCTCAACAAGCTGGATAGAAATACTATCGGCGTTCACTTTGTTGTCTAGAAATACATCTCGTCTGGTGGCCGGCACACCATATTTCTTCGCCTGGCGGAGCGCCTGCGTTTCCGGCGTTGTCCGCGAATCCAGAAACAACAACTCTCTTCGCGCCAGCTCTTTCATTACAAACTGCATGGCAGACTTATCAGCGGTGAACCGGCTGCCCATATGATTGTTGATGCCAACATATCCCTCAAACCGCGACAGTGACCAACTGAGCCGGCGATGGGCTTCATCTACGTTTGAGCCTGTAAGCAACGCGTTAGGCCCAGGATACTCGCCCCCTGTCGATTCCATTGGGACATGCACGAGAATTTCATGTCCCCTCTTGCGCGCAGACGACACGGTTTGTTCTAGGCCGGCACCATAGGGCAAAAACGCAAGGGTTAGAGGGACAGGAAAGTCGATAAGTGCGTCCGCGCGTTTTCTATTGAGACCCAAGTCATCAACAACCAACGAAATGAGTGGTTTGTCGTTCGGCACATTCGGATGAATACGTTGCGCGTACCGGCGCCAAGCAGCGTGATGTTCACCGTTTCTCATTCCCTGCCAACCACTGATCAGAGGCTCGACTGATGCAGCAGATGTGGCCGGAACATAAGGTCGCGAGGCTTCCGCATTCGACTCAACGATACCCAGGTGGCCAAGGATAAAGCCGATCAGCAGGCCAAAGATCACTGTCGTAGCGGCCGTCAGAAGGAAGCCTTGCCGTGCTATCGGCAATTTACGTGCACGGGAAAACCGCTGCTGCGCCTTGCGTCCGTAGTTTTTAAGGCCCATTTTAAAACCAGATCTAAAAGTCGCTGACAGTGTTCGCCGGTAAGCCGCTCATAGATCACGAGTCTCTTGCCCGAGACAAGGTTAATTCTGCACAATACTCGTTTGCCTGGGCCTATTGAGTGTTCATGTGATTCGCGCAAAGTGATTATGCAGTATAAAAACGGACGACAATTCGAACATTTGGTGAATACCTAGTCGAGACTGAAGCTCTCAACGCGAACATTTGAAATCACCGACGAAAAGGCAATAGTCAGCACGCATGATTCTACTGATCGATAATTATGACAGTTTCACCTACAACCTCGTACAGTATTTGGGTGAACTCGGGGCTGAAACCACGGTCATACGCAATGATGAACAAACGGCCCAGGAGGTTTTGGATCGAAACCCCAGCGCTATCATCATATCGCCAGGTCCTTGCGACCCAGACAAGGCCGGCATCTGCCTTGAGGTAATCCAAAGATCGGAAGGCGCCATCCCAATATTGGGGGTGTGTCTTGGGCACCAATCCATTGGTCAGGCTTACGGCGGCGTCATCGTTCGAGCGCCGGAATGTATGCATGGCAAAATCAGCCAAATCAGTCACACATCCAAAAGTGTCTTTGAGGATCTGCCAAACCCATTTGATGCAACGCGCTATCACAGTTTGGTCGTCGAGCGTGAAAGCTGCCCTGACTGTTTTGATATCACTGCTGAAACAGGCGATGGGTTGGTCATGGGGCTGGCCCACAAAACCCACCCCGTCCATGGCGTTCAGTTCCACCCAGAAAGCATTGGCACCGGTCAAGGCAAAGCGGTATTGAACAATTTTCTTTCAATGATTGCGGCCTGACAGCGGAATAGACTTTGATATGGATACGGATGATTTCAAGACAGTTCTCGCGCGTGTTGCCGACGGTCATGCGCTAACCACACTGGAAGCAGAAAACGCTTTTGAAGCGATCATGTCGGGCGGCGTCTCAGCAGCTCAAATTGGCGCCTTTCTGATGGCCCTGCGCGTTCGGGGCGAAACGGTTGACGAAATTACGGCCGGTGCGACGGTGATGAGGTCAAAAGCCGTCGCCGTCGAGGCACCTCTCGATGCAATTGACACTTGCGGCACCGGCGGAGATGCCTCGGGGACTTTCAATATTTCAACCGCGGCCTCTTTTGTGGTGGCGGGCTGCGGCGTAAAGATCGCCAAACACGGCAACAGAGCTTTGTCTTCGAAATCAGGATCTTCTGACGTCCTTGACTCGCTCGGTGTGAAGATCGATGTCACACCTCAGGTCATCCGTCAGTGCATTGATGAGGCTGGGATCGGCTTCATGATGGCGCCGCTTCACCACACGGCAATGAAACATGTTGGTCCGGTGCGCGCCGAATTGGGGACGCGCACCATATTCAATCTGTTAGGCCCTTTATCCAATCCTGCCCAAACGAAGCGTCAGCTTGTCGGCGTTTTTGCCGAAAAGTGGGTGGAACCTTTGGCACATGTCTTGAAGAATCTGGGGTCTGAGCATGTATGGGTCGTTCATGGCTCGGATGGTCTTGATGAACTGACAACGACCGGCCCTTCCCGTGTTGCGGAACTCAAGAGTGGAAAAGTCAGCCTGTTCGATGTTGACCCTGAATCTGTTGGGATCAACATCGCGCGGCCAGAAGATCTGAAAGGCGGTGATGCCGCACAGAATGCAGAAGCGTTGCGGGATCTCCTCGAAGGGGGAACCGGGGCCTATCGCGATATCGTTCTTTTGAACAGCGCTGCGGCACTGGTGGTCGCCGACAAGGCTTCGGACCTCAAGGCCGGTGTCGCGTTGGCGGCAGAGTCTATCGATACCGGGCGCGCAAAAGACGTGCTGGACCGGCTTGTCGCTGTCTCAAATGGCGGTGGTAAATAGACAGGATGGATATTCTCAAAAAGATCGAAGTTTACAAACGCCAGGAAATTGAGTCCGCGAAGGCATCGGTCCCGCTTCAGGAACTGAAGTCTCAAATAGCCGATCTTTCACCGCCGCGACCCTTTGCGGAAAATCTTGAAGCGGTTATCGAAAGTGGTGGGTTCGGCCTCATCGCGGAAATCAAGAAGGCGAGCCCCTCCAAGGGACTCATACGGGCGGATTTCGACCCCCCCACCCTAGCCCGGGAATATGAGTCGGGCGGTGCTTCGTGTCTGTCCATTTTGACGGACACGCCGTCTTTTCAGGGCGCGCCGAGTTTTTTGCGTGCGGCTCGAAATGTCTCGACCTTGCCTCTGTTGCGCAAAGATTTCATGTTTGACCCCTACCAGGTGTTCGAGGCGCGTGCTTGGGGCGCAGACTGCATACTGATCATTCTGGCAGCAGTAAGCGATTTGGAAGCCGAAGATCTCGAGGCGGCAGCCATGCAGAATGGATTAGACGTTTTATTGGAAGTTCATAACGAAGCGGAACTTGAGCGCGCACTTCGCCTGAAGAGTAAAATGATTGGCATCAACAATCGCAACTTAAAAACCTTCGAAACAACATTGGAAACCAGCGTGCGTTTGGCGCCTCAGGTTCCCGCAGATCGCCTGGTCGTCGGTGAGAGCGGTATGAGCACACGTGATGATCTACAACACCTTGCAGATGTTGGCATCCGTAGCTTTCTGATCGGCGAAAGTCTTATGCGTCAGGAAGATGTTGAAGCCGCAACCCGCGAACTCTTGGCCCGACCGGCTGCGTAGCGGTAGAGGAACGGTTTAGTATGAGCCAGAAACTCAGTCACATTGATGATACGGGGCAGGCATCAATGGTTGACGTATCAGAGAAGAATGACACATCCCGCGTTGCAATTGCGAATGGGACAATTCGAATGCGCCCCGACACATTCGAATTGATCATGGCGGATGAGATACCAAAAGGAAATGTACTGGGCACCGCACGCATCGCTGGCATCATGGCGGCCAAAAAAACATCGGACCTTATACCGCTCTGCCATCCGCTTCCGTTGGCGAAAATCTCTATCGAATTTGAACCTGCAGAAGACAAGACCGGGTTTAACATTGTCGCAACGGCCAAAGTCATCGGAAAAACGGGTGTGGAGATGGAAGCGCTTACAGCCGTAAACGTTGCCGCATTAACGATTTATGACATGGCAAAAGCGGTTGACCGGGAAATGGTCATCTCGGATGTGCGGCTCACGCATAAGAGTGGCGGCAAGTCCGGTACATTTGATGCCAGCGCTTAGCACAGATAGTCCGGCGCCATGATTTCTGTTGACGAAGCCCTTTCAAGGATTACAGCCGGTCTTTCTGCGTTGTCCGATGAGACAGTGCCTTTGGCAAAAGCCTATGGCCGGGTTGTTGCCCAAGACGTCTATCCAACGCGAAAACAGCCCCCCAGCGATGTTTCGGCAATGGATGGCTATGCCGCCAGGTCCAGTGATCTCGCAGATCTTCCCGCCACACTCAAACAGATCGGAGAGTCGGCCGCAGGGCACCGTTTTAATGGTGCTGTCGGGAAGCGTGAGTGCGTCCGAATTTTCACCGGGGCAACTGTCCCCGAAGGAGCCGACACCGTCGTCATCCAAGAAAATGTTACTGCAGATAAAGAACGTATACTAATCAATGAAGGTGGCACTCCGGGCGATCACATTCGCGGAGCCGGCTTGGACTTTGAAGAAAGCCAAGTGGGAATAGCTGCAAATACACGTATTTCCGAGCGGCACTTAGCACTTCTCGCAGCGATGGGCGTCACGGACGTCCCTGTAAGGCGGCGACCGCGGATAGCTATTTTGGCGACAGGCGATGAACTTGTGCAACCCGGCCAGCCAATTGGGAGCGATCAGATCGTCTCGTCGAACTCGTTGGCCCTTGCCGCCCTGATCAGTAGATGGGGGGGATCACCCACAGACCTTGGCATTGCGCGGGATCGTATCGATGATCTTGAGCGTGCCATTGCCGAGGCCCGCGGGTATGACGCGCTCGTTACAATTGGGGGCGCCTCTGTCGGCGACCACGATTTGGTGCAGTCGACATTGGTTTCCCAAGGCATGGATCTCGATTTCTGGAAGATAGCCATGCGTCCCGGTAAGCCACTGATGCATGGCTATCTTGGAGATCTTAAAGTCGTTGGGCTCCCCGGCAATCCGGCGTCATCCTATGTCTGCGCGATGATTTTCTTGCGCACCATTGTGCATGGCTTCCTAGGACAACCCAAAAATGTGCCGCCACAAAGGATGGTTCCTCTCGCAATGGATATGCCGAAGAACGGTGTTCGCGCGCACTATATGCGGGCCGTCCTCACGACCAATACTGACGGCATGGAAACAGTTACACCGCTGCCAGTCCAAGACAGTTCAATGTTGTCGGTCCTTGCCGAAGCAAACTGTCTGCTCGTCCGTCCGGTCCATGCGTCTCCCGCGACGGTTGGAGATCTGGTTCCGGTCATTCCTTTTGACGCTTGACAACCAAAATTGGTTAATTCGACTCGCCCTACGCCGTCTGTTGGCGCATACTCACAGCTCGCTTGACTAAAAAAAAGAACTAAACTAGAACATGTGTCGATGTTTTGGTTTTGTTCTATATATTGGGGTTGGCGACTATGCTCACGCGAAAACAACACGAACTGCTGATGTTTATCCATGAGCGGATTCGTGAAACCGGTGTTTCCCCGTCATTTGATGAAATGAAGGAAGCCCTGGATCTTCGCTCGAAGTCCGGCATTCACCGATTGATCACTGCCTTGGTTGATCGGGGATTTATCCGGCGATTGCCCCATAAGGCGCGCGCCATCGAGATTATTCGTATGCCGGATACGGCAGTACCGGATCAGAAACCGCGTGCAAAGGGATTCTCGCCCAGCGTTATCGAAGGAAATGGTGGCCGGACAGGCGACTCCAACGTAACGAAAATGCCGGTCGAGACACGAGCGGCCGAACCTTGTGAGGTTCCACTTATTGGCCGCATCGCGGCAGGTACCCCAATTGAAGCGCTTTCGGAGAACGGCGTACAGATCGGTGTTCCCGGAGATATGATCTCAGGTGGCGAACATTACGCTTTGGAAGTAAAAGGCGATTCAATGATTAACGCCGGCATTCTCGACGGCGATGTTGTTGTCGTTAAACGCTCAGATACGGCAACCAATGGCGAGATAGTCGTTGCGCTGATCGACGACCAGGAGGCCACACTTAAACGCCTTCGGCGCAAAGGCAACTCCGTCGCGCTGGAAGCAGCCAATCCCTCCTATGAAACACGGATTTTTGGTCCCGATCGTGTGAAGGTCCAAGGCTGCTTAGTCGGACTTATTCGGAACTACTAGTATTTGAAGACAACGTTTTTTCGTCTTCATTTCAGTTTGCATGCCAAGGCCGCGTTACGTGAGAGGCGCCTACAGTTTCAATTCTAAATGCGTTTCGGCTGCCGACTTCAGTTCGATATAAGGCATGCGATCCGTCTCGCCAAAAGTCAAATCGATCGACGATATGCGCCGGCTCACGGCATCGTCCTTTGATCGGATAGAGGGCGATCAAGACGGTGGCAACGCGGCAGTCATCGCGCAACGAAGCGGGATGAAAGCTGATCGCCAACATGTCATTGTCTGCGACGCGCATAACGCACCCTAATGAATCGCAGGATGGATCGGATGTTGAGCGGTACGTAATCGTCTCCGTCGGATTTAATCCCAGTCGGCGGCTCCATATATCGGCAGCAAAGGAATCGCGCCGGCCCTTAATCATAACCAGCGTGCCAGAATTGTTGACGACCCCAATGGACGATCCATCGTGAGAGATAAAGGCGATGGGGGCAGGTGTCAGATGGCCAAAGGCAATGCCGGCACAAAGGGGCACAATCCCTAACCAGCGCCATCTGGTCCTCCAAATGCACAACCACAACCCGCCTAGGGTAATGAGAATTAGGCAGGTACTCGAAAATGAAGCATTGTGGAATTGAGAGGATGGCCAACTGGCCACTTCCGCAGCCACCCAAAGGACAATGTCGATCCCAAAGGCCAGAGGGGCGAACGAGATATCTTCCAGCCCAAACGGTAGCAGCACGTAACTGAGCAAGATGCTCGGCATGATCACAAAGCCCATAACCGGCATCGCCACAACATTGGCAGCGAGCCCGTAGTCGGCCACACGATTGAAATGAAAAGCGGCAATGGGCGCGATTGCGGCCGTTGCAATGATACTGCTCAAGACGACGCCATAGAGATATTTGAAAGAACGTCGGACCACACCTTCGTGCCGGCTTGATTTGATTGTCGGATGGTGTCTGACGGCCTCATAGAAGGCGACCAGGGCAATGATCGCACTGAATGACATTTGGAATCCCACATGCATTAAGCTCTGTGGACTGACGATAAGAATGGCGATTGCGGCGACTGCAACTGATCGTAACGTGAAGGCTGGCCGTTCAAGAAGGATCGCGCCGAAAACCACACTGACCATGATAAAAGCGCGTTGCGTCGGAATTGCCATCCCAGAGAAGAGCAAATAGACGAGCGCTCCCATCCATGCAATCACGGCAGCCCACTTCTTAATGGGAAACTGCAGAGCGATCTTAGGAAAGCAAGACAGCAAAAAGCGGACAGCGAAAAAGAAACTGAATGTGAACATGCCGACATGCAAACCTGAAATGGCCAGCAAATGGGCAAGCCCGGCAATGCGCAAATTCTCTGTTACTTCACTTGGTATGCCGCCGCGGTCACCGATCATCAGCGCCGCCGCCACACCACCGGTCGCGCCTTCAATCTTGTCTCGAACATAGTCAGCGGTCGTGCGGCGCGCAGTGGCTAGCGCGGTCGCCCAGCGCTCAAACGTTGATATCTGTCGCCGGGACTCGATCAGCTCCAGATCACCAACGACAAAACCGATCGCACCTATCTGTGCGAACCACGCGTGAAAGCCAAAATCATAGGCATTGGGCGCGATGGGAGGCGGCGGCGGGCGGAGTGAGGCCAGCACGCTTACCCAGTCGCCGGGAATGGGGGCCTTGTCCGCACCGCGCAGGGAAAGACGAATCCTTTTTGGAAGCACTGATGGCTCCAACCCTTCAATGGTGACAGGGACGCCGTAAATTCGGCGACTGCCGTCAGGTCTTGTCTCAACGTCTTCAATCCACATCTCGACGTCGGCAAATCTAAGCTCACGCTCCAATATCGGCGCGTCAACACGCATCGCTTGAAACTGCGCGACGACAAAGCCCGAAATCAGAATGCTTGCGGCCAAGGAGAGAGGGCTGGGCCAATAAATCGCCAGAGCCATAAGGCATGCCGCCGCCAGCACGACTGACCAAAAGACAGGTTCGAATGGAAGCCAAAAGTAGAGAAGGATGCCGCTGCCAAAGACAATTGGAAGCCAAAGTGGCCAGCGATCCCTTTCCGCATAAAACGACGCAAAAATGGATCGCAGCCACTTAGGGCTAATGCCAGATAGCCGATCCCTGAGTCGCTCTATCCATTTTTGAGCGTGCAAGGACCATTGGCCCATCGTTCCCAAGTCTTCGCTGCGTCTTAACGGCTGCACTGTGTCTATGCTATGAGGCGCCTTTGGTTTAAGGGCAACGGAGCAACCCTCGGTTACCTATCAGGCCTCTTACTTATTCTAAGAAGTATCGCTAAAGATGACCTCAGATCCGTCAATTGTCACCAGGTTTGCGCCCTCCCCAACAGGTTTTCTGCATATTGGCAGTGCCCGCACCGCATTGTTCAACTGGCTCTATGCGCGCCATCATGGCGGCCGTTTTCTTCTGCGGATTGAAGATACCGATCGGGCGCGGTCAACCGAGGAAGCCATGGAAGCAATTCTCTCTGGTATGAGCTGGCTGGGGCTGACTTGGGATGACGACCCGGTTTATCAACACCAGCTTGCCGATCGTCATCGCGCGGTTGCCCAATTGCTGCTCGAAAGCGGGAACGCCTACAAATGTTATGCGACCGCGGAAGAGCTCACTGAGATGCGTGAAAAGGCGCGATCTGAGGGCCGTTCGGTGGGATATGATGGAAGATGGCGAGACCGAGACCCTTCCGAAGCGCCAAACCATGTGCCGCCTGTCATTCGCTTTAAAGCGCCCAGAAGCGGCGAGACAATTATCGACGACAAGGTGCAAGGCAAGGTCACGTTTCCGAATGACCAGCTTGACGACATGGTGTTGCTCAGAAGCGATGGCACACCAACTTACATGCTGTCTGTGATTGTCGACGACCATGACATGGGGGTTACCCACATCATCCGCGGAGACGATCATCTCAATAATGCGGCCCGCCAGGTGCAAGTCTTTCATGCACTTGATTGGTCGGTCCCGGTATATGCCCACATTCCTCTGATCCATGGCCAAGACGGCGGTAAGCTGTCAAAGCGCCATGGCGCGCTTGGGGTTGAGGCCTATCGTGATATGGGGATGTTGCCGGAAGCCATGTGCAATTACCTGCTGCGGCTTGGATGGTCCCACGGTGACGATGAAATCATCTCTTCAGAGCAGGCTATCGAGTGGTTTGATTTGCCGGGCATCGGCAAGTCTGCCGCCCAGTTTGATATGGACAAGCTCACCAATCTCAATGGTGTCTATATGCGGGGCGCTGAAGACCACCGGCTTCTCGAACTGATAGAGCCCCAATTTGACAGGAGCCTTGATGCGCTCACGCGCGAGCGCTGCCTGGCTGCCATGCCCTTGCTCAAAGAACGCGCAAAAACCCTGCTGGAACTCATGGCGGGTTTCGATTTTCTATTGGCAGACCGGCCTTTGAAACCTGACGCCAAAGCTGCGAAGCTGCTCAAGCCAGAAGCGGTCACTATCCTGGGCAAACTCATCCCTATCCTTGCGGCATGCGACGAATGGACCAAGGAAAACGCGGAGGCGACCGTACGTCAATTCGCCATAGACGAAGGTCTGAAATTGGGTAATATCGCGCAACCACTTCGTGCGGCCCTTACCGGAACCACGGCTTCTCCAGGCATTTTTGACGTTCTTGCGATACTGGGTCGCGACGAGTCGCTTGGTCGGATTGGCGACGTCGCCGGCTGATTGCTGTTGTATTTTTGCATCTTCGCAGTGCGTCAATCGGGTGACGCGCTGCAACCACACGATTATAATCGCCTCCAAATCGAGGTTCACAAAAAAGCGCGGGATGCGTAAGCGAACGAGGACAGAATGGACGGAATATTGAAACCAGGAAAACCAGCCGGATCGGCGACACTTACCATCGACGGCAAAACGGTGGAAATCCCGGTTTTGGAGGGGGAAGTCGGCCCGAAGGTCTTGGATGTCAGAAAGCTCTATGCCCAGACCGGCTACTTCACATTCGATCCTGGATTTACATCAACGGCCAGCACGGAATCCGCCATCACCTATATTGATGGAGACGCGGGAATCCTTCTCTATCGCGGCTATCCGATTGAAGACTTGGCTGAGCACGGCAACTTCATGGAGACATGCTATGTTCTTCTGTATGGCAAACTGCCGAACCAAGGTGAACTTGCCGACTTTGAACACCGCATAACCTACCACACCATGGTTCATGAGCAGCTTATGAACCTCTACCGCGGATTCCGCCGCGATGCGCACCCGATGGCAATCATGATGGGTGTCGCGGGGGCACTGTCATCATTCTATCATGACTCGACGGACATCAACGATCCGCATCAACGCATGGTCGCGAGCTATCGGATGATCGCAAAGATCCCGACCATCGCAGCAATGGCTTACAAATATTCGATCGGGCAACCATTTATCTATCCGCGCAACGATCTGGGATATGCAGAAAACTTCTTGCGTATGTGTTTCGGGGTCCCTTGTGAGGACCACGTTTCAAATCCGGTCATCACGCGGGCCATGGATCGCATTTTCATTCTCCATGCCGATCACGAGCAAAACGCCTCTACATCCACCGTTCGGCTTGCCGGCTCTTCGGGAGCCAATCCATTTGGGTGTATTGCTGCCGGCATTGCGTGCCTTTGGGGGCCAGCCCATGGCGGCGCTAATGAAGCCGCACTCAATATGTTGCAGGAAATCGGCTCCGTTGACCGCATTCCGGAATATGTGAGGAAGGCGAAGGATAAGGACGATCCATTCCGCCTGATGGGTTTTGGTCATCGGGTTTACAAAAACTATGACCCACGCGCGCGTGTCATGCAGAAGACCTGTCATGAAGTTCTGGATGAACTAGGTGTGCGTGATGATCCTCTTTTGGCGGTCGCGATGGAGCTTGAACGGATCGCGCTTGAGGATGAGTATTTCGTTGAGAAAAAGCTCTACCCAAACATTGATTTCTACTCCGGCATTACGCTCAAAGCGCTTGGGTTCCCGGCCGAGATGTTTACGGTTCTTTTTGCCGTTGCGAGGACCGTCGGTTGGATCGCGCAATGGAACGAAATGGTTGGCGACCCCAACCAAAAGATCGGACGTCCCCGTCAGCTCTTCACCGGCTTCGATCAACGGGATTATGTACCGATCAAAAGCCGCTAATCACACTCTTGTTCTTTGAATCAGGGCCGCGCTTTCTTTGGGAGCGCGGCCTTTTCCTTGTTAACTCAAAGGCCTTGCCTGTTGTGAAATTGCCGATTCATTTGAAATCTGCATTACGCCTGAACTTCGAATGGGCCATGTGCGATAGAATTCCAGAACACCCTGTGCGGCCCGCGTGCTAGGCGGCGCGTCCCCTTCACCCAACAGCGTGAGGGCACGTTCCATGGCTTCGGTTTGTTCGCGTCGTGCGGTTTCATCAGATAGCAGACGATCGATTTCACTGGCCAAACGTGATGCGGTGCATTCCTGTTGAATGAACTCAGGCAAGGCTCTTTGATCCAGAACCAGATTGATCAAGTTCACATGCTCGACGGTAACGATACGTCTCGCAATCATCTCCGTCAGCACACCGATTTTGTAGCCAATGACGGTCGGAACTCGGGCAACAGCAAGTTCTAAAGAAACAGTTCCGGAGGCCGCGATCGCAACATCGCTTGCCAAAAAAGCTGCGAACTTGTCGTTTGTCGTGTCAACGATGATTGGCTGACAGTCCCAAGTCGCGGATAACTTTTCAATCAACGTTCTTTTTTCGGGCAATGTAGGAATGACAACCTGCAGCGTTGGGTGACGCTTACGGATCTCATTCACGGCTTCCGAAAAAGTTGAAAACAGCCGCGATATTTCACTGCTACGGCTGCCGGGCAACATACACAAAAGCTGCTGGCCGTCTGCAACGTGATGAATTGCGCGAAAGGCACGCCCAATCGCCGGGTCGCGGTCAAACCGATCAACAACAGGATGCCCCACAAAATGACAGGGTAAACCTAACGCTTCAAAGAAGTCCGGCTCAAAGGGAAGAAGCGCAAGAATATGATCGACAAATTTGCGCATAGATTTCGCACGACTCGCTCGGGATGCCCACAGTTGGGGCGCAACATAAACGACAATTGGAATTTCCGGCGCGTGCTTTCTGACTATCCTTGCAACCCGATGCGTAAGGCCCGGCGAGTCGATCAACACAATAATGTCCGGCTTTTCTTCGATCGCAAACTCAGCGGTTTGCTTCACCCTTCCCAACAATTGTCGCGCTTTGGGAATGACCTCCCAAAATCCCATGATCGATGTTTCGGAGATTGGGAACAGGGAATAAAGCCCCTCACCTTCCATATGCTCGCCACCGACACCAATAAAATCGATCGGTGTGGCCGTTTCCGCGCGCATCGATTTCATGAGCTGCGCGCCGAGCAAATCACCGGAGGGTTCACCGGCGATGAGCATGATGCGGAGGGGACTGGTCATTTTACCGTTTGAGACGGCAAGTTCTCGGGGGCAAATCCGCTGACGAAAATGCCTTTCTTGTTCGCCGCCTCAACGGCTCCCGCTTCATCCATGAGGAGTGATCCACCAGCCGCGGCGGCAATACCGCATAGTCCTGCTTTCGCGACCTTCTGAACGGTCGTCACGCCAATGATCGGCAGGTCCACACGCCGCTCCTGTTGCGGTTTTGGTTTTTTGACTAAGACGCCGAGACGGCGGTCCGCATTTTCTTTGCTGTTTGCGATGATATCGGCGCAACGGTCAAGCATCGCGTCCGTGCCCTCCGCCGCTTCAATAGCCAGAACATGACCGCCTCTGACAACGGCCGCCTGTCCCACATCAAAAGGTCCCAATGCGTCGATTACCGATACTGCTTTTTGAATGTCTTGCCAATCATCCGTAGTCGGACTTATGTCCCCGTAGACTTTGTCTTGTGTCAGTAAGTCATCCAGCACATCGTCAGCGCCAACAACCCTCAAGCCTTGTTTTTCAAAAATATCGACCAGAAGGCGCAGGATCGCATCATCCCCCCGCGCGGCCGCAGCAACGAAGCGGGGTAGCAGCCGCGTTCCGGTTAAATCTGGGCGTAACGCCTGGAAGTTTGGGCGTTTGACATATCCTGCCATAACGATTTCGCGGCATTGATGGTCGGCAAGGAGTTCAAACGTCCGTCCAACGGCCCCCATCCTAATTTCTGTATGGGGAAAGTCCTTCCAATCTTGATCTGCAGAACCGGTTAGCGGCAAGACAAACACCGGACGATTTAACGTACGACAGGTCTCGGCCAACCGCATTGGAAGAGGTCCCCCACCGGCGACGATTGCGAGCTTGGGGCCAACCATGTGTTGCCGCCTACTCTACGTCGGCTTGGGTGTGTTCCGGCATCGTCAGGCCACGATTCGACTTCTGGCGAGCAAAATCAACGATCTCCATCACTTCTTTGCTTTCAGAAAAGTCTTTAGCGACCTGGTTGAGCCGGTCCTTGAATGTACCTTCTTGGGCGAACAGCGCACGAAAACCACGCCGCATTTCGTGAATTTGATCACGCGAAAACCCACGTCTTTTAAGGCCAACAAGATTTAATCCCGCAAGCACCGCGCGATGTCCGAAAGCTGAACCATAGGGGATAACATCGAACTCCACGCCGGTCATGCCGCCGATGATCGCATTATTCCCGATACGGACAAACTGATGGACCGCAGAAAGGCCGCCGATATAGACATTGTCAGCAACTTCGACATGGCCGGCCAGTGTCGCGCAATTAGCGAAGATGGCGTTATCGCCCACCTTACAATCGTGTCCAACATGGCTGTAAGCCATGAAATATCCATTGTCTCCGACGCGCGTTACGCCTGTGCTGCTTTCTGCCCCCCGGTTCATGGTTGCGTTTTCGCGGATGACATTGTTACGGCCGATAACGAGTTCGGTTCCCGTACCCAGCGCATTCAAATGCTGTGGTTCTGCTCCAACTGTCGCGAAGGAATGAATGACGGTTCCGTCGCCGACGGTCGTTTTGCCTGTCGCGACGACACTCGATCTGAGCTCGACATTGTCGTGTAATGTTACTTCAGGGCCGACTTGGCAGAACGGTCCGATCTTTACGTCTTTACCGAGTTCCGCTCCGGTTTCAACGATGGCGGTTGGATGAATATCGACCACTAACTGTCGCCCTTGGGGTCGATGATCATCGCGCTGTATTCGGCTTGCGCGACAACTTGATCGCCAACCTTTGCTTCGCCGGCAAACTTCCAAACAGCACCATGGCCACGCAAGACGCGGACAGGCAAATGCATTGTGTCGCCAGGGCTAACAGGATGACGGAAACGTCCCTTGTCCACCGTCATGAAATAGACCACACGCCCTTCCATGCTGGTCCCTAAAGTATGGACAACCAGAGCTGCGGCGGTTTGAGCCATCGCCTCAATGATCAACACACCCGGCATAACGGGATGCCCAGGAAAATGTCCCTGGAAGTATGGCTCGTTGATGGTGACATTCTTGACGCCAGTGGCGCTTTTGGAGGGGATCATATCGACGACTTTGTCGATCATCAGCATTGGATAGCGATGGGGCAGCAGCTCCATCACATGCATAATATCCGCCACATCCAAAACGCCAGGAGTGACAGCCTCAGTCATTGGATTTCTTTTTCCCCTTTGCCAGGCGAGAAATCATTGCAACCTCTCGCATAAATTCTCTTATCGGTTTGGCGGGTGACCCGCAGTGGATCTCACCTGCGGGTACATCGCGCATGACGCCGGAATTTGCTGCAATTTGCGCACCCATACCGATATTCACGTGATCCGCTAGACCAGCTTGACCGCCAAGTGCAACAAAATCGCCCAACGTCGTGCTGCCAGAAATACCGGCCTGGCCGGCCACAACGCATCCACGTCCAATGAGCACGTTGTGCCCGATTTGGACGAGATTATCAATCTTGGCGCCCTCCCCGATGACGGTATCTGCGCCTGCGCCGCGATCGACAGTGCTATTTGCGCCGATCTCTACGTCATCTTGGACGATTACGCGCCCGAGTTGCGGGATTTTAAGATGGCCGGAAGGTCCCATGGCAAAGCCAAAACCGTCTTGCCCGATTCGAACACCCCCGTGCAGAATGACCCGGTCGCCGATAAGGGCGTGACTGATATTGACGTTTCCCGCAATGCGCGCGGAACGCCCAATCTGAACGCCTTTGCCGATGATGGTGTTTGGGCCGATCCGGCTTTCTGACCCGATCGCCGCGCCGGCTTCAACCACAGTGCCCGGCCCGATGGTCACGTTGTCGCCGATTGAGGCTTCCGGATCGATATGCGCCGTTCCGCTGATTTCAGACGGAACCTCATCTTCCGGATAAAACAGTGCAGCGACGCGCGCAAATACCCGCTCAGGCTCATCTGAAATGATGGGAACAACGTGGCTCGGCGCTTTCTCAGCGAAGGACTGTGGCAAGATACAAGCGCCCGCTTTCGTCTCTAAAAGTTTTGAGACGAATTTCTTATCAATCAAATAGGAGATGCTGTTGGCGGTCGCATCCTCTAGCGAACCAACGTCCTCGATGGCGATGTCGCCATCGGCACCTGCAGCTAGAGCACCGCCGCAGGCGTCAATGATCTGATTAAGTGTGAAAGGGCCACGATTGGTAAAGAATCGCGCGTCGGCCATAGCGAGGTCGAAGCGCTATTGTTCGTTGGACGCTCGTAATTGCGCCGGTTCGACTTTTACCTTCGGAAGCTTCTCATCCAGCCGTTTCATCACCTCAGCCGTTACATCGATGTCTACCGATCCTTTAACGATCGCGTTCCGTTCAAGCATCAGGGTAGCCCCCTTCTCTTTTAGGATTTCATCAAGGATTGGCGAGACCGCTTGCCAAATTTCATTCTGGGCTTTGATGAGACCCGCCTGAAGTCCACGCAAGTCGGTTTGACGGCCTGATTCAAGGGCGCCAATCTTTTCTTGAAACTGTTTTACCTTCTGCTCGAAGACTTCCTGGGTGAGAATCGACTGCTGGCTCTTGAGCTGTTCCTCTTCTGTCTTCAGATCGCCGGCCTTCTTTTCGAGATCCTTCTCCAGCGCATCTCTCAAAGTCTGCACTTGCGCAGAAACATCTTTTGCTGCCGCTGAGTCGGTGAAGAACGACTGACGATCAACAGAGATAACTTTGATCCCTGTATCGGCCTGACTGACGGCGGGACCGCTGATCAATGGTGTGCCGATGATCAAGGCTATGGCAATCAGAGAAAGACGCCAGAAAGGTGTTTTTGTAATCGTTTTCATATCTTTAGAACCTAGTTCCCGCGCTAAATCTGAAGGCTTCCGTTTGGTCGAAATCTTCTTTCACCAAGACATTGGCAAAATCGAGGCGAATGGGACCAAAGGGTGATTCCCAGAAAACCCCGACCCCTACCGAGACACGCAATCCCATTCCGTCAGAAACGAAGGTGCTGCTATCATCAATTTCACCAAGGGTACCAAAATCGGTGAAAAGACTGCCCAAAATTCCAAACTCTTCCGGCAATCCCAGCGGGAAACTGACTTCGGCCGTACCGATTCCGTACATGTTTCCGCCAAGACCGTCATTGGTGATCAAGTCTCGCGCACCGATACCGGAGGTCTCAAATCCCCGAAAAGAGTTGCCGCCTTTAAAGAAACGGTCGTTCAGTCGGACGTCTCTATTCCTAAAGCCAAAAATATACCCGCCGCTGAGACGCACCCGCGCTACGATATTTTCGATGTCGAAAAGCGGGATGGGTTGGTACCAGTTCGCAAGAGCTTCCGTTCGAACATAGCTTTCTGTGCCGCCGAGGCCCGCAATGTCTTGCGAAAGGCTCAAGTCATACCCGTCGGTTGGCTCGATCGGATCGTCGCGGCGATCATAGAAGTACGTATAGCCGGCAACTGACGAGGTCGTTTCACCCGCTGCGGCACAAACCGATCGCGCGATCAAACCAAGGAAACAACGGACGCTATCCACTTCGATGTCGTCTTGGCGCAATGTGTAGCGCGTCGACAAACGACCATATTCAGTAAGTGGGAATCCGGCACGTAAACCTAGACCTGTACTATCCGTGTCAAAGCCAGATTCATCTTCGAAATCCGTTCTGATCTTAAATACATCGAAACCAGCGGCCAGATTGCGGTCTAGGAAATAAGGCTCGGTGAACCGGATATCGACCTGTTGCCGCCGATTACTGGCTGAGATGCGAAGCCGCAAGAACTGACCGCGACCGAGCAGATTTCTTTCCGTAATACTTAGGTCACCAATCACAGCGTCGGTGGATGAGAAGCCGGCACCGATGGATAGCTCACCCGTTGATTGTTCTTCTACTTCGACATTCAGTACGGTCTTGTCCGGTGCAGATCCCGGTTCCTCCGTGATCTCGACTTCCTTAAAGAAACCCAATCCGCGAATGCGGGATTTCGATCGGTCGACAAGTACACGATTGAAAGCGTCCCCTTCTGACAGCCGAAATTCGCGTCGAATGACTTTGTCCAAAGTCCGCACGTTGCCGTTAATGTTGATACGTTCAACATAGACACGCGGGCCTTCATTGATTTGGAAGGTGATATTGATGATCCGGGCATCGCGATCTCGGCGAACCCGTGGACGAACGTCAACGAACGCAAAACCTTTGGTGCCGGCGGCAAATGTCAACGCGTCAATGGTGGCGTCAATCTTTTCGGCATTATAGGTGTCGCCGTTCTCCATCGCGAGAAGATCTCGCATATCGTCGATGTCCAATTCTTCGAGCTGCGACGTTACATCGACTTCACCGAAGGTGTACTTGTTTCCTTCTTCGACTGTAATCGTGATGAAAAAGCTCTCGCGATCCCTGGTCAACTCAGCAACGGAAGACACGACACGGAAATCGGCATATCCGCGTTTCAGATAGTATCTTCTCAATAATTCTCGATCGAAGGTCAGTCGGTCGGGATCGTAATTATCGTTCGATGTCAGCAACCGCCACCAACGGGTTTCGCGAGTCGCAATCTCTTCACGGAGTGTGGAATCGCTAAATTTGGTGTTCCCAATAAAATTGATGCGCCGAACGCCGGTTACCGGACCTTCATTGATCTCAAACACCAAATCGACACGGTTTTCAGGAAGCTGAATAACCTTTGGCTCAACGGTTGCGGCGAACCGGCCTGACCGTCTGTAGAGTTCGATAATACGCTGAACATCCGCCTGAACTTTCGCGCGCGTGTAGACAATGCGCGGGCTGAGTTGGACTTCTTCGTCCAGGTCCTCGGCATCGAGCTTTTTATTACCTTCAAAGGCGACGCGATTGATAATCGGATTTTCGGTGACATTCACGGTCAGAATGTCTGCGTTTTGGGTCAGCTCAACGTCAGCAAACAGACCGGTCGCAAAGAGCCGTTTCAAGGACCGATCGATATCGCGGGCGCTGATTTGGTCCCCCGGCGCGATGGTCATATAGGAGAGAACCGTTGCAGGCTCGATCCGTTGATTGCCTTCTACGCGGATTTCACGAACCGTCGAGCCTTGTGCTTGAGCGGTATCAGGCGCAATGACAGCCGCCGCACCCACGAAAAGAAAGGTAAAGACGGTAAGAACAACAGCCAAATGCTTCATCGACAAAATTTACCCACCAAATAACGCATGCCGAGTTATCTAAACTGATTTGAGGCTGGCGTCTTAGAAAAATTTGAATTTCACTAGGTCATTCCAGGTCGCGAAAACCATAAGCATAATGACCAAGGTCAATCCGATCCGAAAACCGTATTCTTGCGTTCTTTCCCCGAGAGGTTTTCCCCTAACAGCTTCATAGCCATAGTATAACAAGTGTCCCCCGTCGAGCATTGGAATAGGGAATAAGTTAATCAATCCAATACTTATCGACAAAACAGCCGTCAGGTAAATGAGTTGTGAGAATCCAATTTTAGAGACTTCATGTGACGTGTTTGCGATACCGATCGGCCCGCTGATCTGACTTGCATCTTTAACGCCGCTGACTACGCCACCGATATAGCTTAAAGTGAGATCTACGTAAGACCAGGTTTGTTCGACGCCGAGTGCCACAGCAGAAATCGGATTGTACCGGACATGCCGAGTTTGATCGGGATCTGAACCCAACCGGACCCCTATAATGCCTTGTCTGTCAGATGGATCGTCCGTTTCTTTCAATCGTGGTGTAATGAAAAGCGTTACTTTGCGATCATCGCGCAAAACGACAATTTCTAATTTCTTTTCAGCGCTTACCTTGATGATTGAAAGAAGTTCTACAAAACTCTCAATCTCTTTATCATCGAGCGAAATGATCTGATCGCCCGCTTCCACTCCGGCTTCTGATGCTGCCATGCCATCGACGACGCCTACAACGAGCGGACGGGAGTAAGGCGCAATGCCGGCCGAGCCTTCTTTCCGTTCGCCAAAGCCGTCTTCGACCGTCTTTTCAACCGGCGTCAGTTCAATGTTAACAATCTCGCTGCCGCGCTCTACCTCAAGCCGCAAAGCCTCACCGGCTCCGATCATTATTCTCGTCTGAAGTTCGCGAAAGCTGATAATTTTGTCGCCATCTACAGAAAGCACCAAGTCGCCTGGTTGCAATCCGGCTTGCTCAGAGACGCTCCCCATTTCGACATGGCCGACGCGCGGTTCTGTGATTTCACGCCCGAACAACCAAAACATGACCGTGAATATGGCAATCGCCAGAATGAAATTGGCTATGGGGCCTGCCGCGACGACGGCAGCGCGCTGATAGAGGGGCTTAAAGTGAAAGCATTCTTCTCGCTCGGTCAAAGTCATCGTGCTGTTGAGCTTGTCTTGGTCAGGCGTCGAAGCGGCGCTTTCATCGCCAAAGAACTTCACGTATCCGCCTAATGGCAGCCATCCGATCTTCCAAACAGTCCCTTTTGAGTCCGTCCAGCCGAAGATTTGCCGGCCAAATCCAATTGAGAAGGTCTCGACACGAACACCAAAAAAGCGCGCTACGCTAAAATGGCCGAGTTCATGAAAAAACACGACGATCGTCAGCACAAACAAGAAGGGGAGAATAAACGTAATCGCTTCCATATTTACCCGCGACGCTCGGGGTAAATTCGATCGCAAAGGGCGGTATAGTAACTTGTTCCGCTACGCACCCATCGTCGAAAGAACTTCCGCCCTAGAGAACCACCCTACCGATTGGGCTTGAACCGATATTTCCAAAGTCAAACTCAACGTCAATTCCAACGCCGACGCAGCATACGCCTGCCCGAACCAGACCCGAAAATATCTATCTAACCCAATGATTTATTCATTTTTTCGCAGTGTACGGTCAGCACAGTGCTAATGCAAGCAAAGCATGATCAAATTGAACTTATGGTAAAGTCAGAATGCCGCCAGACCATTTGGCGGGAAGAGCATTCCCAAACCCCAAAAAATCTGTAGCGCGCTTGTCGCCAGCACGACCAGGATGAGGCCATCAACCCGATCGAGAACGCCGCCGTGACCGGGCACCAGTCCGCTTGAGTCCTTGACGCCAAATCGACGTTTTAGTCCCGATTCGAGTAGATCCCCCACTTGGGATACGCTGCCGGCGGCAAAGCCGAAAAGTGCAAACCAAAGTGTCGCCGGAGATGCTATCATGAGCGAAAATAGGGTACTTGCCGCCGCAGCCCCCGCCATGCCACCGAGCAGTCCGGAATAAGTCTTATTAGGGGAAATATGAGGTGCCAGCTTGGGCCCACCGAGGGTGCGTCCCACAAGAAACGCGCAGGTGTCTGTCGCCCAAACGACAGTCAACATCCAAAGGACGACCAACAGCCCGATCGAAGGCAGCTCGCGCAACCAGATAAAACCCAGAATGGCGAGTCCCAAATAAGTAAAGCCGAAGAGCGGCAAGGCATGCCATCGGCCAAAAGACGCACTGATGAGTGTACCGAGTGCCGCTCCTGATCCGACGGCGAGTAGCGCGGCTAGAGCAAAACCTTGTTGAAACAACCAAACAGCGAAGATCAAAAAAACGAATTGGGTAATGGTCTCTGGAAGGATGAAGGTCTTCTCGGTGATAACATAACCCTCGTAAATCATCAGAAGGCCAGCCAGTAGGATCAGACCGGCAAATGGCCATCCCCCCAATACCGCGGCAGCGACAGCAATTGGAATCAGAATCAATGCTGTGAGCACAGGAACCGTCATTCGGTCCGGCCCGATCCGTTGCCCCGTCCCATTCGGCGCATTCCAGAGCGGCCGGAGCATCCGACGCTACAATATTCAAAAGAACTCACGCCCCCGACCCCGATCGTATCTCGCCTTACATGCTTAGAAGTCCCGAGAAGCCCCTAACACAGTTATGCCTTAGCACCAAAACGCCGTTCACGGGCGCCATATTGTTTGATGGCGTCTGCCAGGTGAGATTTATTAAAATCTGGCCACAACGTATCCGTGAATAAGAACTCCGAATAAGCGGACTGCCATAGCAGAAAGTTACTTAACCGCATTTCGCCGCTGGTTCTGATGATCAAGTCAGGCGCCGGAATGCCAGCCGTATAAAGGTGGTTTTCAATATCTTCTCGAGAAAGCGATTCTGGGTCCACCTCGCCCCTCTGCACTTTCTCGGCAATCTGGCGAACGGCGGAGAGGATTTCATCCTGGCTGCCATAGTTGAATGCGATCAACAATCTCAGCTTGGTATTATGCCTGGTGCTCTCTTCGGCTTCTTTGATCAACTCAATGAGATCAGCAGACAGCGACTTCCGTTCCCCAATGATCGTGACCCGAACGCCATTTGCAGCCAGCTCTTTCAGGTCCGCTTTGATGAAACGATGGAGTAACCCCATCAGATCACTCACCTCTTCGGCGGGGCGGCTCCAGTTTTCGGAAGAAAAACTATACAAGGTCAGAAATTCAACGCCGAGTTCGCCGGCGCCACGTACGGTACGTCTTACGGCTTCCACGCCCCGCTGGTGACCAAGTTTGCGCGGGAGGCGGCGTGCGGCCGCCCATCTGCGATTGCCATCCATGATAATGGCAACGTGTCGGGGCAGCTCTGAACGAGACGCGTCATCGTCCATTAAATCTGTGCTTTGGTCCTATGAAAACGCGATCATCGGGCTGACGAATATCGGTCAGACCTGCATGATCTCGCCTTCTTTCGTTGAATAGGTCTCATCGATCTGTTTGATCAGATCGTCCGTCATCGACTGAACCTCCTCGGCCCAGGCTTTGTGTTCATCCTCGCCGATATGACCGTCCTTTTCGAGACGCTTTAACTTTTCCATACCGTCGCGCCGCACATTGCGCACAGCAACGCGCGCGGACTCTGCATATTTGTTCGCAATCTTGGTCAACTCTACGCGACGTTCTTCGTTAAGTTCCGGAATGGGGATTCGAATCAACTGTCCGTCGACGGACGGGTTAACGCCCAGTTCTGCGGTTCGAATGGCCTTCTCTACGGCGCCGACCATGCTTTTGTCCCAGACCTGTACCGTTATCATACGGGCTTCTGGCACACTGATCGTCGCGACTTGATTGAGCGGCATGGCACTGCCGTAGGCGTCGACCGTTACCGGTTCCACAAGACTGGCTGATGCGCGGCCAGTACGTAAGCCAGCAAATTCCTGCTTGAGCGCATGAAGCGCCCCGTCCATCCTTCTTTGGATATCGTCAACATCAAGTTCTGTGTCGGACATGGGATTTATCCCTTAAAGTTTCGTTGCGCGGCTTTAACCATGAATAATAGTACACCGGCCCTTTCCGTTCAAAACCTGCAGCAAAGTCCCCTCCTCGCTGATCGAGAATACGACAACCGGAATGTCGCTTTCCCGCGCAACGCTGATGGCAGAAGCATCCATGACCTGCAAATCCCTGGACAAGACTTCGAGATATCTTAGCGATTCATAACGTTCTGCCGATGAGTCCTTTTTCGGATCTGCGCTGTACACACCATCGACCTGGGTCGCTTTCAATAGGCAATCGCAGTTCATTTCGGAGGCGCGCAACGCCGCCGCCGTGTCTGTCGTGAAATACGGATTACCCGTGCCTGCCGCGAATATCACAACCCGGCCTTTTTCGAGGTGCCGAACAGCACGCCGTTGAATATAGGGTTCACAAACCGACGTCATCGGAATTGCGGACAGGACACGAGTTGCCTGTCCGGCCTGCTCTAAGGCATTTTGCATGGCCAGAGCATTCATCACAGTGGCGAGCATGCCCATATAGTCGGCGGTGGTGCGATCCATCCCTTGGGCTGCGCCCGACAAACCGCGAAATATATTTCCGCCGCCAATAACGAGGCATACTTGGAAACCGGCCGAACTGGCAGAAACGATATCCCGCGCGATGCGGTTGACCGTTTCCAAATCAATGCCGAAAGCACCTTCACCCATCAGCGCTTCGCCTGAGACCTTGACGAGGATGCGGCGAACAGTTCGATCTCCGATGAGCGCCGCACCTTCAGTCATAGATTTGGTCCCTTTGCGTAGCCCCAGGTCTCCGCGTCCAGCAAAACAGCGGCTAGTTACCCGCTGCCTTTGCTACTTCCTCAGCGAAGTCCTCTTCGCGTTTTTCAATTCCTTCGCCTAAAGCAAACCGAATGAATCCCGCAACCTTAATGGGCGCGCCGATTTCTTTGGCTTCCAGATCAATGGCCTTTTGCACGGTGTTTTCGCCGTCGATCACGAAGGTTTGGGCCAGCAATACGACTTCTTCGTAATATTTGCGCAAGCGGCCTTCGATCATTTTTTCAATCACATTGTCCGGTTTGCCGGACTCACGGGCCTGCTCGGTAAGAACTTGGCGTTCCTTCGCAACCAAGTCCGGGTCGAGTTCTTCAACTGTGACGGCAAGAGGGCCGGCCGCAGCAATGTGCATGGCGATCTTCTTGCCGAGTTCAGTCAGCTTTCCTGCGTCGCCGTCAGATTCAAGCGCAACGACAACACCAATTTTTCCAAGACCCGGCGCGATTTGATTGTGCACATAGGTTCCGATCGCGCCTTTTGAAACGCTCAACCCTTGTGAGCGGCGCAAGCCTAAATTCTCGCCGATGGTTGCGACCATTTCAGTGACATGATCGGTTACCGATGCACTTGTGCCAGGGAAGGTTGCCTTTGAAAGCGCATCGAAGTCGCCATTTTGCTCCAGTGCAACGCCCGCGATGTCCGTGGCAAGTTTTTGAAAGGTGTCGTTCCGTGCGACAAAATCCGTTTCTGAATTGAGCTCAATAACGACGCCACGCTCGTTGTTTGCGGCTATCGCAATAAGACCTTCTGCGGCAACACGGCCCGACTTTTTGGCCGCTTTCGCAAGTCCTTTGGTGCGGAGCCAGTCGACGGCCGCTTCCATGTCGCCATCAGACTCTTTCAGCGCATTCTTGCAGTCCATCATCCCCGCGCCGGTTTTTTCGCGCAGGTCTTTGACCATGCTGGCTGTGATGTTTGCCATTACAGGTTCCCTTTGGTCTTGATTTGAATCTGCTGTCCACCGCTACGAGTGGACCAGCCAGGTAAATAAGCAATTAAGCTGACGGCTCCGCGGTGCCTTCGGCAGCAGGGGCCCCTTCCGCCGCAGGCGGTGTGGCAGCCTCACCTTCACCGGCCTCAGGAAGATCCTCAGCGATTGGATTCTCTGATTCACCCACATCAACCCCCAGCGAGGATTGGCTTGCCGAGATACCATCAATCACTGCTCGAGCAACCAGGTCACAGTAGAGGCTAATTGCACGCGCGGCGTCATCATTGCCCGGGATGGGGTAATTGATGCCGGCTGGGTCGGAATTCGAATCGATCACCGCAACGACGGGAATGCCCAATTTGGTCGCCTCATTGACCGCGATGGACTCCTTGTTCGTGTCGATGATGAACACAAGATCGGGCACGCCACCCATATCCTTAATACCGCCAAGGGCTTGTTCTAGCTTGTCACGCTCACGCGTGAGCTGCAGAAGCTCTTTCTTGGTCAGGCCTGTGTTGTCTCCGCTCAGCATCTCCTCAAGTGACCGCAACCGCTTGATAGAATTAGAGATTGTCTTCCAATTGGTGAGCGTCCCGCCGAGCCAACGGTGGTTCATGTAATATTGCGCACATCGTTGGGCAGCGTCAGAAACCGCTTCCGATGCCTGCCGTTTTGTTCCGACAAACAGGATACGACCACCCGCCGCGACAACATCGCGAACCGCCACCAAGGCTTGATGCAGGAGGGGCACGGTTTGTGCCAAGTCGATGATGTGAATGTTGTTGCGGGCACCAAAGATGTAAGTACCCATTTTCGGATTCCATCGATGTGTCTGATGGCCGAAATGAACGCCAGCCTCTAGCAACTGGCGCATTGTAAATTCAGGCAATGCCATTTGTCTCTCCGTTTTCCGGTTAGCCGCCGCGGATCAACCCAAACAATCAAGTTTGGGACCGGAACGTCTTCAACAAGGTTTAAGAGTTCGTCAAAAACGTCATTCCGCGTGTGGAATGCGGCGGTTTATATGGATTTCGCCGGGAGAAAGCAAGTTTTCTGGTTTGAGCCACGCCGCGGCTAAATCTCCTCAACCTCAGCGACCCCAACCACGGCTTTTACGGCGGCGCGTATTCTTGGATCTACGGCAAATCCGCCAGGCAGCTCAATTTCAACCTCCGAGCTGTCTTTTTCGGTAGGAACGACGATCGAGACCAGTCCCTTGCCCGGCTGACTGAGCCGTTTCTGAATACTCGGAAGTGCCTTTTGGTCTTCCAAAAAGATCCGCAGACCGTCGGAAACCTGATGGGTCACCTCGTCGATATCCCGGGCAGACTGGATGCGCATCTTGACCTCGCCGTCCCGGCGCTCGACATCGACCCCTAATACAACACACCGGCCAGGTTCAAGAAGGTCCCGGACATCTCCCAGCACATCGGAAAAAACGACGGCCTCAAAACGTCCGGAAGCATCAGAAAACTCAGCAAAAGCCATGGGGGCCCCTGATTTCGACTTTCTTTCCCGTTTTCGGATGACCGTACCGGCAAGACGCGCATTTTTGGATGAGACTTCACCTTGATGATGAGGCAAATCACCATAGGAGACGACCCGGCACCTTTTCAGCGAGGCCGCATAGTCATCCAGCGGATGTCCAGAAAGGTAAAACCCAATGGCATCCAGCTCTTCAGAAAGCCGGTCCATCGGGAGCAGATCATCCACAACAGGCAGGGGTATCGGCGGTTGAGACTCCGCGCTGTCGCCGAACAGGCTGACTTGGGCGCTGGCTTTATCCTCGGCATGCCTATTGGCATGGGACAGGAGGATATCGGCCGAGGCAATGACCTGTGCGCGGTTGGGGTTGATGCTGTCAAACGCGCCGGCTTTTGCAAGTCCTTCGAAAGCCCGCTTGTTCACCACTCTGGGGTCAATGCGTTGCGCGAAATCCATCAAATTCTTGAAAGGACCATTACTTTCTCTTTCTTCAACGATTGAGTCCGTCGCCTGGCGGCCAACATTCTTGATCGCCCCTAACGCATAAATGATCTTGCCGTCCTTAACGGAAAAGGTGGTCTCTGACTGGTTCACATCGGGACGCACCAAATCAATCTCCAGTCGGGCGACGTCCTGGCGGAAGATGTTCAGCTTGTCCGTGTTGCCCAGATCGAGCGTCATCGTCGCGGCCATAAACTCAACCGGATAATTCGCTTTCAAATAAGCAGTTTGGTAGGCGACGAATGCATAGGCCGCAGCATGGCTCTTGTTGAATCCGTAGCCGGCAAACTTCTCTACAAGCTCAAAAATGAACGCAGCGCGTTCCGGCTCGACTTTATTTTCGATGGCACCACTGACGAACCGTTCCTTTTGTTTGTCCATCTCGGCTTTGATCTTCTTGCCCATCGCACGGCGCAACAGATCGGCTTCGCCCAGTGAGTACCCGGATAGGATCTGCGCAATCTGCATCACCTGCTCTTGGTAGATGATCACCCCGTAAGTCTCTTTAAGGATTGGCTCCAACATGGTGTGGAGATAGTCCGGTTCCGTCTCCCCGCGTTTGCGCTCGATATAAGAGGGAATATTGTCCATCGGCCCCGGACGATACAGAGCAACAAGCGCGATAATGTCTTCAATGCAGTCGGGCTTCAGATCTCTGAGCGTCTTACGCATGCCGGAGCTTTCCAACTGGAACACGCCCGTCGCGTCGCCTTTGGACAGCATTTCAAACGTCGCCCGGTCATCAAGCGGCAAATTGTTGATATCGATATCGATACCGCGTGCCACCAAAAGCTCTTTCGCCTTTTCAAGGACCGTAAGCGTCTTCAATCCCAAAAAGTCAAACTTGACCAGACCGGCCGGCTCCACCCACTTCATGTTAAATTGGGTCACCGGCATATCAGACCGTGGATCGCGGTATAGCGGCACAAGTTGATCAAGCGGCCGATCGCCAATTACGACGCCCGCCGCATGGGTGGAGGCGTGGCGATAAAGCCCTTCAAGTTTCAGACTGATTTCCAACAATTGTGCGACGGTTTCTTCGCGGTCGCGCTCTTCTTGAAGGCGCGGTTCGCCCTCAATGGCTTCGCTCAGCGTAACCGGGTTCGCCGGATTGTTAGGGACCAATTTGCACAGGCGATCCACCTGGCCATATGGCATTTGAAGGACGCGCCCAACATCGCGCAGCACCGCGCGTGCCTGCAGTTTTCCGAACGTAATGATCTGGGCGACTTGGTCGTGGCCATATTTGTCCTGAACGAAACGAATAACCTCGTCACGCCGATCCTGACAGAAGTCGACGTCGAAGTCTGGCATCGAGACGCGTTCAGGGTTCAGGAACCGCTCAAACAGCAATCCAAAACGCAAGGGATCCAAATCGGTGATGGTCAGGGCCCAAGCAACAACAGATCCAGCACCGGATCCCCTGCCCGGTCCGACCGGAATGTTATGTGCCTTAGCCCACTTAATGAAGTCCGAGACGATCAGGAAGTATCCGGGAAACTCCATTCTGGTGATAACATCCAGCTCGAAGGCAAGCCGATCCCAGTAGGCCTTTTCATCCTCAACGGTCGGGAGCGCCGCTAGCCTTGCTTTCAGACCGTTTTCGGCCTGCAGACGTAACTCTTCGGCTTCGTCCGCATCCTGATCTTCTGAAAAGCTTGGCAATATTGGATCGTGCAAACGCGCGCGAAAGTGACATCGCTGAGCGATCACAGCAGTATTTTCCACCGCCTCCGGCAGATCAGCGAACAGCGCGACCATTTCGTTTTGGGACTTGAAGCGGTGCTCGGGCGTTAGCCGCCGCCGTTCTTCTTGTGTGACATAAGCACCCTCGGCAATGCATATGAGTGCATCGTGGGCGAGATAGTCATCCTCCTCACAAAAAAACGGCTGGTTGGTCGCGACCAGAGGCAAGTCGTTTTCATACGCAAAATCGAGAAGATGGGCTTCCGCTTCAACTTCTTGCGGTAGTCCATGGCGTTGAAGTTCTACGTAACATCTGTTTGGGAAAATCTCGGCAAATCGCAATAACAAAGATCGCGCGTCGTCGATGCGTCCATCCAGCACGAGCGAATTAATTGGACCACCCGGCCCACCGCTTAGAAATATCAAACCATCCGAATGGGTCTTCAGATCTTCCAATTCAATGTGCGGTTTTTCGATGCCGTCGGTTTCAAGAAATGACTTCGACGTGAGCTTTAAAAGGTTCGCATATCCTGTCTGGTTCTGGACGAGCAGAACGACGGAACTAAATTGGGAGTTTTTGACCTGATGTTTTAGCGCACTGTTGTCTTCCCGTTCCTCCGCCTTTATTGCCAGGGTAATCCCAACGATCGGTTGAATGCCGGCCCCCGCCAGATTTTCTGAGAACTCAAGCGCGCCAAAAAGGTTCCCTGAATCTGTAATGGCTACAGCTGGCATATCGTTTCTCTGGCAGAGGCGGACGATATCCTTCACGCGGATCGCCCCTTCCAAAAGCGAGTAAGCAGAATGCATCCGCAGATGCACAAATTTGGGAGCCACACTGATTGACGCCATGCCGGACTTCCATGGTCTAAGCGTTGAAATGACGGATCAGAAATCGACCGAACTGATGAGCCTGTCGACCGCCGAGGGTCACGTGGCCATCCCTTCCAAAATCGAAATCCAGGTGAGAATCGTCGAAAGAAGCGCTACTATACTCAATCCAGAGAAAACGTCCTTGATCCAATAGCCCATTGTTTCTCTCCTCTTTATTCTTGGATCAGAATGTTCCCTTTTTGTTCTTTTTCTGTCAACTGGTTTTTTTGTGCCGTTGACTCACTGAGCCCGAAGCGGGGCGGAGACTGGTTCAGGCTTTTCAGTTTGATCCACGAGTTTGCCGTCCTTGAGGCGCAACGTGCGATCCATGCGACCGGCCAATTCAGCATTGTGGGTGGCGATTAACGCCGATACGTGGCGCTCTCGCGCGAGGGCCAGTAGCTGATCGAGCACCCTATCCGCCGTTTCCGGATCTAAATTGCCCGTCGGTTCATCCGCCAGTAGCAACTTGGGTTCGTTTGCCAGCGCGCGCGCGATTGCGACCCGTTGCTGTTCGCCGCCTGACAATCGCGCAGGACGATGGTCCAGCCGATCCCCGAGTTGAAGTTGTTCCAGCAGTTCTTGCGCCCTCTGTTGGGCGGTTGCCCGGCTCTGCCCAGCTATCATTTGTGGCAAAGCCACGTTTTCCAGCGCTGAAAATTCCGGAAGCAAATGATGAAACTGATAGACAAACCCTATGTGCGATCTGCGCAATTTCGTTCTGTCCGCATCTGACATTTCACTTGAAGAAGAGCCTTCAATAAAGACTTCTCCGCTGGTCGGCGGTTCCAACAAGCCAGCGAGATGCAGAAGCGTCGATTTTCCTGACCCCGACTGACCGACCAAGGCCGTGATTTCGCCCCTTCCGAGGACCAAATTCACATCTGTCAGCACACGCAGTTGCCGTCCAGCTTGTTCAAAAGTGCGTCCAACATGTGAAAGCCGAAGTACAGAATTGGCGTTGGGGAGCGGCTCACTCATAGCGAAGTCCTTCAACCGGGTGAATGCGTGCGGCTCGCCACGCCGGGTAAATGGTTGCTGTAAAAGACAGCAGCAATCCTAAACCTAAAACGGAGATGACATCTGAGAGCCTTAGTGTAGCTGGAAGCCTCGACAAGAAATTAAGCTCGTTCGAACCACCAGTAAGCGCAATCAGCGCGCCAAGCATATCTCTTATGGTTTCAATATTGGCCGCGAACAGCACGCCGATTGTTGCGCCAACGATCGTTCCCACAACTCCGATTGTGCCGCCGGTTAATACGAAAATGCGCATTATTGCGCCGGTATCCGCCCCCATGGTCCGCAAGATCGATATGTCGCGCGATTTATCTTTCACAACCATGACCAAGCCGGAAACGATGTTCAGGATCGCAACCACAATGATCAGTGTCAGGATTAAGAACATGACATTGCGCTCGACGCTCAGGGCCGTCACCAAACTTTTGTTGATATCTCTCCAAGAGTCCAAAACAATATTCTCGCTCAAGATATGAGTTTTGAGTTGGGATATCGCCGCATCAACATCTTCGGGATTCGAAACGTTCACTTCGATCCCGGTCACGGTGTCCTTTAAATCGAACAAGCTTTGACCTGCGTCCAAAGAGACGAGGATCTCAGGAAAGCTGTAATCGAACTCCACGCCGTATACAGCCCTGACCGTAAAGAGACTTGCTGACGGAAGCGCTGCGCGCACCTCGTCGGGTTTTACTGTCAGGAGCGTTACCGTGGCGCCAGGCTGCAAACCAAGGGAAAAGGCGAGATTGGACGCAATCGCTATTCCTGACGCATCAAGGTTTCCCAATGATCCCATATACACGCGCTCAGTGAGCTCGCTCTTGGATGCGAGCGCCTCGGCGGGAAGTGCTCGCAATCGGCCGGCCATGACCCGACCTCCGACTGAAAGCATGGCTTCGCCTGCAATAAACGGCGTACTCGAAACCACATCTTCCTGGTCAGAAAGGTCTCGCGCCATCGCTTCATAGTCTGACAACGGCCCATCTTCTGATCGAACGATCATGTGCCCCTCGGTTCCTAAGATGAGTGACAAAAGATCATCCCGAAGGCCATTCATGACAGACAGAACGGTGATCAGGGTGGCGATACCGAGAGAAATACCCAGGAAGGCAAAGATTGCAGTAATCGACGCAAACCCCTCTTTGCGACGGGCACGCAAATATCGAAATGCCAAAAGCCATTCATAAGGCGCAACCAGGGTGCTCATTGCTCGTACCTTAGGGCTTCAATGGGATGTGTCCGTCCTGCGCGCCATGCCGGAATGATTGTAGCAACCATCGACGCCAAGATCGCGAACACTACGACCGCTGCTGTTTCCCAGGGGTTCATCTCTGCCGGAATCTTATCCAAGAAGTAGATTTCCGCCGCAAAAGGGTCGGCACCGGTTAGTGTGGTAATGGCTCCGCGGATAGTTTCGATATTGCGGCTGAAGATCAGTCCGAGAAACAAGCCAAGCATACCACCACAGATGCCGATGCTGGTGCCGGCCATCAAAAAAACCCGAACAACAGCATTGTTGGTTGCCCCCATGGTTCGGAGAATTGCAATGTCTTTCGACTTGTCCTTCACAAGCAGGGTCAAACCGGAAATGATATTGAGGGCGGCGACCAGAATAATCAGTGCCAAGATCAAGGCGATCACATTTCTTTGCGTTTCGATGAAGCTCAGGAATCCTTCGCTTGTGCCGCGCCAGTCCGAGAGCCGCAAATCCTCGGTCGGACGATTCTGATAGAGAATGTTGTAGATTTCACCTGTTGTCTTGTTGGTCTGAAATGGATCTTGAATGTGTACTTCAATATGGGTTGACCGCCCATCAATTCCGAAAAACAACTGCGCCTGTTCAATGGACATAAACACAAAGTTTGAATCGAACGCAAAAAGTCCGACTTCATAAACACCGCCAACGCGGTATTCCTTCATCACCGGGATAGTTCCGAAGGGTGTCGTTTGTCCCAAGGGTGAAATCAGCCGAACGGTATCGCCGATCGCAAGATTATTTGTTTCGGCAAAACGGCGCCCGACGATGAGATCATCGCCATCTTCGAAGCCTTGAAGGTCCGGCGCCTCGAGGTTTTGGGAAATCAATTGAGATCCTTCAAGGCTTGTGCGGCTCAGCCCACGCACGCCAACACCTTTGACCGTGTTGTCCCCTTGAGAGATCGCAGCGCCTATGACATGGGCCGCGACGTAAGTAACACCGTCAAGCTCTTCGACTTGACTGGTTAGATCTTGGTAGTTGGCGATCGCTTGACTTTGTCCGTGGAGCACAATGTGTCCATTAAAGCCAATGAGCCGATTAACAAATTCAACTTGGAAGCCGTTCCACACCGCTAAAACGATGATCAGCGTCGCGACACCCAAGGCGATGCCGACAAGCGCAAAGCCAGAAATAACGGAAACAAATCCTTCTTCGCGACGCGACCGCAAATAACGCAAGGCCAATGTCCGCTCAAACTGTGAAAATGGGGAGGTAGACACCGAGTACAGATCGCCCTGTCACGTTGTGAGTTTGTTTAGGGCGGCGTCCAAAGAAAGCTCCTCCCGGGCACCGGTTTTGCGGTCCTTTATTTCGACACTGCCATTCTTCAGCCCGCGCGGCCCCACGATGAGTTGTTTGGGCAGCCCAATCAGATCCATGACGCTGAATTTAGCCCCTGCCCGGTCGTCAGTGTCATCGTAAAGCACGGCCTTACCCGCATTCTGAAGCTTAGCATGAAGGTCTTCGCATGCCCGGTCGGTATCGGAATCGCCCGATTTTAGATTGATCAAACCAATGTCGAAAGGCGCCACCGCTTCGGGCCAGATGATTCCGGCCTCGTCGTGACTGGCTTCGATGATCGCACCAACCAGCCTGGAGACGCCAATGCCATAGGACCCCATTTCAACAGCGACCTGTTCCCCTCCCGGCCCAGTTACTTTGGCTCCCATCGCCTCGGAATACTTAGTTCCAAAATAAAAGACCTGCCCGACTTCAATTCCGCGTGCCGACAATTGTTTGTCGCTCGGTACATTGCGATTGAATGCTTCTGCATCGTGCATGTCGCTGGTTGCCGCATACAGACTTGTGTACTGATCAATGATCCGCGCAATCGATTGGACATCGTCATAGTCAATGTCGGAGGCGAGCACATCCAAATCAAGCAGGTCGCTATGGCAAAAGACTTCGGACTCTCCTGTGTCTGCCAGGAGTATGAACTCGTGACTTAAGTCACCTCCAATCGGCCCTGTCTCTGCCTTCATAGGAATCGTCTTGATACCCATGCGCTGAAAAGTTCGTAAATAGGCGACGAACATGTTGTTGTAGGAGCGTTTGGCACTCTCGAAATCTAAATCGAAAGAGTAATTGTCCTTCATCAAGAATTCTCGTCCGCGCATAACACCAAAACGGGGGCGCACTTCGTCACGAAATTTCCATTGAATATGATAGAGATGAAGCGGCAGATCTTTGTATGACTTCACGGATGACCGAAAGACATCTGTAATCAATTCCTCGTTCGTGGGGCCATACAGCAGGTCGCGTTCATGACGATCTGTGATGCGCAACATTTCTTTGCCATAGTCGTCATACCGGCCGCTTTCGCGCCAAAGCTCCGCCGATTGAAGCGTCGGCATGAGCAATTCCACCGCACCCGCTTTGTTCTGTTCCTCGCGCACGATCTGTTCGATTTTCTTGAGAACCGCGTGACCAAGCGGCAGCCAGGTGTAGATGCCGGCAGCACTTTGCTTCATCATCCCGGCCCGCAACATCAAGCGGTGAGAGATGATTTGCGCTTCACTCGGATCTTCACGCAACGTGGGCAGAAAGTATTGCGTCAAGCGCATCAGATGGTCCTCGGACACTGCTGGACTTCGTCCTGGCATAAATGCCCATTCATTCTTGTTCAAAACGCAATCGGGTTTTTCTTGGCAGTGGATACCGCCTTCGCTGATCACGCCCGAAAATAAGATTGGTGTGCAGTCACACAACTGCACATATTATGCAAGGGGTTATGGAAACCCCTACATGATGGCAAATCAGAGGCAGATTAGCTTGATTCCCGATCACCTCGGGAATCTCATGAGGTGCCGGACCTATGTGCCGCGGGGCGCCATTGTGATGGCCCGTCGACGGGTCATATTGTCTATCAATGCTTTGACATTGATTTCCGGAGGCTCGGCGACGCCTTTACCGGGACCCGGGCCGTCCAGTTCATCCAATCCATAACCCATGAATGCTTCATAGGTGCGATTGATCTGATTTCTCAGGTAGACCTGTGCTTCGTACCAGTTACGTTTTTTCCGTCCATCATTGCATGAACGCAATTCGTCCCGCTCTGTCGCCCCCCAACGCCTTTCGATGCAGTGGTATGGGTCAAAGGACATGTGAAACAAGCGCCCCATGACCTGTTCAAAATTAAGGGTCACTTTGTTTCCGCGCGTATTTGTGTACTCAATATCGCACTTTTCGTTTTCTTCCTTCCAGACCGCCGCCAAGTCGCTTTTCAGATTGGTGCCGCTATAGGCCACCTTGTCGTCCCAATCGTAATAGCCCTGGATGAAGGCCTGCATATTGTCATAGAGCTCAAGGAACGCTGTCTTGATGCGGGCGTCTCTTGAGGGCGTTGAATAAATTTCCCATTCCCCATGGGTGCCATAGATATTATGGGGCAACTTATCAGGCTGATCTTTTTTGTGAATGTTCGCCTGGATAGCCATGTTTACGAACAGTTCGCGGTTCCGCAGGTCTTCGCAAAGTGTTTGCATAGAGGACCGCAATTCGAGCACTGGATCAAAAACTAGATCGCCATCCGCGAGGGCATGCCGAATATATTCAAAATATCTGACTTCGTTTCCACCGTGGGTGAATTTGCCAGCTTTCCAGTCCTTATCCGGATTGGGCTCGGTTCCATAATATTGGACAAGTGAAAAGTCCGGGATGTCTTCGTTTCTGGCAAGTACAACTCTGCCGCCGACAAGATCACCGTTCTCCATCTTCGTGGCACCGACCAAGGTTGCCGGCCGCCATTTTTTGAAACCGGAACCGTATTTCGGATCTTCTTGAGGTATGGCGCGCCCATAGACGCTCCGGGTCAAGGTGTTGTCTGGATGGGCGTCAATATAGTGAACACGACCGTCTGGCGAGACTTTGTAAATCACCGCTACATGACCATTCACATCATAGAGGACGACGCCGGGCTTGATGGTATCCCGAGAGACCTTAGGAGAATAAAAGTCTGAAATCGGCGAAGAATTGAATTCTGGATTGACGCGAAAATGGGCAGACGAAACGTGATTTCGAATATCAAGCACCAATTGCTTGATGCTGGGCGCCGAACCGTCTTCGCCCGCAACAATTGAACGCCGCCCGGTCACTTTGTTCCCACTCTTCGAAAAACGGATGTCGGCCTCACCTGCAATCGATCGCACGCCGGTCGAATAGGTAAATGGCAGGCCGTTTTTCCAGGCATAGTAGGCGCGCAGAACATAAGGCAGATCGGCACAGTCCGCCGAAATGTAAAAGCCCTTCGGGTCCGAGCTCCGATAGGGATTTGCCGAGCCCGCCAGACATTGGGTAACCGTTTTACAGTCACTCTCTCCGATAGAGGTGACGAATTCGCCGAATTTGGTCTCGTCAGATTCCGACCAACTGGTCTTCGTGATGTGCCATTTAAAGTCGTTAGCCCAGGAGGCCGACGTGGCGGACGCGGCCAGAACCCACACAACACTCAACAAAAGGACCCGCTTAAACACCCCTAAAACCCTCACTATACTGCCGGTTTTTCAGCAACCGTCCAACGTCGGCGATCAGGTGTCAAGATAAACACGTTCCCAACGCTATGATTTCGGTTTTCAAAGCAACCGAAAAGCCTCGGCGCAATATTCAAACTCGGAAACTAGACAGACTATGCAAAAGTTGCGTGACAAGCCTTGGTCGGCAAAATATAGTGCCGCGACAAGAAGCCGGCAAAAAACGGCCTGAGTCTGGGGAGGACCATCATAAAGGTCGCAAAACGACAAAAATCACGACCTCGTGGCATCTTAGTAATGGCAAGCTCTTTCGAGATCTTGCCTTTTCTTTTGTCTGGAACCTCTTCAATTCCGCCGCTTAAGGGCTTTCGGGATTAACCCCAATTCCGATCAAACGATGCGGTGGAACATCGCGAACCAAGCAATATTCCTGTTTTTTCTCAGTCGTAAAGGGGGCCACCGGACAGGTTCGCAATGGATTCTAGGGTTAACACACCCGTTTCAACCAACACGAAAAACAGGAACCAAACGGCGGCCGCAATTCCTGTCGTAATGTAAAACTTGCGTTTAAGTCCTGTCTCGGTCGGAGCGCCTGGGTCAGTGCCGGGCGAAAACTCCCCAACTTCGTGCTGCGAACTGACGCCTTGGGGGAGAACTGCAAACAACACCACCCACCAGATGATGATGTAAACTGCGAAATATCCGACCGCGCTCATGCTACTTTACAGCTCCCTGCTCACAAAAAAGACGGATCACGTCGATACAGCACGCTAGTGTTGCACCATGCCACCATTGCCTATTCCGCAATCGGCGCAAACCTCTTGCCTAACTGTCCTTCCAAGTCAGCGTGTGCTTCACGATGAGTGAGATTTAGGTGCAACGGTGTCACAGAAATCCGACCGTCATAGATCGCTCTTAGGTCCGTTCCCGCATTTGGGTTGCTCGGGACTCTCTGAAACCCCAGCCAATAGTAAGGATTGCCGCGAGCGTCGACCCGATCGTCAATCAAGAGATTGGATTGATCCCGCTGCCCCTGAACGGTCATCTCAATTTCTTTTACTTCATCGACTTCCACATCTGGGAAGTTGACATTAATGAGAACGTCGTTCGGCCAGCCAACTTCGAGCAGCTTTTTGATCAATCCAGGACCATATGTTTCCGCAATCGACCAGTTCACATGCGGTTTGCCGGAAAAACCATAGGCCTGGCTTAATGCAATTGAAGGCACGCCAAGCACGGTGCCTTCCATCGCGCCGGCGACCGTGCCGGAATATGTCACATCGTCAGCGATGTTGGTTCCACGGTTGACGCCCGAAATGACCAAATCCGGTTTCTGACCTTCAATGATCTGAACGAGCCCCATCATCACACAGTCGGTTGGCGTGCCTTGAACCGCGTAACGACGCTCTTCCAGCTCCCGAAACCGCAATGGCATATTCAGGGTGAGTGAATGGGAAGCCCCGCTCTGCTCCGTCTCGGGTGCGACGACCCAAACATCATCGCTCAATTCACGCGCAATTTTTTCCGACACTTCCAAGCCGGGTGCGTGGATACCATCATCATTTGTTACAAGTATTCGCAAGACTGTTAGCCTTTCGGTTCAATGCGATTGAGCCCCCCCATATAGGGCTGTAAGGCCGTTGGAATAGTGATTGAACCATCCGCATTCTGATAATTCTCGACAACGGAGATTAGGGTTCGTCCGACGGCCAATCCAGATCCATTCAATGTGTGTACAAACCGCGTCCCTTTCGCATCCGTCGGCCGGTACCGCGCATTCATACGCCGCGCCTGGAAGTCTCCGCACGCCGAACAGCTTGAAATCTCCCGGTAGCGTTTTTGGCCCGGAAGCCAAACTTCAATGTCATACGTCTTACGGGCACCAAATCCCATATCGCCCGCACACAGCAGCATGACCCGATACGCGATATCAAGGCGCTTCAGAACTTCCTCCGCGCAAGAGGTCATACGTGCGTGTTCTTCCTCGGATTTTTCAGGCGCTGTAATGCTAACAAGTTCTACCTTCGAAAACTGGTGCTGGCGGATCATGCCTCTTGTGTCCTTGCCGGCTGCGCCTGCTTCCTGCCTGAAACACGGGGTGTGAGCGGTAAACCGCAGTGGCAAGTCTTCTTCATTCAGGATGGACTCGCGCACCAAATTTGTGAGGGGCACCTCTGCGGTTGGAATCAACCAGAACCCATTGGTCGTGCGATATTGGTCATCTGCGAATTTTGGTAACTGGCCAGTTCCAAACATGGCTTGGTCGCGCACCAGCATTGGCGGCACAACTTCGACATAGCCGAATTCCTTGGTGTGCAAATCGAGCATGAAGTTCGCAATGGCGCGCTCAAGCCGGGCAAAATCCCGGCTGAGAACGACAAACCGCGCGCCGGAGATCTTTGAGGCCGTATCAAAGTCCATTTCTTGACCGCCAAGATCGTCATGTTCTTTTGGCGTAAACTCAAAGTCGTTGGGCGTGCCGACCTGTCGAACTTCAACATTGTCCTCTTCATCAACACCCGGCGGCACCTCGGCATCGGGGATGTTGGGCAACTCGCTCAATTTATCCTGCAAGCTCTGCGCCGTATCGGCTTCAGCTTCGGTAAGCGCCTGCATGTCGTCTTTGATCTGGTTGACCTCGCGCATCAGCCCGTTGGCGCGCTCTTCATCGCCGGCTTTTTTCGCTCCGCCTATTTCTTTTGAAGCCTCGTTGCGGCGCTGCTGCAACGTCTGCAGTTGCGTCTGCAATTCACGTCTCTTCTCATCAAGCGCAAGGATGGTGGGAGTTTGCGCGTCGAGCCCGCGTAAGGCCCACGCCTTGTCAAACTCAGATGGATTGTCCCTGATCAACTTCAGATCAAACATGGTCTTCTATTCCGGCGAGAAACACAAAAGCGGCGGCATTCCAAAATTGCAGCCGCGTATGTAGCAGAGTAATTGACGGGGGTTAATGGCGCGATTCCGCCCGGATCGCCAGGGGGTGAAGAAGTGACAGATCTGAAGTGGGGCCCCACGCTTCGTCCGGCAAGGGCAGCCGATGCCTTTACTCAGCAAGCTCGGCTTCGCGTTGAAGGTCTTCCTCGGCCCGACGCCGCTCAATCATAGCGACGCACCAAATCGACACTTCATAAAGGAGCACGATCGGCACACCCAGTCCAACCTGGCTGATGATATCCGGCGGCGTAATAACGGCCGCCACGGCGAAAATTCCAACAATCGCGAATTTCCGCCCCCTGCGGAGTTGATCTGAAGTGATCAATCCAACCCGCCCAAGAAGTGTGAGCAACACCGGAAGCTGGAAGCTGGCCCCGAAAGCGAGAACAAAAGTCATTGTCAGACCAAGATACTCGCTGACCTTTGGGAGTGGCTCGATGGTGGCCAACCCACTGCCGCCCACTTGTTCAAAGCGCAAGAAGAACTGAAAACCAAGCGGCATTATCACGAAATAAGCCAAAGATGCGCCAATGGCGAAGAGTATGGGCGTCGCGAAAAGAAACGGCAAAAAGGCCATCTTCTCATTTGCATACAAACCAGGCGCAACGAACAGCCATGTCTGGGTCGCAAGAACAGGAAACGACAGAAAAATCGCCGCCCAGAGCGAGAGTTTGATTTGGGTGAGAAATGGTTCTTGCAGCGCGGTGAAAACCAATCGCACCTCATCGGTCCCGGACGCCTTCTGATAAGGGATGATCAGTATATTGAAGATCTCGTCAGCAAAACCAAAGCAGGCGGCAAAGGCGATGCCTATCCCGATCAGCGATTTGATCAATCGGGATCGCAATTCAATCAAATGCTCGATCAAGGGCGCTTGCGTGGCATCAATGTCTTCCTGTGTCACGGCAAGGCATCCTTACTTACGGCAGCCTTAGCGGTTTTATCGTCTTCAGCACCTCCATCGGAGTCTTCTTCAGACGGTGGATGGATGGATTTGTCCTTTAGAGGATCCGTCACAGCCGGATCCGGTTCATCGGGAAAAAATGGATCCTGAATTTTCTGAATGTCGTCCCGCAATTCGGTGAGCGGATTATTGTCTTTGATCTGGTTAACCTCTTTACGCAGCTCGTCGAGTTCAGCTTCTCGAGCCATCTGCTCAAAGCTCTGCTGAAACTCCCGTGCCATCGCACGTGCCTTGCCTGTCCACTGACCGACGACGCGCATCATCTTCGGCAAGTCCTTGGGTCCGACCACGACAATTGCGAGAATTGCGATCAGAATGAGTTCTTGCCATCCAATATCGAGCATTCGCCAACTAAATCTTCGAAACGGGGCGGCGGATCGGTTTCAAAACCGTCGTCAGTGCCACCAGTTCATCTTATGAACTTTTTCGGGCAGCGTCTTTTTCGGCTTCAGCCTGATCGCCTTCGCCGTTGATTGTTTTCATCGATTGGGTTTCGTCTTCGGTCAGGCCTTTGCGGAAGCTCTTGATGCCCTTAGCGACATCGCCCATTAGCTCTGAAATCTTTCCGCGACCAAACAACAAGACGGCCAATACAACGACCAGCAATAGTTGCCAGACATTTACACCCATATCACTTCTCCGTACGGCTCACGTGAATGCATCACGTGACCAATAGATGGGTCCTGAATACGCCAAATCGAGACGTATCGCACTTGTTTTACCTAAATGCGGGACCTTTCGGCACACTTAATTTTCGGGACCGTGGACTTCCTACCTGGATATGTCTAGAGGCACGCATCCGACATATTTGCATAAACGCTTGCAAATCAATGCCTTACCGCGCGAACAATCAGGCGCCGACTTAACTTCTATGCGGTCTTCAAATCCGGGTCAGGTGGGGGCTCAACACCGAATTCTGCCTCCAAATTTTGGATCTGAGCGGCAATCGTACCTTCGTTGGCAAACGAAATCTCATCGTTATTGCCATTTGCAGTTGGCTCGCTTCCTTCTTCAGAACCGCTGTCTTCTCCGTCTGCGTTCAAGTCGAGGTCTAGATTATCGTCCAGGATCTCGTCCTCCTGGCCAAGCATGGATTCTTCTTCTTCAGCCAACTCCTCTGCCGATGGCTCCTTTGGTTCCGGAACCTTGAAATCCGGAGGCAGATTTGAGCTCAGCAGCCCCGCATCCTTCAGTTCCGAAAGACCAGGAAGATCCTTGATATTTTCAAGTCCGAAATGCTCTGAAAATGAATCGCTCGTGCCATACAGCAAAGGCCGACCCGGGGTCTTTTTTCTGCCCCTTGGACGAATCCAGCCCACTTCAAGCAAAACATCCACCGTGCCTTTGCTGACGCTGACGCCGCGAATGTCTTCGATCTCTGCGCGCGTTACAGGCTGATGATAGGCGATGATGGCAAGCGTTTCGATGGCGGCACGAGACAGACGCTTTTGCTCTACGGCCTCCTTTTCCATCAGGAAGGCAAGATCAGGCGCAGTGCGAAATGCCCAGCGACCGCCAACACAAACCAGATTGACACCACGCTTGTCATACTGGGCACGCAATTTGTTGATCAGGTCTTTGACATCAAGACCAGCGGGCAGTCGATCCTGCAGCGATTTGACAGTCAAAGGCTCTGAAGCAGCAAACAACAATGCTTCCAGCATGCGAATGTGGGGCGCTTCATCTTCCGGGAAGAGTTGAGTGACATTGGATGTATTTTCATCATCCGAACCGGCCTCTTCTTCCATGTCAGCGGACACGTCGTCGTCGGGTGTTGCACCCTGCTCGTCTTCAGATGCAGCTTCAATCTCAGAGTCTACCGCCGCTGTCACGTCCAGTCCTTCATCGGCTAATTCTTCCCGATTAGCAGACACAATCTGCGTCTCTTCCGCTGCCCCGACGGTCTCTGAATTTTCTGCTTCCGTGTTTTCAGGATTTTCGTCTTCGTTGCTCATGACTCATTTCCTTTACTGCCATCGGGCTCGTCGGAGCCTTCTGGAAATGTGCGCTCGTCGAGTTCTTCTGAATCTCTGTCAGGAGTAATAGCTGACCAATGGCCTACCGTTGCTTCTTCGGAGTCCGGTTCCTCATTGGTTTCTTCAGCAATCTCCGTAGTTGAAAAGTCCGATTCAACCACTTCGCTTGAAGGCAAAACAGGTTCGGCCGGATTGATTGCGACATCGGACACTTCGACCTCTTCCGCCTCTCCGAATGCGTCAGCGCCTTGAACCGATAGGTCAACCTCCGCTACGCCGGGGGCAGGCGTTTCGAATGTCTCTGAAATCTGCTCCGGCTCTTCTGCCCCTTCGGATTCCGTCGTTTCTTCCTGATCAGCCAAATCTTCATACACAGCGGTTTGTTGCTGCGTTTCCATTTCCACTTTCATTTCCGCTGATTGAGCAGGAGATGTTTGGACCGGAGACACCAACTCAACCGAGTCCTCAGCTTCTTCTTTAGGGCGGCTCTTCACGTAAATTGGTCCGAAATGGGCGAGCTGGCGAATTTCCAAGAGCCCATCACGCACCATCGCAAGGCCAGCCGTAAACGAGCTTGCGAGGGCCGACCGCCGAAAACCACTTTGCATCAAATCAGGTGGCAACAGGGAGTCGAGTCTGGCCCAATCGGGAATTTTGCCCAGCATACGCTCCAGGCGCGTTCGCGCTTCATCGATCGCGAATACCGGCGCCCTGACAATCTCAATTTCTTGAACGCTCTCTTTCGCGCGCTGCCGCGTATAGGCTTTGAGCAGGTCATACAAAGTATCTGCGTAATGAGGTGTACGGACGACCCGAATTCCCTCCGGCATGCCGCGCGCAAAGACATCACGCCCCAACCGATTGCGCGCCATCAAACGGGCAGCAACATTACGCATGGCTTCTAATCTTTGAAGCTGAAAGGCAAGGCGGGCCGCAAGCTCTTCACCGGTAGGTTCGTCGTCTTCGTGCGGTGGCGGCAACAACAGTCTGGATTTCAAGTAGGCAAGCCACGACGCCATCACCAAATAGTCCGCCGCAACTTCAAGCTTCATGCGTTTCGCCGTCGCGATGAACGTCAAATACTGATCAGCAAGCGCAAGGATCGATATCTTCTTAAGATCAACTTTCTGGGTCCTTGCAAGCGTCAGCAGCAAGTCCATGGGGCCTTCAAACCCATCGACATCCACAATGAGCGGATCGCCCGCGGCACCAAGGTCAGGGAGATCTTCTTCGAATTCAGGTTGTTCCGGCTCGTCGGCGATGGCTACATCCGTCACGATTGCAAACCCTCCCCTTCGCCCATTTCCATCAGATGGGCAAGCCGCCTTTTTGCAGACATACGATCAAATTCTCCGCCCGCTGCAGGTCTAGCCAAGGCCAAACGAGCACGTTTCAGGGATTCCGCGTTCAGTTTAGGGGCGCCTTCAGCGACTTTCTTCATTTCCCGGCGTTTGCCATTGCAGTGCAAAACCAAATCGCATCCCGCGGCGAGACTGTTTTCAACGCGGTCACGTATCGTCCCCTTAAGAGCACGCATCGAAATATCGTCGGTCAAGAGAAGGCCGTCAAAGCCAATGCGCTCCCGGATAACGTCCTTTATCATGACATTCGAGGTGGTTGCGGGGGCCTGATCGTCCCAAGCCGAATAAACAATATGAGCCGTGATTGCGGCCGGCATATCGTTCAAATCCTTGAACGGCTTAAAGTCGGTATTTTCCAGTTGGTGGCGGGTCGCCTCAACGATTGGCAAAGACCTGTGGCTGTCCGCTGTCGCGCGGCCATGGCCCGGCATGTGCTTTAAGATAGGTAGTACCCCCTGAACCAAATGGGCTTCGCAAACGATCCGCCCAAGCTGGGCGGCTTCATCGGCGCTATCAGAAAAGGCGCGGTCTCCAACGACACTATGTGAGCCAGGGACCGGCACATCCATCACTGGGGCACAGTTTACAGTGATTCCCAGCTCCGTCAGCTCTGACGCAATGATCTGATAGTTGAGCCGAAGGGCCTCTTTGCCCGATTCTGGTACGCGGCGCCATAGGTCGCCGAGCCTTTTCGCTGAAGGCGCCGGGTGCCAGAGGGGAGGAACAAGCCGTCGAACACGGCCGCCTTCCTGATCGATCAATACGGGGGCGTCTTCACGCCCGACGATTTCTCTGAAAGTTTCTGTCAGACGGCGAATTTGGTCGGGGGTTTGGCAATTCCGCCGGAAAAGGATCATTCCCCAGGGATCAGCGTCTGCGAAGAAACGTCTTTCCCATTGCGTGAGCTCTGGGCCGCGGCACCCGAAAACAACCGCCGCTGTCATGGCCAAACCTTAACCGGAGGTTTGGCCATGCAAATTCACAGATTAGGAGCCTTTGAGGCGCTTAAAGCTATTGGGCAGTAACCAGGCAATCCTGGCCGCGGCTCTTCAGTTGACCGCAGACGGCTTCAGCCGCCGGCCGCCCTTCCATAGGCCCGACCCGAAGACGGTGATAGGTCCCGCGGTTCGGCACTTCGGCGGCCTTCACGTCCGGCCCGTATTGGCCGACGACCTCCCCAAATCGTCCTTTGAACGACTCCCACGCGCGCATCGCATCTTCATTCGTTCTGAAGGAAGCAAGCTGGACCACATAAGGATCATTGAAGGCTTGTGCAGGTGCCACCGGTTCTTCTGCTACTTCCGCTGTTACCGGCTCGGAAGCAGGTTCCTCTGTCACTTCGGTTGTGTTTTCCGGTTCGCTTGCCGCAACCGTTTCAACGGGTTCGGTAGCTTTATTGGGTGCTGTCACCTCAGTCTCAACCGCTGGCTCTGTTACCGGCGTTTCAGTTACTGCCTCGGAAGTCTCAACGGTTGCGACCGATTCAGGTGGTGCAACTTCGGTGTTTTCAACGGCAGGCGGCGGAAGCAAGGCTTCAGTTTGCCCACTATCGGCCTGATCGACAACATCCGTGTTCGTCCCAATTGCCGGCGCAGCGGCAGCCGTTCCTTGATCATCTGATGGAAGCGTCATGGGCGTTTCCGGCGGCGGAAGCAATTCTTCCGTTCCGGCAGTGCTGCCGGCGTCTGCAGATTGCCCTGGCGCGATGCTTTTCAACACTTCCTTCTCGGTATGTTCAACCGTTACACCACCCCGGTCTTCTGGTTGTGCCCGGAAGGGGCCGGAATCTGCACGCAGCATCTCAGGCGCATTGCGCATGCCTTCTCGTACGCCCTGGTTGTAAGCGACATAAATGACACCGCTGAAGGCGACCAGAACGAGAATTGCAACAACGATGAGAATGGGACCACGCCCGCCTTCTTCTTCATCATCCAAGACATCGAAAAATTCTTCGTCATCGACGGGAACATCAAATGTGTCTTTTTCCGCATTCGCCATAACTAACGCATCTCCTCAAGCGGCCTCACGCCCAATATGCCAAGCCCCGCTGCGATTACCCATCCGACGGCACGTACCATCGCCAACCTTGCCAATGTAACATCCTTATCTTGAGGAATTACAAACCTTAAAGTTGGATCGTCCTTTCCTTTGTTCCACAAGCTGTGAAACTCGGAAGCAAGTTCGTACAGATAGAAGGCAATTCTGTGGGGCTCGTGTGTTGTGGCGGCATTTTGCACTAAACGAGGAAAGGCCGCCATCTGTTTCATCAATGCGATTTCACTAACATTCGTTAACTTTTGAACGTTTGCGTTAACGATTGAGTCATCCGCAATGTCCTCAGGTGCTAGTGTTTCCAAAGCCATCCTTAACACGGAATGAACACGCGCATGTGCGTATTGTACGTAAAACACCGGGTTATCTTTTGACTGTTCAAGTACCTTGGCAAAATCAAAATCTAATGCCGCGTCGTTCTTGCGGAAAAGCATAATAAATCGCACGACGTCAGCACCAACTTCGTCTACGACTTCGCGCAGTGTGACAAAAGTGCCTGCGCGTTTAGACATTTTCACAGGCTCTCCGTCACGGAAAAGTCGGACCAGTTGACAAATCTTAACGTCAAGTGTGCCCCGCCCCCCTGTGATGGCTTTCACGGCGGCTTGCATCCGTTTGATGTAACCAGCGTGGTCCGCGCCCCAAACATCGATCATTTCTGCGAAGCCGCGTTCGAATTTGTTGTTATGGTAAGCAATGTCTGAAGCAAAGTATGTGTACGAACCATCGGACTTCAAAAGTGGCCGGTCGGTATCGTCGCCGAAATCTGTCGCGCGGAACAAAGTTTGTTCACGCTCTTCCCAATCGTCCGGTTTTTTGCCTTTGGGTGGTTCCAATACGCCTTGATAGATCAAGCCATCGCTTGTCAGTTTGTGCAACGCCGCGTCCAACGCTGAACGGTTCGAACTTGGGCCATTCGCTTTCTGCAGATCTCTTTCTGAGAAGAAAACTTCCTGCTCGATACCGAGCGCCCGCAGATCGTCACGGATCATGTCCATCATCCGATCAATCGCGAAATCTCTGACGGCCGGCATCCATTCGTCTTCGGAGCATTCCAAAAAAGCCGCTCCATGCTTTTCCGCGAGGGCTTGTCCGACAGGGATCAGGTAATCACCGGGATAGAGCCCTTCGGGTATGTCGCCGATTTTTTCCCCTAGCGCTTCCCGGTAGCGAAGATGGGCCGACCGTGCGAGTTGATCGACCTGGGCACCGGCATCGTTGATATAGTATTCGCGGGTCACATCGTAACCCGCCGCATCAAGCAGGTTTGCCAATGCGTCGCCAAAGACCGCGCCTCGGCAGTGGCCGACATGCATAGGTCCCGTTGGATTTGCGGAGACATATTCAACGTTTACTTTTTCACCTGACGCGTTCGCGACGAACCCGAACCGAACTTTGGCTTCCAGTATCGGGCGTAATTGGGCCTGCCAGAATTGATCTGAAAGGGTCAAATTGACAAAACCGGGACCTGCCGCCGACGCCTCCTGGACAATCTCGATATCCTGGAAAGCGCCAACAAAAAGGTCAGCCAGATCTCGTGGCTTCAACTTCACTTTTTTCGCCAGAACCATGGCCGCGTTCGTCGAAAGGTCGCCGTGGCTCGGGTCTCGTGGCAGTTCGACTTTCACCCCCTTAAGGTCGATGTCTTCGGGGAAGCCATGTTTTTTTTGGAGTTTGGCGAAGGCTGAAGAAACTTCCGCCTCAAATGTCAAAAAGGGATCCATAAGGTCAAAGTGCCAGTTCTTGTTTGAATATGCGCGTGTGTTCTTTTAGGGCAAACCGATCCGTCATGCCGGCGATATAGTCAGCCAGCACGCGAGAAGTCGATCGTCCCTCGGTTTCTTGAATAAGAGCTCTTCGTTCTTCCGGCAACTCGTCAATGTTCTCCGAAAAGTGGCGAAACAAATCCCGTAGCACAGTCCCTGCTCGATCCATCGTTGCTGTCACCTGGGGATGACGATAGAGATTTGCATAGAGGAACTTTTTTAGCTTTTTATCTTCCGCCTTCATGGACTCTGAAAAATCCACCATTTGAGTCTGAGCGTTACGCACATCCTCGCTTGAGGTTGGTTGATAGCGATCCAAGCGCAGCCGGGTCTCTTTGATGAGGTCGGACACGAGGGCGGTGATCAGGCGACGATTCACTTCATGTATCAGGCGGCGGCGTTCGAGCTGAGGGTGGCGGCCTTTTACTTCCCGGATGAGGTCGCCCACAAGCCCCAGTTCGGATAGCTGTTCCAGTGTGATCAGATCTGCCCGGAGGCCATCGTCAATGTCATGATTGTTGTAGGCAATGTCGTCCGACAAAGCCGCGACCTGGGCTTCCATTGAGGCGTAGGTTGAAGCCGCCATATCGTATTCCGTGACGAAAGCCTCCAAATAACCGCCGTCCGGGGATCCTGTTTTTGATCCCAGTGGCCCATTGTGTTTGCAGAGACCTTCAAGAGTCTCCCATGTCAGATTGAGGCCATCGAAATCGGCATACCGTTGCTCAAGTTTGGTGACGATCCGCAGCGTCTGCACATTGTGATCGAAACCGCCGAAGGGCGCCATTTCTTCAGACAGCGCCTCTTCTCCAGCATGACCAAAGGGCGTGTGGCCCAAATCGTGCGCCAAGGCTAACGCTTCGGTCAGGTCCTCGTTCAAGCACAAGGAACGGGCAATAGAGCGGGCAATCTGTGCGACCTCAAGGGAATGGGTCAATCGTGTGCGGTAGTGATCGCCCTCGTGATAAACAAAGACCTGGGTCTTGTGTTTGAGCCGTCGGAAGGCGGTTGAATGTATGACCCGGTCTCGGTCACGTTGATGGGATGTTCGGGATCGGCTTTCTTCTTCGGCCGATTTCCGCCCCCTGCTTTCCGCTGGATTGGCCGCAAACGGGGCCAGTGATAGTCCGCCAGCGGCATTACGCATTTGCACCCATTCTTCGGCCATATTGGTCTATTTCTCGACCTGGAAACCCTGAAAATATTGGCCAATTTCGGCCAAATGATAACGAAAAACCGACCTTTTTCAGCCAGTATTTGACAAGCCTCCACGGCGCACTACATAAAGAAAGTCCAGGGTCCAATGGTCGTGTCGATCTATTGTTCCGAGGCTTTGAAGGTCAAGCGATGGAAAGTCAAGTTAAAGGTGTGGTCGTTACTGAACGGGCGGCACACCGCATTTCGGAAATCATCGAAGCAGAAGATGCGGCGCTGATGTTGCGCGTCTCCGTGTCTGGCGGCGGCTGCTCGGGCTTCCAGTATGGGTTTACTTTGGACGACAATCGCACGGATGACGACCTGGTCATCGAACGAGACGGCGCAACAGTATTAATCGACTCAGTCTCGCTGACCTACATGGAAGGATCTGAGATCGACTTCGTCGATGATCTGATCGGGGCCGCCTTCAAGATCAACAATCCGAATGCGCAAGCAGCTTGCGGTTGCGGCACTTCATTTTCAATATAGACTGCGCGGCTCCTTAGACTCTCAATTTCTAGGCGCCTATGAAAATCGCAACTTGGAACGTGAATTCGCTGAACGTTCGCCTGCCGAATGTGCTTGCGTGGATTGATCAAGCAAAGCCCGACATTCTTTGCCTTCAGGAAACCAAACTCACGGACGACAAGTTCCCGACGGCCGCCTTTGAAGACAAGGGCTATTATGTCGAAGCGCATGGTCAGAAGACGTACAACGGCGTAGCACTTCTGTCTTTGCACCCGATGGAAGATGTGACTCGCGGTCTTCCTGGCGACAAATCAGACGAACAGGCACGTTATGTCGAGGCGACGATCATTGCCGATGACAATGCCGTGCGCGTCGCCTCACTTTATCTGCCCAACGGCAATCCGGTTGATACAGACAAATATCCCTACAAGCTGGGATGGATGACCCGTCTTGAAAAGCGCATGCAGAAACTTCTTGCGCTTGAAGAAGCGTTGGTTTTTGCGGGCGATTACAATGTCATTCCGGCCAATGAAGATGTCCACGACCCGGAAGCTTGGGCAGACGATGCTTTGTTCAAACCTGAAACGCGGGCTCAGTTTCGCCGCATGTTGAACTTGGGCTTCACCGATAGTTATCGGGCGTGCCATGCAACACCCAATCAATACTCTTTCTGGGATTATCAGCGCGGGGCTTGGCCGAAAGATCACGGCATTCGCATCGATCACTTGTTGCTTTCGCCACAAGCGGTCGATTTGCTGACAGGCTCCGACATCGATCGCGATGTGCGGAGCTGGGAAAAACCGTCAGATCACGTACCGGTCTGGTGTGAGTTAGATATCTAGGCGCAAATCTCGCCGCATCAAATATCAGCGTAACAATGTCGTTCCGCTTGGCCCCCGGGATGAGTGACCGCACCATCGCGCGCTGGGCCAACTGTCTGTGTGTATTTCCACAGCGTCCCTGTGGCATACATCGTTTCTCTGGGATTCCATTTGGCGCGCCGGTCCGCAAGTTCGGCCTCAGTCAAGTCGACGTCGATCGTTCCCGCTTCAGCATCAATTGTAATGATGTCGCCATCGTTCAGAAGGCCAATGGGACCGCCATCTTGCGCCTCTGGTCCTACATGCCCGATGCAAAAGCCACGCGTGGCGCCAGAAAAACGACCATCGGTAATCAGAGCTACCTTGTCCCCCATGCCCTGTCCGTATAGCGCGGATGTCGTCGACAGCATTTCACGCATACCCGGCCCACCCTTGGGGCCTTCATACCGGATAACCAGCACATCCCCTTCTTTATACTGACCATTTTCGACAGCCTGGAAGCAGTCTTCTTCGCAATCGAAACAGCGCGCAGGTCCTGAGAACTTCAGGTTTTCCATTCCGGCCACTTTAACGATGGCGCCTTCTGGCGCCAAATTGCCTTTCAGACCTACGACACCGCCTGTTGGCGTGATGGGCGTCGATATGTGCCGCACAACATCTTGGTTTGGGTTCCATTCAACGGACTCTAAATTTTCCGCGATGGTGTTGCCCGTCACCGTCAAACAGTCGCCGTGAATATAGCCGCCTTCAAAAAGCGTCTTCATAATGATGGGGACACCGCCTGCTTCAAAAACATCTTTAGCGACATATTTTCCACCTGGCTTAAGGTCGGCGATGTAAGGCGTCTTTTTGAAGATTTCAGCGACATCAAACAGATTGAAGGAAATACCGCACTCGTGAGCGATCGCCGGAAGATGCAAGGCGGCATTGGTTGATCCCCCCGTCGCCGCGACAATCGTTGCCGCGTTTTCGAGCGCCTTGCGCGTGACAATATCCCGTGGGCGAATGTTGTTGGCGATCAAATTCATGACGGCGCGACCGCTCGCTGCCGCATACTCATCGCGAGATTCATAAGGTGCCGGCGCCCCTGCCGAGCCCGGCAGTGCGATCCCCATCGCCTCAGACACGCACGCCATGGTATTGGCCGTGAATTGGCCGCCGCAGGCGCCGGCTGAAGGACAGGCGACGCATTCAAGTTCCAAAAGGTCCTCATCCGACATGTTGCCGGCGGAATGCTGTCCCACGGCTTCAAAAACATCCAGAACCGTCACATCGTTACCTTTGAACTGTCCTGGAAGGATCGAACCGCCATACATAAAGACGGAAGGCACATTGAGGCGGCACATCACCATCATGATCCCAGGTAAGGATTTGTCACACCCGGCAATTCCCACCATTGCGTCGTAACAGTGACCGCGCATGGTCAACTCGCAAGAATCCGCGATGACCTCGCGCGACACCAAAGAGGATTTCATCCCCTCATGCCCCATGGCGATGCCATCGGTTACCGTGATCGTGCAAAATTCGCGCGGCGTTCCCCCTGCCGTTTTCACCCCAGCTTTTGCGGATTGCGCCTGACGCATGAGAGCAATGTTGCAAGGGGCTGCTTCGTTCCAGCAGGAAACAACACCAACAAAGGGCTGATTGATCTCGTCCTCGGTGAGCCCCATGGCGTAATAGTAGGATCGGTGCGGCGCCCTTTCCGGACCTTCCGTCACATGACGGCTGGGGAGTTTCTTCTTATCAAATGATCGCGCGTCCATGGGATGTCTCCTTGTCAACCTGGCGGCTGATACTAGAGCGCGATCAGGTTGAGTGGAAGCCGGTTAACCGCCAAGAATTCTTGGTCGCACTTGAAACGGTGACGCATGGGTATGATCATCCATCTTCGATTGATGATCATACCTGTGTTCGAACCCGCTGCACGACCAAGTGGACGCACGGCGGATTCATATCGGGCGTTATTCCTTTAGGGTATCCGTCCAGCCTATGAAAGAGCGCTGAGACGGGAAATCGCCTCGGTGAGTTTCTGCTCCGACTGTTCGGCATCAGCGAGACGTTCGCGCTGGGCTGATATGACCTCCTCGGGCGCGCGAGACATGAACTTCTCATCACCCAGTTTGGCTTCGACCTTGGATTTGTCTTTTCTGACCTTTTCCAATTCGCGCGTCAAACGCTCGCTCTCTTTTGAAAAATCGATAACATCACCAAGGGGCAGCCCCATGGTGGCTTCATCCAAGACAATCTGAGCCGTCCCCTCCGGCAATACTTGCTCATGCCGCAAACTGCTGACCCGCGCCATGCGGAAGATCAGATCTTCGTGGCGTTGCAACCGGCTGCGGGTTAGGTCGTTTGCATCCTTAACGACAAGCGGCACCTTGGCACCTGCAGGTACATTCATTTCGGCGCGCACAGATCTGATTTCCGTGACCAAGCGGATCACCCATTCCATTTCGCCGGCCGCTTCAGAGGCGTCCATAATTTGGGGTGTCGGCCAGGCTTCGCTGATCAGCAATGTGTCTTTGCCTGTTGTCTGTTGCCAGAGTTCTTCAGTGATAAAGGGCATGATGGGATGGAGCAATCGCAGGGCTTGTTCCAGAACCCACGATGTCGTCGCGCGGGTTTCCGATTTCGCTTGGCCTTCTCCGCCATTTAAAAGCGGCTTTGAGAACTCCAGATACCAATCACAAAACACATGCCACGTGAAATGGTAGAGCGCGTCGGCCGCTTCGTTGAAGCGATACATCTCAAGCGCTTCCCGAACCGCCAGTTCAGTTCGCCAAACTTCACCAACAATCCACTTGTTAACCGTTTCGGATACACCGCTTGGATCGAAATCATCTTGGTGCTGACATTCATTCATTTCGCAGAACCGGGCGGCGTTCCAGAGCTTGGTTCCGAAATTGCGATACCCTTCTACGCGCGAAGTGGACAGCTTGATGTCGCGCCCCTGTGCTGCCATGGCTGTTAGCGTGAACCGCAAGGCATCCGCACCGTAATTGTCCATCAGCTCCAACGGATCGATAATGTTTCCCTTGGACTTCGACATTTTGGCGCCCTTTTCGTCGCGAACGAGGGCATGGATATAGACCGTGTGAAACGGCACTTCCTTCATAAAGTGAAGGCCGAACATCATCATCCGGGCAACCCAAAAGAAGATGATGTCGAAGCCTGTGACCAAAACATCGGTCTTATAATAGCGATTAAGTTGGGGCGTTTCTTCAGGCCATCCAAGCGTCGAAAACGGCCACAGACCGGATGAGAACCACGTATCCAGAACATCTTCGTCTCGGGTGAGCTGCACCTGTTTTCCGTAATGCGCCTCGGCACTCTTCTGAGCAGCCTCTTCGCTTTCTTCCACAAAGACCTGACCATCAGGCCCATACCATGCGGGAATGCGGTGTCCCCACCAAAGTTGGCGTGAGACGCACCAAGGCTGAATGTTGCGCATCCATTCGAAATAGGTGCGCTCCCAATTCTTGGGCACAAAGGTCATGTCGCCTTTTTCAACGGCCGCGATCGCAGGCTTTGCGAGCGTCGCCGCATCAACATACCATTGGTCCGTCAACCACGGTTCGATGACAACATCCGATCGGTCCCCATAAGGCACCATGTGCGTGTGATCTTCTGTTTCAACCAACAGGCCTTCGGCAGTCAGGTCCTTTAGCACACGCTCACGCGCTTCATAGCGATCCAGTCCACGATATCGCTGGGGCGCCTCATCATTTATGACTGCATGCTGATCCAAAATATTGATCATTGGCAAATTGTGTCGCCGGCCAACCTCAAAGTCGTTGAAGTCATGGGCCGGTGTGATTTTCACAGCACCGGAACCTTGCTCAGGATCAGCATAATCATCAGCAACAATAGGAATGGGCCGATCAGCGAGCGGAAGAACGGCGTTGCGGCCAATTAGTTTGGTATAGCGCGGATCGTCGGGATGAACCGCGATCGCTGTATCTCCCAACATAGTTTCAGGCCGCGTTGTCGCGACTGTAATGAATGTGTTGGGATCATCTTCAAGCGGGTACTTGATATGCCAAAGATGGCCCTGCACTTCTTTCGACTGAACCTCCAGATCGGAGATGGCCGTCAGAAGTTTTGGATCCCAATTGACGAGACGCTTGTCCTTGTAGATCAGCCCTTCTTTGTAGAGCGCGACAAAAACTTTGAGCACAGCGCTTGAAAGACCGTCGTCCATCGTGAAGCGTTCGCGGCTCCAGTCACAAGACGCGCCAAGCCGCCGGAGCTGATTGGTGATTGTCCCGCCAGATTCCGCTTTCCATTCCCAAACACGTTTGACAAAAGCTTCGCGCCCCATTGTCCGGCGATCGGTCTGGTTCTCAGACGCAAGCTGTCGTTCCACGACCATCTGTGTCGCGATACCGGCATGATCCATACCTGGTTGCCAAAGCACATCGCGTCCCCGCATACGTTCAAAGCGGACCAAAATGTCCTGAAGCGTGTTGTTGAGGGCATGGCCCATATGAAGGCTGCCCGTGACATTTGGTGGCGGGATAACAATACAATAGGGATCGGCTTCCGGCTTACGGTCACACTTGAAGGCGCCCGACTCTTCCCAAAGCTCGTAAAGGCGGGATTCAGCCTCGTTTGGCTGAAAGGACTTTTCCAACATCGGTCAACTCTGCATTAATCATGGCAGGCAAAATAGCATTGAGATCTGCGCAGATATACGCAGACCTTAATGTGAATTCGAGATAGATTTTGGGGTGGTTTGTTTATTGCCGCGCGGAGGTGCGGCTCACTCGCGCAATTTCTTCCTGCACGATTCTTTCGACCATTGGCGGCAAGTTCTCATCAAGCCATTCTTTCAGCATTGGCTTGAGAAGCGCGCCCAACATGCCTTCAAGGGTTTGCCCTGGTGTGCTGGCGACAACCAATTGATTGGAGAGCTGCCCGAAAGAAGCGGCGAGCGCGCCAGTGGTGGCATCACTCAACAGGGCGCCTTCATCGACAGGCGCTTCGTTTTCTTCCTCATCATCTTCTACGAGGATCAGATCATTGTCTTCCGCAGTTGCTTCTGTCACCTCTGGCTCCGCATTGGCTTGAATTACGGGTTCGGGCTCAGGCTCCGGATCGGGAACGGCCTGGACAACAGGCTCAGGCTCCGGTTCTGGCTCAATTTCCTCCAATGCCTCTGTCAATTCGAGAACATCGTCGTTCTCTTCAGCGACGTCCGCGACAGGCTCTTCTTCGACCAGCGTGACGGGAGGCTCTTCCTCAGCAGATCCATTGAGATCAACTGGTTCCTCTTCGGCTTGGACTTCTTGCGGCTGTTCTTGAGCTTCGTCCCCATCCTCAGAAATGATACGACGGATAGAGGCAAGTATTTCCTCCATTGTCGGTTCTTGTTGGGCACTGTCTTGTTCAGCCATGGGGGACCTTTTTGTCGTCTACGCACTCAGCAGCACAATATGTCAGCAAAGGCGAAAGATCTAGTAAAGCTGTTAACATCATGTAACGATTCGACTACTGCGTCATCGAATCGCCGACGACACCTATTTAATCGTTAATCGTCGATATCCCAACCGATCAATTTCCATTTAACCGTTCGATAATTTTTGGTCGGATCATAGTAGTTCGCGGGCAGATTGAGCCGTCGTGCGTCTAACTGACCGATCGATGATAGCAACTGAAATGCGGCGACATATTCGTTGCGCTCGCTCCGAACCAGCGCCACGCGGGCATCGAGTAACTCTTGTTCCGCGTCAAGTACGTCGAGCGTGGTCCGAGAGCCAACCTTGGCTTCCTGTTCAACGCCATCTAGTGCAATCTCGTTTGCTCTGACCTGTTCGCGGTCAGATACGATGGTTGCACGTGCCGAACGCAACCCTTCCCAAGAGTTTGTTACACCCTCTGTCACCTGGCGTTGTGTAGCGGCAATGTTGGCAACGTTCTGGCTGTTCACGTGGCGGGCTTGGCGGATCCGCGACCATTCAGCACCCGCTTGATAAAGAGGCACGCTGATCTGGGCGGTCACTTCTTGTGAGTCTGACTGACTGCCATTGACCGAAGAGTCTTCGGAATGAGCCAATTGCCCTTGAATTGAAATCGTCGGCCAAAGAGCGCCTTTAGCTGCAGTTACGGCATATCGGGATGCTGTTTCTGACTCACGTGCATTGATCAAATTAGGATTGCTTTCAAGGGCAATCGCTAGCGCCTCTTCTTCTGTGCCTGGCAATGGCGGCAGTGCCGGTGGCGGCGCCAATGTTGCCGGGCTTTGGCCAACGACCCGGCCATAAGCGGCTCGGCTCCCAATCAGATCGGCTTCCGAGGCTGTCAAATTCGAGACGGCGCGGCTGAGCCGCGCTTCGGCCTGCGCCACATCCGTACGCGTAATCTCACCCACATTAAATCGATCTTGGGCCGCTTCGAGTTGGCGCTTCAGGACCTCGACATTATTCTTGTTCAGATCAACCACAGCCTGGTCGCGCAGCACATCCATATAGGCAGTCACTGTGCCCAGAAGCGTGTCTTGCTCGACTGAGCGTAAGGCCTCGCGTCCCGCTCGAATTTCAGCATTTGACTGTCTGACGGAATAGAGCGTTTGTAGACCGTTAAAGATCGTTTGCGTGACCGTGGCACTGCCCTGTATGGGATGAAGGCTTTGGTTGGGGCTACCGAAGCTTGGTGCCGATCTGCGGTCCGTTACACCGTAACTGCCGTTCAAGGTAACCGTGGGGCGCCACCCCGCCAAGGCCTGAGAGAGCCCTTCGTCAATAGACCGCAGACGCGCCCGTTCTGCGGCCAAATTCGGGTTGGTGTTGTAAGCGGCCACGAGGGCATCTTCCAAAGTCTCGGAATTGACTGAAGACGTGCCGGCAAACCCGATTGCGGTCGCGAGGACTGTTGCCTTGAGAAGCCCCCCCACTTGAAATGCCACCGTTCGTCCTGTCCTTGATTGCGATTCCATGTCTTCCCCAGTCACTAACTTTACGCACGCCAATCCGCAAACTCTGATCACTTACGCAGATATGCGGCCCCATTCTTTCGGGCAGCATACACAACGCACGTTAACCATTTAATATCTTTCAATTTTCTGAATTCGCGCAAAACGATCAAAGCAGACATTCACTTTGGCGTCTAGAACGAGAATCCGCTATCTGGTTCAAAGCCGGGCAAATATGGGACAGAAGCGTCAAAAATAGTTCGCCGACCGATTTTTGCTCCCGACTTGGTCAAAATTGTCGCGCGACCGACTCCGCTGGTGTCCACGATGGCGGCAAGCCGCCCCCCCTCCTTCAATTGATCAATGATCTGCTGCGGGATTTCCGATACGGCGCCGTCTATGAAAATGACATCATAAGGGCCCTGCCCCGCATAACCGCCGGAAAGCTCGCCAGTCACAACAACCGCATTGTCGATGTCTTGCTCCAAAAGCAGACTTGAAGCTGTCTCCGCCAAGACCTCATCGCATTCGAGACCGACAACCGTATCCGCGAGCTTTGAAAATACTGCGACTGAGTATCCGGTACCGCATCCGATCACCAGCACAAGATCCGTTTCTGCGATATCCGCATCTTGAGCCAATTTTGAAAAGGCGCGCGGCTCCATCAAGTAGCGGCCCTGACCAAGCTCTACATTGCTGCTTGTATATGCCGCGGCGCGCCGGGACGTTGGGAGAAAGATCTCGCGCGGAATCGCGTTCATCGCGTCCTGGATACGTTCATCAGTAACGTCGTCGGTGCGAACCTGACTCAAAACCATGTTTCGTCGCGCAGCCGAAAAATTTGTCATCGGAGCATCCATTTTCGTTCGTCTATTCCATTTCAGGTGGCGGCACAATCAGTACATAAAAAACGTCTTTTAAAGGATCAACGCCAATTGGTCGCTGATTTCTTTACGCCTGCGTCATTCCTTCAAATGGTGAAGTTTTCTAAGAATCGGTGTGAACATCATGAACATTGCCGGAAAGAACTTCGATCTGCTATACCCGCCCCTCGCTAAGCCCGCTTGGGCATATTGGAGGGCCACGTGGCGGAGTGGCTACGCAGCGGACTGCAAATCCGTGGACGCCGGTTCGAATCCGGCCGTGGCCTCCATTCCTCACATAATGTTTTTGACCGATTCTCTGCCAGTATTGGCGCGCGAGTTCTGCCCGATCCGTTGCCACTCGCTCTATTTCGTCTGCCGCAAACCAAACTTTTGCCTGCACACCCAGCTTTACTGCATTGACCTCAATGCAGAATTTGGATTGAGAAAAGTCGATTAAAAAGCGCTCTAATGGCTTAACTCGCCCTTAGGTGGGCAGTGATATGTGTGTGTTGTCTTCCCCCTGAAGACACCCCACCAATACCCACTTGGGACCTCCTTCTTAGGCGGTCCCATTTTTTTTACGGTTTTCGCGATCTGCTGCTCACTCCTTTTGTTTTTTCTTGTTTCGGCGCCGTCCCCACCAAATTTCTATGCGTCGACGAATCCGCCGTGCGAGGGGAATATCGACTGATAGAACAATGATGCCAAGCGGCAGCATCCAGAACCCTAGGATTGGCAAGAACCCAAGAAAGCCACCGATGATCAGGAGCACGCCGATTGTGATTCGCAAAATGCGGGATCGCGGAAGTTTTATGCGCCGGTTTCCGAGGCGAACCTGGTTGGATTTGTCCTCACTCATTCTCAATTCCCCTCGTCTCGACGCAGCAACACCTTTTTAGGCTCCTCTTATAGCCCTACTTGGGTGCCCTAAACCCATTTATAAGACATTCGACGCTATATTAGAGTGGATTGATCATGGGCGATCTGATATACGCTCGCGTTCACGCATGTTCTTTGCGTTCAATCATGTTCCCCGGTAGCTCAGTTGGTAGAGCAAGCGGCTGTTAACCGCTGGGTCGCTGGTTCGAGTCCGGCCCGGGGAGCCATTTCACTCCATCCCAATAGTTCAGAAGCCCGACAGTCAATTTTGGCGTTGCCAGTCGCTTCCGCGCGCTTTGAATGATCTCCCGGATCTTTGCAAATCCGGAACTCCTTTTCTTGCGTACAAGACGCAAAGCTCTTGTTGAGCGCACTCGGTGGGAACTAAGCGCACATGAAAATCGCAATTGTCGGCTCCGGCATTTCTGGCCTCGGAGCAGCCTATCTTTTGAATCAATCGCATGACGTTACAGTCTTTGAGAAGAACGATTATGTGGGCGGCCACAGCCATACCGTTGATGTCGTCCATCGCGGACAGGAGATCGCCGTTGATACAGGGTTCATCGTCTACAACGAATTCAACTATCCGCACCTAACTGCCCTGTTTCGCCATCTCGGCGTCAAGACTGAAGCCAGCAATATGAGCTTTGCCGTCAGCACAGGTGCCGGCGCCTTCGAGTGGTCGGGCGGCACCTTTCAACAAATCTTCGCTCAAAAGCGAAATCTGTTCAGTCCGACCTTCCTTTGGATGCTCAACGATATTCTGAGGTTCAACCGAGTCTGCGTCGATGACTTTAAATCAGGTGCCATAGATGGTTTGTCGCTTGGGGCCTATCTCGACAAAAGGCGTTTCGGTAACGGATTCCGCAACGGTTATCTGCTGCCGATGGGGGCAGCCATTTGGTCGATGCCCACCCAAGATGTTTTGGATTTCCCTGCAACATCGTTCATCGCGTTCTTTGACAATCACCGCCTAATTTCGACAGATCGTCACCACTGGCGCACCGTGACCGGTGGAAGCCGCGAATATGTGAAGAAACTGACCGCATCTTTTGGCAGCAACGTTAAAAAGAGCAATGCGGCCGTGAGTGTCGAACGTCATGCGAACGGCGTGACCGTTACAGATATAAAAGGACATCGCCAAGAATTTGATCAAGTCATTATGGCAACGCACAGTGATGAAGCGCTGGCGCTGCTGGCACAACCCACCGCCCAAGAGCGTGCTGTGCTTGGCGACATTCGGTACGAACCCAATCGGGCGATTCTACATTGCGATCCATCTTTGATGCCAACACGCGAACCAGTGTGGTCGAGTTGGAACTATGTATGCCAAAATCCGGACAAGGGCGTCTCAAAGAATGATGATGCGGTCTCGATTACGTATTGGATGAACCGTCTGCAGAACATTGATCGAGACTATCCGCTTTTTGTCAGCCTAAATCCGGCCCGCGAACCAGCGAAAGACAATGTCTTTGCGGAATTTAGCTATGATCATCCGCAATATGACGAAAAGGCTTTGCGTGCGCAAAAGAAACGGGACATTATTCAAGGACACAACCGAACTTGGTTCTGCGGCGCCTATTGGGGCTATGGATTCCATGAAGATGGATTGAGATCAGGAATCGATGTGGCGACGGCATTGGGTGCCGAACTGCCATGGTCTCAAGGAACAGAAAGCGCTGCAGTCCCGGAATTTGAGGTGGCTGCGTGACAATGGCGCGATCAGCTGCGGCGCAAACATCAGCGTTGTATCGGGGTGTGGTCAAGCACGCCCGGCGGCAGCCGTTTGTCCATAGGTTTTCCTATCGCGTCTTCTCTGTGCTGCTCGACATCGATCGAGTAGATGCGCTCGCTGCTCAGACAGCTTTGTTTTCGCACAATCGATTCAACGTCTTCAGCTTCTATGATCGCGACCACGGTTGTCGCGACGGTTCCTCAATCCGAAAGTGGGTCGAACAACAGTTAGGGCGGAACGACATCAGCTTTCGTCCAACGAAAATTCTGTTGTTTTGCTTTCCTCGGATATTCGGGTACGCGTTCAATCCGATTTCCGTTTATTTCTGCACGGACGATAACGACAGCATAGCGGCCGTTCTATATGAGGTGCACAATACATTTGGTGAAGACCACACCTATGTGTTGCCGTGGAAGCCGAACAGTACAGATGGCCGTGCCCAGCATTCAGCTGACAAATGCTTTTACGTTTCGCCCTTCATCGGAATGGACGCGAAATATCAGTTCAGCATTTCTGGGCCTGAGCAACAGTTTGCTCTCAATATTCGCGAGGATTCGCCCGAAGGCGTTCTGTTGCTCGCGTCATACCACGCGAAACGGACCAAGATAACAAGCCGTTCGCTCCTTGCTGCGCTGTTGGCGGTTCCCTTTTCAACACTCAAGGTGACCTTCGGTATCCATTGGCACGCATTGCGCCTTTGGCTTAAGGGGGCGGAACACCAACCAAGATTTCCAAAAGACGTTTCGGTTCGCGCGTCACGCTGACCAACGCACATTATTGAGGAACCATCATGACCGACGCGAGCAATTCCAGCACTGACACATTGTTCAGGGCGCCGATAAACACATCGACATCTCAGCCCGTAGCCAGCAAACCTCAATCGGAACGTCTTCCGTTTATGTTCCAGTTGATTGCCGGCATCGCGGATCAAATCCAAAAAGGACGGGTCGATGTGATATTGCCGAACGGACGCATGCTGACGTTCGGTGGCAAGTTACCCGGTCTTCATGGCGTACTTCGGATCCATCGTTGGCGCGTCGCCCGCCGCCTGATCCAAAGCGGCGGAATTGGGTTTGCGGAGTCTTATCTCGCAGGCGATTGGGACAGTCCTGACGTCACTGCGCTGCTGCAAGTCATGGCCGAAAACAGCGACGAGGTGCGGAAGTTCTTTACAGGCAATCCAACGGTGCGTTTCTTCCAGCGTGTCGTTCAGATGTTTAATCGCAATTCCAAAAAGGGATCGGCGCGTAATATCCACTTCCATTACGACCTCGGGAATGAATTCTACGAGAAATGGCTTGATCCCTCTATGACTTATTCGTCGGCGAAGTTTGAAAACGAAACACAATCGTTGGAAGACGCGCAAAACGCTAAGTACCGGCAATTGGCGGAGAGTCTATCGCTCAAGCCGGGCGATAGAGTGTTAGAGATCGGATGCGGTTGGGGCGGCTTTGCTGAGTTTGCCGCCAAAGAATATGGCTGCCAAGTTACGGGCATTACCATCAGCCGAGCCCAACTTGAATACGCACAAAACCGGATCAAGAAAGCAGGCTTGGAAGATCGGGTGTCTTTGGTCTATCGGGACTATCGCGATATCAACGACACTTACGACAAGATCGCTTCGATCGAAATGTTCGAGGCTGTCGGTGAGGAATATTGGCCGCAATTCTTTGCCACGGTGGAAAAAGCGCTCCGCCCAGGGGGGACGGCTGCCCTTCAAATTATTTCCATCGCAGATCGAGACTTTGAAACTTACCGCAAAGGTGCGGACTTCATCCGCCGTTACATTTTTCCAGGCGGGATGCTGCCAAGTCCGACAGTGCTTGAACAACGTGTCCAAGAAGCGGGGCTGGATGTCGTACAAACCAATGCTTTTGGATTGGATTACGCACGCACCCTATCCGAATGGCGGGACCGGTTTTTGGCCGTATGGAACGACGTCGAACAACTCGGATTCGATGAGCGCTTCAAGCGCATGTGGGTCTACTATCTGTGCTACTGCGAAGCCGGGTTCCGCGCCGGAAACATCGACGTCTCGCAAGTCCTGATCCGCAAGCCGCAAGCGTGACCACAACGCCGTCGACCTGGCGGCTCCTGGCCTATGGCGTTACGGGATTTCCCTTAGCCGCGCTGTACCTGCCCGTCTACATCTATCTGCCGACATTCTATGTGCAGAATTACGGTCTGGAGATTGCCGCAGTAGGGGCAGCTCTATTGTTCGCACGTCTGGCCGATGCCGTCTCGGACCCCGTCATCGGCATCCTATCGGATGTCACGAAAAGTCCGATTGGACGGCGCAAGACATGGATGGTATTCGGCGCCCCCTTCACATTATTGGCTTTGTATAAGCTGTTTGTTCCGCCCGCAGACCCGACCGTCACCTATTTGTTTCTGTGGAGCATCGTCCTCACCGTTTCCTGGACGTCCGTCATCCTGCCTTACAACGCTTGGGGCGCGGAATTGAGTGACGATTATGCGGGGCGCACCCGGGTGACCGCAATTCGCGAGGTGTTCGTGATCTTTGGCACGCTTGTGGCCGCATCTGCCCCTGCCATCGCGACCACTGCGACTGGCGGTGATTTGGGAACCGCTCTTTGGCTTGTTGTCATTCTCGTCGGCGTTACATTGCCACTGTCCATAATTGCAAATCTGTGGTGGGTGCCCGATACCAGCAAATCGAACCGAATCCCGCGCCCCAACGTAGAAACCCTCAGGGTCATTTGGCAGAACGTTCCCTTTCGCCGGCTGCTGACCGGCTATTTCATCAACTCAGTCGCAAACGGGTTGCCGGCCACGCTCTTCATCTTGTTCGTCACCCACCGGTTGGGTATGGAGAATATGGCGGGGCCCCTGCTCTTGCTTTATTTCGCTGCGGGTTTGATTGCCATCCCCTTCTGGACATTCTTAGCGCGCCGTATCGGCAAACATAATGCGTGGATCGGTGCCATTGCGCTTTCATGTTTTGCCTTCGGTTGGACGCCCTTTGTCGTCGGTCAGGGCGACTTGTGGCCGTTTATGATCATCACTCTGGTTTCCGGTTTCGGCGTGGGCGCCGATCTGTTTCTGCCGTCAAGCATCCAAGCAGATGTGATCGACGTGGACCGCGCCGCATCCGGTGAGAGCCGGACGGGTCTCTTCTTTTCCATTTGGGGCCTCGCAACAAAAGTTGCCCTGGCGTTGGGTGTTGGGATTGCCTTTCCAATATTGGGCGCAGCCGGTTTCGATGCGTCCGCAGAACAGCAATCAGAGTTGGCGGGCATGACCCTTGCACTGCTCTATGCAGGGCTTCCGGTCATCCTCAAACTTGGGGCTGTGTATTGGATTTGGAATTTCCCTTTGGGGGAAGATGAGCTCGCACAACTGAGGCAAAGCCAAGCTTTCAGCGATTGACGCCGATCACTGATCGTTTTTTCAGTGTTCAAGAACGACAAATGAATACGTGTTCAACGTGGCATAAACCAAGCAAGCATCAGATCACCTTCAGGGGCGTCAACCAGCTCATATTCCACGTCATTGTTATCAAGTGAAAAGGCGGATTTGACCCAGTTGTTATTGTCGTCATACCAGAGCGTGATGGTGAGATCGCCATCCACCTGATACTTCTGGGCCGAGATGGTTGTTCCATTCATGATCAGGTTTTCAGGGCCGAGTGGTTCGACGTCGACAGACATGACACGCCCCGTCTGAGTGTTGATCAGACAAGTCGCCTCGATCGTCTGTGGATTCCAATAACTTGTCGGAACACATTGGCCGCTGGCAAGCCCTTCAAAGTTCTTTCCATCAACGTCTAGATCATCGCCCTGCCGATCAATGGTCACAACAAGGTCTTCGCCGTTGTTGTTTGTGACCGAACGCAATGACGCCAGTTCGTTGCCCTGCCATTTTTCTTCATTCTGATGGCTGTAGTTGAACAGCACAAACGGACCGAACCTGACGCGCAAATCGATTTCGATATTGACCGTAAGCTCACCGTTCCGCTCGGCAAATGTAACGGTGTGAGTCCCAAAAGGACGGCCGTTCCTCAGAACACGAAATTGTGTTCTTTCTTCCAGCGCGGTTTCAGCCTCTGAAGTTGATTTCTCTCGCGCATCCGCGAAGGCCAAGGGGGCAAAAGCGACGCTGCCGACGGTAAGCGCGACGCCCATGGAGCGGCCAATGTGTGTGAGTGGCTTCATGCTTTTCCCCATTCGCTGGTTTGTCCCCAAAGATACGGGAAATCTGGTGACTTGGATCACCGAACGCGCCGGATTGTGCTTTTATTGCGCAATCATGACTTCACTCAACAGCACAAACGATATGCGTTACTAAAGATAGACCTTGATGTGTGCCCAAACACTTTGGATTCACGTAAGTGAGAATAGTTCACGCAAGTCCTTGTTGGAGTAGTCCCCAATCCATTTCTCACCGGATCCGATGGTTAAATCAGCCAGTTCGCGCTTGTCTTGGATCATCGTGTTAATTTTTTCCTCAAATGTTCCCCGCGTGATGAGACGGTGAACCATCACATCACGCTTTTGACCGATACGGTAAGCGCGATCTGTGGCCTGAGCCTCAACCGCAGGATTCCACCATAAATCGAAATGGACAACATTTTGAGCGCTGGTTAGGTTCAGCCCTGTTCCGCCAGCCTTTAACGACAAAATGAGTATCTTTGCCCATGGTTCGGTCTGGAACGTATCAACTAAAGTGTCGCGTTTCTTGAGTGACAGCCCTCCATGGAGGAACAAGGGGTGCGAGTTTAGCGTTGCTACGATCATCTTTTGGAGCAGACGACCCATTTCAGTATACTGAGTGAAAATAAGAACTTTCTCATCGGTCTCTTGGATTGACTGCAACAAGGATATCAAAAGCGCTGCTTTGCCAGAATAGTCCGGTTCGACTGATGTCTTCTTTAGAAAATGAGATGGATGATTGCATATTTGTTTGAGTGACGTAATGAGTTTAAGAACAAGGCCACGGCGCTCAATGTCTTCAGCCTTATCAATTTGGTCCATGATAAGGTCCATCGTGCTTTGGTAGAGCGCCGCTTGCCTCTTGGCGAGCTGGCAGTATTGATCAAACTCCAACTTGTCGGGCAAGTCTTTGACGATTGATTTGTCAGACTTAAGTCGGCGGAGAATAAAGGGCGCCGTGATCTTGCGAAACTGTTCGAGTTTCCGTCGATCACGGTCGACCTCGATCGGCAACGCAAACTCTTGTCTGAATGATTTGATTCCCTTGAGGTAACCTCTGTTCAAGAAGTCAAAGATGCTCCAATATTCCGTTAGCCGATTTTCTACCGGCGTCCCGGTCATCGCGATGCGTATGGGTGCTTTGATTTTCTTGACGGATCTTGTTTGAGCTGTACCACTGTTTTTGATGGCCTGTGCTTCGTCAATGATGATGGCTTCCCATTTCCGACGCAGAAATCGAGATTCATCCTGACGTGTGAGGCTATAGGTGGTGAGAACGACATCCGTATCTGCATCCCCAAACGTCCTGTTCGCACCATGATAAACATGGACGTTAAGCGACGGGGCGAATTTTTCACACTCACGCTGCCAATTCGTCAAAAGTGTTGCCGGCACAACAACCAGGGCCTGAGAGTCATCCAGCCGGCCTTCGTTCCGTAACTTCAGCAATAAGGCGATGACCTGGACGGTTTTGCCGAGACCCATATCGTCGGCGATCAAGCTACCAAATCCAAGATGTGCATTACGAACCAGCCAATCATAACCGCGCTTCTGATAATCCCGCAGCTTTGCCTGCAGACCATCGGGCGTCGCAAGGGGGGGCGCATGCAACATCTCTTCAATCATTCTTTTGACGCCGTCACTTAACTGCAGTTTTGTCCCATCATATTCTGCGGCTAGAACGCTTTGAATGGTTTCCTTCGGCGTTAACTGCGGCGGAGACTCGAGTGTCTTGAGAACGTTGTTGATTTCGTTCTCGTCGATATAGACAAACTGATCCTTGATTTTGACAATACCATTGAGCCCCTTGACCAGCTTACGAAATTCCTGTGCGGAAACCATTTCGTCGCCAATAGCAACCTGCCAATCAAAATCGAGCAAATCGTCCAGAGACAAATAGGATTTGGACGTGTCGGACGATGATTGGCTAACCACAGCGCTAACTTTTGGGCGCACCAAATCATGTAGTCCTTTCGGCAACAGAACCGGTACCGAAAGAAGTTTCAGCAGAGGAAGCTGGCGGAATAAAACTTCTTCAAAATCAGCCCAGGGGATTTCTGGTTTCTGAAGACCGCTAGATGCCACAAAGGTCGCGATTTCCGGAATATAGTCAGCTAATAGGCAGATATCTTTAAGAACGTCATATTTTGCCCGTGCATACTTTTTCAATTTCAAGATTTTTTTGAGCGGTATCGGCGCTGCAGTGCTCGCTGTGCTATTTTCCACGAGCAATTCCAATGATATGCCGCGATCCGTTTCATCAAATTTGACAATTGGAACGAAGTCTTTGCGGGCAATGTAGAGGCGGCTGAGCCAAAGAGCGATGCTCTCAGCCACTTGTTCTTCTTCAAATTTTTTGGGCGCTTTCAGGTTCTGCTCTTCAAAGAACAGACTGGTAATCTCATCATTTGTCCTTCCTAGATTCAGCTTATAACTGAACACGAAGAGTCCAATGATGATGGACAAGAGGGACTTTATTTGCCCGTTCTTATCTAGATGAGGTTGCTCTACGAGACGATTGGGTGCCAGAGCGCAAATTGTCTCGAACAACTCCGCCACTTTCGGATTGATGAGCGCTGGGACCCATCGAATCCGATGGCCGTCGGAGGTCGCCAATAATTCCGGCACGATCGCCCCTTGCTCAATTGTCTTAAGAGCAAAATGCACCAGTAGGCACAGAGTCGTTACACCATCGGGTTGTGAATGAAAGGACTTAGGCGGTATTGCAGAGAGTCGGCGTAGAAGTTTGACGGCTTCATGTTTTTCTTTTGCGCATATTGTCCTGTTGGCTAGCCTCAGTTCCAAGGTAGACAGTTCGAGATTGGGCGAAAGCTGAATGCACATCCCTGTAAAAATATCATTCGGAGCGGCGTCTACGTCCGCTATGGAGTTCTTTATCCAGCTTGTTTCTTTGGTGCTTTCTCGAGACCAAGTGTCGAGGGCTCTTTCTAGTAGTTGTTTGAAGTCCTTCTGCGGATAGAACAGCGGACGGTCACTCAAAAGCGACAACAAATTGTCGGTGGACGGAGGAATCTGCGTGAAATCAACAGTATCAAGAAGTGTATCTCGTTTCTCTTGAGGGAGAGGATTGTCGGCGCAGGATTTTTTGCTTGATATCAATTGAGCTGCTGACGGTATCGCTACCGTTGACTGCTCTTCGATCGCGTAGCCCTTTTTTTCGAGCGCGTGAAAGATGTCAAAATCATGGAGATCGAACAACAGGAACGGATTCTTATCGATTTCGTTCGCGATAAGATAAAATACCGCCGCTATGTGTTTGCAGCACATTGCCCAGTCAGGACAGGAACAAAAGGCTGAAATGTCATCCCAGTGTTTTGGGAACAGCGGAATCTTCTCTTTCTCGATAGTCTCATATAGTGCCGGTGGCAAACTGCGAACAAGCAGCTGTGACAAAATCAGCGGATTTTGGGTTGCCGCCGCTACGATGGCTTTCTTCTCTGTTGCCGAGAAACTGGGCAACGAAATCCTGACATTGTAAGGGTATGGGCGTGAGCCCGATACTTCCGCCAAAACCTTGCAGTCAGCAAATTTAATTGTCTCTACGGACCCATTTCTCGCATAGCGCATGCCACGCGGCAATCGATTGTCAAAGTCTACGCCTGTAAGCGCGTCCAACCATTTCTTGCCCCACCACGTATTGCCGAACGGCACTGATCTCATGCCCAGGCGCCCAGATTAGGGAGCGTCGTCAACAAATGGAATCTCATGAAGTTCGAGAAAGTCGCGGGCGACCTCTTTCAGCCCACAACTTTTGAATGCAAACCACTCGTCGCGTACACCTAATTCAGCGACAAGATCTTTGAACCGGCGGAACGCGCCCTTACCCTTTATTGCTCTTAGGAGCTCAGCTTGGGATCGCTGATCTTCAAGCGCCATACAAAAATTTTCCATCATTGCGTATTCGTTAATCTCATACTGATCAGGCAACTCAATCCACGCTTCGTCTGCCTGGATCTCGCGAGCCTCTGCAAGGGATTCCTCATCCAGCAAGCCGGCGTCGGCGTCATCAGACGTTAGCGTGATCAGCTCGCCGGTCTTGCAGTTGATGTAGGCGGCTGTCATGTCGCCAACAGTTTCCAATTCCTCGCTAACTGCGTTCAGGTTCACTGGCAATGCCATTTTATCTCCCTCTGCGAATGCGAGTATGGGTTAATTTCTGCTGTACACGGCATGGGGCAACGGCCCGTTCGCCGGTAGATTGCGACTGGCACAATAATGCAGCCTATCAGTGGGCGAAAGAGAATCACCGCGCCGGTGCAATCCGGCGGCTTGAACCGTATGTGCCGGGAGGCTAGGTTTCGGGCCAATAGCTTCACTCCCCCAAAACCTAGGATAACTGATGAATTTTAAAGACGGATTGCTGGATGCAATTGGCAATACGCCACTGATTAAGCTCAAAAAGGCGTCTGAACTGACCGGTTGCACCATCTTGGGCAAGGCAGAGTTCCTGAACCCGGGGCAGTCGGTCAAAGACAGGGCGGCCCTGTTCATCGTCCGTGACGCCATGGAAAAGGGGCAGCTCCAGCCCGGCGGAACAATCGTCGAGGGAACCGCGGGTAATACAGGTATTGGTCTGGCTCTGGTCGGGAATGCGCTCGGCTTTAAGACCGTCATCGTCATTCCGGAAACACAGAGTCAGGAGAAGAAAGACATGCTGCGCTTGTCGGGCGCGCGTCTGATCGAGGTTCCGGCTGTGCCCTATCGAGACCCAAACAACTACGTGAAATATTCAGGGCGCCTGGCGGAAGAGCTCAACCAAAAAGAAGACAATGGCGCGATTTGGGCAAATCAGTTTGACAATGTAGCCAACAGAAACGGTCACGTCGTCACCACCGGCCCCGAGATTTGGGAACAGACGGATGGGAAGATCGATGGCTTCACCTGCGCGATCGGGACAGGGGGTACGCTCGCCGGAGTGGGGTTGGCGCTAAAAGAGCGGAACAGAGATATCCGCATTGTTGCTGCGGATCCGATGGGCGCCTCCATGTATCATTATTACAAGCATGGCGAACTCAAAGCCGAAGGCGAGTCCATCACGGAAGGCATTGGACAAGGGCGCGTCACGCAAAACCTGGAAGGTGCACCGATCGACGATGCCTACCAAATCCATGACGCCGAGGCGCTGCCCATCATCTTTGATTTGCTCACGGAAGAAGGGCTCTGTTTAGGCGGCTCTAGCGGAATTAATGTGGCAGGTGCCATCCGGCTTGCGAAGGAATTGGGACCGGGACATACGATTGTGACCGTGTTATGCGATTATGGAAATCGCTACCACAGCAAGTTGTTTAACCCCGCTTTTTTGCGCACCAAGGATTTGCCCGTGCCGCAGTGGCTGGATACCTAACGCAATTACATTCGCGAAGGATCATTGATGGCTTCATCGGTCGTCACAACGCAGTGGCTGAAAGATCATCTTGATGATCCGAACGTCGTTGTCGTCGATGGATCCTGGTATCTGCCGGATATGAAACGGGACCCGGAACAGGAGTTCCTGGCGGGACATATTCGAGGCGCCCTTCGTCTCGACATTGATGCTATATCGGACCAATCGAGCGCCTTGCCCCACATGATGCCTGACGCGTCAACATTCAGTGCACAGATCGGCTCAGTCGGCATTGCAAATGACCACCACATCATCGCCTATGATGGCGCGGGCTTATTCAGTGCCGCGCGGATATGGTGGATGTTTCGGGCCATGGGCCATGATTCAGTTTCGGTTCTCGATGGCGGGTTCCCGGTGTGGAAAAAATGCGGCTATCCAATCGAAGAAGGTGAAGCCAGACATCGGAAACCCACCCAGTATCGGGCAACATTTCAGGACAATTGCGTGGTCTCGGCAGAGGATGTTGCGGCCACGCTGACGGACCACTCAGCGACAATAGTGGATGCACGCGGAGCCCCCCGATTCTTAGCCCAAGAACCTGAACCGCGCGTGGGTGTTCGCGGTGGACATATTCCCGGCTCGACCAATGTCCCCTATCGTCAGGTCCTGAACGATGACGGCACCCTTAAGTCGGCTGATGTATTGACCCGTTTGTTTCGCGAGGCCGGCATCGGCGCGGACAAGCCGGTCATTACAAGTTGCGGATCCGGCGTGACCGCCGCCATCTTGGTTTTGTGCCTAGAACGCGTCGGCGCGACAGGCGTTAAGCTTTATGACGGGTCCTGGTCGGAATGGGGCGCGCGCGAGGACTTGCCGATTGCCCAATGAGGAAACAGCACCGGTGCGATCTGTTGAAACGACGGTCACTTTTTTAGAGATGCTAGCGCCGCCAACTTTGCGGCGTCCATACCGATCGCAGATGCAGCAGATCGCGCTGTTGCGCGCGCAGAATCCGCCCACCCATTTTTATCGTTATCTCTACGACACGGTGGGCAAGAACTATCACTGGGTCAAACGGCGGACGATGCAGCCCCACCATCTTGCGGAGTTCATTCAGAATCCTTCCATCGAGATTTATGTCCTTAATATCGGCGGTGTTCCTGCGGGCATGGGTGAGTTGGACTTCACGGACCCGGAAAATGTAGAGTTGACCTATATGGGAATTGCCGAGGAGTATTTTGGGCGCGGGCTTGGCACCTATCTCCTGACAGAACTCACTGAACTTGTGTGGTCCCGCCATCCGCATCGTTTCCATCTTCAAACCTGTACGCTGGATCACCCCAGAGCCTTGGTCATGTACCAAAAGCATGGGTTTAAGCCCTGTGGGCAACAAGTCGAAAGGCTTGATCTGATCGAAGGCTGGCCCCATTTCAACGAAGACTAAAGAGTTATGAGACTAGGTTTAATCAAACACTTTCGAGCGTCATCGCGAGGCCGCTTTTGCGGTCGCGGCGACCCAGAAATAGCGAGCACATAGCAAGCAGCCCTGGATTGCCGCGCCGCCCTACGGCGGCTCGCAATGACGAAGAACGATGATTCAAACTAAATCCACCTTGCTCAGGATCCCGAAGATCGCTAAGGCGTTGGCGAAGAGAGAAGTATGGAACAGATTGCGCAGCAAAACTTAGGTTCTGCCGATGCGGCGTTTGCCAGCGTCGTGGATCAACTCAAACTCAATGACCAAGGTCTCGTTCCCGCAGTCGCCCAGGACGTCAAATCCGGGGAGGTTTTGATGCTGGCCTGGATGAACGCGGAGTCCATCCGTCACACTTTTGAAACCGGGTACGCAACCTATTGGTCGCGCTCCCGCAACGAACTGTGGAAGAAGGGGGAAACGTCGGGCCACCTGCAAAAGCTCATGGATTTTCGCGTCGACTGCGATGGCGACACGATCCTTTTGTTGGTCGAACAAACCGGCGCGGCCTGTCACACCAACCGCAAGAATTGTTTCTTCCGTGCACCTCGCGACGGAAAGCTTACGACGCTTTTTGAACCAATCTAACGGGTCTGACGGAAAGCGCTACGGTTTGCTGGTGAGTCCGCCGTCACTGGAAGGTGCCGCCGTCATTTTTTCCGACTTGCCAGAAACCCCGTCCCTGTCAGAATAGCGATCAACAGAAACACTCTTGATCACGGCATATACTTCCTTGCCTTCTGTCAGTTGAAGACGCGAGGTCGATTCCGTTGTGACACGGGCCACGAGGATCGACTTACCGACGGCAACAGACACGTCGCAAACTCCAGACGCGGACGATGCGATCTTTGAAATCTTCCCCCGCAATATGTTTTGTGCACTGATGTTTACAGGCTTGTCCGTCGCCAACATCACCTCGCGTGCGCGGATTCGAACACGAACGGTCTTACCCAATTGACCTTGGATCAGAGGCACGCGCAGAAAATCGCCATCCAATCGAAGCATCGATAGGTTTCGTGAAACATCTTGGCCGGTGATCTTCGCGTCCAACACGACGCTCAAATCCCATTCACCACTTTGGCCGACAAGATCCTGCCGATTGAGGATTTCCACCGCTGGACCGTGCCCAGCGACCTTACCCTCCGAAACGATGATCAGGTGATCGGCGAGACGCACGATCTCCTCAATGGCATGGCTGACATAGAGTGCGGGAATCTCATCAAGACGTGTGATGCGCTCAATGTAACCAAGGATTTCGTTTTTTCGATCACTGTCGAGCGATGCCAAGGGCTCATCGAGCAACAAAAGCTGGGGGCGCATCAGAAAAGCGCGGCCCAGGGCCACCCTTTGTTTTTCGCCGCCCGACAAAAACTGCGGGCGCCTCGACATTAAGTGACGAAGGTCGAGGGTCTCAACCGTTAGATTCAAAAGTGCCTCATCCGCAGGAACGGCGCTCCTCTGCATGCCGTATCGTAAGTTCTTCTCAACCGACATATGGGGAAAGAGTTTTGAGTCTTGAAACACATATCCGATCCGGCGCTTTTCCGGCGCAAGATGGATAGATGTTTCGTGGTCAAAAAAGGTCTGTGACCCAAAAGAGATCTTTCCGGCCCGTGGACGGATCAGGCCGGCAATCGCATTGATAATCGATGACTTTCCTGAACCCGATTTGCCGAACAAAGCCGTGACGCCGGTTATGGGCGCTTCGAATTGTGCGTCCAGTTCAAAGTCGCCAAGAACGTTTTTGATGTTGACGTTAAGCATCGGCTCGGCGGCTACCTTCTTGGCCGATCATTCTTGTCATGCGCCGCGCCAAAAATTCGGATGCGAGCAGTGCGGCCACAGCGAGTACGAACGCGACGACAGCCAACCGAAAGGCCAGCTGATCACCGCCAGGGGTTTGTATGGCTGTATAGATGGCCAACGGCAACGTGCGTGTTTCACCTGCAATGTTGGCCGCGAAGGTAATCGTCGCGCCGAATTCCCCGAGAGAGGCCGCAAATGCAAGGACAACGCCGGCAACAATACCGGGTAACATCAGAGGCAATGTGATCGAGAAGAACCGGTCTAGCGGGCTTGCGCCCAAAGTGCGCGCCGCTTGCTCAAGGCCTGGGTCGATCGCCTCTAAGGTCAACCGAATAGCACGTACCATAAGCGGAAACGACATCACCGCCGCCGCAATGGACGCGCCGAAAGTCGTGAAGGCCAATTGGATTCCAAACGTCTCGTAAAGCCAGGCGCCAACAGTTCCCTTCGTTCCGAGGATAACCAATAGAAGATAGCCGACGAGAATTGGTGGCAAAACAAGAGGCGCATGCACCAGGCCATCAAACAAAGCCTTTCCAGGAAACGTCTTGCGCGCCAGAACGAATGCTGCCCCCACAGCGAAGGGAAGATTCATTGCAACGGCCATTGAGGCGACACGCAGGCTTAGCAAAGTCGCCGCCCATTCAGCTTCGGTCATACGGCTACCGGTCTAGTCAATGCTGAACCCATGAGCCCGCAACACAGACTTTGCGGTTTCCGACGTAAGATAGGCCATCAGCAGTCGGACGCTTTCGTTGTCGTGCCCCTTCACCACAGCCATTGGGTAGGTGATCGGTGCATGGTCTTCTGTGGGAATTTCCGTCAGTGTCCTAACTTTTTGGCTGATGGCAGCATCTGTCGCATACACAACGCCCAGATTGGCTTCACCCCGCTCAACCGCTACAAGGGCGAGGCGGACATTTTCCGTCCCCAATATTTTCGGTTTGACCGAAGGCCAGACCGAATTCGCTTCAAGAGCTTGTTTGGCATAGCGGCCCGCCGGCACATAGGCGGGGTCGGCCATGGCCAAAGCGCGCCCGTCAAGCGCGGCAAACCAGGAACTTGTATCTGTCAGCGCAAGTGTCGCAGCAGACGCGAGCGGCGCGACAACAACCAAGCGATTGCGGGTTAGAACGACCCGCGACTCGGGCAAGACAAGATCTTGGTCTATCGCGTAGTCCATCCAAAGATCATCGGCCGAGATAAACAAATTTGCGGGTGCGCCATGTTCTATTTGTCGGGCCAATACACCAGTTCCGGCAAAAGAGTAGAGAACCTCCGCCTTTCTCTCTGGCGAGGCCAATTCCAGCCTTCTTTCTTCAAGATCGTTCAGAACATTGGTCAAACTGGCGGCAGCAAACACACGCAGCGGCTCGGCAGCTGCAGCGGCGGGACCGAATGACGCCAAAGCGGCAAAAATCAGGATGGCGGTGGTCCAACGTCCAGCCCCCATCAATTTCCTTTTGGACCGATCTATGCTCATGTTAATCAAAACGTCGCTCTAACCACCCGTGATCCCCAACAAAAACACTGCAAGGACGCTCTATGACGATGGATGTCAAAGCCGATGTAACCGGCAAAGTATGGAAGATTGAAGCAGCACCGGGCGATGCCTTGGAAGAAGAAGATCCAATCATCATTCTTGAGTCCATGAAAATGGAGATTCCTGTTTCCGCGCCGACCGACGGCAAAGTGGTGGAGATTCTTGTCGAAGAAGGCGACCCTGTCAAAGAGGGGCAAACCGTCGCGCGCTTTGAAGGTTAACGCCGGCCCCCATTCCCAATGGGAAGAACAGTTTTCGCCTGCGAACAGAGAAAAAAGGAAACAACCCTGTGACTTACAACAATGTCACCATAGACAAAAAGGGCCCGATTGCGGTGGTCACGTTTGATCGCAAGGGCCGGCTGAACGCATTTAATCAGGAGACCATACTGGAGCTTACAGATGTGGCGCGAACCTTTCAGGACGATCTTGAGACACAGGCCGTGGTTCTGACGGGCACGAAGGACTCGTTTTCCGCCGGCATCGATCTCAAAGAACGCCAGGAACGTTTTGGCGGCGAAATGTCCGACCTTGAGTTACGTCAAATGTACTATCGCGGCGTTCGACTGTGCGAGGCCTGGGAGGCGATGCCACAAGTCACCATTGCCGCCATGGAACGCATGGCCGTCGGTGCAGGATGCGCAATTGCGCTGGCCTGTGATTGGCGTGTTTTGGGCAAGGACGCTTTTCTTTATGTGCCGGAAGTTAAGATCGGTATCAATTTGCAGTGGGGCGCCCTGCCCCGCCTGATCACACTTGTTGGTCCCGCTCGCGCTAAGCGCATTTGTATTCTTTGCGAGCGTATGGGCGCGGAACAGGCTTTGGATTGGGGGCTGATTGACGAAATTGGCACCGACGGGGCTGTCGTTGACAAGGCCGTTGAGTTGGCAACGCGCGCTTGCGAAGTGCCGGCACCCGCCATGCGCATGGTCAAGGAAGCGGTGAACGCGACGGCGACCGCCTTGCACAAAGCAACCTCATTTGCCGATGCGGATCAAAGCCAGCTGTCGAGCAACTTCAGAACCGCTCAATCAGCCAGCGACGATTTCAATAAGGGTTGATCGGACACCTGTTAGCCAGATCCCGCCGTACATGATGGCTTACGTACCGGTAAAGACGGCAGGGCGCCGTTCAAGGAACGACTCAACGCCTTCCTTGTGATCGTTGCTGGCGAAACATTCGGCCATCGCCTTAGTGTGGCGTTGCATGTGGGTCCCGATATCACCACTCATGCCTTCATAAACCATCGACTTGATCCGCCTTTGTGAGAAAGGCGAGTTCTGCGCCATGGCCCGCGCCATTTCCTGCGCGGTTGCCAACAGGTCGGAGGACTCCACAATCTGGTGCAGAAAGCCGAGTTCCAAAGCTTCTTTTGCAGAGAGAAAGTCCGCGGAATAGAGCAGCCGAAGCGCATTCGACGGCCCGATGAGACGCGGCAACAACCAACTTCCCGCTCCGGTATCCGGCACCAATCCCCTTTGGGCGAAATTCCAGGCAAAGCGCGCATTCGGAGATGCCAATCGAATATCGCATTGGGTTGAGAATTCAGCCCCCATGCCAACTGCTGGTCCGTCAATCACGCCAATCACCGGCACAGGACATTCCACAATCGGCCACCAGCGTCCGCGTTCTTCGGCGGTACCGCGCAGCCCCCGTTTTTCCCCTGGAATGGTTGCCAAATCTGCCAGATCCGTGCCGGCGCAAAAGGCGCCCTGTGTGCCGGTAATGATCAGTACACGCAAGTCCGGATCCTTACCCACCGTCGCGATCGTTTCGATGAATTCGCCCAACATAGCGAACGTCATGGCATTCTTCTTTTCCGGACGATTGATCGTCAGCGTCGCGACCCCGTCTTCAACGGTGCATAGGATGTGATCCGACATGTGTTTCCCCTACAGTTTTCATTTTGTCTTTCGGCCAAGCGGTTGCCCCCGCAAATACCGAAATCAGACATCTTCATTCATTCAGGTGATACCTTAGGCTAGGCCAACTGTGAATGGGAATGGCATGGGCTTGTGCCTTCACGACAACTGTTTCCCGGGCGCGCTGCGGCATGCAAATGCTGCTGCGCTGGCCCGGGATCTTTAGAGCAGATGTCACAACGATCCCGGATCTGCAGTGCACCACTTCGTGCTGCACTGCGTCCGGGAAGCCAAATTCGTCATAGCTCAAACACTTGCTACTGTCGTGCCCATTGTAGCGAGACTTCGTTTACGGATGAGCCGGCCGCCGTTTGCACCAACGCGTTATTTTCGATTGAGCCAGGCGGCAAGTGCCAGCAGCCGCTCTTCTTGGCGCCACGTCTTGGCACCTGACGGCTTTAGCTGTTTCATTTCCTCGTCACACAAACCTTCTGATGTTTTCAGGCGCGCTGCGGCCTCAACCAAAACCGCTTTTTCTTCCTGATCGACGCAGAGAAGTCTGAGAGATGCGGCCGCCGAACGAACGGCGTCCCGCACAGCTTCCCCTTCGGCAATGTGGATTTTGCTGTGCGCGCTCAGGATCTTTTCAAGGTCACCGCCAAGCCGCCCACGGCCTGTGAGGACGACGGCCCGATGCCACTGCCAATCCTCTTTCTCCAGCTTCTTCGAGAATGCGCGGAACTGTTTCTTAGCCGCTTGCACCTGCGCCGCACGCCCCTTGCGAACCACCTGGGCGGGATCATCGGGGCGCGGAACCTGTTTAAGCCCCTCCCATCCCCCGGCTACGTGATATGGCTCCGCCACCGCGCGGTCATCCACAGCGGCAAGATCAATGCGCGTAGCCATTATGGGTAAGGGTTTGGAGGCACGTGCATCAACAGCAACGGCGTTGATCCATCCTTGGTGAGCTTTGAAAGCGACGCAGGCTGATTTCATGCCTAAGGCCCCGAATCGGAGCGCTTACTCTACGGGAATTTGGATCGCCGAGGCAGTTAGAAAAAGGAATGGCGCTAATCAGAGTGGCGATCCCGGGAGGATTCGAACCTCCGACCTGCGGATTAGAAGTCCGACAAATACCATTGTTTTTATTGATAAAATATCCCTTATGTCGCGTTTATGTCGCACCTAAGAGACACTGTTGAGCTTGTGCTGTGAACTGAAGCACACGCTCGTTTTCGCAGGCCGCTATAAGTTCCACATTGTCCCAATACAACTACAGGATATCTTCATGCTTCCATACATGTTATCATACGGCCTGTATTTTGCGTTTTCTATAGTTCAAATACTTGTACCTGCTATCGCTGTGGCGTTGCTGATAACTGGTAGAGAGGAAAAACTTCGGGATTGGCTGACAGAATATCTACACTTGCCTGGAAAATGGGTAAGCAAAATCAATCCGACAATTGTCCTCCTTTTGTGGGTGTTTTCGCTTCAGTTCAATTTGCATTACTTAATTCCAGGCGTACTACCAGATCAGATTGTGTGCGTGAATCGGGACAAAGAAAGTCCCTCCAAATTAGCAAGATACCACTTTGGACTAGTTCACTCGCCAGCTACTCCTTTTGCTTCGGCAACATATAGATTCGTCGCCCCTGGCGAAGCCCGAGATCTCGTGGTTGAGCCCTACGGGATAATGAAGGCTAATGATGGAGACGCTTTTGATTGCCATGGCAAGCCGTTATACTTTTGGAAGTTGATCTTGCACACGAGATAGCTCGTCTAACTGAAAATGCGCAGCTCAGCCGCCGTTAACTCCCGCGTATCGTCACTTCTTGGGAATAAGTGCCCGTAGCGATCGAATGTCACCTGAATAGAACTGTGTCCCAGTCGCTCTTGAACCGACTTAGGCGGCAATTCCAAGCCGTTTTCTGCCTTCCGATTTATGCACCATGAGGCGTAGAAATGCCTTAGCGCGTGCGTGCCGGTGTAACTCAAGCCTGCAGCAGCCATAATTGGATTGACGCCGCGCTGAACTAGGTTCGGATGAGACTCAACCTTTCCTAGGGTGTTGGGAAAAACCAAATGCTCTTGATTTGGCCGCTCCCTTAGATACTCGCCAGATTTGTCTAGGTCGCTTTTCAATGGCCGTGGATAGGCCAATTTCCATTCCTTGAGGGTATTCACTACAAATGAGCCTATCGGCACAGTGCGATTTCCCGCGCGGGATTTTGGCGGACCAATCTGATTGTATCTGTCCGCCCGTTGCGTGACGCGGATTTCACTCTTCTTTAGATCTACGTCTTTCCAAGTGAGCCCACGCAATTCAGACGCCCGTAGACCGGAGAAAATTGCCGTAATGACCAATGCTCGCCATGGCGACTTTGCGTGTTCAATGATCTTCTTAATCTCGACCGGAGTTGGAATATCTACGCCAATTTCCAGCCTTCCCTTTGATCGCTTTTCAACTGTGTCCGCCGAACGGCGGCGCCGACGCATATCCCTTACGGGATTCTTAGCGACTAATCCCCGTTCCTGCGCGTCGCTGACAAGGGAACTCAGGCTGGTGAGAACCTTACGAACCATGGCTGGGCTTCTGCCCGCTGCCTTTAGATCGTCCTCAAACGCCCTCACAATGGGCACAGAGAGTCCACTGAGTCGTTTCTGCCCAATGAAGGGTACTATGTGCAGGTTGAGGTGTTGGCGATACTGACTCAACGTCGAACGTTCTAGACCATTTTGCGACGCTGCCCGTATCCAAAGCTCACCCGCCTCCTTGACGGTGCAGCTTTCAGAGTCTGCAACATGGGTGCCTTCACGCACTTCCACCTTAGCAGTGGCTGAAAAACCGTCCGCATCCTTCTTGCGCTTAAAGGATCTGATATGCCGCTTACCCTTTCCGTCCACATAATCGGCGACCCAGGCTTGGCGGTCTTCGCCCTTAGAGGTTTTCCATTTTCTTTTGCGTACAGACATATCAAACCAATCGAATTCGTGTTTCCGTGCCGTCCTCCGCCCGAGTTACGATTTGTTCACCTTTCTTTTCGGCCTCTGAAATGATGTCGAGCAACGAAATCGCTTTTCTAACCACGTCAGACAATGACTCCGCATCGATCCGCTTTTGGATGACGTCGATTTTCTTTCTGGTTTGTTTTGAGACAAAAAGGTTTATGCGTTCTTTCGTCATTTCCCGTCCAAAGCGTGGGTAATTTATACGTATATCTTGCGTAATGGCAATTTGTTAATATATGCTTGTCCGAAGGATCATAATACGCAAGGAGCTAATCATGGTCGCGGTTATCAGGGATGGTCTAGTGGATGATCGGGAGGCGGAGGCTAAAGAGGGTCCGTTCGCAGGCCGTAGATGCATCGCCGCAATTGTTGAGGACAATGAATGTGCGCCCTATCTGTCCCGCGGAAAGGTCGCCTACTATGGTTCAGAGAAGTTGCAATCGAAAGAGATGGATTACCTGCTTGGCAAGCCAGTAGTCGCAAAAATGAGCGATGGAAAACTCAAACCCGGGCGCCTTGTTTTTGGTCGCAAGCAGGGGACTTTTACCATTGCACCTTTCCCGACCGGGCTTGAGACCGATCAACAGGCAGAATGGGTCAGCCCAATTGTTGCAGTGTGGGGATGAAATCGCGCCTGTCAGATATCCTGCTAAGCCATTGGAAAATAAGAAAAAAAGTCCCGAAAAAGAATCCTACCCACGATCCTACCCTTTCTTTGACGGTTGGCTCTCAATCGTTTTGCTCGTAGCAGGCGTGTTTGTCTTCTTCTTAGGCGTGGGTTTCGGAATGGCCGACGGTGGGCACCTAGTCGCACTGAAACCTGAGTGGTTCGGAATCAAACCATCCACGTTTGCTGGCTGGGTCAGCGCAGGAGCGACCTGTCTCGGCGTCGTCTTGGTGGCTGCCACGCTATATTTCACTCACCGAACACTGAATGAGGCGAAGGCCGCGACTGAAGCTGCAAACAGAACGGTGCTCGCAACTCGTGAAATTGGGAGAGCGCAAGTCAGGGCCTACTTAGTTGTTAGGGCGGTCAGAACTAGCCAGTGGATGGCAAATTCGCTGACAGTAACTCCCACCATTAGCAACGAAGGCCAATCCCCCGCGAAAAATATCCGCGTCAGCGCGCGCTTAGCATTTAGGCCAGTCAATGAAGAGGTTGTCTATGAAAACGAAGAGATAATGAAAGACTACCTCTCCATGGCTCCACAACAGCCAGGCCCCGAACAAGAATTTTTATGGATGCTTCAAACGCTCAGCACCACACACCGTAATGGTAATGGGACTCTGTTTATTCAATTCAAAATCAACTACGAAGACGTGATTGTCTCGGATGATCCGCATGAGGAGAAGTGGAATTTTGAAGGGGATTATTCGCCAGAAGCCAAAAAATTTGATAATTTCCGCACCGCCTCCGACAGTGTCTTTGACTAACGATTATCGACGATCCAGGCCTGGCGCTCTTCTCCCTTGAAGGTTTTCCATGTGGTTTGCTGACGGATACTATGAAACACCTTTCAGCGAGTAGTTAAGTACGAAAATGAATTGCTGTAGCGCAACAGTCCCAACCAAAATCAACCCGACTGTATAGCTAACTGTGCATAGGATTCGACTAGGAAGTCTAAGTCTGTCGCAGTGATCTCTAATGAAGAAAAATATCTCGCCCTCTTGTTCACTTCGGACCTCTACTTCACTAATAGCGTTCAAACACGCTTGGCGAGCAAAGTACGAATGAGGCACTCTCCCTTTTTTTGTAGAAGAACCGATAAGCGCTTCTGACATTGCATTCCAATAGTCGTCGCCGTCATCCGAGAGTGATACCGGCGGTAATTGTCTTGACGTAAACCTACGTAAAAACTCATAACATAACGCTCCGTCTGCGCTGGAGGCGTTTTTCACAAACTCCGCCGGCAACATTCGGGCCTGCTTTCCTTCGTCTCGAAAGTCGCCAAGACTGTCATACTTCGAGATTATCGACGGACACCTCAAATTATAGATCAGTCCACCAACGGAGAACGCAACGGCTGCATAGAAGAACATTTCCCAACTAAACGGCAGGTGTGTGTTCATACTTATCTGCGCACCAAACAGCTTGAAAGTTAGCAAGCTATCCAACTGATCGAATACACGTGCTGCAATTGGAACAAACGCAAACCAAAAATACGAGGTTGCCAATACTCTGTTTCGCCCCAGCGAATTGAGGGCTGACCAGGACAGCGCAAGGGAATCCTCAACTGCAAATCTCAATAAAGTAGGTAAAGTCGCCCAGGTTAGCTGCTGTGACACTTGTTTTACTCGCTCTCAATTTGCATTGAGCCAACGCGTCAGGCAATTCTTCACACGATGGATCTCTTCGAATTTGAAGTCTTCCACTTGCGACCTGGTCTCAATCTGCGACCCCGCCATTTCGACAATCAAAATTGCCCTTGATCCGCGCATTGTAAAACCGGCCCTTTGAATCCGCTGCCAGCAGAGCATTCCATGTTCCGCTGTCAAAACGGCAGTAGTGATACCAGGTGTGATTCAACTTGATCGCCATATAACTCTGCTGACTGTTGAAGCATGCTCGCCGAACGAAAGAACTTTCGGGTGTGTCAACACATGTTGAGCTGTCTATGCAGTAAGGCGTGTCGCGGTATTTGATTGTGATCTGATTTTGGCAAGCGGCTTGAGCAACATCATTGAATGTAGTGAGCAAGTAAGTTGCCGAAACAACGAGGCATGCCCAAAAAAATTTTCTGTCCATCCTGACCATTCCGCCACTCAGTCAGCCCTAACGTAGCCTTGCTTTTCGTACTCTTCGATCATGTTGTATGAGATACAAACACCCATCTCGTATTCTCGCTTCATACAAAAACACTCGGGTCCGCAGATTGCGCTTTCAAAGCATTCAAAATCGGGGCACCAAGCGCAAACAGCCCTTTGGGGTGTGAAAGCAGTTGTCATCACAAAGACGAGCGCAGGTAGAAAGAATAGCTTCTTCATGGCTTCTGTTCCTCAGTTGTATTCCTTGAGGTTACACTAAAGAGCGGCACAGGCAACGTCTGTGATCAATGAAACAGCACACCATGAGGAAACAATGAGTAATGAGTATACTGGGTCGCCTGAGTTCTTCGGGATAGTAATTTATGCGTTAGTGTGGGTGTCAATTGAGCCAATGTCCGACCGCGCCTCCTTCGGACCACAACTGACTGCCACTTCTGCCCGGCCAAACACGTGCATAAGTTTCATGAGCGACTTGGACGATTGATGCCCCGTTCTAAGTGCTGAAGCTACTTTGTTGCAAAGGAGCTTTGTTCGCGCTCAAGCTGCACTTCAAACATCTTTGTAATGGGAATCTTCGACGTGATGCCGTATTCGTTCGTATCCCTCTCACAATAGGTGGCTGTCGATTGTCCAAGAGGGCTTTCGTATCTAACCGCCAGCCGTGTAGGCCCGGGTGCCCAATGAATTCGCTGCAACTCCCCTGCAGCCAAGTCGTAACACCGAACCGCCCTCCTCCAATCATTATCGTCCCCATCGAACACAACGACTTCGACCGCGGCGCTTTTGCCGATATTTTTGAGTTTCCACTCGCCCCCATCACTAGAAAAAGTCAGCTTTGGCGCGCTTGTTTTTAAATTCATCCGATTGAAGTAAAATGTGCAGGCAAGAGAGAGTGCTGAAATTAAAATTGCTGCACCCGATAATGAAATGGCGATCATGTCGACTGGTGATGCATCTGCCATTTACCCACACCAATCGGGCTTCAGCGCCAACGCCTTCGTCCTGTCGTGCGGCCACGGCGCTAAATGGCCAGCGTCAATGCCTGCCTGCCCAACATCTTTGCCGTTTGCGGAAAGATCGACCAACAAGCGCGGTTCTTCCATCTTGTCGTAACCATAAGATGCGGTGATCTCTAGTCTTGCACCTTCGGTCAGTTGTTCGATGAACGTTCTTGCAATCTTGCCTAAGTCTCTTTCGGCCTCGCACTTGGCACCGCCCCTTGAGCCTACGCCGCCTGTTTCGGGCGCATCGACAGAGTAGAGTCGAAACCGCTCGCCATTGATCTTGCCGCTATCGCCGTCATCCCATTCGATTGACTTGATTGTTGCCGATGGTCCGCAGGCAGATAAAACCAGCAAGATCGCAACGATTGAACTTCTAGATCTACATTTTGCCATATCTTTTACTTGCGCCTCTTGAGCGAATGCCGGTTGATCGTCCAGCCCCTCCCCTTCGCCCCTCGGCTGATTTTCACTTCTGACTTGTCAATCATGCCCAAAAACTCAATCAGCGCCTTGGAAGGTTGCGTTGTGCCGTCCTCCACGCTCGCTACAAATGACGGCCTCAGCTGCAAAGCGTCTGCAAATTCAGCGCGGGTTAGATTCAGCTTTTCGCGAATGCTTCGGAATTCCTCTGCGGTCACCAATCACCCTCACTTCCCTCAGAGAGACAAATAACTTTCTTCTATTTTTGCTTGTGTTTGCAGCCCTAGACCGATTATATGACGTGTCGAACATATCATGAACATTTGCGCGCTCCAAGATCGAATTTCAACGAGAATCTGTACCAGCGTGCTGCGATGAGGTGACCTAATGGTGAAAGTTAGTGAATTGACCCGCGCATCGAGTAATTACAATAATCTGGCCCACGTTGCGGCGTCTCAAATGCAGGGCGATTTGTCGAATTCACTTGAAGAGGCAGTCAAGCGGTTGACGCAAGCCAATTTAACTTCCATCGCCAAGCTGACATCCCCCACTCAAGATTTACTTGTCCAACTGCAATCGCCCATCAACTGGCTGAGAGGGCAGCAGTAGATGAGCTTCTTAATGAGCCTCGGATCTATAGAATGATCTCTTCGCGCACTGTTTTTGTATTGGGAGCTGGCCTGAGCATCGACTTCTCACTACCGCTCGCGACTAAAACCGACACGGATCTCGTACACCCGTTTAAGAGCGGCGAAGGATTGAAATGGGATATCATCCATCGTTGTCACTTGTTAATGCGCGACACTCCAATCGGCGTTTACGAAATGGACTATGAAAAGCAAACCCGAATTGCGAAACGCAATGGGGGAATTCGGCAATGGGATGGTGGAATAGAAAACCTCTTTCGGACCCAAACTCACAAGCTTCTGCAAAAAATGGCAGGAGACCAAACTGCGCCTAGTATCCGTGAAGTTGCCGATGAGTTGCTATCCGGACTTCATTATGCGCCTTCGATAGATAGTCATCTTGCGAAATTGGACGATCGTCAATTTGCACAGAAACTTGGCAAAGCGCTGATCGTCGACTCCATTGCTGAATACGAGTTTAACTGTTTTCAACGGCTGGAAGAACATGGGTCCAAACCGGAGTTTTTCGGAACAGGAATCGCGAAGTTGTTTTCGATTTTGTCAGAGCGAGTAGAGTCGTCATCAGTCGATCAAGACTTGTTTCCATCAACAGTTCGGTTCGTCACTTTCAACTACGATCGCGTTCTTGAATGGTTGTTTGATAGAGCGATGCGAGAGACTTATCCAAAGATCGAGGGGCATCGTTTTGATTTTCTAAGGAAAAAGCTTAGCACTCAGACACACCACGTATTTGGTCGTATCGGTGATTTGGAAGAGAGCGGCATTGAACAGAAGGTTTCATTTGGAGCGAACCCGCATGAATTGAGAAACAACACTTCATCGTGGGCAGAGACCGCTGACTCAATCCGAACCTATACTGAATCCGCTTTGGATCTTAGAGGCGCTCAGACAATACGAAAAGAGATGTCCGAAGCCCAGCGTATCGTGTTTCTAGGATTTGCGTTTCATCCAGACACGCTGACAAAGATACTGCCGTCACACCTTCACCCCGGAGTCGCGAATTCAAAAAAAATCACCGGAACGACGTTTGGTGTGCCAGCTGCGGTCGTCGACCAAGCAACAGACATAATCCGAAGTCACATGCAAGACGTCGAAATCGATCTGTCTGGCAACAAGCCTGCCTCTCAATTCCTATCGGAAAATTTCAATTACCTTCATCAGCCGCGTTGATCTTCAATGCTGCGCTTCTGCCCTTTTTCAGATCAATGCACACTCTTCGAATACGGGTTGTCGATCGCACGCGCCACTTCGCCGACCGTGTCGGCCTGCACGCTCAAGCGATCCTTGATCGAATGCAGGCCATCCCGCACAAAGCCTACTGTCGCGCATAAATCGTGCTCACCGCAATTTGGCGCCTGCCGACTTAGGACGCCAAGGGTTCGTTCAGCGCCGTCAAGGTGAGACAATAGCTCGTCGAGCTCCTTCCAGACTCCGAGTAGCCGGTTGTCCGCCCTGGTTACAGCAAGCTGGTCCTTGCCACTTACCCGGATGACCATGTTTTTCATCGCCTGACGCCTCCACTTGAAACCATGCCGCAAGACAGACACACGGGCGCCCTGCGACTCACTCAAGGAAGTATGCGGCGGCACGATTTGACGTCAACAACAACCGTTTTCACAACGAGTTTGCGTGAAAAATCTTCTTATGAGGGATCTTGGTTGGACTTCTCGTGGTGAGCGAATTTTAATTCGCATGCAGACCTTCTGGAGACTGATCGGCTATCCAAACATAGACTTCAGATGATCCTCCGAGTGGCCAAATCCCTGAAGAAACAAGTTGTTCGACTGAAGCCCATTAAGCTCCTTCGCCGTCTCTAACACTTGCTCGCCGAGAAAATCAATCGCAAGAAATCTGCCCGTGCTGATATCGGTGGATTCTTCAAGGCCAGCGCCCAGCATTCTAATGCCTTCCCCGATTCCCATGAGCTTGCTGTGGATGAGGTCAAGCTCATCTGAGATCGCGTGAAGATGGCCAGTGGCTGAGCTTGGCTGAGACTGCCACTCGCGCAATTGATCACGCAGCGCAAAAAATTTGGATTGTTGCCCATCAATCTCGGTTGCCGCGTTTAACGTTTGATCACCGAACATCTCGATAGAAAAAGTGTGTTCATCCGCAAGCCCCGCACCAATGGCAAACATAGTCAAGGCGTTCCCAATCCCCACCAACTTGATGTGAAGAGTGTGGAATTGGTAGTTTAGATCGCAATGGGCCTTTTCTTGTGTTGACATGAGTTGCTCCCGTGTCGGTCGGATGACGGATTGCCAGTGATGCTTCAGACTAGGATTCCGCTGGAATCCGTGTCAACAAAAAGTTGAATTATCGAACTAGTGCGTGCGGCAGGAAACTTGAAACTTCAATCACCCTTCACTACATTCAGTCTTCCAAATTAAATTTCTCCGTCGCAGTTGTTTGTGGCGGGAGTGTAGAGGCTCGATGGTGCAGCGCCGTAGAAGGTGAGCGAGCCGAATCCACCAAATGCACTCGTATACTAAATGTGATGATCATCGCGTATTGGCGGTGAGGGAACATTTGTTTGCGGGTGCGCATCTATTGTTCCTTCCCCCAAAAAGACGCGATGTTCCTCTGCAGCAAGGAATGATCAACTATGGAAACAATCGCGTTTTACGCGGAGTTCTTCGCCAACTTTATCACCGTTGCAGCGGCGATTAGCGGGTCTACATACTACATCTGGAGCAGATTCTTTCGCGACGAGGACTGAGGTTTCTTTGTCTTTTGCGCAATACGGGTAAGACCCCAACTTCAGGCAATTTTCTTTGACCTTTGCAATCTCGCCTGCATGATATAATGCACCGATTCGCGGCAAGTGGCTGCGCGGGCCCGGACTAATACACCGCGGCCAGGACGTGGTTTACTCCTTCGGCCTACCATAGTCGTTGGTCAATGGCTTCGGACGTTCTCGGGCTCTGTGGGATGCTGAGCGCCAGATTGGCTCGAAGGGTATTTCGTTGATGTTGCGATCTGGGAGCTGCTCAGTGATCAGGGGCATCTCTCGGGCCGATCGCCCCCAACAGCGGCAAATCTGTTGGACTGGAGGCTTCATCTCACAACCCTTTTCGGTTGTGGCCGGTCACGACTAGATAGGTTTTGGCCAATGAAGATCTCAGTGACTATTCAAAACCTGAGACTTCAGATGGAAATACCAAAATGGGCCCTCGTGCTCATAATCGGTGTTTTTATCTAGAGCGGCGGGGCGGCGTGAGCCGCCCCAAATGCGCGACAAAATCGAAGTTGCAAAAAAAAGGATCAAGCAAAGTGCGAATAGAGCCCCCGGTTCCAGATGTACGGCTGGCCCTAGCGCGAAAATTCGCGGAAGGCCTCGTCGGCATCATACCATTTGCGGGCTCTTCCTTGGTGGGCATCTATTCCGTGACCCACCCATCTCAAGCGGACCAAGTTGCTCAAAAATGGCAGAACAACATCACGGATGCTGTCAACCAGCTTGAGCAGGTAATTGCAGAACTAGCGCCGACAATCCGCATTTCCGATGAAGCAGCAAACTTCGCAGTCTACCTCGCACGAATGTGCAAATATGGGCACGGAAAAGAAAGCATCGACCTTCCGGACGCGACCGATGCGATCCCTGGCGCAAGCCAAGAGGACTTGATCGAACTCTGCGGAGAACTTGAAAGTTTGGGGCTCATCTCCACGACCGGGGCACTCGGTATGGAGATTGTACACATTAGACCAACAATAACACTCTTTGAGGTTTTCGATGAAATCGCAATTGGAAGTGACCCTCAACATGACGCGATGACTCTGGCCAAATTCTTGTCCGAAAACAAAAGCCTCAGTTCGGAAGATTATGTAACGAAGTCAGGCTGGTCTGTGCGTCGGTACAACCCCGCTATGGCCATGGTTTGCCAAATGATTGGTGAGGGCAGGATCAGCAAGACGAAATCGAGGGAATACTATTCGGGGTACTGCTTTACCACACCTTCAGAGCGCGCAGAATTGAAGCGCTTTGCGATGCCAATCAGTGGGTCGGTGAACTAAAATGGAAGAAAATCAACGATCTTTGGCATTCCATCAAGCGGATTTCCCCATTCTGTTTGCGCGTGTACGGCCATTGCTAATACATAAAACATGACTCGCTCAGCCCAGCGAGCAACAAACTTTTCCATCCCTAGACTTCGCCTTCCTCTCTCACATACAGCTCACCGCCCATCATGCAATGGTCGTGCGTACAATCAACATACTCAAAATGGAAGGAATTCAACAAACAAAGAGACAGTCGCGCCTACCCCTGCGGCGAAAGCGAAGATGTAAACCCGGCCCCGCTCTAAGGCGCTCACACGGTCCTTTAGCTTAGCAACGTCACCGTTAGCGCCCTGCATCTCTTTCAATATGCTGTTAAACTCAATTTGATGCGTGTAAAGATCTTTTGTGACCACTTCTAACTTTGTAACCGCTTTGGTTAGATCGATGTGAGCGTCAATCATTTGCCTGTGCTGTGACGCAGCATCGGCTTGGTTAGAGCGGACGGTGTCTAACTGTGTCTCTATCGAGGCGAGACGGGAAAGGGTGTCATCCATCGGCTTTGTCATATTCTTGGCCCTCACGCTGAAGGCGTTTCAGTGCTTCAGATCTTTCATCGCGCGGCAGATCATCTAAATAGAGAAAATGGGTCGGCGGACGGAGCAAGGGGGCATGACGCCCCGCGGGGTAATACGTATCTTCAGGCCCTTCTGTTTCCCGAAACCATTCGCGCTCATTCATGCGGTATGCTGGCACGGGGTTTAAGTCCCCCACATGAAAAGACAAAACAGTTTCATAGCGTGCTGGCCTATCATTGGTTACTGGCAACCATACCGTATTACCCATTGCATTCAGCCTCTATCGCTGTGCGCACATTGTCGTAGTCGTTACAGATACGCTGCACCGATGCAGGACCCCGCCGACATTCCCGGTTAATGTCAGTCAAGAATTCTTCCGTATACTTCACAAGCGCGGGGCAATACATCATTCCAGGCTCACGGGCTCGCGGTGGCTCAATCGAAGAGCACGCGGCCAGGATCGGAATTATTAGTAAGTAAGCCGTCGCGCGATCTACGCAGCTTCTCACATTGAAGAGTGAGTACTGCATTTTCGGCCAAAGCCTTTTTGAGCAGAAACTTCGTTTTTTCGTGTTGCCTGATTTCGCGCCGTTGTAATTGACGCTCGACAAACCGGAAGACGCCAAGCGATTTAAGGCCGAAAACAACAAGATTAAGCCACATTGGAGTCTTTGACTCCGAACGCATCCCAAGCCGCCAACATGGCGCCAGCCGACGTGCGCCCGCTCTCAACTTCTGTCAGGCTATCACGCGCAAACTCAAGAACCTTGCGGGCCAAAGTGTGCAAGTCAGACCGGCCCCAGAAGCCGGAAAAACTCAAAGCGAGATTGAGCGCGGCTAATGCAGTGCGCCGCGCGATAAAACCTGTAAACATTATTGCTTAGCCTTTTTGTAGGTCCGATAGGCGCCGTAAGAAACGGCAATTGTAGCCAGGGCGCCGACTTGCGCGTCGGTAAGGTCAAGCCCTAGGTAGTTGTTGAGCGCGATAAACAGAGCGGTAACCGCGCCTAGATATAACTCGCTCGTTCGTTCTTTCGGCGATCTTACTTGATCCGTACCCCCCCTGTCTTCCCGTTCTGCCGTTTTTTTATCCGTGTTCGGATCACTCATTCCGACTGCCTCGAATTGCGGGCTAAATGCGCCCGTTAAAAATAGATGAATTTCTGAGAAACGACGGCGCGTCAGCCCCTTACTCGGCTTGTAAGTCCACCGTCTTTGTCTGCCGGGCCGCCAGCCGCCTTTCACTTTGACCTTGTTCCAACGCACAAGCGGCGCAATCGCTTCGCCGATTTGTTCGCTAGTCGGGCTGTCGTTTGACCGCACAAGGTCTACATATTGGCGCCACCATGTCGACTCGCCATAATCAATCACATTCGGCCCCAAGTTAAAGACAGCCGACACCATCGCCGAATAACGTGCGTCATTGACTGAGACGCCCGCCGCCTTTAGCGCCGCGTCCACCGCGCCCGTTGCGTCCTTCAGGTCATCTGCCAGAAGGTTTTCGGCCTCTTGAGCCGTGATCCGCATACCGCGCTTGGTGGTCTTGGTGTGGCCCCACCCGATGGTCAGGACGCCTGCGCTGTCGCGATAAGGTTTAAGATGCAGGTTGTCACTCGCCTCAAAGTGCTTAATGAGACGGCGTCCGGCTTCAGTTAGTTTTGGCATTTAGGATTTGGGAATTTCTAATTTAATCTGTGCGATCTTGCGAACCATCGCACCAAGTTCCGTTTGGTCTGTGGCAACGGTCGGATTCTTCGCGATATAGTCCGTTAGCATTGCATCGATTACGTCGCCCAATGTGTTGATCACGCTGCTGTCGTCGCCTAACTCTTTTATGTAGCGCTCTTTTCTTTTGATCCGATATTCCGCTGGCTTCGGTGGCTCTTTGTTTATGTCAGCGAAATTGGCGAGAACAGACGCCGCTGCGTCCTTTTCTGCTTGCGTGGCCTCTGGTTTGAAATCGATTCTCCAAGTTGCCTTGTCTTCCTTATTGCCAACAGAAACGCCATGAATCGGCGCTACGGCCTTAAGGTCTGCGTCAAGGTCTGCAATGCTCATGCGTACACTACCCCCAAAATTCCTGTCTGATCATCTTGGCCCGCACCACCATCACCCCGCCAAGTTTGTGTGCCTGCCCCGCCGCCAATTTCTTGCCAAACAAGTCTGTGGTATCCCAAGCCTGGATAACCACCAAAGAACGATTGCAATTGTATTTGGCTGTTGATGTGGGGCCGCGTCGCAAGGCCGCCCGCAAAGAGACCGTTTGACCATCCGGTTGTTGTGCTGTCGAGACCAACCCGCACGCCGACGGCATAGGCCGTGCTATCGCTTGGCGCTACAATGCCGGTCACTGCACCATGTACCAAATCTTCGTCTAGCCCCCGAATAAAGGCAACTTCATTGGATGTTGAACCATTTGCTTGCCGCCAGGTGAATGTTGAATAGGTCCAGGTGTCGGTTGTGTCTGATACAAAGGACCGGCGCGACATTCGGTTGTACATATTCCAGACAAATCGCTTTGCCGCGCTGTCTTCCGTTTGTCCTGTGGTGCCGGTTATGCGGATGGTTCCCAAGTAGCGCCGAGTCGTGGCGCCTGACTTAACATAAATTCCATCTTGCAACGTGATAGCAGTTGCCCTTGTCGTGGCATCGGTCCAGGCCAGTGCCTCAAGCGCCAATGCGCCGGAGTTGTCATAGCCAAACACGTCATAATTGGTGTTTGCCGTAAGTCCCGTAAGACTAAGTGATGTTTCGGCAAAAGTGATTGTAGACCATGCGCTTCCGTCATACAGGCCGATGGTTTGACCTTTGTATGGCGTGAAGTAGACCGTTCCCGCCGCGGTCACATCGCTTACAGTTACCGCCGTGCCGCTGGTTAGTGTCAGGCGACCATCGCACACCCCCGGCGAACCACCGCTCGCGCTTGCGGCGTCCGCATTGAGAGCAAAAACAACGTCTGCGTTTTCATCGTATGCCATCGCATACAACGCATTGGCGACACCCTCGCCGCTTGCCATTTGAACGCCGTCACTCTTAACCAATGTCTTAAATCCTAAACCATCAAAATTGATGGTAGCGTCACCCGTCGGCTCTGCATGTAACCGAACAAGCGTAACCGCCATATCGGTGTAAGCAGCGTGGCCGGTGGTTGTAGTTACGGTGTAGGCCGGTTGTGTTCCCGCGGTGACAAGGATTCCCTTTTGATCCTTATACGTTTGCGCAAGTGACGCCATCATCTCGCGAATCGTATTGTTAATTTCCTTGACCTTCATTGAGCCTTCCGGCGCCCCGTCTGGGGCCGCAGATGAATTACTGCCTGCCGTTTCGCTCCATTGACTCTGTTTGGCCACTAAAAGCGCCCCCTTTGTAATAGTGCCTGCAGTAAACCGATAACGTCTTCTGGTGAGACATCCTGCGGCTGCGCAATTTGACTTAGAACACTTGGTTGCTGCAGCGCCGCTTGTGTCTGTTGCGCCAATGCGCTTAGAAGGCCTGAATTGGCGGGAATGGATAGCGGCTGTATCGGTTGAACCGGCGCGTCTTCTTCTCGCCGCATGCCAAACGCCCCGCCCCCTGCCCCGCCAATCAACCCGTTAAGGCCGGTCAGGACGCCGCCGAATCCATTCATGCCGTTCAAATTTGGTCCGAGGCGGTCAGCAAATGTTGGGCTGCGTCTTGCGCTGCCAATCAAATGATCAAGGCCTAACATTGCGGCCATCCGTTAACTCCCAATAAAAAAGGCGGCCCGAAAGCCGCCCGAAATCGTTCTTTGTTTTTGTATGTTAGATGCCGCCAAAGCCACCGCGCCGAGCGAGGTCTATTTGAACCTTGCCCAGCCTGTCCATCTTCTCAACTTCCTTTTGGCCCCTGCCAATAAGAGAATTGCCAACAAGGTTTGCGGCAACCATTCCAGATGAAGGCGCCCCGCCTGCTGTAAGAAGTGGAAACATCTTGCGCCCAACAAATTCGAAAAGCTCTTTGCTGCTCTTGCTGTCTTTGTCGAATTTTTCACCGCGACGAACTTCGTCGGCCTGTTTGCGCATAAGGCGTGAAAAGTGATCTTGTTCCGAAGCGGTCAGCGTCTTGATAAAGCCGTCAATGTTTGGGCCTAAATCCTCGCCAGGGCGTCCGACTGGTAACCCTCGCTCGCCGGGCCGTGGCGCCGCCTTAGCAGCCAAAATCATTTCATCAGTAGTTTGAGGTTGCCCAAGACCAAGCGCGTTTAGGATGCCCGGCGCCGCGGCCCTTCCTGTGTCGATGGCCCCTTGTCCCGCTTGTGTTGCTTGATCAACTATGCCGCCAACATCTACGCCCTGCGCTCTCTTCTGAAGGTCTTCTAGAATGCCCACTTATTGCCCCTGTAATGCTCTAAGTTCACGTTGCCGCTCTCTTTCATTCGCCAACGCTGTTTTTTGTTTCTCGGCTAAGATTTGATTGAATCGACGGCGGAACGTGCGGTTCTCATAAAGCCTGTCAACTTGCTTGAAAAAACCGTCGCCTTTATCGATGTCCATTGTCTTGAATAGACGGCTGCCGACTTGCGGGCCGAATGCTTCAGGGTCATCACGCAAAATGGCCAGAACTTGCATCGGCGCTTCGTCGCCCGCCTCATTTGCCGCAACGAGTTTAGCAGCCATGGAGGCAACGGTTGACCGGCTAAACGTCATGACACTGTCAGCCACTACCGGATTACGATCGGCAAACCGGCCCGCTACGCCCGGACGGCGCCACAAGAGAGAGGACAAGGCGCCGGCAGCCAAGAAGCCCGACTCTTTATCAATGATCGTTTCCAGATTTTGAAGGAACGTTTTGTTGTCCGTCATTGGCGTGAGCGTCTGTGCAATACCGAGAATTAGTGCTGCACCAAATGCGTTATTTACCAGATTGTTCTTCAGAATATGGCTACCAGTAAACAGCGCCCCACTTCCCGCCGCCTGCGCACCCGCGCCAATCAGTGCCGACTGTACGGGGTCCGCATCGGCCAGGATGCCCAATAACCCGGCTTCAATGCCGGACTCTTTCATCCTCTTGACGCCATTTGGGAACGCGCGTTTGATCTTGTCGACAAGACCGCCATAGACGATCGCATCTAACGAATCTTCATCAATCCCAAGATTCTCGCGTCTGCGCTTCGCCAATGTTTCGAAAGTGTCGTCAGGCCTAACAGGCGGTTTTGCGGTTTTAGCATCAGGCACTGTCAATTCGTTATCAAGCTGTCGTGCCACGTTCTGTTTGCCTGGTTTTGGCAACGCAAGAGGGCCGGTCACATCTTCCGCATCAAGGTCAATCACATCGTCAGCCTTGCCCCTGCGAACCCTTGCTAGGTGGTCAAGATCAACGCCCTTTAGGTTGCGCCCCTCTCTCATAAGGATATTCTTCGCAACATTCTGTTGCGCGTATGGCGAACGAATTGCGACAACGCTTAATGCATCGGCTAACGTCCGCCCTAAAAAGACTGCGTCCGCCTTTTCCTGTTCCATCTCAAGCGACGTATTGAAAACTTCTGCAAGGTTTTCGTTGAACGTTTCGCCTATGCCTTTTGTGCCCGTCGACTGCAAACCAAAGTCAATGAACGTTTGCCCCGCCGCGTCAACCACTTGGGAGTCGATGGGTTCTGAAAACAGCCCTCCACCCCTTAACAAGAAGTCGTTCAAATCCGCTACCGTTTTGCGGACAATGCCCCGTTCTTGCCCAGTTCTGAAGTTGCGCCCGAATCGTCCGAAAAAGCTCTCACCTTTCCGTTGATCGTCACCAGTGACCGACTGTTCTACCGTCTGGCCAAAAGCCGCAGGCGCCGTAACAAGCGCATCTGTCGCAATCGTGGGGGCCTGCAAAACATTGTCGACCAGCTTCTGACGAAACGCACGACCAACACCAACTTTCGATAGGTCGGGTATATCATGGGGCTGAAAGCCCCCCCTTGGCGGCAAAATCCCCTCAAAGATAGAACCGCCCTGATCTGCTGTTTGTGTTTCATCGGCACCATTCGCCGCCCTGAATGCGTTGATGCGATCGTGGATAGAACTTCTCGCCTTTTCGATGCCATCCTTTGCATTCTCGCGGGCTGTCTCGATGCCTGCCGCTAGGCTTTGTTCGCCAATACCATTCGCCGCCCTGAATGCATTTATGCGGTCGTGAATATCCGCCATCTAGCCGCCGAACTTCTTCAGCAGACGCTCATACGTTTGCTTTTGAACTTTCGTCATGGCGTCGTATTCTTCTGGTGTGATCGTCGCAAATTCAGACTGCGTGAGTTGATCAAGCCGCCGACCTCCGAACCTTTGCAGGATTGAGGGCCGAGGTTTTGGGTTAGGCGCACCGCTAGCACCTGCGATTCGGGCACGCTCTTCTTGCTGTCTGATAAATGCGTCGATATCTGACAACGGAAACGCATCTTCCAGCCCCAAGGCAACAACGTTACCTCTCTGCTCACGCATAAGTGCAGCAAGAGACGCGGCCTGCGTTGTCGGTGTCTGCCGTGTCGAGAATTTCGACCCTTCAATAAGTGCAACGCGAGCGTTGGTCGGATTGGATAGAGTTTCGGAGGTTGCCGCAACAACACTGTCTGATAATCGGTCCAAACCTTCGCGAGCCGCAACAAGGTCATTAGCTACAGACGGTTCCAAATTGAAACGTGTACGCACAAACGCTTCGCCTCGGTCAATCATATTTGTAAATTCGTCAAACTCTGTCCCAGAGGCTGCAGCCTCCCGTGAAATGAATTCTGAAAGCTGGGCCGCTTGCTGAAGATCACGGATTGCGGCGCCAACCTTTGAAGTCTTGTTCCGGTCTGCGGTATCTCGTTCCTTCTGGGCGCTTTCCAGGTCGAACCGTGCTTGCTGCAGCGCAAGCATGTCCTTTAACGTATCGACACCCTGATCCTGCGGCTTCAAAAGATTGGCCATAAACGAACCGCCTTGACGCGGATCACTATCAATCAAGGCGCTCGCAAAGGCGCCCATTTCAGGACCAAGCATTGCATTTGCACGCTCTTTCAGAGCTGCGCTCGCAGCTATCTGCCGTTCTTGCTGGCGCCGCGCAAACTCGCGATCTTGTTGCGATGCCCGCAACTGTGCCTGCAATATCTGGTTCTTGAATTGCGCCTGTTGCCGCGCTTCTGCTTGCTGCCCTGCAAACTGTGCCGCATGACCAATATTGGCAAGCGTGCCTTGTTGAACGGCCTGCGGCCCTGAATTCGCGAGCAACGCCGCGCCGAATTGAAATAACGGGCTTTGCACACCCTCATTTATCCGGTCAAAAAAGTTGTTGGCTTTATGAGACGGGTTCAATTCGTCTAAGATTGACACTTGCTGCAGCCCCCGCGTTCGCCAAGCTCTTTAACGGCGCCTAATAGAACGCCTAGCAGATCTTGAAACTGGATCGTTACACCGTCGCCAACGCCAAACACTTCCCTAAACTGCTCAGCACGCGGACCAATATGCCGGTCAATGCCTAAGCCCATCTCTGGCTTGTAGCGGTAATCGATGATGTCAAGCTGTGATAGCTTATCCAAGAAACCGCCCTCGACGGTCTTTATGTCCTCTTTGAAGTCGGAATGGGACTTGAATAGCCCCGCAACAGACGCAAGCAGGCCGATACCTTGCCCAATGCCGTCACGTCGAAGCGGCTGGGTTTGCGTCCCGCTGGTCTGACTGCCGATCGTTGCCGATACAGGCGCGACACCTTGCGAGGCCAGCAACAAACGCTCCAATGCGTCCGACCTACCCGATCTCAACAGTTGATCGTGCGTGCGTACAGTTCTTCCGGCTTCTTGCAGGGCATCTGCCTGGACCTGTCCAAGTTCAGGAAGGAACCCAGCCGCCGCAACCTGCCTTTGGTTTTCTGCCTCACTGAACTGCCCCAACTGTGCTGCGGCGCTCAACTGCCGCGCTCTTTCATCGCCGGATAGACCGGTTAGCGCGTTGGCGGCTGCAAGCTGTCTTTGTCGTTCCGTATTAAACAAACCTGCGAAGGCGTCGCCGACCTCCCTACCGATCGCCGCCCGGGCGAGTCCATTTGATCCGCCGCCACTATCCCCGCCAAAAGCAGAGAACACACGCTTTTGCGCCTCGCGTTGTGCGGCCTCCAATACAGCTTGGTGGCCGGTCCCGCCAAAATTGAAATCACCCGCCGCCGTTTGCTGTAGCGCCGCCAAAGCTGTCGGATCGACGAATTCGCTCAATTCTTGTCCGCCTGCCGCGCCGCGCAAGGCCCCCACGGTCGAGCCTTCCAATGTTTCATCAAGCCCGCGACCGCCCGCGATGTTTAGAAATGTTTCATTCGCCGTAGGAAGAAAGCCCCCGGCGCCATTCGCGAAATTGATGCGCTTGATAATCCCGTCGACTTCTTGGACGTTGAGCGGCACAACAAGGTCAGGCCGGTTGGCCTCATTGACAAGTTGTTCAAGCGTTTGGTTGCCGATCTGTGCTTGACGCTCAATGTGCGGCTGCAGAAAAGCGGGGATTGTCGGCTGTGTCGATGACTCCTGTCTTACAACTCTCTCTTTTGAACCCTTACCCATTCGTTCGGGGTGCCTCCATAATCACTGCTTTCTTTTTCCAGCCGCGCTTTTTCAAAACTTCCGCCATACCAAGCCGCGAAGATGACTCAATACAATCGACGCCCAACAAATCACCATGAACCAAAATTCTGTTCTCTAACTGATCAATCCACCGCTCCATTTCCTTGCCCGCGAGGAAATCAAGGAACAGAACCTTATTCCCTGGATTGTGCACCAAGCGGTGGCCCAAGATGGCGAGAATATCTTCACCGTCAAACACGCCCCACAGAGTGATGAACCCGCTCAACAATCCAATCTTGACCGTATCTACCGTTGAGCTATCGCCCTGTGCTCGCTTGAGTGCGCTTTCAATAAGTGGCTCTATTTGTTCCCATACGAATGAAACGCCGCCCGGTGGTATGTGATGAATTTCTAAACCGCTGTCCATGCTATCCCGTCACTCTGATAGAGAACGCCCCCAACCATCGTGATTGAATTCGGGTAAAGCGCCGCGGCAGGCAGATTACCCACTGTCTCATAGTCCTTGAGTTTAAGCGGCGCCGTCGCTGCATTTGTGCCGTCTTTCGTGAGTGTCGCGTTCAGACGTTCTGCGATTTGCCGTCGGTGCTCGGCGGGGTCCGTGTGTTCGGGCGGTACGTCGGGCCGTTCTGTCTCGCCTGCCATCAACGCCCCTGCGCAGCCCGCAAATACATAGGATCGATTTGGATTCCTATCGCATCATCCCAATCGCCCGACATGGCCGCCCTAAAGCGGAAATAACGCGCGTTCTTTCTTATGGGCGCAATGCCTGAAGAATTAACCGACGCGGCGCTTGAAAATGCTTCTGTGTCCGTTTGTAGGTTGCGTGTTGCGGCTTGAACTGTAACGGCACCACCGTCCACAAGGGGGCGGACACCCAATAACTGAGACCGCAGCCCGCTTGTTAACTCACGCTCTTGCGTGTCAATCTCCGCGGCCATAGCCGACCCATTGAAGTATCCGCTTTGATAAGAGCTGTCGAAGGCTGCGAATTGGGGCGCATCGCCCGACCAACGGTCAGAGTCGATAAGATCGTCAAGACTATCAACGGTCAATTCACCGATAACTGCGTCATCAACCGTAATCGCAGAACCGCCCGAACCCCAAAGCAATTCCGTTATTTGCTCGATGTATGACCACTTATCCAACTTCGGATCATAGACAAGGATTTTGTTCGGTTGACCATCACTTGAACCCTCGCCAGGATAGGCCCAATAAACGCGGCCAGTCCGCGGATCGACCGCCGAAGAAATGCGGCGTCTGCTTTCGGCGACTAAGTCATTACGCGCGAAATCGTCAACTTTGTTGGCGCCGATGGGGTGTAGTTTTGTTCCCCCTGTTACCGCAAAGAACCCTTGCTCTGACCACAAAAAGACAGTGCCGCCAAAATCCGAAACCGCTCCTTTTGAGAGGGCGCCCAAGCCCGGAATTGTTTCCCTAATTTCATGCCATTTTGGCGCCCCGGCAAACGTTACACGGAAGGTGGCCTTTTCACAGACAATCACACCGACCTCGCCGCCGATGATTTTTAGGACCGCGCCCCCGGTTTTTAAATCAGCAACACCCGAGCCCGTAGCCGCGTCAACGGTCCAGTCTGCAGCGTTGTTGAAAGCAGACCACCTTATACGGTCAGGAACGGCATCGTCTGTTGTGTCAAACGTATTGCCCGCAAAAACAAAATTGCCCACTGCGGCAATTGTCCGGGCACGGAAGTCTGTCGTCAGATCGCTAAACGCGGTCGCACCCGGTGTAATTTGCTGTATCGCGTCTGAATAGTTCGTTGCGAGGATCTGATTTTTGAAGTTTGTGAATTCCCACGCTTCTTGATCGCCCGTTATGTAACCACCGGATTTTGACCGATCGTCCCATGTGTTGGCTGAAAGCTCATACAGTTTTGAGGCATCCCCCGCATACTGACGGACAATCGAGTCCGCATCACGGAAGGTAATCGCCCCGCGCGGGCGACCATCAAGCGCATTCGAGACGCTTGTGAGCGTGCCCACTGGCTTATAGCTGTTGAGGCCCGGAAATACATTCAGTACACGGACCACGCCCGGGTTTCCCAAGTCTGCCGCATCTGGTATCCATTCAGAAAAGGGAATGATCAAGGCGTGCTGCCAATCACCCGCGCAACTGGATTGTGTCCACGTTGCGACTTCCGATCGGATTTATGCAAAGCCGCTAGATGCCCTGTATAAAGAGCATTCCAGGTTTGCATACGTTCATCGTTGAGCAGGTAAGGGGCGCTTTCAAGCAAAGCGCCATACAGATAGAGACTGGGCGCCCGAGTCAAAATTGCATTCGTTGACGTTGTCGCGAGCGGATCAACCTGCTTGTAATAGATGATCTCGCCGGAATACGAAGTGTCGGGCGGGCTGTCCAACTCAATATCTTCATGGATCGTGTAATATGTCGGTGGCTTGGCCGCGGTATCGTAATAGCGCGTCATCTCTTGCGAATTGACATATTGAAGCGGTCTAACCGGGTTTGTGAGCAGCCGGAAATCCCGCATTTCTAAAAAGTTGGACGGCAAGGAAGTATAGCGCGAGCTGATAGAAAACGACGCTCGGGTTAACATCTCTCGAATACGCACTTCCGAGTTGATGCGCGACTCCGCCAACACAATAAAATCGGGAATCTTGGCGGTTAGGTCGCTCCGGTCCAATTCTTCTGCAATGGATGTTTGAAGCTCGGAATAGTTCGCTAGACCCACGAGCGCGGCCTCATGTCGACTCGACCTAGGTTTGTTCGAAAATCCTTAAAGTTTGAATCATTGAGCATTTCGTTGAGGATCTTTTGCGCTCGATCGGATTCGCCTAAGACGAATTCTTTATAGAAGGCCTCGTAGTTTATCCCCCGCAAAGTCAGGTAAAGTTTGACGGCGTTGCGTGGAATCTCCGCGACGTAGTTAAATGAGCCGCGCCTTGTGTGTTGCGTGGCTGCATTCTGCCAGCGCTTGTTAGCGTCAAGCACGGGCTGAACATCTTGATACGTTTCACGCGCGATCTGTTTCTGGCCGTTAGGGCCATTGATCAGAAAGTCACGTCGGATAAGACCGTCCGGTGTGTGCTCGACGTCTAACAGTTTCTTCATTAGCTAAGCGCCGTGACCGTCAATGTTCCGTTGACCGACTCGCGGATCGCCGCGACCTTCTCGCCTGGATTGACCAGGAAGGTTTCGGGCGTATTCGCAAAGACCGGCATTGAACTAGCGGTTGCCGTCGGACTCACGCCGAATTCAACGAAAGCGTCCGTTGAGCAAATAATGCGAACCGCCGATGCGTTGCCCACATCACTATCAATCGCCGCTGACGTTCCCGTGTAGGCTTTTGTCTGCGTCGACACGGGCCGGTAGTGGTGTTTTGAGGCCATCTATTTGGCCTCAAGAATCAACGTAATGCTCAGCTTGCGGGCCGTGGTAGATCCGCCGTCGGTTTCAATTTCGATGTTGTCGTTTTCGTCAAAGTTGGCGAGCGTTTCGAGCGGATCAACAACAAGCTCAAACACGCTACCGGCTGCGCTGCCGGATTGCGTAATGGTGAGCGTTTGACCGATCGACGTCCCGTTGATCTTGATTGTCAGAACCGCATCAGCAACCGTGATGGCACCGTCAATTGTCGCGTACACACGCTTAATCCGACCGCGGAAGCCGGGGGCGACATAAGCCTGATCAGCCGTCGACACGTCGTCGATACTGGCCTGCAAAGGCTTGTCGTTTAGCCTTGCGGCTGTTGGGTAGTTAGCCATAAAAAGAGAATCCCCATAAAAAAGGGGCGGCCAATTTGACCGCCCCAAAGGCTTTCGTAGGAGCTGGGCTCTTACGAGGTTTCTAGATCGAAGATGCCCGCAGACGCCTTTTCGTTAAGGCACTTAAGGCCCCATTCAACGGCGACAACGTGCGCGTAGCTGTGACCGGACTTCGGCAACGCAAAGTCGTGATAGTCCTGCAGAATGGGCATCTCCCACTTGGACATGTCCAACAGCAGAACGTCACGCGCCCGCATCTCGCGATTGGGCATGACCTTAAGCGGCCCATAGTCGGACTCATACACGCTGAAAGAGGCGTGCATTGTCTTGTCTTCGACTTTCTGCATCGGCGTTCCGGGGCCGAAAGTTGAGAAGATTTGACGGTTGCGACCGCCCATCATTGCGATGGAAGGCTTACCACCATTGGTCCAGGCGGTTTGCATAACCGACTTGACTTGGTCTTCGGTAAACGCGCGTTGCGTACCGTCCGTGCGTGCGTCCGAACCGTCGCCGGTAGCGTCCGCACCGCCCGAGCCAAAGTCAGTCGCGGTGGTCAGCCAAACAGGCGCACCCGCAGCAACTCGGGCAGTTGAGTCGTTGCCCGGAACTTTTGCAAGGTTGTTGCAAAGGGCCTTTTCAACGTCGAGCTTAAGCTCTTTGCCCTTTTTGACGCGCTGATGATTAAATTCGTCGGACGTACCGGCAACGTCGACTTTGCGCGCCGTACTTGAGACGCGCCAGGATTCGTCACTCAGTTGAGCAACATTGTTAAGACGCGTCCGCCCCGTGACCGCATTAGCGGTAACGTCATCGCCCTCGATAACAGCATTCGTGCCGCTAGCGCGAAGCGATTCAGTCAACCACTCGTACGTGGTATTTTTGGCGTCGGTCCGTTTGAGTAGTGAAGTAAAAATCGTGTCGTCAGGATCTACATTCCAGATGACTTGCTGTAGGTCCTCATTAACAATTAGATCGTTGACGGCTACAGTGTTGGTAGGTTGTGCCATTTAGTTGGTTAGGTTCCATTTTGCGCATTCAAAAACGCCACTGCGTCCGCTTGGCTGCCTCTCTGCATCAAGCGCCGTTTGTGTTGTGCTGCTGTTTTTGCTGCTTTGGTTTCGGGTGGAACCCGCACGCCCGGCTTAATCACCTTGGGTAGCGGGGCCAGTTTCTTTCTGGCGACACCGCCCGACTTCTCGAATTCATCCCAGCGCCTAGCTTTTTCAGCCATGACAAACAGACGATGGTCTACGGCTTGCGCCACATCGCCCTCACTGAAACCCATATCGTTGACCAAATAACCCGACAGGCGATTCAGCCCTTCCGAGGCTTTTTCGGACTCACGCCATTCCGGGAACACGGTCAAAAGTCTTTCACTTTCTTCCGTTGATTGTTTCCTGAGCGCTTCTTCCTGCTCGGCTTGGTTTCGTTGTGTCACTTGTTGCAAGAGCACCGCTGCGTCTTGCTTGGTCTGATTGATCTCTTGAGTTTCCCTTTGAATATCAAACATAATCGCCGAATATTCGCTCGGGTCCGTCTGCCGTAGTTCCGCCAATTCCTCTTCAGACGGAGTTTTTGACTTCAAACGGTTCTCTTGGATCTGGACCAACTGAAGCACTTGGGCCAAATGGTCCTGAAACTGTGCCTCTTGTTCTGCTAGCTTGCTGTCGACAAGTTCAGCCTTTTTACGGGCTTCCTCTAGTCGGTTCTCTGCCGCCTGATCAATCTGGTGTGCCTTGACCACCTCGCCCAATGGCTTAAGCGTTGTCACGCCGTCCACTGTGAAAGGAATTTGAATGTGGTCAACGTCTTCCTGCGTCCAGCCGTTGGCTTCTGCAAGATCGTTGATCGTAAACGACGTTGTGGTGTTCTCGTCGTCCTGCTCTTGCGGGTCCGCTCCGTCGCCCTCTTCTTGAGCTTCTGCGTCCTCCACGTCCCCTTCTGACACTGGTGTGCTATCTTCCGGGGTAAATTCTGGTTTTTCTTCCGATGGTTCGTCTACGGATGACTGATCGCTTTCTTGTGGCTCGTCATCGCCAACATAGCGATATTCTTCTTGGGCAATCTTTAGAAGCGGATTTACTGGCGCTTCGTCGTTCGCCTGCGGTTGCGTAGACGCATCAACCATTCGGTATCTCTCCTTTACCTCGCACCTTTTCCAACTCGCTGCGCAAGGCTTTTAAGTTTCGGTATGTGGTGTATTCCTGTTCGCGTAAGTCCCTTTGGTCGGGCTCGCTTGTCAGAATTCGCTTGACGCATCGCTGTTCCAACGCGTCAAACGTTTCTCTAAAAATCTCACTGTCTAAGAGTGTTTTTGCCTTTGCCGCCTGTTCTTTCTTTTGGCGGTCTGGTATGCCGACCAATTAGGCGCCCTGCCCTTGGCCCGGTATGTCGGTTGCGTGCTGCAACTCCGCTTGCGTATAGGCAAGCGTGCGGTCTTCTTCCGCTTGGTGGAACCTGTTACGTTCCTTTTCTTGGTCAAGCAGCAACTTCGCCCGGTCCATTTCCTGTTTATGGGCCAGTTGCATTTCGCTGATCTGAACCTTTTGCTGCTCAACCTGCAAAGCCGCTTGAGCTAGTTGTGCCTGTTGCGCCGCTAGTTGGGCTGTCGGATCTTCCGCTTGCTGCTGTTGTTGCGGATCGATCCGGGTGAAGTACCTTTCGGGGTCTTTTAGGTTCGCGTTCTTGACCATCTCCGAAACGGTGTTAAACGCATTATCTGGCGAAACCATCTCTCTAAAGTCTTCGCTACTTGCAAAGACCTTCTGCACTTCAAAGATTGCGTTCAAGTGCTGCAAGTTTTGCTCGCGCGTACCAATGCCAAGACCTATATTGACCGTGGTGTTGTACCGGCGGCGCCATTCCTGCGGATCAACCGGCACCCACTCACCACGCAACGCAATGACTTCTTGCTTCTTTTGGTGCTTCTGCAATAGGCGCCGAATATCCAAAAACAATGTGGTGTAGCCGGTCTCGCCAAAGATGCGCGCAATGGCTTCGATCTTGCTGCGCGACATATCAATGGCCGCATTCAAAGCGCCCGTGCGTACTTCTTTCAGGCTTTCCGGTGAAAGGCCTTCGCTCTCCGCAGCAACGCCCGTGCGCTCACGTTTCGCCTTATCCAACTCTTGAAGCATTGGGAACGACGCGCCCGCAGTGAACTCTGTCGTCAATTCCTTATGTGCTTCCGTCGGCGCGCCCTCAACGCCAACATAGCGGCCCGCATGAACGGACAGAAGCTGTTGCATGGTTTCGCCGGTCATCATGTCTTCGTTGATCATGTGACCGGGTCTACCGACCTGATAGAGATTATCGAGCGTCAAACGCCACAACGTTGACGTAAGAAGCTGAATATCCATCACCATTTCAGCAACACAACGGCCAAAATGTTTATGCGGCAATGGCTTTGAGCAGAGAACGTGGAACGGTTGCCGATCTACGACGATATTCTCTAAGATCTTGCCGCCCGCAATCGTTATCTTTCGGCGCTCTGACCGTCCGTCCCCGTCATAATCGACCTTCATATAGGCTTCCTTTACAAGAATAAGATCTTGTGACCGGTCGCCATTTTCAGAGTCGCGGGTTTCGTCGTCATGATCTAGCCGTGACGTGATTTCGTCGGTGGCTATGTCGACGCTTTCCGCAGGCAGATCATCAACAATTGACGGATCAAAACCAATTTCGAGTAAGTCTGACCGGGTCATTGACCGTTCATGGCCGACCATGCGAGCTTCAGAGAGGTCCAGCGACTTTGCGTCAGAACTCACCCGCATTTCTTCAGGCGCAACATTCTCGCACTTAACGAAGCCATCTTTAGTGATGCGACGAACCTTCACATCAAAAATCGGGACCAGAACGCCGCCAAGATCTTCTAGGCGTTCATCCTTTTCGATGATTTCAATTTCGTCGTCCTGATCGAGTGCACCTAGTTCCGGCTGTGTGAGATTCTCGTAAATCTCTTCGTCAATTTCTTCGCGCTCATGCCAATAGGCCTTTACGTATCCATTCTTGGAAACGAGCGCATCAAAGATCCATTGATACTGAATCAGGAACGCCGGGTTCTTTTTAAAGAACTCGTAACTTACGCGGTCGCTCTCTTGTTCGGCCTGCCCCTCATCCCCCGGACCTACCGCATCAAAGCTGACCAAATTGTCAGAAGGCGTAAAAATGCGGAGTAGCTGCGGCATGATCGCGTCGACAACTTCCGACACGTCCGCCGTTACGACTTGGCTTTGTCCGTCCTTCTCTGTCCCGTATTTCTTGGACAGGTAGAAATCTAAGGCCGCCGCTCTTTCGGTCGCAATCTCTGTCCCGGGCGCGCCGACGCTATTCTCAAACTCACGCTCAACAAGATGAACTAGCTGTTCTTCGTCCATCTTCTCAGGCATTCAGCGAAACGCCCTCTTTAACGTCTAGCGTGAGCGTTTCACGTTTTTTCTCTTTTGGTTTGGGTTCTGTTTCTTGTGGCGTTCGCTCGTCTTCCGGCTTGCTGGCTAGCTCATCCTCAATGACGGCAAGACGGGCGTCCAGTTTCTCGACAAATTCCCCCAACTCAAGTAGGGTATCTGCCGTCTTATTGAGCAAATTCTGAAATTCGATACTCATACTCATATGATCGCTATTCCTTGGTGATGTACTTCCGGCTTTGCCTTTGGTGGCTCTATCCGTGCACGTTGTATTTTGGCCAACGCGTAACGCGTCGCCGATATCAACGGCGCACCTTGCGTGCCGATCTTCCCCCCCGCTTTGGTGAATGGTGCCAACTCATCCACCCAAGCCTTGAGCTTGACATCAGCTTTGAAACGGCCCGTGCGCATTCGCTCCCAAAGTTGACGATTGAGACCGTCGACAAACTCGGGACTTTCTTTAACCGGCTCGTTGATAAACTTGGGGCGACGCTTGGGGAACGTTTCGATTAGATCCGACTTCCCCGCTTCCCACACAACGGGAATCCACTTCCCGCGTGTTGCCATCGCCTCTGTGATGACAATCAACACTTCACGGTCAAACTTTTGCGCGTCGTAAACCCTGACTATGTCGTGCTTCGTGTCGTGGTCTAACCACACCGCGGCCATGGCGCCCTCATCTTGAATGTGAAGGCCGCAAATGCGTTTGTTCAACGATTTCGCCTATGAAGAAACTTCGCTTTTTCTGCTATCATGTTCGCGAAATCCGAAAACTCTTTACTCGCACCAATGGGGTGACGCACCACATCATCAATACTCTCTAAAGAGAGGCCGGGTGCCCCGTAGAGGTCGCCGCCGATTTCGACAATCAAATCAAGGTCCGGTAATGTATTTGCGCCATTGACATGCCTCGCGAGAGGGTGGCTGTCAGTATCGAACAAAGGAACATCTCTAAACTGACGTTTTGGCTTTGGTGCCTTTCGCTGCATTCTTCGGACGTCTGACACCCGATCTGCCGCCCGAGTTAGGGCATCCTCAGAAAGCCCCACATTTCCTGACCTTGCAGCAAGAGCCGCCGACCTCGGCGCCTTTCGCGACACGCCTAGCGCCATTGCAAGCATTGGGTTTTGCGGGTTCTGAATGGCGGCTGCGGTTGTCTCGCCCGCCGCGGAAAGCGCCCCTAGCAGCCCTGGCGAGGCGCCCGCAATGTTTCTCAGGGCCTTGAGCTGATCCGTCGTACGCTCTGGCAGAAGAGGCGAAGTCAAGACGCCAGTAGGCGACATAAGAGCCGCCGCCATATTTGCAGTCGGCAGGACTTCCTCGCGCAATACCCGGCGCATAGTCTCGGCAGCCTTGCGCCTTTCTTCTTCCGTGACCGGACTCTCAAAGCCAACGGCCCCCGCCCCCAAAATGTTTGATAGTAAACCGGTCGTATCGGACAAAAATTCCCCTAGACGTTTCTAAATCTTGCAGGCATACGCGCAATCTTTGGCCTAATTCTCGTGTAAGCTGGACCATCGTCACGCCTGAAACTATTCTCACCGCCTGTAATTCTGATCGTTGGCGCGTAGGCTGTTGCGTTCGCTACTGCCGTTGGAACGGCGATGGGTTCCATCTGAACAATCACGTCAAGCGGATAGGCCGTTGCGTTGGCCGTGACTGTCGGGACAGTGACAGAGGCCCCCGTCTCAACGCTTGGTGCATACACAACAGCGTTCGCGGTTAGCGCGGGCACATTCACAACCGCCGCAACCGATACGGTCGGTGGATAAGCTGTTGCATTGGCCGTAGCTGTCGGAACAGTGACAGAAGCCCCCGTCTCAACGCTTGGTGCATACGTCGTCGCATTAGCTGTTACAGACGGAACGGATACCAGTGTTACGCCATCTTGTTCCGTTGCACCCGCAGACCAAAACGACGCGTTGTCGCCCTCACAATTGTAGATCGTGAGGATTTCGTTGGCCGAAAGCGCCCGCGAAAAGATCCGCACACCGTCAATTACACCGTCAACGGTACGATCGCTGGACGCGCTAATATCGTTAGGATGGGCGCCAACGCCTAGGTCATCTTCTGAGTTGGCAATCGCGCCCGACCGGGTGCCGCTCGCAAGTGAGGCTCCATTCTTGTAAAGGACCATGCTGGAACCGTCCCAAGAACCCGCAAGCAACGTGTTTGTGTTGCGCGGGACGCTGGACGCGCCACCGTTGACGGTCGTTTGGCCCGCGTCCGTATTGACGCGAAACGCCGCCTCCAAATTCGTTGCGCCTTGTTGCGTATAGCCCAACGCGTAATCGTCACCGGTTGAGTTGTCTGGTTTGGTCAATATACGGGCAATAGAACCGCCATGACTTACACCCGACGGATTCACCCAAGCCATTGCAGTCAATTCATCAAGGCGCGCCGCAATATGGTCACTGTGCGGCGCCGTGATATAGTCCGGGTTCGTCTTGTCTAACGAAATACCCTTGCCGATCGCGCTGTCAGTAAGCGTCAGTGTTCCTCCGAATGTGCCATCAACGGCACATCCTGACATGTCTTCGACATTGCCCGCCCCCGTCGCGGTATCGGCAGTATCAAGTGTGTAGTGAAGCGCGATATCTTCACGGCCTGCGCCACTTGTCGCAAACTCGATAACGAACGCTTCAAAGTCTGCGGCAGCACTGGACTTGTCCCGCGTGGTCCGCAAATTGGTTGTGCTGGTTAGCTCTAAGGCCCCGCAGCTTTCGCCTAACTCATCATCAGCCCCATAGGCCGACTTGCCCATGCCTTGCCCAGATATGAGATTGCCGCCGGTGAGGGCAAAGGCATGATCTAAATCAACTGCCGCAATCGTGTCGTCACTGGTTGCAGTTGACGCGGCCATGCTGACAGCGACATTCTGCACGGACGTGCTGTCGGTAAACTCAACAACCTCATAACGAAGGTTTATCCAGCCGTCGCCGACATCCCGGTCAAACGTGACCTCTGTGGATGATGTCAACCGTCCGCGCACCGACCATTCGTCGGTTCGGTCCACGTCGTTTACCGCGCGGCCATTGTACAAAAGAAACGTCTTTGCCGTATCAACTGCCGCGATGGTTGCGGATGCAGATGTTCCGGCTAACCCTACAGACCCAGTGCCGATATTTCTCTGCACACTGATATTGTCCATTTCCACGATTTGGTAGTGGACAATATTGTTTGTGAAGCCCGTCACGGTCTTGGCCTGGACCGAAAGCGTGGGCGCCCCGCCCGATGTTCTCAGGTAGACCTGCGGTAAATCGCTTTGATCGATAATCGATCCGGCGCCAACTTCCTGGCTAAACAGCACAAACGCCTTGGTGATATCCGACACATAGTCGGACACATCCACATCAATGCGGCTGGTCGTGTCGATCGTGACGGAACCGCGCCTAACGCGAATGCCGCTTGCGCCCTCGACTACGAACCCTTTAACGGTGGTGGCCTCTGAACCGTGCGCTTGACGTTCGATCGTGACGCCGGTTTTCGAAAGCGTCGCCTTCATGACGTTAGAAGGATCAGACCCTGTCTGACCGCTAAACACGACGAACGCTTTATTGAGCTGGCTAAGCTGTGTCGCTAATGTGTGCGTCTTACTCAGATCCGACGCGCCGAATGAAAGCGTAAACGCCTCAATATGGTCCAGCAAAAAGCCCGTGGGGCCCCATGTTTGCTGCATTCCATATTGGTGTGTATCCGCATAATCGCTTGCGGCTGCATTGCCCCAATAGACGTATAAGTCTACGTCTGCGCTTGTCGAAATGCCCGGGTGGTGAACATACATGACGCACTTTTCAAGCGCCGTATCGACTTCGCGGATACCCCGCGCAACTTCTGTTGTCCCGTCCGCCTTTGTGACACGGATATCGGAACCGTCGGGCTTAACGTTGTCCCAAAAGCTCGTATCACCGGCAAAGTGCATCCCAAGATCAACCGGCAAGCAATAAGGGTAGGCCGCCGCTACTTTTCCATTCTGCGACGTGATCGGCTTACGGTGTGACCACGACGCGTTGTACCAAGCCACAAGCTAGACGTTTACAATGCGCTCTAAACCGTTTGCATCGATTGCAACTAGAAAATCTGTGCCAACACCTGCCGTCTTGTCTTCGCCGAAGTCGATGCGGTACAACAACTTACTGTTGTCAGTTTCGTAAATGTCCATTACGCGGGCCGGACCGATACTGCCACCCGTTGCCGTGATAGACAGATTGGCAAGATCAAGCATGGCGTCATCTGTATTAACTGTTGTCACAGTGACCGTTACCGGTTCGCCGCCCGCATCCCACCCATTGCCGCTAACCTCACTACCCGCAAGGTCTGCCGTTGTGACATCGGTGGCATCAAATGTGCTTGAACTGTCGCCAAGGCGCCCCTTTAGATTGGCGATAACAACTTCCTGATTCCAGAATAGCTTACGCGTGTGATTGTACCTCTGCACTGTTACCGCCAAGGTCCATGTCCTCTAAAATAGTATCTAATTCGATTGGGATTGCTGGGGCCGCGTGCATTTCTTTGCTGGCAAGATCCATTGCCATAGCGAGCGCGACCATGCCGTCGATGCGGCCATAGGATTTAGCCTTAGTCAGCTTCATCCATCCCGCCGGGTTCTTTTCCGCGACGGCATTCTGTGCACACATTGTCAGTACAGGGTGCATTTCGTGGCGGACGTTGCCTGCCAACATTTCAGCCTTCAGCACCTGCAAAGCCGGATGCATTGACTGTGTGCCTTGTCCAAATGGGACAAAGATCTCTTCACATTCAGCCTTTGACAGCCCCGCATCTTCGATCAACGGCAAGAGATGGTTCATCCCCCACCGGTCGAAGGCGATCTTGCGAACGTTCTGGCGTCGGATGACCTCAACAAGATGTTTCGCAATGTATTTGTATTGGACCGAATGGCCGGGCGTTGTTTCCAGGTAGCCCTGCGAAGCCCAAACATCATATTTCTGATGGTCGGCCTTGGCGCGTTGCTCTAGGCCTTCATGAGGTAGCCAGAACGTCGGCCTAACGTTCAAGACGCCATCTTCATTCGGCGAAACCAGCAAAAATGCGGTTAGGTCGGTTGTTTCCGACAAATCGAGCCCACCGAAAGCAACCTCACCCCATTTTTCGATCGGCCCGCCGTTTTCTTTCCAAACAGTCGCCGAAACAAATGGGCTGGTTGCCTGCACACGCTGGTTAAGCGTGTAATTCCGGTACAGCGGCTCATCAAGCGGCATGCGCCGCGCGTCTTCCGCCTGCGTGTGCAATTCATCGGCGTTTAGGAAGTCGCCATAGGCCGGATTCGCCTGCCTTAGCGCTTCCTCGGAAAACGGATCAAGTTCCGGGTCCGCCGTGTACAGAATGCCCACCTTGCGGGGGTCTTTACCGCTTAACGCGTCGTCCAGCCGGATCGAAAGCAAATCGTTGTCGGTTGGCGCCTGCGTTGAGATGATAATAGAAAGGGGCTCTTTATGGGCGCCCATTGCGTTCTCAACGGCGTTATACAATTCCGACGTCGGGCCGCGCACTTGGCCTAATTCGTCGTGTACGGCGAAGACCGGTGACTTACCGTGCGCCGTTTTGGCGTCTGCGGACAGCGCCATATATTTGGTGCCCAATCTTGGGCAGACCATTTCTTTGTTGGTGTCGCGAATGATGACCCAACGCGACAAAACCGGGTGCATACGCACCATTTTTGCCGCCAACTCGAATAGAACCGCCGCCTGCTCTTTCGTTTGAGCCGTAGACGGTAGCTGCGTATTGCGCCGCGCTTCCGGCCCGACCAAATGGAGCAACAAAAGGCACGCAACTAGGGTTGTTTTCGCATTCTTCTTAGCGAAACTGATTACAGCCTGGCGCGTGCCGTGCAGATTGGCGTAAATTTGGACAATTATGTCCTGTTGCCAGTCCCGCAGGACCAACGGGCGCCCGACATCCTCGCCATCGGGCACGAAACAGTATTTCTCAATCCAATCAATATTACGTTGGGCGCGGTCCGGCCCCCACGCTAATCGTCCCAAGGTAAGGGGCCGCCGCTTTCCGGCTTATTGCGCCCGCCGTTGGATACCGATTGAGGGGTAAGGCATAATTTCGTCATCAAGGACGCGATTTCCTTGGTCTGCGCGACCTGTGCCCTCATGAGAGCCAACCGTTCCGACGCAGTAACTTCAGATTCAAGCGTTTTTGCCAAATCCCGGGCGTTTGTGATATGCCTGCACAACTGAACAAGAAGTGGATAGCGATCCTCCGTCGCCCAATCCACATCTTGGCACTTGACGATCGCCCGCCACTCCTTAGCCTGCTCTTGTGTCAGGTCTCGCGGGGGCATCGGGCGCCTTGTTCTGGGTTCTTCGACGCCTTCCGGCACAGTCACTTCCTGCGAAGCCGCCGATTTCCGCCCTCTTTGCTCCATTCGAATACTAAAACCCGGTTTTTTCGCGGTTTATGGTTGTGAACGCCCCTCCGTAGGATGTTCCCCATACGGATTATTTTCGGCCCCCCTCCCCCTCTATTTGTTCCAAGGGTGATCAGGGTCCGTCGGTAGTCCGTATACGTCACAGTTAAGCTGTGGACGTGGTTCTTTCTTTGGAGGTTTGGGCTGGTCGCCTCTTGCTATCTCCAGGGACTTCTTCCAGCTATCATGGCAAGGCTTGCACAAACTCTGCAGGTTGTCTCTGTTAAAGAACAACGTGCGCTTACCTTTGTGCGCCTTGATGTGGTCCGCTACTGTGGCGACCACTTGCTTGCCGTCATGCTCAGGTGACTGACAGTATGGGTGCTGACTTAATTGATCAGCACGAAGATCTTTCCAATCGCTCGACTTATACCAAGATACGTATGCGGGGCGACGACTGCGTCTCTTCAAACAGTCTCAACAGTCAGCCTGTGCAGGCCAGCCAATGCTACCAAGACACCAAAGCCGTAGACGCAGCCCATCGACTCACCGTCCAAGTCGTCATCACGAGCAAGGCATTCATTGTCCATGATATCGTCCTGCTCTTCGTCCGTTGTGCTGTCGAATGGGTTGCGCTTATATAGGTGCCACTGGTCATTATCCACAAGCAGGAAGCAGCCAGGGTTGTCTTGGATTACTTTTGCCAATTGTTCCGTATTCATACGCAATACCTTCCTTGACACATTGGTGCGAGTGGAAGGAGTCGAACCCTCAACATCTTGCTTCTAAGACAAGCGCCTCTGCCAAGTTGGGCTACACTCGCGTTAATCTTGGTACGGACGGTTGGACTCGAACCAACACTGAGCGAGGTTTAAGCCCGCCGCCTCTGCCTGATTGGGCTACGTCCGCTTGGCTCCCAAGGCAGGCATCGAACCTGCAACCCTCGACTTAACAGGCCGACGCTCTACCATTGAGCTACTTGGGATTGGTGCGGATGGCTGGAGTCGAACCAACAACAACCGGAGTTTGAGACCGGCACCTCTGCCAATTGGGCTACATCCGCAACGAAAGCGGCTGGCTTGCCTGGCGCCAGCCCCGGCCCACATGGGGCAAAATGGTGGGCTTTGTTTCGTGTCCCGCCCGAAGGACGTTACGGTGCGTATTCCGCTGTCCGTAAGCTGGTTGCGGGTATTGGTGCTGCCCCAATCATGCTCGGGTTATGAGCCCGGGCTGAGCGCTGGCTCACCCGCGTTTAGAGTATCGTTGCTGTAACTTCTGTTGGTCCGTCACAATAATGGCAACACGCGCACGCCGCCTCAAGGGCAACCTCGACACGACGTGAGGGTCGCGTGTTAGTCCGTAAGGGAATCATTGCGCCATAAGCATAATCTGAGCCACTACCGGTCGCGCATAACTCACCATTCGGCCACTCGATAACGCTGAAATCCGCCCCTATTGCAAAGAGCCCTGATCGATCCGCATAAACGAAATCACTACTCTGGTAAGGCGCGCTTTCATCCTGCTTCAGCTCGAATTGATCGGCAACGATCGCCGCTTTCGCGCGATTTGCGAAGTCCCACGCGGATGATGGGGCCTCTTCAAGCCCATCAATGATATCGATCACGCGCAACGCACCGGAGACGCCACAAACCCAATTATCTCGAACAATCCACTTTTGAACCTTGCGAGCCATTCCGTAGCGCATTGCCATAGTGTCGGCCCCATAGAAGATTACGCCCTCATTTGGCTCACGTATCGCCGCCACAATTGTCATTCACATAGTCCATTAACGCAGGAAGACGGATTGTTTTGACACGCTTATCCGCCGTGCGTGCCGCTCCATGCCTAGCCAATTTCAAAGGGGCTAGAGGAAACGATTTGCGCTCCTATAAATTTCTTGCGTCCTCAACGGTTAGACGATCACTTTCGACGTGATTGACGCGATCGATTGTTACGCTTTCGACTGTGTCCCAATGAAACCCATTTTCGATAATGCCTTGTAGATCCCCAATCTCTTCAAGGTCGTATCTCTGGCCCTCACTGCCCGAGTTAGTGCGATAGGCAATCGATGCCTGCCAGCGTACCATTAGCCTTGGTCCTTCAGCTCACGGATCTTTCGCGCGATATCGCCACGGCTTGAATTCTGCTCAACAACACAGGCCGCGGCTTCGTAAGCGTCGTTTACGCTCGTGTTGGCCTTAGAACGTGTCGGGTTCTTGGGCTGGGTTTCTTCGACCGGGTCGGCTGGCTTCTCTTCGGTCGTCTCAAGGATATCAACCATAAAAATCTCTCTCGTTAGGCGCTGTCGGGTTGTGGCGCGTCGACGGGAGCAGAAGACGCCCCTGGACGCTCGAAAATGTAAGCAAACTGGTTCGGGCCATAGATCGCACGAACGTTGTCATTCGCAGAGTCATAGCCGCAACCTTCACCCTCGCCGCCCGGGCCGTAATCGTAGAAAACTACGCCACCGTTAGGTAGGGGTGATGCGGCGTCGGCATTAACAAAGGCCGCAACAACGCGCGTTCCGTCGTCAGACAGATGTTTAACAATCCACTGTGTCATCAAGTTTCCAATTGTGCTGGATTTTGTTGTCATCCGTCGCGGGACGGCGTAGCCACAAACTAGAACGTTACGAAAACGTTAAGGAGATCTGTGTACGCACAAATAACTGCAATCACAGTTATACCGTCCGCGTACCCCTTGTGTCTTCCCGAATTGGAAATTTTTTCAATTTTTTTTGCGTAATAACTCGCGAGCGTTCCAAGCGCCTTACTTAAGACCTTGGTAACGGTTTGACGTTTGCGCTGCAACCTTTGGCCTACCTCCGTGCTGGTCATGCCCGCACCGACAACGTGCCAAACAATTGACCGTTGCTCGTCACTCTCAAGCGCCTTGAGGGCCGCAGCGACGGCGTCACGGGCTGCGTAAACGCGCTGTGCAAAATCTTCGTTGGTGCCATTCGTGCGGTGGAAATTTGACGATCGATAGCTTGGCGTTAAATAGACTCTGTCTGATGAAAGCGCTCGACCTTTACGATTGAATTATAGAACATACATCATTAGCATGTGCTATCTTGCATTCTAGAGTTCATGCCATTGTCAGAGAACACACCAACGCTCGAAGATCTAACCGAAGCAACGGAAATCTTGTCGCTACAAATTGCGGACGCAAAGCACGAGCTTCGTGCAAGAGTTGGTGAACAGAAAGATCTCATCCAGGCCCCCGACAGAAATCTCGAGAAAATTGAGGCGCTGGCAAAAACCATCGACAGGTTGCGTGCAAAAGTCCGCGACTTGCAGAACCAATCTTATCGAATTGAACAGGTAAGTTACGAGCTGCGTTACGGTGGGATTCAAAGGCGCTCAGAAGTAATTCGTAATGTGGTCAGGAACGCCTTAACTGTCCTTATTATGATGACCCTGATCTGGGTTGTGCTGATCCAACCTTCAAGCTGGCAAGCAATCGCGTCCTTCGGCTCAGCCGTGTTGGCTGCCATTGTCATAGACATCATCAATGAGATTCGTGCAAGCGCTTTCCATGAAAAAGCATTCGCGAAGGCGAATCTGGACACGATTAAGAGAATCCTGACTGCCCTTGAGGCCTCCGAACTTAATCCCCAGCGGCGCGAGAAAAATGAACAATAGCCAAGAAATCACGGATGCCGTAAGAGAGTCGATTGAGAACGCGACCAAGATCCTTGCCCAGAGCAAAATTTCAGCGTTCGATGATGCGGGATACCAATCATACGGCCAGCATATCGAAGAATACGCGGTTGAGCTCGGCAAAGAAGCCCACAGAATTTCTCGCAGACAGAACGCAACCAGCATCACCCAGTTTTGCGTTGACCGCGCAGGTCACCATTTGACTGCATTCACTTCGCGCAGATGGCAAAAACAATTGGGAACGATTGGCGGCACGCTATTGGGGGCAGCACTGTCATCCATGCTCGCAATTTTGCTCGAGGAAGAACCAAACAACAGCCTGATGGTTGTCACCATGGTCATCGCGATAATTGGAAGTGCCTGTATTGCAATCCATTCAGTGGTCGATCGCAGCTAACAGCAGAATGCTCTCGCGCGGGGTGTCAGGCCGAAGCATCTGTTCAGTTAGGCCTGATCATTCTCTTCTGCTACGCATTAGACAGTCTTGGGGGTAAGGTATGGGTACATACCCCCATATATATACGTAGTATATATGGGTGGGCGCGCCCGGGTTTTTCTTAAACATTTCAATGGGTTAGAAGCCCTAAAACGCGCGTTGAGAAAGTATGAATCATTGATTTTAAAGGTAAATTTCGCGCCTGGGCGCCGCCTGGGCGAAAGCAATAATTGAAAGTTGCCTTTGTGCAACTTTGAGATTGCAAAGAATAGGCTCATTGAATCGTATGCGTTGCTGACGGCGACGACAACAGCTCGGCGTCCAACCCTACCTCGCGACGGTAGTGACTCCCTGGCACATCGTCGGCGAGCCCGTCCACATATTCTTTGACCTTGCAGAATTCACGATGCGCAGCATCGATCGGTACACCATCCCGAACAACTATGTGATTGAAGGCGATGAAAACGTGGAGCTGGCGTTCCTTGTAATCGTCAGTGTGCACTTCTCCATTGCATGCGCCCCACGTGAAATGGAAGGGCTTGTAGTCATTGTGTGGTTCTGGGAAAGGTCCCACAGCAATGTCTGAGGTGCCGGGCTTCCAATAAATTGTGACTTCGCGAATGCTATGCATAGCTTCCTCCGTTTATTTCTGTTGACTTTGATGTGGATGTTTTTTGTCCGACACCCTCACCTTCTTGCAAGTAGCTCCAATCAGGCGAGTACGCGCCGTCCTTTTGTTTATGGCCGGGCTCTTGGGTTGCGAAGGGACCATTTGGGACGTCTAGGAGCTTTTGCCTTCTACCAGGCGACACGAGATTGCCCTTTTTGATAGAGCGATCAACCGAATGCCGAAACCAATCTTTTGATTTTTCAGTTAACTTGGCAGGTAATACCGCTCGCCTCTGAAATGGCCCTAAGTCGCCGCTCTTTTCGAATGGGTACCCGTCAATCGCCGCTTGCCGAACGCACTCAACCAATAGCGCATCTAGGTCACCCTGCGGCACGCGCCTCCTTAGTAACGCGTCCGTGCTATCAACCAGGACCCCAGACTCATTTCGTATGTAAATGCAGATCGATTTGTTGTGTGGGCCATTGGCCTTTACAACAGCTCCCCTGACCACCGATTCTCGTTCGTACCGAGTTCGTAGGCCAAGTTCATTTCTGTTTAGATCATCCCAGACCTGTCGCGCCTCGGTGTCTTCCACGGGCCAGAGGCAATAGGTTACACGCAGCCCATCAACCAGCCCGGTCGCCCCTCTGACCGCTTCTCTTGCCTCCACAACAGTTGTAATAGGCTTGTTTGTTTTCTTCATATGATGCGCTGCCAGGACCGTAGCCCCTGTTTCCGCTGAGATTTGCCCAAGCAAGGTAGCGAGGTCTTGAGCCGACTGATTGTTTGATTGGATGTCGGCATCGACGAAGGTCTGCAATGGATCGACAACGACAAGCCTTAAATCTTCAATACCCTTGAGGGCCTCAAGAAGCGCGTAGAATTCATCGGTCTCATGCGTCCCGTCGCGTGTCTGCCGTAACAGTTTCATTGTCCCGCCCGCGGACAGCAAGGGAACAACACGCATGCGCTCAGACCAACGGTGCTTGGTTGAATCTAATGTTCGCAAGCGCCTATTGACTTCGTCCTGGGTATCTTCCGCCGTAAGCATGGCAACGCTACCGGTATCGACCACCTGACCGCCGAAGATTGGCTTCGCAACTTCGGGGCCAGGAAGACCTGACGCTACCCGCATACCCAACTCCAAGAGCAGATACGATTTACCGACGCCGCCCATGGCAGCAACTAGTCCGGGCACGCCAAGAGGAATAGAGCCATCCACAAGCCACTTGATCGGCCCCGGCTCTTCCGCATACGCCGAACCGCTAACGCGAAACTCATTGAATGAGAATGGTAGTTTGTACGGTTCGATAGACGCTTTCTGTTGTGTGGAAGTAGACGCGGCGCTCTCATCAAGCGATGGCGGAAATGACCTGTCACGACCAATCGGCGATCCGTCAGACCGGACAACACCAAACCCTTTGGCCCTGGCGCTATCAATCATCTTTTGCACGTCTATGCGTGTATCTTCGACAGTGTAGCCCTCAAGCGTCAGTCTGTCGGTGATTGCGTGGATGTCGCTGTCACTTAACCCTCTGTTGATTAGGCTACAGACCTTGCTATTAGTGTTGTTGTGCCAATGATCGCCATTTAAGATTTTTTGAGTAAGTTCGTCGTGATCGACTCGGGGCGAGTGGGTTTGACGGAGATTCAGGCCATTGTCATTTGCCGCAGGCAGCACGCCCCTATCGGAGAATTCCCTTAGCGCGTCTTTCATCTCCGAAATACTGACCAAATCGGGCGCGGGATCAGCTTCAAAGACCTTTGTTCGCTCTATGACATAGCCCTGGCTTTGCTTCTTTGGGTTCGGGTAGCTGACTGACCCTCCGAGTCTCAGAATGCGTGCCGGGTCGGATATCGACTCATCAGCACCAAATGATAGGGCAAGCTTACTCTGCAGTTCGCGATAAGTCTTGAAATCGGTAATGGGCTCCTCAAGGTGCCAGTATGCGTGCCAACGCTCGGTGGGGGTACTTCCCGTCACGATTTGCGCATGCGGGTATGGTAGTCCGTTAGCGCACCATTTCTTGAGTTTTTCACTTGCCTCAGCGTCGTCCGTATCCACACAAAGAAAATGGGTCAACAAAATGTCATCCTCTTTTCCGCGATGACTTAGATTAGTACCGGGCTTTCTTGGATGGACTCCGACGTAAACGTTGGCCCCTTTCGCATTCATGTCATAGGCGAACTGGGCGGCCTCGTTGATACTTTCGATCGGATATTGTTGTGATCGATTCGGATTAAATCCGCCGGGCACTGTATAGCTGATAACTATCGTGCACTGATCACATTCACTTGGAAGGTCTCCTGTGAGAAAACTTAGATGCGCCTTCATGTCTTCGATATTCGGAGAATTCGCGCCTTCAATGCTGATTGCAGCGCCTTCACCGGGCGTTGTGGTGTTTGTGCTCATGTTCTTTCCTTCGGGATGCCTGCAGGCGCACCTGTGGCGTGAGGCCAAGTTGACGCTTTCAAACGCCCTTATGCTTGGCTTTTTTAATTAGTGTACGGATCTATCGTTTGGCAGTTCGCCTGAAAGCCTGTCGTAGTGGGCGCGGAGGGCTTTTTTGGAGGCTCGCCATAGTACCCCTTCTTTGCCTGCTGGGATGCGACCTTCGTACAATAGATGGTACGTTCGACGCGGCGAACGTCCAATGAAAGCTGCAATCTCTTTGACGCCATACAGGGCGTCGTCGCCAGGTGTCTCTTCGCTTGAAATTTTCGTTCTTTCAACGCAAGTTTGCGTTGGTGCATCTGTGCCCAACATTGGGTGACTCCTTGTGCAATTTCGCGGACAGGGCAGTTCCCTATCCGGCGAATTCAAAAAGTAAGCAACCGGCTGCGCAACAAAGCCGAGTTGCGGGGCTCACGCCCCTCACCCCCACGATGATGATGATACGTTGTCACGGTTAGGGTAAACATGTGGTTAGCGGGCGTATTGAATAATTGGCGAGTTGGCGCACCCTTCGCCAAGCTCGACTTTCGGAGGTGTGTTGTGTTCTGTTGAAATTGGCTTGTCGCTCATCCTGGCAGTGCCGCATGTTGCGATTCCTCAAACGCATTAGGTATGAGCGGCTGAGTGGCAAGCCTGCGCCAACAAGCGCGGCTGTTTGAGGCACTAGTGAGGCGGGTGCAACTGTTGTAGGTTTGATGAAGACATTCGGCGCACAACCTCAAGCGTCAAAGAGATCGCGGTCAATGTGTCTGCAATGGAGTCCACAAATTCTTGGGCTTTAACGCGTTTGTCAGATTCGTAACGGAGCTCGTCAATCATTAATCCAGCAACTTGATACGTCAGAATTAGCTCAGCCAAGAGCAACTCAATCTGATATTGAGGCGCCTCCAAGTCCTTAAGATCTGATGATGGATTATCGATCGCGGGTAAGCCCATCACTATCTCCCAATCTAGTCTTTGCCACCTCCTAAACTCCCACACCTCCTCGGTGGCTGTATCTCTAAAGAACTGCAGTTTGATCAGCCCCGTATCTTGTCCGACCCTCTGTAGAGTCAAAACAGATTCAAGAATTGCGGGCAAATTCTCATGGATCTTCTCGATAATGTAGCCTGCCCCGGCTACACCTCCTATCCAATGCAATATGACAGGAAGAAGACGATTAGGGTCGTTGTTGCGCGTCGGATAACCTGGCCTGTCTCGCGCGCGCCTTTGCGCTCTGTCGAATTTTGCAAGCACGTCTTCCGCAGATTTTTCGATCGCTAGCCAGTGGCGTCTACAATAACCACTTGACTCCCGTTGATATTCACATCGCTCGCCTTTTCGGCGACCACTCTTGACGATTGCTCGACAACGCAATTCATCTCGCGGCACTCGCCTCACCTCTGCAATCCTCTACTATGCACGCCTTCGCATCTGGGAAACTGCAGTATGATATATGCTCCTACCCGCATCAATTGCAGAGTGTTTCATCGCAACTCTTGCAATAGGGGAGTCGAGAAGGACACGCACAGGGGATAAATGGACACAGACTAGAGCGAGGCAGCTCTCATGACCAAAACCGATCGGCCCCTCTCCCCGATGAGGTGGACATTGTGCCGGACGAGGATTCCGAGAGCGCCGAATCGAAATGTGCCTAGCTAGGAGTCCAGCTTTCAATTCGCGGTGTTTAGCGCCTCATGTCGCAATCATGTCGCATGGAGTTGCCGCAAGCCAGCGAGTCCAGACGAAAAAGCCGCGGAAATCCTTGCAATTGAATATTTTGAAAATCTTAATGCAAACAAAGAGTTAAAATAAATATCTGTTTGATATTGCAAGAGAAAACTGGCGATCCCGGGAGGATTCGAACCTCCGACCTGCGGATTAGAAGTCCGCTGCTCTATCCAGCTGAGCTACGGGACCGTTGTCTCGAGCGCCTTTTGTGAGCCAAGCGCGTTTCAATGCGTCCAGGTTTCAACGCGGTCATGGCGGAAATTATCGCCATAGGCGCGCTTATGAAACTTGCGTTCCTTGGGCTCAATAACTTGGAAAGGAATTCCTCTTTTTTGGCAATAGGCTATGGCCTGTTCTTTACTTTCAAAGTTGAGCTTGATCTGGCTTTTCATATCACGCGAGGACGTCCAACCCATCAGGGGTTCCACCACCCGCGGGCTTTCGGGGGCGTATTCCAGCCGCCAAAATTTGGTCTTAGCCTGGCCCGACTGCATGGCAGTCTTGGCGGGTTTGTAGATGCGCGCGACCATGATCTGTCCGTTCCGCTACCTTTTTGGGGATAATCGCCCCTGAAATTGAAGACTGCCTGAATATCTCCAATCTTTTGTGGTGGCAAGCAAAGAGACGATCCCGCCTCGGCACTCACCAAAACCGCCGAAATTCACGATTTTTCAATTGGCGTGGGTCAAAATGGTACGTTAGGCCCCAAGAGCATTTTTGATGTCTGCAGAAATCCGAATCTCGGCTGAAAAGAGCCGCTTCAAACTTTACGAGTTTGGTCCGACGCGGGCAGCCCGTTGCCGATGGTTGCTGGACGAACTGGGACAAGAATACACCTCGATCGACGCGCGTAAGCTGATGGGCACCGAGGAATATGCCAAGATCCATCCCTATCACCGGGTCCCAGCGCTGATCGATCGTGGCCACGCGCTTTTTGAGTCCGTTGCGATCTGCACTTATCTGGCCGATCAGTTCCCCGAGAAACGAATGATCGCACCGCCCACCACCTGGGCCCGCGCGCTGCATGATCAATGGTGTTATTTCGCGCTCACCGAAATCGAAGCCTATATCTGGCTGAATGCCAAGCATACGGGGATCTATCACCTGTCCAAACGGGTAAACGACATTTTGGACCCGAACCTTGAAGAGATCGAGGCCGCAGCGGCTGTGTTTGATGATGCGCTGGAGGCAACCGACTATTTGGTTGAGAACCGCTTTTCCGTGACGGACATTGTGGTTTCCTACACGCTTAACTGGGCGCGGCTGTGGGGCACCGTGGATGATTTCCCGAACATCCTCAAATATCTCGATCGCCTCTACGAACGTCCCTTCTGTACACTGACGAAAAAAGAGTTCTAGTCGGCCGCTCAAACAGTTATTGGCATCCTTCGAGACGGGCCTTACGGCCCTCCTCAGGATGAGGAAATTAAGCAAAAACCTCATGGTGAGGAGGCGCGATAGCGCCGTCTCGAACCATGGCGCAATGGCAAATCGACTATTACTAGCTTGTTGGCGAAACGTGTTGTCTTGTGGTTATGGCGACTACGCTGCGAATGTCTCAACGATGGCCGAGAGGTTTTCGCGCAATCGGGCCGACTTCACACCGATGGACGGTGGGTAAAGCAGGACTTGTTCCGTCAATCCGTCCCACTGTTTGATCTGATCCTTTACGTCTGCTGCCGTACCACAAACCGCGATGGCATCGACCATTTCGTCTGAAACCGCTTCGCCCATGGCAGCGAAGTCGAATTTCTTGAACGCGGCAGAAATTTGCTCCCCCACAGCACGCCACCCATGTATATCCAAGATCGAATGGTAAAGGCTTGTGGTGTAGTAGAACGCGATCTGACTGCGTGCCTCATTGCGCGCGACCGATGGATCATCGGCAATTGAACAGATTACATAAGGGGCCAGCGCGCACTTGCTGCCCTCAAGCGCCGGATTGACGACTTCGGTAATGTATTTCCGTGTGAAGACCGGGTGCCCGACCAAACCATCGGCGTGGCGGGCCGCCGTTTCAACCATGCCCTTGTTGACGCCGGCAATGTAAATGGGGATCTGTTCGCGTACTTGGCCCGACCGTTGATAGGCCGGAATCTTGACCGTGTAGTTCTCACTCTCAAATTTCAGGCCGCCTCCTTTTCCCGCGGCAAACGCTGCACGCACCAATCCGATGGCATCGCGCATCCGCGGTGCCGGCGGCGTATCGAACGGCATGGAATACCAATCTTCATTCATACGCTTGGTACCGCTGCCGAGACCCAAAATGACCCGCCCATTTGAAATCTCATCCACATCCAACGCCCCGCTTGCCGCCAGCATAGGTGTGCGCATAAAGGCATAGGCTATGGCAGTGCCGACTTTGACTTTCTTTGTCGCGTGGGCAACTGCCCCTAACCGGACAAAACCGTTCTGGTTAAAAAATTCAGTGACCCAGACCGAGTCAAAGCCTGCTTTGTCGGCCAGCCCCGCATAGGTCATTTGATCCGCAATCGTTGGCGCGGTGAGAATGAGGCCTTTTTTCATATCGCATGCCTTTCAATTGGTTCTTTTTTGTTGGTGCAACCGTTTCGTTCTGAAAGAAACTTGGGAGACGCAAAGTATCTTGCTCAAATCGCCTATATCAGCGAGCTTTGATCTTACTTTAGCGGCGCAATTCGCCATTCAACAAGCGGGGCCCAGGCCATGGGGGCAAAGATCCAATATAACTGCAACAAATGCCCAGCCTATTGTTGCTGCTATCCGGAAATTGAAACGACCGAACGCGACATCAAACGGCTCGCAAAATATCATGGTGTGAGCGAAAAGTCCGCGCGGAAGAAATTCACAAAAAAGACGGATGACGGGAAACGGCGGTGTCTAAGGCATCGCAAGGACGAACATTTCGGGTCTTCCTGCATGTTCCTCCACCCTGAGACGCGCGGCTGCACAATCTACGAAGGCCGGCCCACCATCTGCCGCGAATATCCCGGCATCTCCAAATGTGCCTACTACGAGTTCTTAAAGTCCGAGCGGCGCGCGCAAGAAGACCCCGAGATGGTTGTCCAGGTGCGGTTTTAAACCGTTCGTTTAGGGCTTGAGATGTTCGTCCAGAAAGTCATCAAGTGCCTTCATGAACTCAAGGCGGCTTTCGGTTGATCGATAACCATGTCCGCCATTGTCGACCTCTATATAGTCGTAGGTCACCTTGGCCCTGCGCAGAGCGGAAGCCATCACATCCGTTTGACTTGATCGAACCACTCGATCGTCTTTGGCCGCAGTAAGGAGTATGGGTATCCTAATTTCGCCTGCACGATTTGCGGGAGATATGCTTTCAAGGAACTCTGTATTTGAGAAATCTCCGATTGATGTCTCCCAGTAGCCAACTCGGCCACGATTGACGTAGCGAAGGTCATCGCGCATGAGTTTCTTGAGGTCATAAGCGCCATTCCAACCGACAGCGCATTGATAGAGGTCTGGTGTCTTTACCGCGCCCATAAGCGCAGCATATCCGCCATAGGAGCCCCCGAAAATGCAGATCCGTTGTGGATCAGCGATGCCTTGTTCAATCATGTACTTGGCACCGTCCGTGACATCGTCCTGCATCTTCCCTCCCCATTCGCCGTATCCCGCGACTTCGAACTGTGCACCATACCCGCCGGAACCCCGAAAGTTCATCTGAAGAACGGCGTAGCCGCGGTTCGCCAGAAATTGAACTACGGGGTCAAATGACAAATAATCGCGCGCTGCGGGCCCGCCGTGGGGCATAACAACCATCGGCAATCTATTTGCAGTTTCCACAGATTGGACCGAGGGGGGTAGCGTAAGATAGGCTGGTATTTCTAGGCCATCCCGCGCTCGGTAATTGAATGGCCGCATCGGACTGAGCCTGACACCTTTCAATTCGGGATAGTTTGCACCCAACGATATCGCTGAATTCGATTGCCGATCAAAGATAACAAATTGTCCAGGGTCAGTGTCCGATGTCACATAGGAAACCCAAATCTTGTCATCGGGCGAAACTTCACGTACCGAAACGTATTTCCCAGGAAATGTGTTGTTCAACTTCTTGTACATTACCTCAGAAATGGGATCGAACCATTTGTGCTTGGCGCCGTTGAGATAGGTCGTTGCCCGGCGGAGTCTTCCTGTAGTTTCGTTGATCCATACCGACTCAACATCGACTTCGGGGTCACTATGGAGTAGCCGACCGAACTGCTGGGCGCTTATCCGATATTCATAAAGAGCGTTTCTTCCACTCCCATGGTTCGACAAGACGAAAAGAATGTCCGGGTCCGGAGAAAACCCGACCGGGAAGAAGTTTTTTCCCGATGCAACTGTCGCAGAGTGAATCCGTTGCCAATTATCCCCATTGCTGTCACTGGCATCGACGATATAAATCCCTTCTTTCGTTCTGCCTAACCCGAGCCGCACTTGTCCTGTTCTATCGCTCATCCAATCTGTAATGTCAGGCCGGCTGCCGGTGCCAATCGTTCTTCCTTTGCCGGTGTTTATGTCAACCCGGTGAGGTTTGGGCCTCCGCGGATCTGTATCGCTGTATGACATTATGATGTAGTCGGGGTCATTCGGCAGGAAACTGACCACACGATCTTGAATCTGCAGGTCATAGAATCCACGCGCGCTTTGAATCATATCCTTGGCCCTGGACCCGTCAAAATTCATAGCTAGAAGGCGCGTTTCTGTAACTGGTGTACCGCCCCGATTGGTTGCCCAACCAATACTTACAAGAAATCGTGTGTTACTCGCCCATCGTGTCCACCGAGCTTCATATTTCCCAAGGTTTGCTGCATAGGTGTTCTTTAGTTTCTTTCCGGCAATTTCAAATACCAAAAATGTGTATCTGCCCTCGCGATTGTGTTTTACCGCCATATATTTGCCGTCGGGCGAAATCGATACCCCACTGAACAAAGGCATGCGCGCGAAGGCTTCAACCGGCGTTTTGGCTTCGGTTGCCAGACCGTTGAAAAGTACAGTGACCGCAACAGTGAAAACCAAGACAAGCTTTGGAAGAAGTGCCATGTTCCTATCCCCCTACGCGCGGAACGAAGCAATATGCTAGACTCAATCGTTGTACATCTTTTGGGTCAATTCAAGCGTTGGGACGTCTTGAAATTGTATCGACAATGAGCTAGCGGCATTCCGCTTGCTCGCTTTCGGAACACAAACAGGAGGGAAAATGAGCGAGGCCTTCGCGCTTCATCCGCAGTTGGAAAAGGACAGCGTTCAAATTACGGATTGGACTTTATGCGATGTCCGTTTAGTAAACGATCGTCGCTTTCCGTGGCTGCTGCTTGTGCCCCGTCGGGCGAACTTGCGTGACCTGCAGGATGCAAGCGAAGAAGACTATGCCCTAATGATGGAAGAAATCCGCAGAGCCAGTCAAATGTTGAAAGAGGAAACCGGGGCTCAGAAGATGAACGTGGCGTCCCTCGGCAACATGGTGCCTCAACTGCACATTCACATTATTGCGCGATTTAAAAACGATGAAGCGTGGCCCGGCCCCGTCTGGGGTGTCGGAACGGCAGAACCTTATGGCGTCGATGCACGCGTATCAATTGTTCGGCGATATAAGGATGTTTTGTCCAAAGGTAGTTAGGGGACGGCTGACAGCCATCCCCCAGACATCAGTAGGACTATTTGATTTCGTGCATTTGATAGGCCACGCCGCCAGGGATCAACCGGCCCACGCCGACAGCGACCACGTTATTGATCCAAGCATATTTTTCGTGCGACGTGCGGAACATGGGCGCCACCCGGAAGTAATATCGGCTGGGATCAATTTCTTTTCCATCCATCATATCCTTAAGGACATCGGGCGGCTGGAACATCCGGCCTTCATAGTTGAGGTACAAGAGGGCGCCGTCATCGGTTTCCCAAACTGCGCGCACGTCAAACGCCATCGCACCCGGGTTCTCTAAGCCAACTAACGGCCAATCCCCCCCGCCCGGCCTAATCTTGCCTTTCATTTTGGGGCCTTCGAACACGCCGTCCTTGATGTACATGGCCTGAATATGCTGCCACGGTGTCACACCGATATCGCCTGGCGAGTTTGGCTCAACGTAAATCATGGCGCTGCATAGTGGCTCTGACTTGAGCCCCAGCGGTTCGAATAACTCTTTATCCATTAAAGTCTCCTCTCTTGTGTGTGGGGATTTTTTTCATCACTCAGTTCGTTGTTTTCCCGAAACCCTGCGGCCATCCAACATGTTGAGGCAGGTCGTCTGAGATCGCGTGCCACGGCACCAATTCTTCTACGAAGATGTGCCCGCGAATGGTGATCGGCGGCGCACCGTCGAGCGTCCCGGCCGGAATGGCGAGGGTGTCATCACCTGATTGGCCATGCACCAGTATGTGCGTACCGCACTTGGGGCAGAACTCGCGATAAGCCTGCCGCGAAGATTCATAGGCTATCAGATCATTGCGGCCACGATCCCACAGGACCTGCGAAGGCTTGGCCATCACGTGGGTCGACAAAGCGGTGCCATGGGCTTTACGGCACATGGAGCAATAGCAATGCATGGCGTTTAGAAACTTGCGATCAATGCGGTATCGAACCGAACCGCACAGACAGCCTCCGGAAAATGTCATGCGGGAATCCTGCCGTCATGTGTTGAGACACGCAACAGCAATCGGCCGTAAGGCGCAAAATTATTCGTGCATCTTGGTTCTAGGTCGTGCAATCAGACGACATGTAGAGATCTTGTTTTAGTTTGACTGCGACCAATCCATTTGACGGCTGAAAAAACCACCCACCGATCGGACCAACCAGCGGGGCTGCGCCTGGACCCAAGCCGTGGTGAGCTGGTTGGCGATACCCGGCACTTGGATAACGCGGCCGGCCATACAGGCGTCGTAGCCTTGCTGGGCAACATCAGCCGCATCGGACAACAAGAAAGACGGGATCATTTGCGCCTGCTCATAAGCGTCTTGAACTTGATCGACCATGTCCGTCTTTGTGAGCCCCGGACAAAGCGCGCTGACCGTCACCCCTGTTCCCCGCAACTCCTCTGAAAGCGACTCTGTCATCGACAAGACGAAAGCCTTGCTCGCCGAATAGACCGCCATCGTGGGTATTGGTTGAAACGATGCGATCGAGGCAACATTCAGTATCCGTCCTTTTCGCCGTTCGATCATTTGAGGCAAGAAACGGCTGATCAGATCGGACACTGCAAGCACATTCAGCGAAACGAGCTTGGTGATTTCGTCCGTCGGCTTGTCCGCGTAAGGACCAACAGAAACGACACCTGCATTATTGACAAGGATGTCAATCGGCTTGCCGAGCTCTTGCGCAGATTTGTAAAGAGCCTTTGGTCCTGATGACTTTGCTAGATCTTGGGCAATCACATCGGCTTCAACGTCAAACTCTTGCGATAGATTTGCGGCCAGTTGATCCAGTTTGTCTTTTGACCGGGCGACAAGCACAAGATCGTGACCGTTCTTCGCAAAGATCTGAGCCAGCTCTTTGCCAATTCCCGTCGAGGCGCCTGTGATAAGCGCCCGGCCTTTTGTGTCACTTGATGTCATGCTGTTTCCCTACACTGTAGCGGCTGTGGGTTGATTTTCTGCTTGGCGTATGTGGTTCACCGTTAGATCCGTGATGTTCTGCAAATGCTTTCTCGGCAAGTCGTGGGCCATGCCTTCGATGATTTCGAGGCGTGCACTGGGAATATTCTGAGCCGAGTCCTTGCCGCCCTCGACAGGCGCAAGCGGATCTTTCGAACCATGGATGACCAATGTCGGCGCGGTGATGTCTTTCAAGTAAGGCCGGAAGTCGCCCGTTGCCATGATTGCGCTCATCTGGCGCCGCACGCCGGCTGGGTAGTAGGAACGGTCGATCGCCGCCACAACACGCGAACGCAAATAGTCCGGATCCGCATCCGGATCGGGCGTGCCGATGATCTTCCACATGGCCATGGCGTGGTCGATCATTTGATCCCGGTGTTTCGGTGGGACGCGGTTCAGGAACAAGGGTCCCACAACACTTCGTTTGGCTTGCGGCAGATTGGGATTTCCGGTCGTGGACATGATCGACGTTAGGCTTTTGACCCGTGCCGGTTTCGTCGCCGCCGTCAATTGCGCGATCATGCCGCCCATAGATGCGCCGATGATGTGGGCGCGATGTATGTCCAGCGCGTCCATGACACCCTCGGTGTCATCGACCATGTCGAGCAACGTATAAGGTGCTAGACCGCGAATCCCAAGCCGGCTGGCCAAGACCAACAACAAGGGATGGCGCGCGCGCTGTGTGTGAAGTTTTTGGCTTAATCCGATATCACGATTATCGAACTGAATGACACGGAACCCCGCCTCTGCCAGCGCCTTGACATAGTCCAGCGGCCACATGACTAACTGTGCGCCAAGGCCCATGATCAAAAGAATAGCGGGCGATCCAGGATCGCCCGTTTCTTCATATTCGATCTTTAGTCCGTTTGCGGAGAGTTGCGGCATATTTGGTTGATTATTTTACTCAGCCGCGGCCGGCGGTTGGACGCCATTGGGCGCCGCCGGCGTCTCCGTGGGCTTTGCGTCGTCAGCCGCTTTTGCTTCGCCTGAGGTCTTGGTCTTCTTTGGACGTGCAGCCTTTGTCGGTTTCCTTAATGTTGCCGCTCTCAGTTCCTCGAACGAATTTTCAATGCAGTCCGCATAGAAGGCCGGATCGGGGAGCATTTGGCGGCACGCCGTGAATGAAACCGTAATCTCGCCGCAATAGCTGTAGATCGGATGGAAGACCCCTAACCCATCATAGACCGGCCCCATGCCATACTGGGTGACCAACCGAGCGCCGTTCGAATAAAGCGGGATTTGCGGCCCAGGCACATTTGTGACCACGGTGTTGAACATGGGGTTGATCCGATTAGCGACACCAAATCTTGAATAGAGGCGCGCCGCAACACCTGTCAGCATGGGCGGGGTGAACTTTGAGTAATCCGCGAGCTGCCGTGCGCCCACCGCATTCGTCAGGGCTTTTGAGTCCTGGGAACTACTATGGGTGAAGTGAAGCCGGGAGATCGGATCCTTGATGTGACTGCCGAGCCCAACCATCATGGCCGAGACCTGGTTTCCAAGAGCGCCCTTTTCTGATTCCGAGCGGACAGAAATAGGTGCCATGGCGATCATGGATTCGTCGGGCAGTTCGTTCTTAGACTCGAGATATTTGCGTAGCGCGCCCCCCACCACTGCCAAGATCACATCATTGACGGTCGATCCGGGAAGCCTTTTGCGCATTTCTTTGATGACGCCCATATCGAAAGAACGCCCATCGATAACACGGTGGGGCGACACAGATTTATTGAACCGCGTGCGGGGCACCCGGTTCGGCGTGGTGGGCATCTTCAAATCGCCGCTCACCAACCCTTGCGTCATTCGCGCAAGTCCCGGCGTGCTTTGCGCAAACACGCTTGCGAAACGAAACGGCTGAACGATGTTGTTACCGTAAGCGCGCGCCATCAGCTCAACGCTGGTCGGAACGGAGTCTGGGATCCAAGGTTTTTCCGCCGGTGGAATATTCGCCTCATCAGCACTCAGCGTGTGCAGCGCCGCGGTCATATCCACACCGGATACCCCATCAATAGCGGCATGATGGACTTTTGAGAGGATGGCAAAGCTGCCCTTTGGCACGCCCGCAATATTGTCGAGACCTTCGACAACAGTGAATTCCCAAAGCGGACGATTAAGGTCCATCGGGCGGGCAAAGATACGTGCCGCTTGAATACACAATTGTCGCCAGTCTCCTGGCTGGGGCAACGCGATATGGCGGATATGGAACTCCAGATCGAAATCCGGATCTTCTATCCAGTAGGGATGATCGAAGTTAAATGGAACATTGACGATCCGTTGACGGAAGGTCTTTGCCAAATGGAGCCGGTCTTCTGTGAACTTCAAAATGTCTTTGAAGCGAACCTGTCCGTTGGGCGCCGACGATTGATCGTAGATCGCAATGGCGCCGATATGCATGGGCGCATGTGGATTTTCGAGATAAAGGAAGGAAGCATCGAGGCCGGTGAGTTGTTCCATGTTTTTCGCTCCCGCTGTTGTTGCTGGCGATGCCGAAACCCTCGATACTCACACCCTGTTTGGCCCGCCGCCGAACGTCATCTTAGTTAGAGCTTGAAACCGAAAATGGCTTCAAATCGCTCGTTATATTCTGCATCGCTCAGGTCGCCACCCATCGCGATATAGTCTTCCGCCTTCCGGCCTGCCATCCGCGCATAGACGCCCTCAGCATCGGCGCCGACTGGCCAACGGAGCTTGTAGTCATTGGTTGTCATGGATTCCAAAATGGTTTCAGCAACCAGTTCCGGCTGCGTATTACGCTCAAACCCGGAGGCGTATATCTTGCCATTGCGCCGCATGATCGGCTGATACGGTGAGGTCTTCTCATAGCGTGTAGCCGGGGCGGAGTTATCGAAGATATTCGTCATGATAACGCCGGGCTCGATCAAGACGACCCGAACGCCAAACCGGTAGAGTTCGTGCGCCAATCCTTCGCTGAGCGATTCAAGTGCCCATTTCGATGCTGAATAGGGGATCTGATTGGGCGTCGGCATCAGACCGACAACAGAGGAGATATTGACGATACAACCGGATTGCCGTTCCCGCATCTCAGGAATGACTTCTTGAATACACCGAAGGGCACCAAAATAATTCGTTTCGAACATCTGCCGATGTTCGTCTTCCGGGGTCAGCTCAAGAGGCGACGCGCCCCCGATCCCGGCATTATTGATCAACGCATCAATAGGTCCATTTGACCGCGCCTTATCAAACACCTTTTTCGTCGACTCCGGGGACGTGACATCGTGTTGAAGAACTTCGATGGGCAGGTCTTCAGCTTTCGCGGCCTCAAAAAGCGGCGTCGCCTTCGCGAGGTTGCGCATGCCTGCGTAGACCTTGTAGCCGTTACGCGCCAAATGCAGGCTTGTTGTAAGTCCGATACCCGTGCTGGTGCCCGTAACGACTGCTGTTTTCATGCGTGCGCCTCGTCCCCGATGGTTTCTCGTTAACTTTTGTTTGCCGGGTTAACTATAGTCCGAACGCCGCGTGATCTAAAGGGCGATCAGCTTCGGCCGTTCAGATATCCGTTCGCTTCCAGATAATTGACGATTTCGGTCGCCGCTTTCTCCGCCGCAATCTCCGAAGTGTCGATTGTGATTTCCGGGTTCTCAGGTGCTTCGTATGCGGAATCGATCCCAGTGAAGTTTTTGATCTCGCCCCGCCGTGCCTTGGCATAAAGACCTTTGATGTCACGTTGCTCACAAACCTCGAGCGGCGTCGACACAAAGACCTCGATGAACTCGCCCTCCTCGACCAATTCTCTGGCCATGCGGCGTTCGCTGGCAAATGGCGAGATAAACGACACGAGAACGATGACGCCCGCGTCAATCATCAGCTTGGAAACCTCGCCGACCCGCCTGATATTTTCGACCCTGTCAGCGTCGGTGAACCCAAGATCTTTGTTGAGGCCATGACGGACATTATCTCCGTCGAGCGTATAGGTATGCCGCCCGAGATCATGTAACCGCTTCTCAACCAAATTGGCGACGGTCGACTTGCCGGAGCCGGACAGCCCCGTGAACCAAAGCATGCAGGGCTTTTGGTGCTTTTGGTCCGCGCGTGCCGCTTTATCAACTTCGAGCGCTTGCCAGTGCACATTTTGGGCACGTCGCAGTGAGAAATCGATCATGCCCGCGCCGATGGTGGCATTGGTCTGCCGGTCAATGAGGATAAAGCTGCCGGTTGACCGGTTCTCGTTGTAGGGGTCAAAGACGATGGGTTGGCTGGTGGCGAAGTTGCAAACGCCCACTTCATTCAGCTCAAGCGTTTTTCCCGACTGTTGATCGAGCGTGTTGACATTGATCTTGTGTTTGAGATCCGTGACAGTGGCAGGAACAGTCCGGTTGCCGGTCTTCAACAGGTACTGCCGTCCGGGAAACAAAACTTCGTCACTCATCCAAAGCAGATGAGCCGCAAATTGATCCGTTTGTTCGGTCGGCGACTGTCCGGCGCAGATGACATCACCGCGGCTGATATCGATTTCATCCGCTAGTGTCACCGTAATGGCTTGATCCGGTCCGGCCTTATCAAGATCGCCGTCCATGGTGACAATTTTCTCGACGGTTGAGCGCCGCGCCGACGGCAGAACCACAATATTGTCGCCAACAGCAATCGAACCACTGGCTACGGTGCCGGAGAAGCCACGGAAATCTAGGTTCGGCCGGTTCACCCATTGGACCGGCAGCCGAAAGGGTTTTTCCGTGAGGTCCGAGCCCACATCTACGGTTTCGAGATAAGGCAAGAGCGCGCAGCCCTTGAACCAGGGCGTCCTGGCGCTCTTGGAAATAATATTATCGCCTTCGAGCGCCGACACGGGAATACATTCAACGCTCTTGAAGCCCAGATCTTTGACGAAGGTCGTATACTCGGTCTCAATCCGATCAAAGACCTGCTGATCAAATCCGACCAGATCCATCTTGTTGATCGCCACGACGATGTGCCGAATGCCCAACAAGGACGCAATGAAACTATGGCGGCGGGTTTGTGTCAGCACGCCCTTTCGCGCGTCAATCAGAATGACAGCCAATTCTGCGGTGGAGGCACCGGTCGCCATATTGCGCGTGTATTGTTCGTGCCCGGGGGTATCCGCAACGATGAACTTCCGCCGATCTGTAGAAAAGAAACGGTAAGCGACGTCGATGGTGATGCCCTGCTCGCGCTCCGCGGCGAGTCCATCCACCAGCAGCGCGAAATCAATCTTCTCGCCTTGGGTTCCTTGTTTTCGGCTGTCGGATTCAAGGGCCGCTAACTGATCCTCAAAAATCATTTTGGAATCGTAAAGCAGGCGCCCAATCAGTGTCGACTTGCCGTCATCGACACTGCCGCACGTGATAAACCGTAAGAAGCCCTTGTTTTCATGAGCCGCCAGATATTCCTGAATATCGTCTTCGATCAGGGCAGATTGATGAGCCATTAGAAGTAGCCCTCTTGCTTTTTCTTCTCCATGGAGGCGGCCGCGTCATGATCGATCACTCGGCCTTGGCGCTCAGAGGATTTCGCCAGGAGCATCTCTTGAATGATCTCCGGCAAAGTCGTGGCCGCCGATTCAACGGCCCCGGTGAGCGGATAACAGCCTAACGTCCGGAAGCGGACCATTTTGTTTTCAGGTTTCTCGCCGGGATGAAGTGGCATCCGATCATCGTCGAGCATAATCAGCACGCCGTCCCGCTCGACAACCGGCCGTTCCTTGGCGAAGTAAAGAGGAACGATGGGAATATCTTCTTTGTAGATGTATTGCCAGATGTCGAGTTCCGTCCAGTTCGATAAGGGGAACACGCGAATGGACTCATCCTTGTGGGTACGCGTGTTGTAGATGTTCCAAAGCTCAGGACGCTGATTTTTCGGATCCCATCGATGTTGGGCTGAGCGGAAGGAGAAAATGCGTTCTTTCGCGCGCGACTTTTCCTCATCCCGGCGCGCGCCACCAAAGGCCGCGTCGAATTTGTACTTATCGAGCGCCTGCTTCAACGCTTGCGTCTTCATCACATCCGTATGGATTTGACTGCCGTGCGTGAAGGGACCAATGCCCTGCTCGATGCCCTCTTGATTTGTATGGACGATGAGTTCAAGACCCAAGTCGGCTGCGAGCTTGTCGCGAAAGGCGATCATCTCGCGAAACTTCCACGTCGTGTCCACGTGCAAAATGGGAAAGGGCGGCTTTGACGGGTAGAAGGCCTTGAGGGCCAGATGCAACATCACCGCAGAGTCTTTGCCAACCGAATAGAGCATCACCGGGTTTTCCGCCTCGGACGCCACCTCCCGCATAATGTGGATACTTTCAGCCTCTAAGCGGTCGAGGTGGGTCAGCGTTTCCGTTTGAACAATAGGGCGCTGTTGAACCAAGCCCGTAATGCTGCCGGGGTTCGGCTTCTGAGGCTCACCACCTTCCAGGACTTTAAGGCGCTCAAAGGCGGTTTCCAGTGTTTTCAACGTGCACTGCCCGCCGGTCTTGAGCCGGGACAGGCCCTTTCCATCATTCATAATTTTGCGTGAAACCGTCGACAGGGAGAGAGAATCCCGTTCTGCAAGCCGCTCGGCACGATCAACAAGTTCGGTGATTTGGGTCATATTCATGGGACTCTTCCCAACATTGCTCGATGGGAGAGTAAATATAGACTCAAATCGTGGGAATCAACCCTACGAGTGATAGGAAAACTGCCCCATTTGGTCGGATTTTGGCACCAATTGGGCGAATTGGTAGATTATTCCCACGATTTGGCTTAATGGCTCCATCAACGCCCTGCCCACCTGTGTCGATGAGTGGGACCGCAAGAAAAATGAGATAAATCTTGACTTTGTCTCAACAACGAGACAAATAGGCAAGATGTTTCATTTCGACAGGACATACAGTGATGAGCGATGACCAAACCTATCAACGCCCAGACAGACTGCTTCTTTTGGCCGAAGCACCCCGAGCTTTATCTGAAGCGGCCTCGCTGATCCCAGTTTCGCCATTTCTAAGTCAGGCGCCGCGCGGCGATGGGCATCCTGTTTTGGTCTTGCCAGGATTTACCGCCAGCGACCGTTCCACGCGAGTCCTCAGACGTTTTCTGACAGGTCTAGGACATGACGCTCACCCGTGGACCCTCGGACAAAATCGTGGCCCCGCAATGGAAAATCTGCGCGAGGATTTAGCCAAACGGCTCGAACATGTTTTTTATGAAAACAATAGCCGTAAGGTGAGCCTTGTGGGCTGGAGCCTTGGCGGTGTTTATGCGCGCCTGCTTGCGCACAACTTTCCAGATAAGATCCGTCAGGTCATCACCTTGGGCAGCCCCCTAGGCGGCAATCCAAAATCAACACGCGCTTATCCGATTGCCCAACGCATGAGCGATCGTCCCTTGGATAGTGAAGAATTGCAGGACCGGCGTTCGCTTGCTGGCGCACCGCTCCCCGGTGTTCCCAGCACATCCATCTTTAGCAAGACCGACGGCATCGTGCCTTGGCAAATTTCCGTGATTTCTCAGAACGATTTCAGCGAGAATATTGAAGTCTATGGCAGTCATATCGGACTGGGCTTCAATCCATCGGTCCTCTTCGCGATCGCTGACCGCCTTGCGCTGCCGGCGGATGAATGGGCACCCTTTGACCGTAGCGGATGGAGGCAATTGGTTTACGGTCAAACACAGCCAGAGACCGATATAGATCGAGCTGCATAGCCAAGGAAAAATGTGACCAAACGTACTTGGCATACTTGTCAGCCTGCGGATCTTTTGAAACTTGCGCGGCGTCGGTTTCTGCATGACCGCCGGATTGAGCTGCAAAGACTGTCACAGGAACTCGGTATCTCGCGCGCAACGGCCTATCGTTGGGTGGGAAATGCGGAACATCTGAGCGGTCTCGTCCTTGCTTCGATTGCTGACGACACATTTAGCCGTGCAGTTGGCGAAACCGACAGCGAGGGCACCGAACGCATCCTCGACGTGATCGAGCGTGTGATGAAGTATGCGCAATCCTTCCTCCCCTTGCGCCATTTTCTTGCACACAATCCTCAAATGGGCTTGAAGATCGTGGCCTCACAAAATTCGGCTGTCCGCAAGCATACCATCGATCATCTGCAAGTCATTTTGGAAGAAGAGGCGGAAAAGAGGCATCTATCCCTTCATGCCGATGCGCGGGAATTAGCCTCCGCCCTGACACGGATCATGGAAACTTTTCTATATGCAGATATGATCACGGGCGATACACCAGACATCGACGGCGCGAGAAGCATGTCAGAACTGTTGCTTCTTGGATCGGGCACACAAGCCGCCGTTTGAAGTACGTTTAAGCGATAATTTCATTCGCCAGCAACATGGCGAACTCTTCATCGCTCTTACCCAATATGTTTTGCAAAACATATTGGTTGTGTTCGCCCAGCATGGGCGCGCGATGAAGGGTGAGTTCCTTGCCGACCCAACGGGCCCCTTCCCGGTCAATGGGAATATCGACATCCGGCGCCACGGGTTGCCGAACTTGATGATAGTGGTTCGGCAGTTGCGGATCTTTTTCCAGCATGTCCTTTAAGTGCTCTACCGGTGCACTCGCAATGCCGTGAGACTGCAAGGTTTCTGCAATCGCCCACTTGTCTTTGTCTGCTGTCCAGCTTGCAATTAGTTCATCAAGCGTATCTTCGTTTTGTTTTCGCGCCGCGTGACTGGCGAACCTGGGATCGTCATTCCAGGCCGGATTGCCCACCGCCGCACAGAATGATTGCCATTCCGCATCGCCCTTAACGGCAAGACTCACCCAGCAATCCATGTCTGGGTCTTGTTCAGACCGTGTTGGATAGATGCCGTGTGGCGCATAGTTCGGATTTCGGTTCGCATTTCGCTTTGGTTGCGTGCCGGTCGATTTAAACTCCATCCATTCTGCGCCCAAAAGCGAAAGCACGGCAGAAAGCTGGGTGAGGTGAAGTTCCTGCCCCGCACCGGTGTGATTGCGCTGGCGCAATGCTGCAAGGATCGTCGCAGTCAAGAGATGCGGCGACGTAAAATCCGGATACGCGATGCCAATGCCGCGCGGTCGTTCACCCTCAAATCCGGTTAGCATATTAAAACCGGAAGCCGCCATCAGAATGTTGCCCATGCTCGGCCGTTGCGCCCACGGTCCAACACGGTGTGCACCCGGCAGATTCAATAGGATGACGTCGGACTTGATCGTTTTTAAAACGTCATATCCCAACCCCATGCGCTGTAAGGCGCCGGGTCGAAAGTTGTTCACGACCACATCTGCCGTACCGATCAGTTCCTTAGCGAGCGCGAGCCCATCGTCCTTGGTCAGATCAACAGTGAACGATTTCTTCCCGGCATTGACCGCATTGTACAAACCGCCCATTTCCGGATCAGGCTTGCCGTCCGGTCCAATTTGACTACGCATTGAATCTGGTTTGGTCGTGGATTCGACACGTATGACTTCGGCCCCAAAACTCGCCAAGATTCGTGTACCGATGGGAGCCGCCAGCACCCACCCAAAATCAACGACACGAATGCCGGACAGTGCCTTTGCAGGATCTGCTTGTTTCAGCACCAGAGGCTGCGGCTCCACCGGCGGTAGATTGTCCAAAAGCGATTGATGTTCGCCAAGCTGCGGCGCGCGATTAAACTCTACGCCATCGGCCATCGCATCCACCGGGGACCGAACATAACCAAGCGCCGCGCCCAACACATCATGATCGACTTCTAAGAACTGGTTGTTCACTTGATATTGTTCGTGAATTTCCAGATCGGGAAAATCAAGCACCGGCAAACAAATAATGTCTGCTCCTAACGCGCCCTCAACAAACTCGTCGCGTGTTAGGGCCGCAGCCAGTTTGAGTGTTGTTTCTGAAACTGGGTTTCCTTCGCGGGGTGAATCCAATCGTGCCCAGTGCCAATCCTCCGGCGTCATGCCGTGCGCAATGCCAACGGCGTCGGCCCACTCCAGAAATCCGTTGAAGCGGTCTGGCCGAACCAACAAACTCACATACTTGCTATCTTTGCAGGCCATTGCGGCGGAAAGACCGGGACGCCGCGGAATGCGCTTGTGCCACTGCCATGTACCTGGCGTGGCTGTCTGCATCACCGCAAGAGCGGTCGCTTCCTGCAAAGATAAGTCGATATGCAGGCCCTGCCCGCCACGCTCATCAACCGCAAAATCGCGTTGATGCAAGGCAATGGTAATGGCAGATGCAGCCGCCAGCCCCGCCATTGTATAGGAAGGGTTTGCTCCGCCCTGGATCGGCACACCTTGGGGCGAACCCGACACTTGGATGAGGCCGCCGGCAGCACCAGCAACAATGTCGTTCGCTTTCCGGTCGCGCCAAGGCGTATTGAGCCCGAACGGCGTGATCGAACATTGGATGAGACCCGGCGCAATTTCGAGGAGCTGTTCGTGTCCGAGACCGCGTTCCTCCAACCAATCGGGCGCTGTCGTCTCCAAAAGAACATCCGCGCTTGCGACCAACCGTTTGAAACGATCCCGATCTTTGAACGCTTCCAGATCAAGCTCCACCGACTTTTTGTTCGTGTTGAAGTAAAGATGCGCAAAGCTGCGGTCCAGGCCCGGCTCGTCCCCAAGGAACGGTGCCTCATGACGAATGGAAGCGCCCCCTTTTGATTCAACCAGAATGACCTCCGCCCCAAGATCCGCCAGGATACGCCCCCCCAATGCTGCCGATCGATCGGCAAGCTCCAGCACACGGAGACCTGTTAGTGCTCTGCTCATCGTCCGTGCTTTCCCTCTGGTATTTGTTGGCTGTTCTTCTTTAGGCAGTTCTTTTTAGTTCAGCGTTTCTATTTCGTCGACCAGACGCTCAGCGGCCGGTGGCAAAACGCGTTCGGCGAGGGTCATAACTGCAAAAGGCGTTCGGTCTGGCCAGCTGTTGACGGTCACTTCAAACAAATCCCCAGATGCCAGTTCACGTGCGACTTCAGCATGGGGCGCAGCAGTAACAGCGAAGCTGTCTGTTACAATGTCCTTCACGAGATGCAGCGATTCCGCAATCATCATGTAGCGGCTTGTGAAGCTTTCAAGTTCTGCTTCGTCGCCAAGTTCCTCCGATATCCATTTCAAGAACCAAAAAGGCGGATCCGGACTGACCAGTGGAAAGGCCAAAACGTCTTCCAACCTTATGTTCTTCATTGTACGGAGGGGATGTTCTTTTCCACATACCAGTATCGGGCGGCCGACATGGTATGAACGATACTGAATACGCTCATCGTGTGGCTCTGACGGAAATCCAATCAGCACGTCTATTTCCCGCTTTAGAAGATGCGGAATCTGTTTGTCAAAGCACCCGGAACGGACGGCAAATTTGAGATTTGGATGATCCCTTAGAACGCCATTTAAGGCCGGCGACAGAACGCTGCGAGATAGGAATGGATCAACACCAATTTCAAGATGCCCGGTATCGAGATTTCGAAGCAATCCAACTTCTCGATCAGTGGCTTCGGAAAGATCGAGAATCTCCCGGGCGCGGCCAACGACGATTTCGCCGAACGCCGTTGGCGCCACACGTCCACGCGCCCGCACAAACAGCTCGACGCCATAATGCTCCTCGAGTTTTTGAATATTTTGCGTGAGGGCCGATTGGGTAAGGCTGACGGCATCAGCCGCCCGGCTGAAATGCCGGTGGTCTGCGAGTGCAACGGCACATTTAAGCTGACGAATGTGGTGCATAAATAATCATTATCACTTTTTCTTATCAAAAAGCAAAATCAATTAATTTTACTTGAAAGAGGTCGGACCGTAATAGTGAGACATCTCTAAACGACTGAACGGACTTCGGGGATCAAAAACATGGCGACAGACATCCGACAGCTTGAGCTAAAAGCAAACCGGGCAGCTAAGAACTATATTGGCGGCACCGCTTGGCCGACCGTCTTGCTGGGTATCGGTTCAATCGCTCTCTACAGCGCAACAATCGTCTTTGTCATTGCGGGGCACCTGCCGCTTTGGATCGGTTTTGTCGTGAACAGCTTGCTGGTCTACGCGATTTACACCGTTATGCACGAGGCGGTTCACGGCAACATTTGCGGCACCGACCGGCATGCCAAGTGGATCAATGATGTATTGGGCTACGTTGCCGGCTTTATGCTTGCGATCCCTTACAAAATACACCGGGCGGAACATTTCGCGCATCATCGCGATACGAATAGCGATAGTGACCCCGATCAAGTATTTTCAGGGCACGGCGCATTCGATGTTGTCTGGGGATCATTCAAAGCCATACCAAACCAATACAAGTTCTATTTCAGCCGTGTATGGCCCCGCGCCAGTCGGCCGGACAAAAGAACCATTATCGCCGAGATACTCGTCATGAACGGGGCACGCGTCGCTTTGGCCCTTGCCGGTTTTCCTTTAGAGGCTCTGCTTTTGACCGTACTGGCCAATATTGCGGGAAACCTGATCACCGTCACCTTCTTTGCTTGGATGGTACACTATCCGCATACAGAAGAAGGACGTTATGTTGACACATCCACTTATGTGTTTCCCAAGTGGATCAACATGCCCATCACATGGCTCTGGCTCTTCCAAAACTACCACTCGATCCATCACCTGTTTCCACGAGTACCATTCTTCAAGTACAAAGACGTGTTCGACGAAATCCGCGACGTGATGGAGGCGATGGGCGCGCCGATCTATGATGTCGGCACAAAAGAATCTCAGACCGCTAAAGAAGCTGCTGCATAGGTCGAAGTTACGACATGACCTATCGCCCAAGGAGAAAATGATGGATCTATTGAAGAACGACGAATTGAAGTGGAACCAATTCAAGGATGATCGGTTCGACTACCCGATCGATTATTGGGGCGCACTGCTGAGCATGCGGAATGACGGTCATGTCGATGTTCTGTATCGCTGGGAGCCAAACTGCTACTGCCATTTCCATCGTCATGTTGCAGAAACAACGTCCACGGTTCTAGCCGGAGAACTCCATGTCATTGACTACGAAAATGGCAAGGAAGCCGGTCGCCGCATAAGGCGCGCCGGAGACTATGCCCACAAGGCGCCCGGAGATGTGCACATGGAAATGGGCGGTCCCCAAGGCGCCCTCGTGATGTTCAATCTATATGCACCCGACGGCAAGCTCGCCGAGCAACTTGCGCCAGATGGATCTGTCATTCGGGTGACAACAGTCGAGGACATGAAGTCCAGCCGATGGCGGTGACGTGTCAGAACAGCAACCTCAAACCGGCGTCCAGGTGCCGCACAGTTATTTGATCGGTATCCAGATTTCTAACCCGCCATTGCCGGTTGTTGGATCAAGCCGACCGTCATAAAGCTCAAAATCAGGTGCATCAGCCAATTCATATTCTGACTCCGGCAACCACTTTCCCCAAATGGTTCGAACGGTCCGCCGGATCGTGGAAATATGATCATCATGCAAAAAGACCGCATAGCGATTCTCGGGTATGCGCAAATGCGCATAGTCCGAGGGCAAGTCCGTGAAGTCCGACACTTCAACGGCGGCCATATAATCGATCGTTCCCGAGCCGTCGCCATTGTAGCAGACACCAAATGTCTCATTTCCGATCCGATTAGGAAAATGTTCAATGTGGGGCGCGAACCGATCCCATTGGGAAGGAATGCCGCCAACCGTTTCCTGGGTATAGTGTTCGGTAAACCCAGCAACAAGAAAGCTCTTGCGGGTTTCAAATTTAACCGGTTGCAGTTCGTCAAGAAGTTCTTCGTTCAATTTTATCGCCTCCACATAATTCAGTGTCTGACATTGTGCTTGTTTACGGACGGTATCCGGCGCGTGTCCGAATTGATCGCGAAATGCACGTGTGAACGCTTCATGAGAATTGTAGCCAGCACCGAGTGCCACAGTTAGAATGTCCGGCGCGCCAGCGACGAGCAACTTGGCGGCACGCGTTAACCTTCGCCCACGAACGTAGCGCATCACCGAACGGCCAGTCACATAGCCGAAAGCCCGTGCCAAATGAAATCGCGAAACACCGCTGGCTTGAGCAATAGCTTCAAGCGTCAAGTCGCTTTCAAGGTGGCTCTCAATATACCAAATCGCTTTTCCGACCGGGTCCATTCTACTCTCATCCCATCATCCGGTTGCACTGTGCACGGTTGGGAACCGCGCATTTGATCGTTATTGCTGCTTACGGACACCTCCCTGAATTCTTTTGCAGTTGATCGTCTAAGCTGATTTGCGTAAGGCACCCGGCTTTCGGGATGAGCCGGAAAAACTGCAATCAATGCGCCTTCACGCACCACACTCTAAAACACCTTTGCGGACCGTTTTTGGCCTTCGTTGTCAAATGCCAGGGTTGAAGCGATAGCCCCCCCATTTTCACCTTGTACCGGGAAAGCTGTTGCCCCGAATAGCACATGGTTCACGGCTGAGTTGCGCGGTGCGGATATCTGGTTTCAGGATGGTTTGACTGTTGAGCACTGCATCCAAACGCAGGAAGATCGGCTGGCAGCAATCGGCATCTGTTTCAATCCGCTGACAAAACGACTTTTCCGACGGTCCTGCGCGGGCGGCTGACACATGTTCCTGCCGCTACATTACAGCGTGGAGTTGATCAGCCAGAGGCCATTTCTCGAAGACAAAAGCGAGCGAATTGTGCATACTATCTCAGCCTGTAGAGCGGAAACTGTTCCTTGAGTTGCTCAAACACTCAGATAGCGCAGATCATGACAAAAACGGCCTTCTCTTTAAGGTCGCGCGCAAGCTCTGCTGATAATCACAAAAGTTTATATAGGACGACTGACATCTTAAAGTGGAATTCGTCGAGCTCCACAACGTTTGCAACATATTTTGCTTTAGCCATTTCGGCCATTTATCCGTATACTAATTGTACAACTTACTCACGTTCGTATTATCCAAATCTATTATTTCTCATCGGTGCATATGTTAGCTTCCAACGCACAAACGCCGCAAGGTGCTAAAGACGATTCCCTCCTTCTCTCCACCCCTGAAGCAAAGCTCAAAATAGCAATTCGAAAAGCCGGCTACAAAAGCATGGCAGCATTTGCCCGCCAGCACGGCATTGAAACGTCGACATTGCGCACCCACACCACACGTAAGGTGCCAATGAGTGCGTTGATGACATATGCCCAGATCCTGTCACTGCCTATCAGCTGGTTCCTGTCGGGCGATGATGGCGAGCATATTTCGGCAATAGGAATATCTCCGTTAGGGTTCCTACGGAGTAACAAAATAGAAATCACACCGATAGATCGCTTAATGCCCAACCCGCCAGCGCCCTCCCCACCAACCAAAGTTGTCATCGCTGCAGACGGCGAAAGCGCTCCGTTCGCTTCAAAGGGCAACACAATTTATTTTGAGGCGCGCGAGTACAAATCAGATGCGGCAGCCCGGTTTCTCGGAAAACCCGTCATTGCGCTGATGGAACACGGTACAATGCAAGCTGGCTTTCTGACCTATGGCGAACTGCCTGGAAAGTTCGCGCTGATGCAGTTTAGCGGCGGATATGACGACTTCACTCCAATTGTTTGGGCGTCGCCCATTTGTTTTCGCGGTAATACAAAATTAATAAGTGGGTGAAACGTTTCAAATTGAGACGTTTTCGACTTTTTCGACACTTTTACTTTCGCGCTAAAGTAGAATCAGTATTATTGTCGAGAACGAGGAACATGGAGATAGGGAGTAACCGCATGCCCCAAAAGTCGAACAGCCCGCATCCGGTCGATATACACGTTGGGTCGATGATCAGGCAATTCCGTATAAACGCTGGTGTATCGCAGACCGAGTTGGCTGACAGCTTGGGGGTTTCGTTTCAACAGATTCAAAAATACGAGAATGCGTATAATCGCGTCAGTTCGAGCAAACTGTATGCAATTGCAAACTTGCTCGATCATGATCTTGAGGACTTTTTTTGCGGCTTGAACCGTCAAAAGCGCTCCCCCCGCACCAAGAGCGCCAAACGTGTCCAGCCGCTGTCGAGCAACGCCATAAAGGTTGGCTACCAGTGGGAGTCGATAAAGGACACTGATACGCGAAAATGGCTGTCGAAATTGGTTGCGTCCCTGTCGAAAGAAGAAAGCGCCTGAGCGCGTGGTCAAATAGGGGCAGCAACTTGCCCAACAATCACAAGTAAACAGCGAAGAGTTTCTGCGACGGACACGTTAGTTGTCCTTGGTCTAAACCTTCCTCATTCAGAAGCTCAATGAAATAATCTTCCGAATACTCAGATCGCATCATCGTCCAGCTCCACAGCATCGGGCAAACAAAACCGCGAAAATCTCAGCAGAAGAAATCGTTTCACTTCTTTTTTTTGTCCAACAGTTAGGCTGGGTTCTGCAAAATTCACTCCCTTCACGGTAGGAACCGGCCACGTTATGATCCGCCCGGCGTGACCAGCGCACTTAACTGGCCGAATTTTCGGCACCAATCAGGAAACACCCAATGTCTGACACCGCTAAGAAAAACAAAGAAATTGTCCGTGAGATATTCGAAAAGATCGTCAATGGCGGTGATGCGGATCTAGCGGCGAAGTTCTACAAGAAAGACTATATCCAGCATAACCCGAATGTCCCGCAGGGGCTTGAGGGGCTTCAAGGCCTTATCCGCGGTATGCATCAAATGTGGCCCAACGTGAAATGCGAGATCGAGCTGATGAACGCGGAAGACGATATGGTTTGGCTCTACTGCAAATGGTCCGGCAATGAACCAAAAGAAGGTCCCCGGCTATTGTACACGGCAGAGATTTTCCGCGTTGAGGATGGCATGATGGCGGAGCACTGGGACGTTTTGCATTACGAACAAAACTAGGGGTCTATGCGTCACGCTGCTGCGTGAGTTCCAAAATCGGTTTGGGTGTTGCATCCGCAACAAAGGGTTTGCAGGCTTCCCATCTTTTTTGAAATCTCGCATCGACGTCTCGGAAAGTCCGTGCACCTCCAAGCCGGCCGTAAAAGATGTTGCGGTTGGCTTTTGCAGCAGCGGGAAACGTCTCTGCGGCGATGGCAAAGGGGCGCGCCGCCAAGTTTTGGAAAAATCGCGTCGCACCCGCAACACCCAAGAAATGAGCGAGATAAAGCTCGTAATCTGAAACGGCCCGACCAAGATTTGCTTCGAGCCTTTCTTGGTTTCCGCGTGCAAATTCTGCCGTTAGATAAGTCGCGATTTGACCATCGAACCGTAGATCGAGGATTTCTGACAGAACCTTCTGGTCGCGAACCCGGCATGTCCGTACGGTGCAATCGATCTGACGCGCATAGCCGCCCCACCCGTAGTCCGGACCATGGTCGTGCACCAATCGCAACCAGGTACTGTCGATCACTTGGAAGATGCCACTTGCCGATGACGTGGGAGCCTTTGCGTGCACATCGAAATTGCTCTCAAGGTGGGCAGTGTTGGCCAAGTAGGCGTAGGACACGCCGGTCCGCTGGCTGGCGATCGCGAGCGCATAGATCACCTCTTCGTCCAGTGTTGTGATCGATCTGGGCGTTTCTGCAAATAGTGAATCTGATGTAATCACCGCCATGTTTTCGGCGCGGTGAACAAGTTGATTGAAGTAGAAGAGGCCCTGTTCAAGCAAGTCGGGCAAGTCTTTGCTCGCAATGACAATGCGTTCAGCAAGACTGAGCGCACCATTCACGAGCACCGAGTCGCGAGGACCCGTATAATAAGCCTCCCAACAAAGTGTGAGGCAAACCGCCCAAAGCGCCAGACGCCGCACCATTCTCATTACAGACCTTCCTCATTCCGCCGTATGTGATGTTGCTAGATACGGTCGGAATGTGGATCGGTTTGGGCTCAGCCCTTCAAACCTTTGTCACAGGTGGGTGAGAAAGTGTTCAACGCGCCGGCATCGCAAACCGCGTCTCATTGATAAAGCGATTGAGCGTGTTGGTTGTTATCTTCGCGACATTGTTGTCGTAATTGTTGTGACACAGCGAACCCGACCAAGCGATAGAACCTGTTGAGAAGACCGCGCCGCCGGACGGCGTTTCAAAGAAGGTTAGGTCCGCACGAACGTTGTGATCCGGCCCAAGCGGTTGCGTCGAATAGAATTCCTCTTTTACCCGCAACATATCGGGCGGCATATTTCCGGCAGTTGCCACGACTAAGGCATGCGCCGGCGAGCCGAGCGATGGATCGTAACGATCGATTTCCTCTCCCCCTGCCCCGCCGCCACGCAGGCCGAAATCACCGATCACTTGATCGTCAACACCTTCAAACATGAAACGCACGCGCGGATCGTCGGCCGCATCCGTTCGCTTATAGGGCCGCGATTCATCAAATCCTTGTGCCGCAAAGCCAACCCCGACAAGTTGGTTGGGTGCCCGGCGATTGCGGCGCCACAGCCCACCATATTCGCCGGTGAAAGATTGATAGTACTCGCCCGGTTCGGCGATCCATGCGCGGGTGCCGTCTTCTGCCCGTCTCACTTCCATGGTTGCGGGCCACGCGTCATTGAACCCAACGCGCCAATAAAAGCCGTTGCCCCCCATATACATAAACCGTCCGCCTTCGGATAAATAAGATTCAACACCATCCAGCATGGGCGTTGAGTAGTATTCGGGGTGCGTTGCCGTGATTACCGTTTGATAGTCGTTGGGCAATTCCGCGCCTTCGCGATGCAGATCATGATCCGTGACTACGTCATAGTCCCATCCGCCCTGCTCAAGCCAATGAATGATGGCGGTATCGGCACAAAAAGCCCACTCACGCACATCGGGGCGCATATTCATAGTCGGCCGGAGATAGGATGAGTAGTGAATGCCGCTGCCGTCTGCATGGTGATCATATTGCGACAAGCCAAAGGCCGGCGTGTTCAGCAACATGTCTGTTTCCGGCGGGAGCGGCGGCGTGCGGCCATACATGACTTGCATGATACGAACCATCACCGTCTCGTTCGCATAGGCGAGGTAGGTCGCGGTCGATGCCAGAAACGCCACCGGCGCCTTCTTGTCCTTTTTACCGGGCACGACAAAAACGGTCACATAATCCGTCTCGCCGCCAGACTGAACGCGCGCCGCATAGGCGCCGCTGCGTGTGCCCTCAGGAACCGTCCAAGCAAAAGACGGCTCCCATTCAGAATCGTAGATATCATCCTCGTGGAAGTGAACTGCACCATATTCCTGTGGCGCCTGTTTCCAGTCCTGTTCGTCGCCTGTCCAGCGAAATCCGCACACGGCGCGCGTCGGGCAATTCTTAAACTGCCCATGCCATTTCTTTCCCGAAATATCTTCAAAACCGCTGCCGGATATATCTTTTGAGAAATCCCAGGCCCCTTCAATGGTTGCATTACCTGTGAATTCAGTTGTCTCGACAACCTCGAACAGCTGGTCTGCTGAAACGGCTTTGTTGAGCAAACGCGGCGAATCTAGCCGCCCGTTAAAATGATCGATTGTCAGTATACGGCTCCCAAGCTGACCTTCCTTCTGCGCCGCAAACAGAATGGTGCTCGGCTCAATTTTTGGAAGAGCGACATCTTTGAACATTTTGGTTTCTGCGGAGGCCGTCAGTGGATCAGCAACGCCGACGCCCAATGGTCGCTGACAAACTGTGAGTTCTTTGGCGTCGCTGTTGTAGCTCAGCCCAACGAAGCTCCACCGCTTTTCCGGCAGTGCCTGAGGCAGACCGAAAGTGCCGCCGCCCCCTTGGACCGTCAAACGGCCTTCAACGTCAATGATAAGACAGAGGCGTTTTTGTGAATCATTGGCGCTGACCAGAACCTGCACTTTCCCGTTACCCCGCGATGGGAAAACGGCGACAGCAATCGCATAGTCGTCCAGCGTTTCACTTGGTTTCGTGGCCGCCGTGATAAAGCCGTATGATCCGGCCCTGATGTCCTGTACTTGCCCCGGCTTTTCGCCGGCAAACGCCGCAGGCACCTCTTCCAACACCAGACCCGGTGATCCTTCCTGCCGGCTGCCGTGCCGAACGCGCACGAGGTCCGCGGTATAGGGCGCGCCGTCCGCACTGTGGATCATGAAGTTGACTGTATCTCCCGGCCGAACGCTAATCTTATCCCGATAACCGGCAAGCTTCTTTTTCATGGGCCCTCGTAAACTCCTATTCAAGGCGGCAGTATCGTCCTAAGTCTCATTCTGTATAGAATGGGGCTGGATACAACTGAGGAGGATCGCCATGCCGGACGCCAATGTCACGATCGAGCTTCACGAAGTTGAGTCAAAGATCCGAGGCGAAACGGTTCCCGTCTCTGTCATTCTACCGCCTGGTTTTAATCGAGACGGTCCATCGCTCCCATTGCTTATTCATCTTCACGGTGGCGGTGGCGATCGCACCATGCTCACAGACATGGCGCCTAACTATGAGCGCATGTTTGGGCAGGGCACATTGCCCCCAATTGTAACAGTGTCCTTTTCCAGCGGCGAAGGCAGCTTCTATCACGGCACGTGGGAGCAGTGGGTGACGGACGAACTGCCGGTGTGGGCAAACGAGACTTTTGGCTCGACGCTTGATCCCGCCCAGACCGTCATGATGGGCATTTCGATGGGCGGTTATGGTTCGCTGAAAATTGGATTTAAGAATCCGCATCGCTTTCGCGCGATCGCTCCCATGGAACCCGCCATCATGCCGACGCTTGAATGGCCTGAGCAGCACAAGCGATCATCCTGGTGGTTGCCATCGGCCAGCGTCGAAGCCATATGGGGCGCCCCGTTAGATCCAAATGCATTCCTCGCGGACAACCCCGCGAACATCGCGGTGGAAAATGCAGACGCCATTCGAAAAAGCGGTTTGGAGATCTATCTAGAGTGCGGTGAACAGGATTTCATCAATCTGCACGATGGTGCCGAGTTTTTGCATCGAGTCCTTTGGGACAATGACATTCGGCACGAGTATCACCAGGTGCGCTGGGCCGATCATGTAGGCCTTAGTTTGGAACGACGCCTCATTGAAGCCCACGCTTTCCTCGCCGCGGCAATCGCAGGCGGCCTGTCGGAAACAATTGATCTGCCCCTGACAAATGAAGAGAAAGCGTTCGCCGACTATACTTTCGGCGGCGGTATGATGCGGGGCGACCCACCACCTGAGTACCGCTTTGACGCCATGGGCGAACGCGGGCCCTCCGTTCACGCAGCTCTGTGGAAACCGCTAAAAGATCTCGCCGCGGGGGATCCGGCAATGCAACGGGCATACGGACAATTGCCCGCCACGAAGCGTGACTAACTCGCAGCCAAATTAGCCACCACGCGAAGGTTTGCTGGTTATTTGAGTTTTGGAGAAAGTTGGTCGGGGCGGCAAGATTCGAACTTGCGACCCTCTGCTCCTAAAGACGAAATCTGCACGAAAAACCGCAGTTTTCTGAGGGGTTTGGCGCGTTAATTTTTGGCAATGACGGTAACATTGGGTGAACATCGGATGGCTTGCGACACAGTTTTGTTCTCTTTTTGTTTATGTTCTTGTTGACGCAAGAATTATTGGGGCCCATCGTTTCCGGTCAACCGAATCAGCACTTTAGGAGAGTGTTATGATAGCAAAAGAACTTATAGATGCGCTGAGCAAATGCAACTCGGACCACAAAGTCCACATTGTTTGTGAGGATGAGGTACGATATGGAACCGACCGAAACTTCAAGGTGTATGAGGTTGAGAGCGTGTCCAGCGCTGAGACCGTTCCATGCAGGCTCGATGACGGCTCACCGTACCTCAAATATGGCAAAGACGAGGACGGATATTCAGAACAGGTGGTCATCATTCAGATTACCAATGATGTTTGATCAAATCGTTGTTTAAACAATCGTATTGGCCGCCCAACTTGGCAGTGGCGCCGCTTTGTTTGAACTAACATTTCCAAATCAAAATGTGGACGGCAAGACCGCACAGATACCTATTAATGAACACAGGACAGAACAGCGAATTGCTGCGCTTGAAACACTCGTCTTGGACCGAAAGATAATTTGCCATGAGCGACACGGAGGACAGCGACCAACAGAGAAAGCCTTATTCACATCTCGTCGGCGAGTTTCTAACTGCATTTGTGGAAATTGAGGCGCTCACCTACACTTTGCTAAAATGTATGCCACAAGACAAACTCACGAATTATGCCCTCAGCGAATTTCGGGACTTTCGCGATCGAGCACGCTTTACCCAAGCACTTGTCCGATCACAAGAATGGTCTGGTCAAACGAGAGAGGGCTTAACCGACATTCTTGATAGTGCCATCACACTGCACAAGCACCGAAATCAGCTTGCTCACAATCCGGCGTCCTATGCCATGTGTTTTGATGGAAACACTGGTAAATTTTCTCTCGGCAGTCCGAAAGTGCGTGATGCCAAGACGGAAAAAGTGTTGGAACATATTTCGGAGGCGCAAATTGTAAGTTGGACCAGCGAGGCACAATCATTAATTCAAAAATTTGCAAAGTGGATGACTTCGATAACAAAGAGTTAGCGGACCAACGTAGCGCCCCACTCCCAAATCTCCCACACCGGCGGCATGCCCAGGAATGGGTTCTGAAAAGCCAGTAGGCCGTGCCCGATCAGAAACACACCATGCCAGCCGAGGCGCTCGGCCCATTTAGATATCAACTTGTCCATGAGTATTCCCTGATTGAATGGCATGCGTGTGACCGGCTAGCAGCCATGCCGCGTTGTTGATAAACTCGCTAAATGAGTGTTCTTCTGATGAAATGAGCGCTATTCCTGCTTGCAGGATGCGCTCAAAAGGAATGTGCGCCACGTTGCGATGTGGGCAAGCCGCGCGGCAACACGTGCATCAATGTGGATGAGCAGTGCACTAAGCCGGAAGTGTTGGCGTGCAAAAGCTAAGTTCATCTTCTGCCCTCCCCAACCTTTTCCCACTCAATAAATGCCTCACGCATGTCTCTTGTAAATCGGTGCCTCTGTTTGAATTTGTAGTCAGCAAAACCCAGAGAATTGGCTAGAAAATCTGTTCCTGATGCAAACGATTTCGGGTATCGTTGCGAATACCTGGCAATTGGAATTGACGCACTGTTGACTGCGTCATCTATATCGCAAATTTTCGAATATCTCTTCGGGTCGAGATCAGCCAAAATCTTCGCAGAACGAGTTTCAGAAACTGGCATGGGGTGAAACTTATCACGTGTATAACGCTCTAACGTCTTTCTCGTAATCGCTTGACGCAGTTGATCATCCAATATTATTCTTTTTAGTACGGGAACTTGTTCCGTCGTAAAAAACGCGTCTATCGCATTTGCTTGTGGCGGCTGAGGAAGTGGGGATTGCTCAGAGTTGAAATGATACCCCCGTTCTGAGCTGGTATTTTCAAATAGCATAGGCAAAACTTGAGCTTCCAAACCTCTAACACGCAAAATTAGCTCTTCCAACAAGTCTCTGTCCGACCGACTAACTTCCTTCTCATCGGATGTGTTATCGGAATCAGCCAACGCTGTTTGGTACGCACTCTCTATATCCGGCCAAAATTTCTCAAACATGTTACGTAACTGCGACTCGTCAAGTGTGCTTCTTGCTCGGACATTGATATCGGCGATAAGTGCCTGCATTTCCTCTTTGTTGAATGATCTATTCTGAAACTGGGACAGTGGCGCCGACACATCGACATGTGAAAGTTCGCCAAGCAGCAAACTGCACGCTCGCCCCTCCGCGTGCTTTGTGAGCGCACCAGCCTCGAACATCAACCACTTACTGTCCAAATTGTCTTTTGTAAGGCAAAGTATACCAAAGCTGGACTCATCAAGGTTTTGTGCTAGTTCATTTGACCACCGTGCTCCGGACTCAATGTCATGTGCGGAAACAAATGTCTGCACACTTTGATTTATGCAGGGCAAAATCTCCGCTAGCTTTTCAGCCATGATCTTGCTGGTTTTCCCCGACCAGCTGACAAAAATCTTCAACCGTCTACTCCCTTCCCGACGCCATGTCGCAACGGTGAGAGAATTACAGAATACTCGCATAGGAGTCTACTTTGTACGTCTTCAACCAATGTGTGTTTTGAAAAAGGCGGCGGCAGATCCCGAATAAAACCACCGCCCAAGTGATGACGCGACCGGGGATAGGCGTCCCCGTTGTCCTTATTTGTCGCCGTCGTGCTCAGTCATCCCCAAAATCAAATCAGCAAGAATATTGTCCTCAGCCATGCGCACGCCTAAACGGGCCTCAGCCATGTTTTCAAGGCGCTCGGGTGCGATATTGAAATGCTCCAATGCATCAGGAACGGCGCGGTCAATGTATTCAGCCGCGTCTCGGACAATCTGGCCCTTGAAATCGTGGTCAGCAATCGTGCCGCCATAGTCCTGAATGCGCCGTTCAGCCATCGCCAAGCCCATCACGATTGCGGTTTCGAGATAGTCACGCGTCTTGGCGTCGGCATCCAACTGCATCCAATCGGCAACACGCTTGCCCATCCAGATGGCTGCCGGCCCCATGGCGGCCAAGATAAGCGGAATGACGTGGGTCAAAATGATATCCATTCTCGTTTCTCCATAAAAGAAGCCCGCACGATGGCGGGCTGTTGGTGGTAGGTTTGAGCTTGAGTGAAGCAGCGACTACAATTATTGGATGTTTTGTGATGTGTTGTTGTGAGCTGGTTTTTAGCGGCAACAAGGCCAAACGGTAGTTTCTAGGGGGACCAAAGGCAGTTTACGAAAAACTACTATGATGGATGCGCTACGTGAAATTCACCTATGGTTTTTCAGCTTCTACTTTGCACTAACTATTCTAGTTGCAATGGGTTATTCGATTGCGCGAGACCACGGTGTATCAATCCCGTCTGGTATAGGACTAGCGCTTGTAACGCTGACCGTTCTCGCAATTAGCGCCACCATCGTAGAACAGACGTATTGTCGGACCGGAACCGATTGCAAAGAAGATCCGGACAAAGCTCTTGCGCTAGCCTATGTAATTGCGATTGTCATTGGTGTAGTAAGCGGATTAATCGTTCTGCTTATCCAAGGGCTTTGGAGTTTGATTGAATGGGGATTTCATCGTCAGTGGTTCGATTACATGAACCCCATTTCTTCAAAAGCGCGCAAAACAGTAATCGAGATAGGACACTAAACCGCCCATCACGTGATCACGGGCCGTGTCGAAAAATTCAAAATGCGTAAGGCTTTTGCGCGTATCGCAATACGCGATCATTTAGGCCGCTAGGCCACTTTAACTCTCCCTAAAAGCAATCCGAATAATGATTTAGCCCAGTACAATATCACAGCGCTGCTCTCCAGGAGTCATTACCCCCCAACGAATTTGTAAAATACTACTCCTTGTGGTCAACGTTGCACTACAAATACGTCAGAAAGCCCACGCGACAGCGCTAGATACAACGTTGTGGAACAGAACTTACCCGATAGGCCGTGCGAAAATGATCAATTCGAATTATCTGAATGCCGCCGCCGTTTTTAAGTCTAGCAGGAGATGGAGAAAAACGACATCCAGCATGATTCACTTGGCCGGATACAGTTGAGCGACCTGCGACTACAAAAAACCGACCACGTAGACGCGCCCATTCCAATGCGTTCACCCGCACTTTTAGCTCCACAGACTCAGTAGGACAATTCGCAATCAACGCGTCATTGATTTCTTTCAAGGCATCGCCGTATTCCAATTGGTGACCGCAGTGGTGAGTGCGATCTGACCATCCGTCATGGCCCGATGCTGTGAAGCGACTTCGATTTGGTTGTTACAAACTGCTCTCACTCTGGTCTCCATGCGCCATACCTCCGACACGTTCTTGGCGCACCGTACACAGATTAATTTACGCCAGTCGCTTGGCCCAAGCATCGATCGGACGAAGATGACAAAAATAGATGTCAGTATGAGCCCTTGGCCCAGAGCCCGTCGATGGAGGCAATCCATGACATCAATCAGAAAGGGAGTACAGCACACAGTCTTTGTGCCTCGACAAGACCGAGGACTAAAAAATGCTGGAGATGCTCTAAAGCCTAGTTGAGCTTATCGCAAATCTGATAGGCGCATGGGCGTCGGTTCTGGCGATCAAAATACTGCACGACGATCGCAAGAACGGTTCAGACAATTCAACTGACGAAGATTGATAGTTGAGCCTGCTTTCAGAATGTCTGGAAGCAGGCTTTCATTTAGATTCACAGCTCAGGTCTTTGATTGCATGGGAGGAAGACACTAAACTCATCGCACCATCACTTTCACACCGATCTCGCGAAAGTAGATCGATAGGGCGTTGTAGTAGCTGTCTATCGACTGTTGCTCAGTTATTTGTAACAGCTCCAACCCCACACGAGACAGACCGACACCAACAACCTCTCGTTCAAGTTCTGGTGACCTCCCGTGCGCAGGAATGATGCTGAACACCTTGCCGTTTAACTCAAAAAATTTGTCGTTGCCAATATACTCAATCAGGGGCTCAAGCGTGCCCAATGTTACCGATAGAAGGCCGTGCTCTTGCAAGAGAGTGAGTTGATCGAAACTAAATCCATAGCGAGCCAAGCCGTCAGTGCCCGCGCTTCCGTCAGGCACGATCATCCTAGCATGTTTCACCGAACCATCGGCATCGAGACTTCTTGTACAGTGCGAGCAAAAGTTCTCAAACAAGTCAGCCGCATTTGCTTCAAGCTCGCCAACACGCCTAAGTGTCATCGCGGAAAACGATCCAGGTCGCCGAATCTCCCCTGCGAGTATCTTTGCAAACATCTGCTTCATTTCTTCAGTACTTTTGGGCGCAGCTTCGCGTTCGAATTGGCTTAGGAACTCCTCTACCGGCGGTTCTATTTCCTCATCTGCAGACACCTCCTCGTTCTCAAGGATCTTTGCTGCTTCTCGTACGATTGCATTGAGGTTTTTGCGCTCCAATACGATCCGTTGAAATTCCTTCTGAACCGCCAAGCGCGCGAATTCGGGACTCACACCTATCTTGTTAGCAAGCGCCTCTGACGCTGTATCAGTCAATTTTTTTCGAGCCGCCGCGTCTGCCCGGATCTGACCAGACTTTGCCTCTAAGTGTGCAACAGGTACTTCCACGGCAGCGGTCACAAGCCTGCCCGCAGCTTTCCAAAAGCCTCGCTTGACGGGCTTTGGTATTGAAATGCCAGTTGCGCCATCTGTGATTACGGACAAAGCGCTACCGATTGCAGCGTCCTCAACATCTCCGTTGTCTTCAATTTCGTCGGTCATGATTGTGCCGTGGGACTGACAGTAGGAATGCATTTGCCTACCAACATAATGGCGAAAAAGTTGGTGGTGCAATCAAAAGAGATTGTTTCGAAGCACAATCCTTCTGCCCTCCTTGCCCCGGGGCACAGTCCTTCAGACGCCTTCTTTGCCCGAACAATTTCAGCACAAACAACGACACAGCGCAGCCTAATGACACAGTTTTGATACAGGTGGGCCGAAACCGCCACCAATCTAACTATTTGATTTTATTTGGAAGTTGGTCGGGGCGGCAAGATTCGAACTTGCGACCCTCTGGTCCCAAACCAGATGCGCTACCAGGCTGCGCTACGCCCCGACCGGCGGAAAATAGGGTTTTTGTTTTCAACAAACAAGACGCGATTGGCCATTATACCGCCCTGCTACCAAGCGCCGCCCCAATGCCTCAATCAATGCCTTAATCGTATTTCCGCTTGCGCATCATCTTGAAGACGCCGCTGGCGGTCAAAACCGTTTTTTCGCCCGTCCAGACGCGTCCTTCGACAAAGGCAACCGAACGGGTGGCTTTGGTTACCGTGCCTAATCCCTCAATCCAGTCGCCTGGGCGCGCGATCGACAGAAAATCACAGGTCATGCGGATCGTCAGTGCCGGCCGATCTGTTTCCCGCCAAACAGCGGTGCCCAGTACACCGTCGATGAAGGCCATCATCATGCCGCCATGCAGAATGCCGACACCATTGCAATGCCGATCAAACACGCGAAAGCCTTGGACAAGACCGTCATCTGTTTCTTTTCTGAAGATCGGCCCATTGTGAACGGTAAATGGACCGCGCTGACCAAGCGTGAATCCTTCGGGTGGATTAGCAGCCTCCGCGCTGTCCGACGTCATTCCGTCTGACGTCATTACTGGGCGGTGTCCGCTGGCTGTTGCTGCTCGCCTTTGTGTTCTGCATTGCCAAAAATGCGATGATGGACGCGGTCACCAGCTTTGATGCCCAGTTTGGCAGATAGTCCGCCGTTGATCTCAAGGACACCGAGCACCGGTTCCGCCGCCGGGATCGATTCTTCGGAAAGCGGCGTCGTGTTTTCCGCAATGTTCGCGATCGTGCCATCGGCTCTAATGAAGATAATGTCGAGCGGTATCAGTGTGTTTTTCATCCAAAAATTGATGTGACGCACGCGTTTGAAGTCGAACAACATGCCGGCGCCTTGATCAAGATGTTCTCTATGCATCAGCCCGCGTGCCATGCTTTCTTTCGTGTCCACAACTTCGACTGCGAAGTCGTGGACACCGCCCGCAGAGCTAACTGAAAGGGCCTCAGAGACAGTGTCGGTTTGAGTTTGCGCCTCCTCTGACTTCCCCATCGCGCTCAAGCTCAAAAAGGCGATCAGAATGGCGGCAATGCGATACTGGAAGACGCGCATGGGACGAACCCCCTATCATAAATGGAAAGCGCCCCCCTTTTAGTCGTGTCTCAAAGGCGCGGCAATGACGTTATGCGCCGCCATATCGGCACGCAGCTTATTGGTTGCATATTCTGCAACCCAATCCCGTCAGAATTGAAGCCCTGAAAGAAATTGCCGAACTGGATGGATTCGGCGCGGCAGTTTCGCCGAACCAAACGGCCTACAGTTCGTTGTTGGGCCTGATTTCCGCGACCATCAGGCCTTTTGGGCCCGAGCCAAACCGGACCAAAACACGGTCGCCCGGATGCAGTTCACGCATACCATTGCGGCGCAGCGTTTCCATATGGATGAATATGTCGGCGGTTCCTGGCCCCCGTGTTACAAACCCATATCCCTTAGCGCGATTGAACCATTTGACATTGGCGATCTCAAAATCACCCAAGGGAATAATCGGCCGTTGGCTCGGTAATGTTTCGTTTTCTCGATACTGTTGTGTACCGATAGATGTCGTATCATCCATGTCAATGATGCGAAGCGCCTGCATTCCTTTCGGACGGGACACAGCTTCGCAGACAATCGTCGCGCCTTCGGACGCTATCTCACGGCCAAATTGTCTGAGACAAGACATATGCAAAAGGACGTCACCATCAGTGCCATCTGAAGGAATAATGAAGCCATATCCCTTTACCGCGTCGAACCACTTTACCGTCCCGGTGACTTGCCTCGTTTCTTGAGGCGCTGTTTGCGACTTTAACTCAATGTATTCTTCCATGGCCGGATACACCCATCACTACAACAGTAATTTAAGGTTAACACGCATCGGCAGATTTCGAAGAGGAATCGTCAAAAAAAGTGCATAAATGTGGTTGCAAGACCACAGTTGGTGCGAGAGTTAATTTAACCTTTTCTCAGGCTTCATTTGTGGAAAACTTGCTAAATATCTGAATTGTTTATCATTGGCCGCCCCTGCTCTACGAAAGTCTTAGCTGGTACAACTTCTTGAGTGACAGGGATTGCACCATTTGCCATCATGGCATAACAGCTTCTGTCTATTTTTTTCTGGTCTTTAATCGTTAACATCCGGACGTTCGGTCAATGACACGCGGACATCTTGCCGTTTTTGTTGTGATTCTTGCTGTCTTATGGGCCGCCCTTTCAGGGCATACCGAATCACTGATCATCACATTCGGCGTTCTCTCCGTCACTGCAGTTGCTTGGGTGAGCATTCGCATGGGCATCGTTGACGATGAGGCGCTTCCGTTGCGACGGCTCGGAACACGCTTTCTTCCCTATTGGTCATGGCTTGCCCGAGAGATCTTTCGATCTAATGTTCACGTCGCCCGTGTCATCCTCTCGCCAACCATGCCGATCAATCCAAGATTCGTTCATTTCAAATCGACCCAAAAAAGCGACATGGGCGTGGTCGCATTCGCAAACTCTATTACCTTAACGCCAGGCACAGTAACGGTTGAGATTGAAGATCGATCGATCCTTGTTCACGCGCTAACAGACACGACAGCAGACCCGCAGGGCGCGGCCGAAATGGACCGCCGCGTCAGCGCGATGGAAGCATAGAGCAAAGAAAATGTACGCCGCAGCCGCCGCAGCCATACTTATAACGATGCTACTAATCGTCGTTCGGATGGTCCTTGGCCCCATCCTCTATGACCGCGTCCTCGCTGCAAACGCGTTCGGCACTGCAACGGTGCTGTTGATCGCGGTCCTCGGTTTTTTGACCGGACGGCCTGATTTTCTGGACATTGCGTTGCTTTACGCCCTCGTCAACTTTGTCGGCACCTTAGGTGTCCTTAAGTTTTCGCGTTACGGCGCACTCGGCGACATTCACCACACCGATCCCAATTCAACTGTTTCCAAGGAATCCGAGACCGCCTCCCCACAATCGGCAAAGGCTGAAAGCAAGTCCTAATGGAGTTTCCACAAGACATTTCCGATATTTTGAACATTGCCAGTTGGGTGCTGATCCTCGCCGGCGGCGCGTTTATGATCATCGGCGCCATTGGTATGCTTCGGCTTCCGGACTTCTTTTCACGTATTCATGCCGCCGGCGTTGTCGATACGCTCGGCGTTGATTTAATGCTGCTTGGTCTTCTTCTGCAGGCAGGTTTGACCCTTGTCGGTCTTAAATTAGCATTGATTGGATTGTTCATCTTCTTTACCAGTCCAACAGCAACACACGCTGTTGCAAATGCTGCTTGGATCGCCGGCCATCGGCCGTGGACAAAAGAAACGAATAAAGAAGAACAGCCCTCGTGACCGAAAGTGCCATCCAATACATTTTTGTCGTCGATATTTTTCTCTTCGGCATGCTAGCCATCACGGCCTTCGCAATTCTAAGGCTGCGCAGCTTGTTTGCCGTTGTTGCCTTGTCTGGCGTCTACAGCCTGTTGACCGCCGGTCTTTTTGTGACACTTGATGCCGTCGATGTTGCGTTCACCGAAGCAGCCGTTGGCGCAGGCGTCTCCACAATCCTTATGCTGGGCGCCCTTTCGCTTACATCACGGCGCGAGAAGGTCCCAACGCACACGCCGTTGCTTCCTCTTGCCATTGTATTCATTACCGGCGGCGCCGTGATTTATGGCACTGTCGACATTCCCAACTTCGGCGATCCAAATGCGCCGATACATCACCGTGTTGCGCCGGAATATATCCAAGAGTCAGACTCGATCTTCCATATCCCAAATGTTGTTACAAATATTCTGGCAAGCTATCGCAGCTACGACACGCTAGGCGAAACAGTCGTGATCTTTACCGCGGGCGTTGCTGTGATCACCCTTCTGGGTTCCGGATTGGTGGGGAGAGAAAAATAATGCGCCACCACCTGATCCTACGTGTCATCACCAAAATACTGATCCCACCCATCCTTTTGTTTGGACTATATGTTCAGTTCCACGGCGACTTTGGCCCCGGCGGTGGTTTCCAAGCTGGCGTGATCATTTCCGCAGCTTTTGTTCTTTACACGCTGATATTTGGCCTGGCGGAAGTTCAGCGCATTTTGCCTCCTTCAGTCGCCATCGCCCTGGCAGCAGTTGGTGTGTTCATATACGCGGGCACGGGAATCGCCGGATTGCTGCTTGGTGGAAATTATATGGACTATTTTGTTCTGGGACATGGCAATCATGGCCAACATACCGGCATTCTGCTCGTTGAATTCGGTGTATTGGTCACTGTGGCGTCCGTGATGATTGCTATCTTCTACGCCTTTGCCGGACGATCGAAACCCATGCGAGACGAGGATTGGTAATGTCGATTGATTTCATCATCGGCCATTACAATTATTGGCTCGTCGTCGTTCTAATGATGGTCGGTCTTTACACGGTGGTGAGCCGCGGCAATTTGATCAAGAAGATTGTCGGGCTAAACGTCTTCCAGACATCTGTCTTTCTTCTTTACATCACGATGGCGAAGGTCAGTGGTGGTACAGCACCCATCTTGGTTGAAGATGTCGAGCTTTACTCAAACCCGCTTCCGCACGTCCTAATTCTCACCGCGATTGTTGTTGGCGTTGCGACAACGGCCGTGGGTTTGGCCATTTCCGTTCGCGTTCACGAGGCCTATGGCACCGTCGAGGAAGACGAAATTCAGGCTGCGGACGATTTCACGGAATACGGTGAGGAGACGGGACACTGACCGAAGCGGCTGCCTTTTCACCGGCCGAGCATTTGCCGGTCCTGCAGGTTGTTGTGCCAATGGTTGCAGCGCCGATCACCCTTTTTTTGGGTCGCGGCATTCTGCCTTGGGCCTGGGCAACGGCCATAAGCTGGCTGACCTTCGTCATTGCGATACTGCTGTCGGCTCAGGTCGCGGAATTGCAAACGGTCAACTACTTCCTGGGAAGTTGGCCGCCTCCCTTCGGCATTGAATATCGAGTGGATGGACTAAGTGCGGTCGTTCTACTGATCGTGACCGGCGCAGCCTCCGTTGTCGCGCCCTATGCCCTTGAGAGTGTCCGCAAAGAAATCGAGCCGCAGAACCAAGGACTTTTCTACACGCTGTTTCTTCTTTGCTTGGCGGGCTTACTCGGCGTCACCATAACGGGCGACGCCTTCAACGTTTTTGTCTTCCTTGAGGTGGCCTCGCTTTCCACCTATGTGCTTGTGGCACTGGGCGGAACCCGCGATCGGCGAGGATTTACGGCAGCCTATACCTATCTCGTGATGGGCACGATCGGCGCGACCTTCTTTGTGATCGGGGTCGGCCTTGCCTATATGGTGACCGGCACACTCAACATGGACGATATGGCCAAACTGTTGCCGGGCATGGCGGAAAACAGAACTGTCGCTGTCGCCTTTGCCTTTATCGTCGTGGGCATGGGACTGAAACTCGCCCTTTTCCCGATACATCTTTGGTTGCCGAACGCTTATACATTCGCCCCCTCAGTCGTTAGCGCCTTTCTAGCGGGCACTTCGACAAAAGTTGCGCTCTACGTTCTTCTCCGTTTTCTTTTTACCGTTTTCGGATTGGAATTTGACTTTCAGGCGCTTGTGCAAGGCATCGCCCTGATGCCGTTGGCGATTGCCGGCATGTTCATTGCTTCCGCGGTTGCAATTTGGCAGGTCGATGTGAAGCGGCTGCTGGCCTATTCGAGCGTTGCCCAAGTTGGGTACATCGTGCTCGGAATCAGCCTGGCAAGTTCAGCCGGCGTTGCCGCAGCTGTCTTGCATATGACCAACCATGCAATGATGAAGATCGCCCTCTTTCTGGTCATGGGCGTCGTCATGTACCGCATTGGTTCGACCAAGATCTCTGCCTTTGAAGGCTTGGGCAAGACGATGCCGTGGACCATGGCGGCTTTTGTCATCGGCGGGCTCAGCCTGATCGGTGTCCCCGGCACGGTTGGGTTCATCAGCAAGTGGGCACTGTTGGGTGCGGCCTTCGACCAAGGCCTTTGGTGGCTGGCCCTCCTGATTGTCTTAAGCTCTCTTCTGGCCGTGCTTTATGTTTGGCGGGTGGTCGAAATCGCTTATCTGTCGGATCCCCCCGCTACACAACCTGACGTGCAGGTCCCGCTCATGATGACCGGACCCATGTGGTTCCTGGTTTTGGCCAATATCTATTTCGGACTTGATGCAAGCGGCCTCACAAATCTGGCAAATCGCGCAGCAGTCGCCTTAACGGGAGCAGCACCATAGTGGCCGGACTTTCGTTACATGAATGGGTTCTTGCCGCGACGCTGCTAATTCCAGTTTTCGGTGCGTTTCTTATTGTTGCGGCGGGATCGATCCCCAACCTGCGGGATGGCCTCAACCTCATCATGGGCGTGTCGCTGTTTGCGATGGTTCTTTGGTTGTTAGGCGAATTCCGCGCCGGCGCCGATCTGTCCCTATCCTTCTTTGAAATTCTGCCTGGGCTGCCATTGGCGTTTGAGCTTGAGCCGTTGGGCATGCTGTTTGCCATCGTTGCGAGCGGCCTGTTCGTGATCAACACGGTGTATGGCATCGGCTACATGCGCGGGCACAATGAAGACAATCAAACGCGATTCTTTGCGTGCTTTGCCATCGCGATTGCCAGCACGATTGGAATTGCGTTCGCCGGGAACATGTTCACGCTGTTCCTGTTCTACGAAGTGCTGACCATATCCACCTACCCGCTTGTAACCCACAAGGGAACGCCAGAAGCGCGCGCCGGCGGCCGTGTTTATATGGGCATCCTGCTCGGAACATCGATTGGGCTGCAACTGGTCGCCGTTGCCTGGACATATTCATTAACCGGCACACTAGACTTCACAGCAGGCGGCATCCTTGACGGACAGATCGACGGTGCACTCGTTCCCATCCTGTTGGCACTCTATATGTTTGGTATCGGCAAGGCCGCACTGATGCCTTTCCATCTGTGGCTGCCGAACGCGATGGTGGCCCCAACGCCGGTCAGCGCCTTCCTGCACGCTGTTGCTGTTGTGAAGGCTGGTGTGTTTACTGTTCTCAAAGTTGTCGTCTACATTTTCGGGCTCGATTTCCTTACGAAGACAGGCGCTACAGACTGGCTGATCTGGGTCTCATCGTTCACGATTTTGGTTGCGTCGCTTGTTGCGATGACCAAGGACAATCTCAAGGCGCGCCTCGCCTATTCTACCATTGGTCAACTCTCCTACGTGGTGCTTGGTGCCGCCATCGCCACCTCGCTGGGCGTCATGGGCGGTACGGTTCAAATCGCCATGCATGCCATGGGCAAGATCACCTTGTTTATGTGTGCTGGAGCCATTTACGTCGCCGCACACAAAACATTGGTCAGCGAACTGGATGGGCTCGGTCGCGTCATGCCCTTTACTTTCGGTGCGTTTTTAATCGGCTCACTGAGTATTATTGGCTTGCCGCCGACTGGCGGGGCTTGGAGCAAATGGTATTTGATGCTCGCCAGCGCCGACGCCGGCGATCTTGTTCTGTTGTTGGTTCTGATGGTCAGCTCGTTACTGAATGTCGCTTACCTGATTCCGATTGCAGCCCGCGGTTTCTTCATTCCCTCCCCAGCAGCTGCAGGCCAACCGGCTTCGCTTGGAGCTGCGGCGGTGGGTGGGGCACCCGTTCAAATTAAGGAAGCACCTCTTTTGTGCGTTGTTCCCTTATGCCTAACAGCGCTGGGCTGCTTCCTTCTGTTCTTCTTTGTTGATCCAATTGTCGCCTTCATCGAACCGATGGTTGGCAAGTAAAGACATCGCTATGGCCGACAAAAAAACTGACAATGAACCTCCTAAGCTGTGGCTCGCGCGCGCCTTGTTATGGGCGGATAATCCCAAAACACCCGGCCGCATTTTTCAATTCCTGATCTTTACGTGCGCTGCACTTGTCTTAACCGACTTCATTGTTGGTCAGCGTTACGATTATTTCTATTTCGATGGCATCACAGGCTTCTACGGCATATACGGCTTCTCAGCCTTCGTGTTTGTTGTGTTTGCCGGCATTCTCTTGCGCAAACTGATCAAACGGGACGAGGACTATTATGATCGATAGCCTCGGCGCACCGACAATATCGCCAGCTTTTGTCCTCCTTATCGGGGGATTGCTCATCCCGCTGATCCCTCAGATGGCGCGTGGTGTGTTCCTGGTTTTGTTGCCGATTATTGGCGGGTGGATTCTGCTTGGGACACCACACGGCGAATTCAATCAAGTTGAATTCCTTGGCTTCACGCTGACGCTTTACCGGCTGGATGAACTGAGCTTCATATTTGGATTGGTGTTTCACCTCGCGATATTTTTGGGGGTCATTTATGCGCTCCATGTGAAAGACACGGTCCAACAGGTTGCAAGCATCGTCTACCCCGGTGCGGCGATGGGGGGCCTATTCGCAGGAGACCTGCTGACCCTGTTTATTTTTTGGGAAGTCATGGCGATTACGTCGGTCTTCCTCATTTGGTCGAGCCGAACGGAAAAGGCTTACAAGGCGGGGCTGCGCTATCTGTTGGCGCAGATTACATCGGGCGTTATCTTGCTCGCGGGCATTATCCTTCATTACTCCGCAACGGGTTCTATTGCGTTCGAGAAGATGGGCCTTGTCAGCACAGGAACGATGATCATCTTCCTCGCGTTCGGCATCAAAAGCGCCTTCCCGCTTTTGCACAATTGGCTGCAAGACGCCTACCCCAACAGCACAGCCACCGGCATTTTGGTTCTGTCGATTTTCACAACCAAGCTCGCGGTCTATGCGATGGCGCGCGGCTTCGCGGGTACCGAATACTTGATCTATATCGGGGCCGCAATGACGGCTTTCCCGGTCTTCTTTGCTGTTATCGAAAACGATCTGCGCAAGGTTCTGTGTTACAGCCTCAACAACCAGGTCGGCTTCATGATCGCCGCCATTGGAGTTGGCACGCCGCTCGCCCTCAATGGGGCCACTGGTTATGCCTTTGCGAACATCATTTTCGAAGGCCTGCTGTTTATGACCATGGGCGCGCTGCTGTTGCGCGCCGGCACAACAAAAGCGTCTGAGCTTGGCGGGCTCTACAAGTCGATGCCGTACACGACGGTGCTCTGCATCATCGGCGCGATGTCGATTTCGGCCTTCCCGCTTTTCAGTGGCTTTGTTGCCAAGGGCATGATCCTGACGGCTGTTGCGTATAGTGGCCACGACGTGGCGTGGTTCATTCTGTTGTTCGCCTCAGCTGGTGTTCTTGAACACTCTGGCATCAAAATTCCATTCTTCGGCTTCTTCGGGCTGCACGACAGTGGCATCCGCACAAAAGAAGCGCCTTGGAACATGATGGTCGCCATGGTGATTGCTGCCGCGATTTCGATCGCCATTGGTCTCCAGCCTCAGCTTCTTTACGCGATCATGCCGTATGAGGTGGACTACAAGACCTATACCTACGATCATATCATCACGCAGCTTCAGCTCCTCTTCTTTGCCATCCTCGCTTTCGCTTTCTTGATGCGGTCAGGCGTCTACCCGGCAGAAGTGCGCGCTGTCAATCTGGATACCGATTGGTTCTATCGGCGCTTGGCGCCGAGCATCGTAGGCGCCGTTCGCCGGCTCATCGGGTCAGTTAGCACCGGCAGTCTGGCCCGTGCCGAACGCCGCATCGAGCAGTTCATCTACCAAATCTATCGCCATCACGGGCCTCAGGGCGCAATGGCGCGCTCCTGGCCAACCGGGATGACCTCACTTTGGGTGTCGGTGCTCTTGGGCAGCATGCTGATTTTGATCTATGCTGCCGGGCAATGATTGATGGTGCAGTTCTTTCTCTCTACGCGGTGCCGATCGCGCTAATTGTCGGGTTCAGCGGCTTATATGCTCTGTTCTTGGCCGGATTCTTTCTGACCCGCGGTCAAGCCATATTTGTTGAGCGTTGGGGCGCACTGTTGAGGGTTTACTTCGTAACTCTCGTATTTATCGTTGCCTTTTCCCTGGTCTATGTCCTTGGCACCTTGTTTGACCAATATTTGAGACTCTAGGAAGGACTCCGCAACGATGGACATGAATGGCGAATATCGAATTCCGGCACCGCAGCAAGCTGTGTGGGACGCCTTGAATGATCCAGACATTTTGCGTGAAGCAATTCCCGGATGTGAAACGCTCAATAAGCTGAGCGACACCGAAATGGAAGCGGCCGCAACGGCCAAAGTCGGCCCGGTCAAAGCCAAGTTTAAGGGCAAGATCAACTTGTCCGACATCGACGCGCCCAACAGCTACACGCTAACCGGCGAAGGCAAGGGGGGCGCCGCAGGCTTTGCGAAAGGCAGTGCGAAAGTCAGCCTTTCCACCGAAGGAAGCGACACGCTCTTGCGCTACGATGTGCAAGCCACTGTTGGTGGCAAGCTCGCGCAAATTGGTCAGCGTTTGATTGATGCCGCTGCAAAAAAGATGTCAGATGAGTTCTTCACTAAGTTCTCTGAACAGCTCGGCGGCAGCAAAGTTGAAGAGCCCGAACCCACCATTCCCCAACCAGCCGCAAGCACCAGCGCACCGCCTGTGCCTCAAGAAGGCGTTCATCCTGCCATTTGGGTGACAGGTGTTCTGATCGCTGTGCTCATCATACTGGTCGCGTTCGGCAACATATAAACGATACCCCCGCAGATGCGGAAAATAAGGGAGGCCCGCTTTGACGCAAGTAAGCATGACAGTGAATGGCAAGTCTGTGAGCGGTGATGTGGAAGACCGAACACTGCTGGTTCAATTCATCCGCGACACGCTGCAATTAACGGGCACGCATGTCGGGTGTGACACCAGCCAGTGTGGCGCGTGCGTGATTCATTTGAATGGGCGGGCGGTTAAGTCTTGCACGATGCTGGCCGCACAAGCTGAAGGCGCCGAGATTACGACCATCGAAGGCTTGGCAAATGGTGGCGACTTGCACCCTGTCCAAGCGGCTTTCAAGGAACATCACGGGCTGCAATGCGGGTTCTGCACACCGGGTATGATTATGTGCGCCGTCGACATGATCCGGCGCATTCCTAATTTGGATGAACAAACCATCAGAGCAGAGTTAGAGGGTAATCTCTGTCGCTGCACCGGTTATCAGAACATTGTTGCCGCGATCAAAGCCGCATCTGAAGAGATTGGGGCCAACTCATGAGCGGCTCCGGCATTGGCGCCCCGGTCCGGCGTAAAGAGGATCAACGCTTCATCACGGGAAAAGGCAAGTACACGGACGATTTGAATATCTCGGGCCAAGCCTACGCCTATTTCGTACGATCGCCCCATGCCCACGCCAAAATCGTGAGCATTGATACCGCCGAAGCGCTTTCTGCGCCCGGCATTGTTGCCGTTCTGGACGGCAAAGATCTCGCGAAAGACGAGCTTGGTGGATTGATCTGCGGATGGATGGTGCATTCCAAAGATGGGTCGGAGATGAAAGCCGGGCCCCACCCCGCCCTTGCCGTGGATCGTGTTCGCTATGTGGGCGATCATGTGGCGATCGTTATCGCCGAAACACCTCTTCAGGCCAAAGACGCGGCGGAACAGGTTGTCGTCGATTATGAAGAACTCCCGGCCCTCACCCACGGGCCAGATGCGCTGGCTGCGGGCGCGCAGATCATTCACGAAGAAGCGCCGGGCAACCTCATTTATGATTGGGAAATCGGTCTTCAGGAAGAAACTGAGGCCGCGTTCAAAGCGGCGGCACATGTCACGAAACTGACCCTCACAAACAATCGCTTGGTGCCCAACGCTATGGAACCGCGGGCCGCCATCGGCGATTATGATAGTGGCTCCGGCGACTACACGCTTTACACCACCAGCCAAAACCCCCATGTGGCACGGCTGGTCTTGTCGGCTTTTGTGCAACTGGCACCGGAACACAAATTGCGGGTGATTGCACCCGATGTGGGCGGCGGTTTTGGCTCCAAGATCTTCATTTATCCGGAAGAAACGGTGTGCGCCTGGGCTGCCGCGAAAGTCGAACGCCCCGTTAAATGGACGGCCGAGCGCTCGGAAAGCTTTCTGGCGGATGCCCATGGCCGCGATCATGTCACGGAGGCCGAACTCGCTCTAGACGGCAACGGCAAGATACTCGGGCTGCGTGTTAACACAGTCGCCAATATCGGCGCCTATATGTCGACCTTTTCATCCTCCGTCCCGACCTACCTCTACGCAACACTGCTATCCGGCCAATACAACATCCCGGCAATCTACGCGAACGTCAAAGCGGTCTATACCAACACCGCCCCGGTTGACGCTTATCGCGGTGCCGGGCGGCCGGAAGCCACCTATGTCATCGAACGGTTGGTCGAAACCGCCGCACGGGAAATGAATATGGATCCGGCAGAGTTCCGTAGACGGAATTTCATTCAAAACTTCCCGCATCAAACCCCCGTGATCATGAATTACGATGCGGGAGATTATGATGCCACGCTGAACGAGGCCCTCAAGCTCATCGACTATGACGGATTTCAGGCCCGTCGTGACGGCGCTAAGGCGAACGGCAAAATTCGGGGTATCGGATTTTCAAATTACATCGAAGCCTGCGGCATCGCCCCTTCGGCTGCCGTTGGTTCTCTTGGCGCCGGTGTGGGGCTTTGGGAATCGGCGGAGGTTCGTGTGAACCCAACAGGCAGCGTCGAGGTGCTCACTGGCTGTCACAGCCACGGCCAGGGACACGAAACCACCTTTGCCCAACTGGTATCGGAACGCCTCGGGATCAGCATTGACGATGTCGAAATCGTCCACGGAGACACGGACAAAGTTCAATTCGGCATGGGAACCTACGGTTCGCGATCGGGTGCCGTGGGCATGACCGCCGTTCATAAGGCGCTCGACAAAGTCATCTCAAAAGCACGTAAGATCGCGTCCCATCTCATGGAGGCGGCGGAAGGTGATATTGAGCTTGCCGATGGTGCCTTCCACGTTGTTGGAACGGACAAGTCCATCTCGTGGCCGGAAGTGTCCCTGGCCGCCTATGTGGGGCATCAGTTTCCAACCGACGAAATCGAGCCGGGCCTGAAAGAGGGTTCGTTCCACGACCCGACCAATTTTACCTTTCCGGCCGGCTGCCACATCTGCGAGGTGGAAATCGACCAAGACACCGGCGAGTTAGATATCATCAAGTTCGTCGCCGTCGATGATTTCGGCACCGTCATCAACCCGATGATCGTGGAAGGACAGGTCCATGGCGGTGTTGTGCAAGGCATCGGCCAAGCCCTTCTTGAACATGGCATCTATGACCGCGACTCCGGGCAACTCGTCACTGGGTCTTTCATGGATTACACCATGCCGCGGGCTGACAATTTTCCATCCTTTGACGTCGGCCTGACAAACACGCCCTGCCCGTCAAATCCCTTAGGCATCAAAGGATGCGGTGAAGCGGGGGCCATTGCCGCACCGGCCGCCGTGATGAACGCCATAACCGATGCCTTGAATGTCAAAGACATCCCAATGCCAGCCACATCGGATCGCTTGTGGCACCTCCTTCAAGAACAAAAAGCTTGAGGCCCATCCATGTATGAATTCACTTATCGCCGCGCTAACAGTCTGGAAGAGGCCAAATCGCTGCTCTCCCAGTCGGACGATCCGAAAATCGTCGCAGGCGGCCAAACGCTGATCCCAACCATGAAGCAACGGCTCGCCTCCCCTTCAGATCTGATCGACATCAGTACCATTGGCGAACTGAGCGGGATCAATGTTTCTGGCAGTACCGTTTCCATTGGGGCGGGCACAAAACATGCCGACGTCGCCACCTCAGAAGACGTTCGCAAGGCCATCCCAGCATTGGCGCACCTAGCCGGCGAGATCGGCGATCCGCATGTTCGGCACATGGGCACCATCGGCGGGTCCATCGCCAACAATGATCCTTCTGCGGATTATCCAGCCGGTTGTTTGGGATTGGGCGCGACCATTCACACGGACGCACGGGCCATTTCGGCCGACGACTTCTTCACCGACATGTTTGAAACCGCGCTTGAAGAGAACGAGATTGTCACGAAGGTTGACTTTCCGGTGCCAGAGAAAGCCGCCTACATCAAATTTCCAAATCCCGCCTCCCGGTATGCAATGGTCGGTGTCTTCATTGCTAAAACAAACGCTGGCGTTCGTGTTGCCGTAACCGGTGCCGGCCCCTGTGTGTTTCGGGTTCCTGAGATGGAAACCGCGCTAAAGGCCAATTTTGCGGCCGATGCAATTGCCGGCATTTCGGTTGCCGCCGAGGGGTTAAACAGCGACATCCACGCGTCGGCCGACTACCGCGCACATTTGGTCACGGTTATGGCGAAACGCGCCGTCAATGCCTGTTAGTAGGTTATTGGAAATCGGCATGGTTCGAGATGGCGCATTCGCGCCTCCTCACCATGAGGGATCTCACTTACTTTCTCATCCTGAGGTGCGAGCCCCCGGGTCCGCGCGAGAACGGCCCGAGGACAGACTCCGCGAGCCTCGAAGGATGTCTATGACATTTTCACCAATATGCTGCTACCTGTAAGGAAAAACTATGGGACGTCTTCAAGATAAAGTCTGTCTGGTCACTGGTGGCGCACGCGGCATGGGTGCAGCCGAAGCGAAACTCTTCGCCGAAGAAGGCGCCACAGTTTGGATCGCCGATGTATTGGACGAACAAGGGGAAGAAACCGCGAAGGAGATTGGCGGCACCTATCATCATCTTGATGTGCGCGAGCAACCCGAATGGCAGGCCCTTGTTGACGCCATTGTAACACGCGATGGCAAACTTGATGTGCTGATCAACAATGCAGGGATCTTTCAGCCGGGCGGCGCCCAGGACACCAGCCTTGATGACTTCAATCATATGATGAGCATCAACAGCACGGGCGTCTTTCTTGGGATGAAGATCGGAGGCGCCGCGATGATCGAAAAGAAATCAGGCTCAATCGTCAACATTTCGTCCGTTGCCGGAATGCGAGGCTTCGGCGGTGCGCTTGCTTACGGCACGTCGAAATGGGCCGTCCGCGGCATGACCAAATGCGTCGCCAATGAATATGCGCCACACGGAATTCGCGTGAATTCGATTCATCCTGGCCTTATCGAAACCGATATGATGCACCAGCTCGGCGGCGGCAACGCGCTTCAAAACATGCTGAACACCGTTCCGATCGGCCGTTTTGCTGAGGCTCAAGAAGTCGCCCGCCTCGCCCTCTATCTCGCCAGCGATGAGAGCTCTTACAGCACCGGCGCCGAATTCGTCGTCGACGGAGGCATGGTGAGTTGATGCTGATTATTTACCCCACACTTTCTCCGTATCCGGACAACGATGTTTGAAGTACCAAGAATCCATTTCACTAGTCGATTGCTCTCATCGACTGCTCATATGACCAATGCGGGACCAGTAATGCTCAAATTGACGTTGAATATCATCAAACGTTCTAGAATTGCGGCCGCGGTGGTATGCAATACTGACGGGTGATCGCGAATTTGCGTCAGCTAGATAAGGAACCATAAGTGCGACGTCATCAGAAATATAGAGGGTGGAAGTAACGAAAGAATCTATAAGCCTAAGTTCGGTACGAGCTTTGCTCCCGCTAATCTCATTAAGTGTTTCTGAAAGTTTCGAAATCTGATGCCAAAGATGTTGGCGGTGCTGTGAAACATTCAGTCCCGAATCTTCCGCTCTGACTCGAATAAATTCACTTTCTGGATTACTACAAGCGATGCGTATTCTGACCTCACTGTATTTTCGAATTTTTAGAAACGGGAGCAGAGTCTCCACGAGAACCTCAGGGGACTCTACGAGAGCACTTAGAGTGCTTCTGAATGATTCAAGAAACACACTTAGCTGGTGCTGATATATTGACGGAGCTTGTGTTGAGATTTGATTTTTCTCTGCCTTTTCTTCCCTCAACAAATCAACCGTGCTCTGAATTTCTTCTCCGAGTTTGTATCTGAATTCCCCCATGAACGAATGGCTGTATGACAAGAGGCCGACTTCTCTGAGATCTGCGGGCAAACTAGTCGCCTTATCTTCCTGAATAAGAATGACAGGTTTACGCAACGCAACAGCAACTCCAAGTTCGTACATCACATTCGGATTCGTGTCTGTCACATTAACAACACAAAAGTCAGCACCGCGAATTGAACCCTCTGCATGTGCTTCTATAGTCAGGTTCGAAGCAACTTCGTCGGCGCGAAACGGCAGAATACTTGCACCTTTGACAGATTGAAGTGCCGGAAGTACTGCAGTCTGATAGACAAAATTCGATCGTTCCGTGAAAGGCATAATTACGAAGCAACTAATTCGTTCAGACAATTTCTCCGCCTCCAATTAAGCCATGCCACTTCAAGGCTTCCAATAGTTTGATTGTTGCTTCCTGCATACTTTGAAGACCATTGCGAGAAAAAAAAATGAGCTCTTTGTCGATGTTTAATCCCCCAGTGTCATTCACACCCTCCTCCACTAATGCGATAAATTTCTTACCTTGGCCATGAGCAGTAAAGGTTTCACGCATCAACCATTGCGAAGTAACAACCTTTTCTTTTTTTTCATCCTCATACCGCACCACATAGATACCCAACAAAAAGTCACATTCTGAGAGAATTCTCTCCACACGGACCGGAATTGACTCGTCTGTGTAATTTTCAGCCGTAACGGTGTCTATACCCGCCGCATTCAGTATTCTCTCAAAATATGAGTTGATTTCCCGATCCGAGAGATTGAAGCTTTTTGAAACAAATACTTTCATTGCTTGCTTTGAATCGATAGGTGTAGACGCCACCTTTGGTGGAATACACCATACATTAAACCTCTATGTATATTGGTAACAAATGACAACTTGTTTCTCCCAATCAATGAATGCCGTGAAAATCGTTCACAACACCTTAGTTGGAGCATAGGGTTCCACACCGCATTGTGTGAGTAAACACGGATAGTTCTTCGACACATTGGTCTATGTGTCATAGAAACCGATCACCAAACTCAGATTGCAATTAAGGCCCTAGCACTCGATTGTACACAGACGCCGTGAAACCAAACTGGAATATTTAAGTACGGAGTATGGCACCGCGATACTGGATAAACTGGCCAGAACGATAACCTCCACTTTCTAGCCCAGTTTCTTTGCATCCAGATGGACCAGACCACCCGATTGGTTGAATTTGTACAGTCGAGCCAGTAAGCAGGGTACGAGATCTTTCGTAGGAAACAGGCCTATATTGGGCAATAGACTCTCAACATTGGACCCGACATACCGATCCGATGAAAAGAGTGTTTAGACGACATGATGCACCAGCTCGGCGGCGGCAACGCGCTTCAAAACATGCTGAACGCCGTTCCGATCGGCCGTTTTGCTGAGGCTCAAGAAGTCGCCCGCCTCGCCCTCTATCTCGCCAGCGACGAAAGCTCCTACAGCACCGGCGCCGAATTCGTCGTTGACGGCGGCATGGTAAGCTGACGATTACGCTTTGAAACTCTCACGCTCAGAGACGCGTTCAAGCCAGGCATTGTAGTTTCCGAGTTCCCGCGCCGGTTCAACTTTAAGCGACAGCGCCATGCTATGCGCTGTCATGCAGACGATATCCGCCATTGAGAACGTATCGCCTGCAAAATAGTCGCGACCAGCGATTTCGGAGTCGAGCCACGCCATGGCGTTCGGAATTTCGCCCAATTGAATGGCGGCATATTCAGGACATTGGACAACGCGTGTCTTGAAAAATGGGGCGCTGTGTTGAACCGCATCGGTGCACAAGCGCGTGTATTGTGACTCCACTCTGCGGATCCACATGTCGATGAGAGCGCGGCTCACCGGATCGGTTCCGAAGAGCGCCGGTTCGGGATGAAGCTCATCCAGGTATCGGCAAATAGCAACGCTTTCCGTGATAACGGTACCGTCATCCAAAACCAAAACCGGCGCGTGGCCTAGTGAATTGATTTTCAGAAATTCCGGCGTGCGGCTTTCGCCTTTAATGAGATCGATTTCTTCAGTTGGGATCTCCATGCCCTTTTCGATGAGAAACATCCGTACACGGCGTGGATTTGAGCCCTGCGGGCTTGAATAGAGCTTCATGAGGACATCCCGATCATGTCGAAGTTAAGTGGATTTCACCGACGGTTCTGCGTTTCGCAACACACTCCACGCGACCAGCGCTGTTATGGTTGCCAGAATACCGGCTGCAAAGAAAGAAACACCGGGAAAGTAGACAGGTGCTGTATCGGATGTAAAGAAACCGAACAATTGGGTCATGAAGACAGGTGCTATCATGGCGGTGAGGCCCATGAGACTTGAAAGCGCTCCTTGTAGTTCGCCTTGTGAGTCCACCGGTATTCTTTTCGACATGACTCCTCGCATTGCAGAACTTGCAATCATCATCATCGATTGAGGAACCATGAACAGGTAGAGGATCAATCCGGTCGGTGCAAAAGCATAACCCACAAATCCGAAGGCACCCACTAGGAAACCCCAATAGATTGAGAGCTCTTCGCCGAAATAGGGGATGACGACCCGGATCAACAGACCTTGAACAAGGGCAATGATGACGCCTACAGCCGCCAAAGAGAAACCGACGTCGCGCTCAGACCACTCATACTTCTCCATGGTGTAATAAGTCCAAGTCGCCGGCAGAGCATCATGGGCAATTTGGAAGAAAAACATGGCACCAAGCAGACCAAACACAATCGGATAACCGCGCATCTGCAAAATGGCGCCAACTGGATTGGCGCGCTCGATCTTAAACGGACGCCTGTTCTCCGGTGCCAACGTCTCGGGCAGAATGAAGTAGCCGTAGATCATGTTGAGAAGCGCCAAGGCCGCGGCAGCAAAGAATGGAACCCGCGGCCCAAACTCGCCCAGCAAACCGCCGATCGCGGGCCCGATAATGAAACCAATTCCAAAGGCGGCGCCGATCAAACCGAAATTCTGCGCCCGTTCCTCCTCAGAGCTGACATCGGCGATAAAAGCATTTGCTGTGGCAAAGGTTGCGCCCGCCGCCCCCGCGATCATTCGGCCAACAAAAAGGACAAAGATACTCGCGGCAAAGCCCATGATCACATAGTCAATCGCGAGTGCAAACAACGATATGAGCAATACGGGTCGCCGCCCATACCGGTCACTGAGATTCCCGATAATGGGCGCGCAAAAGAACTGTGTCAGCGCATAAACGAACATGAGCCAGCCGCCGTAGCGCGCGGCAGCATTGAGCCCTTCCCCAGTGATGCTGGTAATCAGGCTTGGAAGCACCGGGATAATGATCCCAAACCCAATCGTATCTATCAGTACGGTGATGAGGATGAACGCCAGTGCGTGTCGTGTTTTCATCTGATGGACACCATGGCGTATTCCCGAATTCAACTTAGCGATGAGCGTTCCGACTCACCCGGTTAACACTGTGCCAGTGTTCCTAATCGCCGTACATGTCTTTAGCGCGCCGGACGAGTTCTTCGTCATCAACATCTTCAATATGGGTTTGGATGCTCCAGTTGATGCCGAAAGGATCCATGAACCAACCAGAACGTTCGCCATAAAACTGGTCTTCCACCGGCCGCGTCACTTGCAATCCTGCTTTTTGAGCTTTCTCTGAGAGTTTGTCCACATCATCCGACGCCAGAACGAACGCGAACGGCGTTGTGTCCATTTCAGGAAATTCATCCGCAATCATGATTCTTGTGTCACCGATCTGGATTTCCGCATGGCCAATCTTGCCGCCCATTTCGATACGCGCCCCTGTTTCTATGGCACCGAAAACGTCCTTGTACCAATCGATGGCTTTAGCCGCATCTTTGATGCAAATGTAGGTCGTAATCGTGTTTCTTTCCGTAGCCATCGCTTGTTTTGTCATAATTGTTCTCCCGAATTGATATTGAATTACCTACTTCTTCGTCTCGATGAGAATCGTCACGCGTTGGAAAGACTTGAGGATTTCGGCCCAGTTCTGTCCGCGCATAAACTCAAGGTCCACCCCTTGTTTGCCATGACGGGCAGCATGACCAATGGGAATCGTTTCCCAGCCACGATGTTCAACGCTGACGCGCGTACCGCGCGCTGTTTCATCGAATAGAATCTCGACTTCTGTTTCTTGTCCCGCTTCAAAATTCGGAAGGCGCCAACTCAGAACCAGGCGCCGGCCAACCTCCCAAACTCGAACCCGCCCGATTTCAAATGCGTGCCCTGTTCCATCATCGCTGACATGCAGAAAGCGCCCATTGACACCGCTTTCGAGAAACATTGTGCCCTCCCAAGGCGATTCAAACCGAAAGCGCGGCCCTTTCTTCCACCACAAATCGATTTGTTCCGTGAAGACTTGAAAAGCGCGCTCAGGGGAAACGGGAACCTCGATGCTGACCCTGACGACCTCCGCCGCATCAGTCATCGGTCTTTGCCTTCCGGTCGTCAGAGGTCGCGGTCTTTTCGACATGTTCCTTGAAGGCCTGAAGTTGATCGGTCCAGAAACGCTTGATCTCGTTCAGCCAAGATTGAAGATCTTCAAATCTGTCCGGCACAAGGTGGTACATGCGAATACGGGCATCTTCTTCATCGCGCCGCTCATCTACCAGGCCGCTTTTCCGCAGAATTCGCAGATGCCGGCTCGTCGCCGGCCCACTCATTTCAATATGTTCGGCCAGTTCGCCTGCGGGACGGGGCCCCTCGCTCAACAGATCAATGACCAACCGCCGCGCCGGATCTGACAGCGCAAAAAGCGTGACATCAATGTCGTCGGTTCGAGATTTGAGCATCTGATCCAAATCTAGAAAGTGTTAATATTTAACCTATTCATTAAATAAGTGGATTGAATGATCTTGTCAATTGCAGATGTCAAATCCCTCAATGCGATGAAAACCGTTTGTCAGAATGTAAGCTGCCGCACCCGCACTTCCCGAAACACAAGACGCCCGAGATAGACTGCCGTAAATCCGAAGAGCGTAGCTGAGACGGGAAAGGCCGGCGCATTCGGGCTTTGAAAATGGTGCACGAAACCTGCCGACATGAATACCAACGCATAGAAACCCAGCACCACAAGCCAACCGATATTTTGTGTGCGGCGCCCATTCAAATGAATGCTGTGGGATTTTGTCAGCGGAAGCTCACGGGGAATCCTAGGCCCCTTAGGCTTGCTAAAGCGACGGACAAGGTAAAGTGTCAGACCGGCCCCAAACAACGCCGCTGCGATCAAAGAAAACAAGGGCAAGACCAGCGTGCCGAGCAGCACCAATATCGCGGCAACAATGACAAGCACCAGAACGGGGCGTCTTATTACAAATCCCCAAACACCTTTTTGCGACCTGACACGCGAAAGCAAATCCGGAGAAAATTTGTCAGTTCTAAACCTGCTTCCTCGCGTGGTCACATTTGGCCCTTCTGGCACTCCTCCGGTGTTTCAATCGGCAGCGTATCGCCTGCACTTTCACCGGCCCCATCAACTCAAGATTAGTTGGGTTTGACCCAAAATCAAGGTAAACGGATGCACCTTTGAGACCATTCGTTTGTTGGATTCTGGTTGCACCGGCCTTGCCGGCCCTGATTGTCGCCAACCAATGCCAAGTCCCGCTATGATGACAGAATGAAAGACACACCTAACTCAATTGAAGAGACTCAAACGCTTCTAAAAAGCGGGAACTATCTTTGTGACCGGGCGCTCACTACCTCTGTCTTTCTGGCCTTGCGCCTAAAGCGACCTATTTTCTTGGAGGGTGAAGCCGGAACCGGCAAAACTGAAATCGCAAAAGTCTTATCTTCCGCGCTGGGGCGCCAGTTGATCCGCTTGCAGTGTTACGAAGGTCTGGATGCGGCAACGGCCGTTTACGATTGGAATTATTCGGCTCAGATGCTCGAAATCCGGTTGCGCGAGGCGGCCTCAGAAACAGTATTGGACGATACGCGCGACCAGATATTCAGTGAGCGTTTTCTAATCAAACGCCCTTTGTTGCAAGCACTTGAAAGTGACGAAAACGGCCCGCCGGTGCTTTTGATAGATGAGTTGGATCGCGCAGATGAACCGTTTGAAGCTTTTCTTCTTGAAATATTGTCAGACTATCAGGTGACGATTCCGGAGCTTGGCACCAAGAAAGCAGAAAACCCACCGATCGTGGTGATCACTTCGAACAGAACGCGGGAAGTTCACGATGCCTTGAAGCGTCGCTGTTTCTATCACTGGGTCGACTACCCAACGGCACAACGCGAGCTTGAAATCGTCAGGGCGAAAGTTCCGGGTATTGACGAAGAACTTGCCGGGCAGATCGTCGCCTTCATTCAAAGTTTAAGGCATCAAGAGGATATCTTTAAGCTGCCAGGTCTTGCTGAAACCTTAGACTGGGCCCAAGCGCTGACGACACTCGACGTCGAGCGGCTTGATGCCCAGACGATACAAGATACGCTTGGACTGGTTTTGAAGTATCAAGAAGATCTCGATCATCTGGATACGGAGCGTACGAAGCACTTGTTGGCCCACGCTTCAGAAACAGTTTAGGCTCAGTGTCAGAACGCATTACAAAAAGGATCGTTGAGTTCGCGCACTTACTTCGGCGCGCCGGGGTCCAATGTGGGACGTCTGAACTGATCATGGCATTCGAAGCCGTCCGAGGAGTTGGCCTTAGCCAGCGGCGAGACGTTCATGCGGCCTTAAAGACGACGTTGACGAAGAACCCATTGGATGCGGTTCTTTTTGATGAAGCCTTCAAGCTGTTTTGGCGCGGCGATCGGCAACCAAACGAACTCAGAGACAAAATTGAGAGCGCCCAGCGTTTGGGTCCCCGCACGCCGTCCGGGCTTGGTCGACTGCTGACGTTCAATGACGCGAAAACGATGCGCCACGAAAAGGAAGAATGGGAAGTCGAGGCTGACGCGACCTTTTCGGCACGCGAAGTATTAAGGCAAAAGGACTTTGATCAAATGACCGCCGATGAAGCGGCCGAGGTCAGACAGGCGCTCAGCAAACTGCATGTTGTCCAGCCTAAACGTCCGATCCGGCGTCACCGCCCAGCAACGCCGGGCACGAGAATCGATTGGCCAAACACGATTCGATCCGCCTTTAAGACTGACGGCGAGATCATCCAACTTCAGAAGCAACAGAGGCATATGAAAAACCCGCCTCTTGTGCTCCTTATCGATATATCCAGATCGGTGTCTTCATACAGCCGCATGTTCCTTCATTTTGCCCACACCCTATTGCGGTCCGGTATGCCGGTGGAGGTTTTCGTCTTTGGAACGCGCCTTACCAACATAACAAAGCCCCTCAAGAACCGTGATGTTGATGACGCCGTTGCCTCGGTTTCACACCGTGTTGCCGACTGGGGTGGAGGAACCCGCATCGGTTCAACGCTCAAAGAATTCAACAAATATTGGGCCCGCCGCGTTCTGGGGCGGAACGCTCACCTGCTATTGATGACGGATGGTCTGGACCGGGAAGACACACAAAGGCTCGACTTCGAAATGACGCGCTTGCGCCGCCTCGCTAAGCACATTACCTGGCTCAACCCGCTGCTACGATTTGATCAATTTGAACCGAAAGCATCGGGGATTCGCGCCATTCTGCCGAAAGTCGATACGTTTCTTCCCATTCACAACCTAAAATCGATTGAGCACCTTGTAGATCTTCTGAGCAAACCCCAAGATAATCCAAGGCCGCTTGAAAACAAATTGATCGGTAACACTGGATGACAAGCTATTCTCCGTTGGAAAATCATGACTCCGTATTGGAACAAGCACAGGCTTGGCGTTCAGCGGGCAACCAGGTTGCCCTCGCTACTGTCGTTTCCACTTGGGGCTCAGCGCCCCGCCCAGCAGGCAGTCAATTGGTTATCCGCGAAGATGGGCATTTTGTCGGTTCTGTTTCCGGTGGTTGTATTGAGGGTGCGGTTGTGACCGAAGCCATCGCCTGCCTCGCCGCAGGCGAGCCGAAACTGCTTGAATATGGCGTTTCAAATGATGTGGCTTGGGAAGTGGGCCTGGCCTGTGGCGGCAGCATCCGCGTCTATGTGGAACCGGTCGCATGACACCGGACTTACTCGACGAACTACTGCGCTGCAAAGGCAAGAAGCAACCCGTTGTCTTGGCAACCAATATGGTAACGGGTGAGCAACACCTGATCCGACCTTCGGCAATGGAACATGTCACACCTGCCTTGCAGGACGCAGCAGAACAAGCCCTTCGAAGCGACAAGCCGACGGTCGTCACTGTCGATGATCAGGACATTTTCTTGAATGTCTTTAACCCGCCGTTGCGACTGGTTATCGTTGGCGCGGTGCATATCGCCCAACCGTTGGCCATCATGGCCAGAGCGGCAAACTTCGCTGTGACCGTCGTTGATCCGCGTACGGCATTTGCATCCCAAGACCGGTTCCCTGATACGCATATTTCCAACGACTGGCCCGATGAAGCGCTGAATGAACTTGCGTTGGACACGCGCACAGCCGTTGTCGCCCTGACACATGACCCCAAGATAGATGATCCCGCACTTGATGTGGCGCTCAAAAGTTCGTGCTTCTACATCGGCGCACTTGGGTCCAAAAAGACCCACGCGTCTCGTCTAGAGCGCCTGGGCGATATGGCACACGACGAGCGCACACTCGCTCGCATTCATGGTCCCATCGGATTGGCCATCAACGCAAAAAGTCCGTCGGAGATCGCCATTTCGATCATGGCCGAAATCGTCAGCACACTAAGAAACGCCCCTGCCCCGTGAAATTCGACGTATTTCCCATTGACGAATGTTGTGGTGGTATTCTTGCCCACACGACCCAGATCCCTGGCCGAACATTCAAAAAAGGCCACGCGCTAGAGGCGCAAGACATTGAAGACTTGAAAGCCAATTGCGTCACTGAGCTAACCGTTGCGCAACTGGGTCCAAACGATATTCACGAGAACGAGGCCGCATCCCGGGTCGCCGCCCTTCTTGCGGGAAGCGAAGTTGACATCGGTCCAGCCTTTACAGGACGCGTCAATCTCTATGCACGCCAAAGCGGACTGTGCGTCCTCGACGAGGCATCGGTATTGCTCGCAAACCGCTGTGATGAGGCCATTACGGTTGCAACAGTCGCGCACTATACCCATGCGCAGCCTGGCCAAATGATCGCAACGATTAAGATCATCCCTTTTGCGGCGCCTCTATCGGCCCTCAGCAGGCTTGAGAACGCGCTTAGCGGAACAAGAAGCACAATAGAAATCGCGCCATTCAGAACCAAACGCGTTGCTCTGATTTCAACTTCCTTGCCGGCAACAAGAGAACAAGTTCTGACCAAAGGGCGCGATATGGTTGGCAGACGGGTCAATGCCTTAGGAAGCGAACTTGCCGACGATTTCATCTCTGAACACACGATCACTGACGTCACAGCTCAGCTTCAGAAGGCAGTCAAAAACGCAAATGAGCTTGTCTTGATCCTAGGCGCTTCAGCCATCGTGGATCGGCGCGATGTGATCCCGAGTGCTATTGAAAAAGCGGGCGGACATATCGACCATTTTGGAATGCCAGTAGACCCAGGTAATCTGCTGCTTCTCGGCCATATCGGCGAAACCCAAGTTGTTGGCCTGCCTGGTTGCGTTCGATCGCCAAAGCTGAATGGCGCCGATTGGGTGATCGAACGGTTTATGGCGGATGTCCCCGCCACGGCAGAAGACATAACCGCAATGGGCATCGGCGGTTTGCTGAAGGAAATCCCGACCCGACCTCAACCAAGGGACGAACCGGCCATGCCATCGAGCAAGCAAAACCGGTTGGGCATCATTGTTCTCGCCGCGGGACAATCCCGGCGTATGGGACCGGAAAACAAATTGCTTTTGCCGTTTAAGGGCAAATCGATGGTGGAGCATGTCGTGACAACGGCTTTGGAGGCGGATGTCGGCCCTGTGATTGTCGTCACGGGTCACGAGGCTGAAAGCGTTAAGGATCGACTTGCGCCCTACAATGTCACATTTGTCCACAATCATCGGTATACGGATGGCCTAAGCACGTCGATCAAAGCTGGCGTCAAAGAGATGTCCAATCAGTCAGTTGACGGTGCCTTTATCTGCCTGGGTGATATGCCCCATATCAGTCACGGATTGATCAAGCGGCTAGCAACGGAATTTGATCCGACTGAGCGCCCCATTTGTGTCCCAACGACACGGGGAAAAATGGGCAATCCGGTCTTGTGGTCCGCAACTTTGTTTTCACGCCTGGATACGATTGAAGGTGATAGTGGCGCAAAGAGCCTAATCGGTCAGATGCCCGAACTTGTTCACGAAGTGGCTGTGGAAGACGACGCGATTTTCGTCGATCACGACACACCTGAGTCCCTGAAGTCTGCTAGCTGACGCTTTTGCACATGGCGTCGAATGAACTCAATCTCGGTTTTCGGTACATCATAAGACCAAAGATCTGAGTGCGTCGCGCGTTTAACGCCGACAAATTCCTTCGGCTGATTTGCGGCTTCATACAATCGGCGTCCCATGTCATATGGAATGACACGGTCATCGGTTCCATGAGCGATCAACAACGGCGACTGCACATCGCCAATCTTTGAAATCGAATCAAACTTATCCCGCACTAAGTGATTAAATGGCAACGCCGGATAGGCACTGGCGGCAATATCGGGGATCGATGTAAAGGGCGATTCCAAAATGACGGCGCCAACCGTGTTGCGGGCTGCAAGGTCAACTGCAACACCGGTGCCCAGAGACTCGCCTATTAAAACAATAAGCTCTTGTGAAATACCTTGGTCGGCAAGAAACGCCAGTGCTGCGTCCGCGTCTTGATAGAGTCCTTTCTCACTCGGCCGGCCGCCGCTGCCGCCATAACCGCGATAGCAAAGCGCCAAAACAGAAAAGCCTGCTTCGATCCAGCGACGATACCGGTAAGCACGGGCGGAGACGTTTCGGGAGTTGGATTGCAGAAAAAGAATGGTTGGCGCCGTCCTTCCAATCAGGGCGGACCAGGCGCGCAACGTCGTGCCGTCCTTTGCCGAAAACTCAACCACAGCCATTTCAGGTAGGTCGTAAGCCTCCGGCATATCCGGTGTGGGATCGGGGAAGTAGATCAAGCGGCGCTGAGCAACAGTCGCCGCCCCGACCGCCGCGCCATAGGCGGCGGCCACGAATGCGCCACCTCGGAGTAGATTTATCACCATGGATACTTAGTTAGATGTTGGGGGTGAGACCACGTTTGACAAGTCTACCCCACAAGCCCCGCATCCATTATGACACTGGCCGGCCGCTAGCGAATTTCGCTCACATTGCTGATGATATGCGAGACGAGGCCATAATCCTTTGCTTCTTCCGCACTCATCCAGAAATTCCGGTCGGTATCCTCAACCACACGCTCAAAAGATTGCCCTGTTTCCCGGGCGATAATCCGGTTCAGGCGTTCGCGCATCTTAATGATTTCGTTGGCTTCAATCGAAATGTCAGAAGCAGGGCCACCAACGCCCCCCAAAGGTTGGTGAAGCAAGAAACGGGTATTCGGCAAACAATAGCGATTCTCTTTTTCTGCGCCGATGAATATGTGGGCACCCGCGCTGGCAACCCAACCGGTGCCGATCATCTTAACCTTTGGCCTGACGAACCCAATCATATCGTGGATCGCATCCCCCGACTCAACGTGACCGCCAGGCGAATTCACAATCACCCGAATATCATCATCGCTTTCGGCCGCCATAGCCAAGATTTGGCCGACAACACTCTCAGAGACCTTTTGGGTGATTTCGCCAAAGATCAGGACTGTCCGCGACTTAAAGAGCGCCTGCGCAGCCATCGGCGGCGATTTTTTGTCGCCTTCTTCCTTGTCGTCATCATTCAGGTAGGTGGGCTCAAAATTCACGGCGGGCTCCTTATTGTCGGATCAGCTAGATTGGGCGCGGTTGAAGTCCAGCAATTTCCGCTGTCCGCTGCCTCTGGCTATACACATTAAATGGGACTTCTTAACCGGATTTGAAACAGGATTCTATGGCGAATAAAATCGCCAAAATTGTCCCTACTATTTGGACAATTGTCATCGGCAGGCCGGCTGGATTACAGTCGGCGAAGGTCAGGGCTGCTGACTGCGTATATGTGTGGGGAATGCCTATATGAATCGGCAAAAACGGCTAGTTGCTTGGGTTGGTGCGATCGCCGGCCTGGGAGGCATTTGCTCCAGCGCAGCAGCAGACACAGAAGCCACCATTCTTGAGGTGCTGGACGCTCAGACCTATCGAACGGACGCGGGTTTGGTCCGGCTGGCGGAAGTCGATACGCCGGATCCAGTTGATCCAAAATGTGAATCGGAACTGCGGCTCGGTCACGAGGCAAAGGGCTTCGTCGTGGGCGTCTTGGCCTCAGCCGAAGAGGTTGCGATGACCTTAACAGGCGAGGTCGATAAGAACGACCGTGCCTTCGCCAAACTGATGATCGACGACAGTTCGATTATTGATCTGATGACAGCGGCGCGTCTGGGCTACTATGCGGGGAACGATCCGGTTGATTGGTGCGTTCTTGAAAAAGACTGGGTCCGCTGAGCGATCTGCAACTAAATCTGCGCTAGTTGAGGGGGACGACGGCTGAAAGCGTTGGGCCAATTTCGTCGTTCACGACCAAGTCGGCGTACGAATCCTGCTCGGTTTCCTCGCGATTGAGGATCACCAGTTTCGCGCCGTTTCTTTTGGCCAACAGCGGAAATCCGGCCGCGGGATAGACCACCAGCGACGATCCGATCGCGATGAACAGATCGCATGAAAGTGTCTGTTCCTCCGCCAACATCATCTCATTTTCGGGCATCGCCTGGCCAAAGGAGATGGTCGCGGTTTTCAACATCCCCCCACACTTGTCGCAATCCATGATCTCGTCTCGGCCGACAAAGAGCTGTTTAATGCGATCCAGTTCAAAACGCTCGGAACATTGGAGGCATCTCGCATAAGTGGCGTTGCCATGCAGCTCGATCACTTTGTCATCGGGAACACCTGAATCTTGGTGCAGATTGTCGACATTCTGGGTAATTACGGCGCTCACTTTGCCCATACCGACCAATTTGGCGATCGCAATATGGCCTGAGTTCGGCTTCGCATTGGCCATTTTATCGTCGCCCGAGAATTTTCTTTTCCACGACTCCCGACGCATTTCCTCGCTTCGGACAAAATCGTCGAAATAAATCGGCTTCATTTTCGACCAAATGCCGCCCGGACTGCGGAAATCAGGGATTCCCGACTCCGTGGAAATGCCGGCACCGGTAAAAACCACAACGCGTTTCGCTTCGTCGATTAACTGCCTGAGATCGTCGTGCATGCGGACCGCCCTTGAAAACGTGAAATTTGATTAACAGTGTATTAATGCCTAGCGCTCTCGGCGAGAAGCGTTATGCTGGCGTCTGAGGGGAACAACAAGAGCAAACCGACCAATTCCCTAGGGTATGCCTGCTGTTGTGGGGCGTTGAAGCAAGATGCTTGACCACTTTGCTACGATATTTGCGATCGCAGGAATCGTCTTTTTGCTAGGCGTTAGGTTTGGAGTTGTCCAGCCGGCGCTCGATAGCCCGCCTCCTATGGCGGCAGAACCGCGTTTTGAGTGCGGGCCTTCGGTTTCGGGCGGCCATATTTGCATCTGCCGTGGCCTTGGATCCTGCTATGTCCTGGGAAGCTCGGGGCGCTGTGACGGCCCGCTCGAAGTTACCAGCCGGTCAGGACGTGCCTATTGCAATGCCCATCCACCCGAAAATACGGCCCAGCATATGTCTGAGCTCTCAGACATCAACGCCGAAGTCCGCATTAGGCTGCGCTAGATCCTATTCGTAGGCCGGTTCGGGGCTGAGCGCGCCAAGGCGCTGAAGCGCCGAGGCGGCAATAATCACGGAGATTCCCGTGAAAGCCATATTCATGCCGAAAAGGCCCCCAATCACCCATATGGCCGAACCGGGAAGACCCGCGAAAAGCATAAATGACAAAAATGTGCTGAGAAGGCCGCTCATCAAAACCCAACTCCAGCCATTGAATCTGAGCACCGAGTACGAAAGAAGAACTTTTAAAATCCCGTCGGCACAAAAGAACGCTGCAAACACGGCCGTAAGCTGCCCAATCTCGCCATAGGGATTTTCAATAAAGACTATGCCAGCAAAGATGTAGAGAGCTGCAAGGAGCAAGGTCCATACCAGCGGCCACCCATCATTGTCCGCAAAGGTCTGGACGAATTGTGCAATCCCTACAATCAGCAAAAGCCAACCGAGAAAATGTTCGAAGAAGAGCGGTGAGAAGTGAGGGACAAAGAACGCGAACATCCCTGTAAAGATAAACAGTACACCGGTAAACATGGCCAGCGCTGCGGTTGAATCCGAGCGATACGACATGCCGTTATCCTCTCAATGCTTGACGCCGATAAGGTCCGTTTATGAACGGCCAGGCTGCCCATTATCCGAACAGTCGATTAGGACTTTGTAAATTCGCGGTTCTTGCTTAGAACAACCGTTTCTCGGCCGATTAGGACATTGTTAATTGTATCGGCCCTCCTCCTGCCAATGATTTACAGCGACACATCACATGCCCAAAAAGACTTCGCAAAAGATCCCGGCGGTTCGCCCGATCGGTGACAGCAAATACAAAAAGACTCTGTACAAGCTGCAAGTTGAACTCGTGAAAATGCAAAGGCAGTTGATCAAGAACGGTGACCGTGTACTGATCATATTTGAAGGACGCGATAGTGCCGGTAAAGACGGTACAATCAAACGTCTGGTCGAACATATGGCGCCCCGTGAGACGCGCGTGGTTGCGCTCGCCAAGCCGAACGAACGGGAAAGAAACTCCTGGTATTTTCAGCGTTACATTCCCCACTTACCGGCATCTGGCGAAATCGTTGTGTTTAATCGGAGTTGGTACAACCGGGCCGGCGTAGAACCCGTTATGGGTTTTTGTACGCCCGAACAGCATCAAGAGTTTCTCGCTAATGTTCCAAGATTCGAGCAAATTCTCGTCGAGTCGGGGATTCAATTGTTCAAGTATTATCTTGATATCGATAAGGACGAACAGAAGGAGCGCCTAGACGCGCGCAGAACGGATCCGCTTAAGCACTGGAAGATCTCAAAGATTGACGAAGTCGCGGTTCAAAAATGGAACGCATACTCGCGCGCCCGCAACGAGATGTTTGCGCGCACACATCATGGCTCTGCACCGTGGCACATCGTACGCGCAAATGAAAAACGCGTCGCCCGGCTCAATGTTATTATGCATTTGCTGGGACAGATCAGCTATCCACGCAAAGAAAACGAGTCGACATTGCCCAATCCGAATGTCGTGTTTCCCTACCAGAAGGCTTATGTTGAATCCGGTATGATTGCCCCTTAGCGCAACGTGCGCTCAAGCCGACGCTTTGGCGCCGCGTTGATCGCATGACGATCTAGAGATGGCTGCGCGCCGATTGCATTGCATTTGAGCTTACCCGCAGCACATCGTCGTTCGGATAGATAAAGCCTTTAGCTGCATAAATGCTGGTGCCGTACTGATCACCGGGCGTGTACCATACACGCACCTGGCTCCAATCATTTCTTGGCGACACATCAACGACCGGCGTATCCATATGGACCCGGCCACGGTTGAGCCAATTGGCGTGATTAACAACGATCTCTCTTTCGTTTAAGACCCGCGCAACGACAGCCAGATGGCCCCGCCGCCGCCCACTTTCAATCACAATAACGGCGCCGGCCGATGGATCTCGACCTCGTGCATATTTGCCTTTGGACTTTTGCCACCAGGTCCATGCGTCACCCTTAATGTTTACGCCAGATTGGCTGCGCGCATAGGGAACACACTGGAGGTACTTTTTGGCCGCAACGATTTGCGGCTTTGCATAAAGATGGCCCTTCCCCTGAGATGCATAGTGTGCGCCCCCACCAGCACAAGCAACACATGTGCTCAGCAAACAGATCGTCGATGCAAAGAGGGCGTTACGCATAAAATCAACTTAGGGCTTTGTGGAAACCGGCGATTCCATTTGCTGACCTAACTCTAAACAAGGTGTTAAAGCTAAAATTGCTCACTTATCCGCCCATGCTCAAACTTAAGAGTACGATCTTCCCCTCAATTGAAAAGACTTTCCAGCATTTTGTAGACGTGGCAAAAAAAGACCGGGTTTTGAGCAACAAGCCATAGGCTACCCCCAACCAAGCCGAGCAGAAACATCGCCCCTAAAGCGCGCCGCATTGCAGGCCACCAGTTCCGCCGGACCTGTGTCACCGGCAGAGAACCGATCGGCGGGGCCGGACTGAGCGAGGCACGTTCCACATTGTGCCCCTCGGCGAGAAATGCCGTTATGATCTTTGAAACCACGTCCGCCTCTGACATGGCCTGATGCCGGACCAATGGGACGCCAATTTTTTCCGCAAGCGCAGAAAGCGGTGCGTCATCCATCTCCCAGAAGGATTGCGCAAGACGCTTGACGCAGATGAAGGGTTGAGGCGGCGTTTGAACGCCAGACGCAGTACACGTGCTCCATAGAATCTGCCTCTGTGTCGCGGCGTCATAGGCCACAATATAATCGGCTTGGTCAAACAACTCCCTGAGCACCTCCCAGGCTCTCGCAAATGGAGGCGCTCGACGCACATCTTGCCGGCGGATCCCATGAAGATGACTTCGCTCAAATTTTAACCTCGGCGGGCGAACGACCAGACTCTTGCGAGATATCTCATTTTGATCCGAGATCAGGACGACACCTAACGCACATGTGCTGTCCCGGTCGTAAGAGGCGGTCTGCATATCCAAGCAAACAAACTTCATAAGCGTGCTGATCTCTAACGATTGTCGAAACGCGGACCTATCTTGCGTATATTACTGGATCATTTTGGATCTGTAAGCCGCCACAAATGGCGCCTTATCTACCTGCTCTCATTGAACGCCGAAGGTCTTATTGGTTTAGTGCACAATCTCAAACGACTGGACACCGCCTCATGTTCCGACTGTACGATTATCTGCCTTCCGGAAACGGATACAAAGTGCGACTGGCCCTGACCCAATTGGGCTTTAAGTTTGAAAGGATCGAATGCGACATCATAAAGGGAGAAACCCGTACGCCCGGCTTCTTATCTAAGAATCTAAACGGCCGTATCCCTCTCTTGGAATTGGACGATGGGCGGTTTCTCGCAGAGTCCAATGCAATTCTCTACTACTTAGCGGCGCGCTCTCCACTCTTCCCAAACACCGAGTTTGAACAAGCCCAAGTCCTTCAATGGATGTTCTTTGAACAATATAGCCATGAGCCGGCTATCGCCGTTTCACGTTTTGTTAAGCAATATCTTCCCGCCGATGATCCCCGACACGAACGCCTACCCGAGTTGATACCAAAAGGGTACGCAGCACTCGATGTTATGGAACAGCACCTTGATGGAAGAGAGTTTTTTGTCGGCAACGCTTACTCGATCGCGGACATCGCATTGTACGCCTACACGCATGTCGCAAACGAAGGTGGATTTGATTTGACCCCCTATCGATCTATTCGGCGCTGGCTGCAACGTATTGCCGGCCAGCCCAATCACATCCCAATAACAAAGCCTTAACCCAAGCCGACCATCATTTCGCCTGCGTTTCAGCAGGTATGATGATGTCGATTGTCCCTCTCCGAATAATAATATGCGTGATGAGCTGTGCCTTGTTCTCGGGTTCTGCCTTGGCGGACACATTGAGCATTGCTGGATTTCACGTGGAATCTGAATCCTCGAAAGTTCAGTCGATTGCCAACCGTCTTAACTCGATTGAATCTATTGATGTTTGGGTCCTAACCGGCATTCAAAAGAGTTGGCTCGTTGATGTCTATGAAGCCGCCGCCCAGGCCGCGCCCCCAAAGAACGAACTTGGCCGGACGACCCTGAAAAAGGACAAGGGGCCTACAGCAGCGGTTCTCTACAATCGAAAGCGTCTGATACGTCAAACAGTCGTCAGCGACTCTGCCTTCTTCAAAGAACGCTGCGCAAGGCAATTTACAACCGCCTCATCGGTACCGCTCGCTATTGCCTTCACGGACATCCCGACCGAAACTTTGTTTTGGTTTGTCGCTGTACCTTTCGGCCCCGACCACCGCTCAAACACTTCATGCTTTCATCAAGCACTAGCTGACTGGGTCCAATCCTTTGACGCGCCTGCTATTGTGTTCGGCACGTTCGACATGAATTGGACTGTTTCGAGAAACGGTTCGGAGCGCCATGCTTCCTTTGACTATATGACAGGGGAAGGCAAATTGAATTGGATCACGCCAGACGTGTTGTTACCAACCCGATGTGCAAACGAAAGCAGAACGGGCAATCAAATCAACAGCTTTTTCCTATTGTCTGAGCATGCACGCCGCTGGACAGCCTTTAGCGAAATTCTCTTTGCCGACCCCGGCTACTGCCGCTCGTATGAAAGCGTGGGTGACAGTTCCCACCGCGCCCTACTCGCCGTTGTTGATATCAACAACAGTTGGGCCCCATACGATGAACATGCGAGTGTTGAGACCGCGCCACAGAAACATTGACAAAGATTGAGCCCCGGCAAACGAACGACTTCATTCCGCAGCCATAAAGAGCTAACATTGCTTCGCTCAAACAACTAAACGTTTAGCGGTTGCAAGTGGATGATGGGCCGGAAATTACTCGATTTTCTTCGCCGACATAGAATTGTCATTCTGACAATCGGGCTTTTATGTCTTGGTGTGATTGGGTGGCACACAGACGAACTTGAAAAAGACTGGGGTTTGACTGGGTTGTTTTGGGCACGCGGTTCGATTGCACCGCCTGAAGGGGCAGCAATCATCGATATTCAGGCTGTCGGAAAGGGCCCGCTGACAAGCATCAAAGCGCCAAAACTCAATGGATGCAGTTGGACCGATTTGGACGTTAAAACGGGACCATGGCCAAGATGCGCTTATGCGATCCTTATTGATAAGCTCAATGAACTAGGCGCCGTAACGCTATCCTTCGATATCAACTTTTCTAGTGATGGAAAGCAGAACGATAACGAACTATTGGCTGATTCAATCAGACGCGCACAGAATGTTATGTTGCTTGTAAAGGCAAATAGCCAAGTAACCGAACATTACCAAGGTCACAAAATTCAGCCAATAAACGCGACAATACGCAAGTACGCCCTCGGACAAGCTCCATTCATCCTTCCAAAATCGCAGTCAATCTACGGCTTCCCGTCCATTCATACTATTTCGAAGCCTGGGGCAACTCTACCGACGCTTACACTGTTTGCATTCGACGAATTCAAGAACCGTTCAAAAGCGCCGGGATTATTGGAAACGAACCTACATACGCGGTTTAGTGCGCTTTACGAAAACTGGATTCAACGAAAGCCCCTTCCCGACACACTCTCAGCTACACAGAAGAACATACTGACAGGTCCAAGAGAACGCTATTTCAATATCTACGGCGGGCCCGGAACCCTTCCCGTCTACTCCGGAATTGATATCCTACACGGGAAAATCCAACCCGACTTAACTGGACTCTCTGTTTTCATTGGGCAGGCCGAACTCAATAGAATTCAGCAGGATGATAGTTTTCCGACTGTCTTCACTGATACTCGAGGCATCTATCTAAGTGGGGTCGAACTGGCGGGAACGGCTTTTCTCAACCTAATGCATGACGATGATGTCAAGCGCCTGAATACGCTCTTTTCACTTGTTCTTCTTGCGATTTTCGCGGGCACAACAGCGTCATTAGCATTCAGACTGAGATTCGGGTACAACATTCTCGCGATCCTAGGGCTAACTCTTGTCTATGGGCTTGCTGCCTATCTTCTATTTGTCTTTCAGAATATCTGGATACCGACGGCTTCGGTCATCATCTGCCAAGCTGCTTTTGCAACAGCAGTTGTGATACTTTTTTATTTGGCACAACTCAGAAACACACAATCAAAGGTAATTCCTTCGTGGGCTGAGGACTTCGTTCGAGAAGAAGGCGATGAGAAAACTCGTTTCGGTACGGCGAATGCAATCTGCTGGAGATCTGACCTATCAGGCTATACACGCCTAGGCCAAGAAGTATCAACGCCCGAATATCATCTGTTGATGAACAAGTATTTTGATGCAACGAAAGCAACTGTCGACAAATGGAATGGAAACTTCGCAAATCCCGCGGACGACAGTTATATTGTGTTCTGGCCGATTGATCGGAAAACCACAAAAAAGGGACGCGTCCACGACGCATGCCGAGCGGCGTTGGATGCATCGCAAGTATTGGTAATTCAATCGGAAAACGGAGAGACTCACGAACTACGTCCCCGCATAGGACTGTCTTATGGTGAGATTGCGATGGGTCCTGTCGGCGGCGAGAATGCGTTCGGCTTCAATATTACCGGCAACACAGTCAACCTGACCGCACGAATTGAGAACAGTAACAAAACATTTGGGACAAAGGTACTTTGTGATGCTTCGTTAGGCGATTTGGATGATCAGTTGCTTTCGCGGCCCCTTGGGCGCTTTCTCCTTCGTGACCAAATTGAACCAAATGATTTGATTGAAATACTTGATTTGCATGCCGACGCGAGCGCACTGCAAAAGAAACTCGTTTCAGATTTCGCGAATGCCCTATCAAGCTTCCAAAACCATGAGTATCAAACGGCGCAAAGCCAGTTCAAAAGCATGCTTGACGCGTTTCCAGATGACGGTCCGACCAAGTTTTATGTAGAGTATCTTGACGGTTCGCCTGAACTGTCATCCCCAACGAATGAGATTCCGATCATTCGGCTGGACCAAAAAACGTGAGCTTTGCAGCTCGTGTAGCCGAAGAAGCGTTCGGCTACCCTGACATGGTCGCCAGCCAGTCAACCATTCTCTTACCCGCCTCCCGGATATCTTTGTTCGGGCCAGCAAATGAAAAACGGACGGTTTGATGGCCCCGCGCCGCGTCGAAATCGATGCCGGGTGTCGCGGCAACATTAATCTCTTCCAACATCCTTTTGCAGAACGCGTCTGAGTCGTTGGTCAGATGATTGACATTTGCATACAGATAGAATGCACCATCGGGCGGCGCGATGTCTGTTATGCCCCCATTGCGCAGATCACGCAGTAAACTGGCCCTGTTTTCTGCATAAGCCGATACATAGGCCTCTAAATCATCTTGAGCGTCAAATGCAGCCGTCGCGGCAAGTTGGCTAAGTTTGTTTGATGAAATGAACAAGCTTTGAGTCAAACGATCAATCGTCCGGACTAGGGAGTCCGGCACCACCATCCAACCAATACGCCATCCCGTCATTGAGAAGTATTTTGAAAAGCTGTTGATGACAATGACATCGTCGGAGTACTCCAACGCCGTATTTGCAGGTTCGCCATAGGTGATGCCGTGATAGATCTCATCAGAGATCACATGGACTTCTTTCTCCTGGCAGGCCGACAGGAGCTCTTCAAGTTCTTGGCCTTTCAGCATGCTACCCGTTGGATTGGCCGGACTGGCGACCAACAAACCCTGAAGGTTATTCTGATCACGGATCATTTCCGCAGATGGCTGATAGCGTGTCGCCGCTTGCGTTTCCAATACAACCGCTTCGTTGCCCAAAGCCTCAAGAATGTGCCTATATGCAGGATATCCTGGCGACGCCAGCGCAATACGATCGCCCGGCTCAAAGGCTGCAAGGAAGGAGAGTATGAAACCGCCGGATGCACCGGTCGTTACAACGACACGATCCGGCGAAAGGTCCAGGCCGTAGCTTTCCCCATAATAGAGCGCGATACGCTCTCTAAGGGATTGGAGACCTAATGCGTCGGTATATCCAATATGCCCATCCGTAATTGCCTTCTGTGCAGCCTCCAGCACGGCTTGCGGTGCCGGTGTTCCCGGCTCACCCACTTCAAGCCGCAGAACATTTTCCCCGGCCGAGACACGTTGGTTCGCCGCCCGCATCACGTCCATCGCCCTGAAGGGTGCGATGTTGCTCCTTTGGGAGGGTCTCAAAACAGGTCGATACCAAAGAAACCGCCGCCCCCTGTGTCAGCCTCTACGGTGGACGAACTGGACGTCGCAAGCCCGTATCCTTTTGGATCCGCGCTTGCTTGGCAGGCGCCCGCATTCGATGGCCACCCACTTGGACAATGCATGGCATTGACGGTATCGGCCGCGGTGGTAGGTGCATAGGTGAAGGCTTGGCTGAGCGCCTGACGGCTTGCAATTCCAACACCAACAGAGAGGTAGGTGCTCGAAATAACAGCGGCAGGTCCACCAGCACTGGAGGACGCCCAAAACAGGTCTGAGTCTTCATTCGTTACCATGATGGGCTGGATGAATGCGCCAGCCAGGCCCTCTGCAACGGCAACAGGTGAGTTGGCAAATACGATACCGGCCGATCGCGCCAATTGACCACTTCCGAACGGGCCATACATCGTTAGCCCACAGGAAACCGCGTCGCCATCAGGACCGGCCACAACAAAGCTGGTGGATCCAAAATCAGCAGGCAGTGCGCTCGTCACCCCAAAACCCGCCAGAATGTTCGCGAGCTGAGCATTGGCTTGAGCTATTTGTTGCTGGGGATCTGCGCCTACGAAAGATCGATCTGCGAGCAAGGGTGGAAGAAAGGCGGAGGCCAAGGCCCCTGCGCCCGTCCGCTCGGCCGCAGCATGAACACTTTTGCCACCAAACGGAAAAGCACTGGCCCGGACGGTGACCGGACGATATGTGCGCATGTCGCTCACCGATATGCGGCCACCTTGCGCAGCAGCGGTGTCGATCAGGGCCTTGCTGGTCACGCCATTGTAAAAGTCAGCTGCACCGCGCGATTTGAGAAAACTCAGCGTTGAAGCCAATTCGCGATTAACAACAATATCGCCCTCGCGCTTCACTGAGCCGTCAGCGGCCCCGTAGAGCGACATCAATGTGGGCCGTGCTTGGACGAGAGCCGAGTTGGCTGCCAGGCGCTGAGCAAATGCGCGAGAAATCGGGTATCCGGTCGAGGCCAATGCTTCGGCGCGCTCGACCATCTGCGACCAGGGCAACCGTCCGTAACGCGTGTGAATCAACGCCATCCCGCGCACGTTACCGGGAACCGCGTAGGGACCACCCGCTTGCGCGGCACGGGGCAAGAAATCAATGCTTTCAACGGCACGGGCTGAGGCATCGTAGTAGAGACAAAGACCGCCACCACCCAATCCCGCCGCATGGGGATATGTCACCGACAAAGCGAAATAGAGGCTGGCCGCAGCATCGGCGGCGCTGCCACCTGCTTCGAAGACATCGCGCGCGATTGAAACGGCACGGGGCTCATCCGCGATCACGATAGCGTTGCCGCTCAGATTTGTGTCATTGCGCTCCGTTTTGGCGACCCGCTTCTTTTCTTCCGTGCGGCTGTCCGGGTTTGACGTCGAACCTGTCGCTGATTCATCGTCACCGCCGCCAAACAGGCCGCCGACGGCGCTCATGCCGCTTTGTACGGTGGAACAGCCTGCCAAAACGGTCGTAGAAACAAGAACGGCCATCAGACCGCGGGAAATTCGGATAAATTTCATAATTGCGCCCGATTTTTCCTTAAGTTTTCTAGTGATATCAATTTCTCGTGCCCAATGGGGTCGGTCGTTGACGCGACGGAATTGGACCCCTACCGTGGTTTAATTGGACAGGCATTGGGGCGAAGCAGCAAGTCGACGAATAGATGCACTTTTTTCGATAGGACTTAATAGTGATTTCTGTGTTTAAGCGAGGATGCCGCTGTCTTTCAACAGCTCTTTTGTATGTTGCGCTCATTAGCGCACCTCAGATGGCTACCGCCCAATCATTAATCCGTGACGCCGAAATAGAAAATACCATAAGAACCTACTCTGAGCCAATTTTCGCGGCTGCGGGTCTGGTTCCTGAAAACGTAAAGATCCACATTGTTAACGATTCATCGCTCAATGCGTTTGTAGCCGGTGGACAACGCATGTTCATCCATACCGGCCTCATTACCGCGCTGGATCGTCCTCGCCAACTTATCGGCGTGATCGCCCACGAAACGGGTCACATCGCAGGTGGACATTTGAGCCGGGGTCAAGAAGCCCTCGCCGGTGCAACAATCCCTGTTATTTTGGGAACGCTTCTCGCAGCGGCAGCTTTTGCCGCTGGCTCACCAGACGCCGGCGCAGCCGCACTTCTCGGCAGTCAGCATATCGCCCAACGTACGGTACTTCAGTATTCGCGAACTCAAGAATCAGCCGCAGACCAAGCCGCCGTAAAATATTTGGAGGCCACGGGTCAAAGCGGCGTTGGCATCCTGGAGACATTTGATCTTTTTGGTGATCAGGAGATTCTGACCGGACGTGCGCAGGACCCCTACGCCAGAACCCACCCGCTCTCACGTGATCGCGTGTCAGCGTTAAAAAATACCGTCGATAACTCTCCGTACAAGGACGTGCCCGAATCGGCAGACTTTGTTGATCGCTATGATCGCATGAAGGCTAAGATTCAGGGCTTCATCGACAGGCCTGATGTCGCCTTGCGCCGTTACCCGCTTACGGACAAAAGCCTTCCCGCCCGCTATGCGCGCGCTGTTGCCTATTGGCGGATGCCCGATTTTGCATCCGCGATGACCGAGATCGACTCGTTGATCGCCGAAGAACCTAACAATCCATACTTTCACGAGTTGAAGGGTCAGATCATCTTAGATGCCGGCAAGCCGGCAGAGGCCGTGGTGCACTATGGAAAATCTGTTGAGCTGGCGAAGAATGAGCCTTTGCTGAAAGTGAACCTGGGACACGCCATGCTCTCGACTGAAGATCCAGCCATGGTTCAGCCCGCACTTGAACATTTGCAGGCGTCCATTCGGAAAGACAAAGACAATTCATTCGCCTGGTACCAACTCGCCATCGCATATGGAAGAAGTGGCGACACGGGCATGGCGGAACTTGCAACATCCGAAAGACATTACAACAACCACAATCTGCCCGGTGCGTTGCATCACGCAAACCGCGCGCTGAAGATCCTTCCGAAGGGCTCACCCGGCCATACGCGCGCCAATGACATCGTGTTTCTCGCGGCGCCAAAGGATGGCGAAAAGCAGAAAAGACCGCGTGGCTAGCTACGGCGGGCTTTTCTTGAAAATCAAATTCTGCAACCGACATCAAAGGCTGGAGTTTCCATGTCTAATTCACTGAGGCCTACGCTCATAACTCTTGCTCTGGTGACTGTTGTCGCCCTGATCTGGGGCCTATCTCAAACCAAGGCCGAGCAATCTGAACTTAATCGCAGCGCTATCGAAAAGATCATTAAAGAGTATTTGGTCGAAAATCCCGAAGTCGTAATTGATGCATTGGACGCCTTTGAGGCAAAGCAGATTGCGCAACGGCAACAGGCCCTTGTCGACGGGAAAGAAATCGTCAGCAATCTGATCTCAAAACCAGGAAATGAACTGACCGACGATGGCTTCTCGTTTGCCATGGGAAACAATGACGCCGATATCACCATCGTCGAGTTCTTCGACTACAATTGCGGTTATTGCCGAAAGACACTGCCCGTCCTTGCCCAACTCATCGGCGAAGATCCAATGGTGCGTGTGGTCTTCAAAGAGTGGCCAATCTTGCGCGGATCGGGTTTGGCTGAACGGGCCTCCCTCGCCTCCAAGTTTCAAAACAAGTACTGGGAATTCCACCAGGCGCTTATGCAAAGCGGGTCTGCAATGAGCCCCGACTTGGTGTTTCAATTGGCGAAGGATGTCGGCCTAGATGTCGATAAGCTGAAGGCCGACATGGAGAGGCCTGACATTGATGAAATACTGGATAGAAACGCCGAGCTCGCAAGGAAGATTGGATTCAGCGGAACACCCGCCATGGTCATTGGTGACCAGCTGGCGCCTGGCTATGTCGACATTGATGAGTTGAAACAGATCGTTGATGAGGCGAGAAGCAACCAAAAGAGCTGACGCTGACTTAGGTTCAGTTCGGTTAGCTTGCCTCTCAGCTCTTAAATCAAACCGGCGAGCGGGGACGAAGGATCAGCGTAGAGCTTCTTTTTCATCCGGCCAGCCCGATAGGCAAGTCTGCCTGCTTCGACCCCCTTGCGCATCGCCTGCGCCATCAGGATCGGATCACCAGCTTCAGCGATTGCCGTGTTCATAAGCACGCCATCGCACCCCAACTCCATTGCCTCAGCAGCGTCAGATGCCGTCCCCACACCGGCGTCAACCAAGACCGGTACGGACGTTTGCTCGACAATCAGGCGAATGTTAATAGCGTTCTGAATGCCTAGACCGGATCCGATCGGCGCAGCCAAGGGCATAATCGCACAGCAGCCAAGCTCCTCCAGGCGCTTTGCCATCAGGGGGTCATCGCTGCAATAGACCATGACATCGAACCCTTCTTTGATCAGAAGTTCGGCCGCTCTGAGCGTTTCAGGCATATCCGGATAGAGTGTCTTTTGATCTCCCAGCACCTCAAGTTTGACCAGCTTCCATCCACCGGCCTCCCGCGCCAAGCGAAGCGTTCTGACAGCATCTTCGCCCGTGTAGCAGCCAGCCGTGTTTGGCAAATAGGTATATTTTTTGGGGTCTATATAGTCGACCAGCATTGGCTGCTTTGGATCCGAAACATTTACGCGGCGTACAGCGACGGTAACGATCTCAGCACCAGCCGCGACAACAGCCGCGGCATTTTCTGCATAATCTTTGTACTTGCCGGTACCAACGATCAGCCGCGAGCGGAACCGGCGTCCGGCGATCTCAAACTCATCTTCTTTTTCGGGGGTATCCAAAATATGGGCCTCACTACCGCCACCGATGAAATGCACAATCTCCAGGCGGTCACCCTCGCCCACCATTGTCAACTGATAGGCAGATTTAGGGACGATCTCGAGATTTCGCTCAACCGCAATTTTCCTCGGGTCCAGATCGAGCCCCCGGAGCAATTCCTCAATGCTGAGGGGGGCTGAAACCGAGTGGCTCTCGCCGTTAATTGTGACATTCATGTTTGCACTTCACCGAAGGCTTCATTTACTTGCACTTTCGCGGGATAATGCTAGAGAGAAGCGCTTGTTTCAACCTACCTGATGTCGCGCGGACTGCGGTTCGGCGTCAAGCGGTAGGTCCGTCCATCTTCAACGATCGATGACCGACCGGATGACAAAAACAGTTTTTGTCCTAAATGGCCCGAACCTGAATTTGCTGGGAACACGTGAACCAGACATTTATGGGTCGACAACGTTGGCTGAGATCGAAACAGCCCTAAAGAAACAAGCCGGTACTCTATCGATCGCAATCGAATTTCGGCAGTCGAACCACGAGGGCACATTGGTTGACTGGATCCAAGAATGTGGTCGCGATGGACAAGGCCTTATCATCAATGGCGGAGCTTATTCGCACACATCCATTGCCATCCTTGATGCCTTGATGGCGCTCTCGGTCCCCATTGTTGAGGTTCACTTATCAAACTTATTCAAGCGCGAAACATTCCGTCATCATTCGTATGTCAGCGAACGGGCCGACGGCATGATTTGTGGACTTGGTGCCGAAGGCTATGGCCTTGCTCTCCAGGCAATAGCCTCACGACTGGAAACAAAGGAGTAATGCGTGGCTGGCAAGTCAGATCAAAACGGTAAAAACAAGAACGTTCAGACAGACCTTTTGCGGGACCTCGCAAATCTTCTCAAAGAAACCGACCTTTCTGAAATTGAGATCGAGCAGGAAGGCGTACGCATGCGCGTTGCCCGGCAAATTACGGGTGTGACGACTGTGGCGGCGGCCGCACCTCCACCACAAGTTGCCCCTGTCGCGGCGGCTGCCCCCGAAGCTCCATCGCCAGCAGCTGCACCAAGTGGCGAAGCAGATCACCCTGGTGCCGTGCGCTCACCGATGGTCGGCACAGCTTATGTTGCGCCCGAACCAGGCGCCGACCCGTTCGTTCAGGTCGGCAGCATGGTGTCGGAGGGTCAGACAGTTCTTATCGTGGAAGCGATGAAAACAATGAACCCAATACCGGCGCCGCGTGCTGGGAAAGTCACCCAGATTCTCATTCAAAACGCACAGCCAGTCGAATTTGACCAACCTTTGCTGGTGATAGAATAAAAATAGCGCCGGGAAAGGCACACCATGTTTGAGAAAATTCTCATTGCGAACCGTGGCGAAATTGCGCTGCGCGTTCACCGGGCCTGTAAGGAAATGGGTATCGCAACAGTTGCGATCCACTCCACTGCCGATGAAGACGCGATGCATGTGCGTCTTGCCGATGAAAGCGTCTGCATCGGGCCGCCACCAGCAGGCGCAAGTTACCTCAACATTCCGGCAATAATCTCGGCAGCCGAAATCACGGGCGCGGATGGTATCCACCCCGGCTACGGGTTCCTATCGGAAAACGCGCGCTTTGCTGAAATCGTTAAAGAACACGACATCACATTTATTGGTCCGACTGCGGAACATATTCGCCTCATGGGCGACAAAATCACAGCCAAAGCAAGTGTCAAACGTCTTGGCATTCCCGTTGTGCCCGGTTCCGACGGCGCGGTCGAAACGGATGAACAGGCATCGGCCATAGCACAAGAGATCGGGTTTCCAGTGCTGATCAAAGCAGCGTCCGGAGGTGGCGGACGCGGTATGAAAATCGCGCAGAACGAAGGCGACCTGGGCGAAGCCTTGCGGACAGCCCGAAGCGAAGCCGGCGCAGCCTTCAATGACAGTTCGGTTTACATCGAGAAATATCTGGAGAAACCAAGACATATTGAAGTCCAGGTTATCGCCGACAGTTACGGAAACGTCGTGCATTTGGGTGAACGAGACTGTTCCTTGCAACGGCGACACCAGAAAGTGTTGGAAGAAGCGCCGTCACCCGCGCTGACAGCCGATCAAAGGAATGAAATCGGCAATATTGTTACAAATGCCCTTAAAGAACTTGGCTATCTGGGCGTTGGCACCATTGAGTTCTTGTTTGAAGATGGTGAATTCTACTTCATTGAAATGAACACGCGGCTTCAGGTTGAACATCCCGTCACAGAACTTGTGACAGGGCTCGATCTTGTTCAGGAACAAATCAGAATTGCCGCTGGTGGGAAACTCGAATACACCCAAGAGGATATCCAAATCGAAGGACACGCAATTGAGTGCCGTGTTAACGCGGAGCACCCTTCGACCTTTGCCCCTTCGCCCGGCACCGTTCAATACTATCATGCACCTGGCGGGCCAGGCGTTCGCATCGATTCAGCTATTTTTGCCGGTTACAAAATTCCGCCCCATTATGACAGTCTGATCGGCAAATTGATCATCTCGGCAAACAGCCGCGAGGAATGCATTGCACGTCTGCAACGGGCCCTCAACGAAATGGTCGTTGACGGCATTCAGACCACAGTGCCTCTGTTTCAGGAACTCGTTGAAGAGGCAGACATTGCAAAAGGCGATTATCATATCCACTGGCTGGAACAGTTCCTTCAAAACAGGGAATAGGCTGCGCACGGGCGCTCAATGAAAACACGTATTGAGTAATTTCTCCGTGCCGCAGATCACACCAGAGGTCGTTTTGAACGCTTACGCCAACGGTATCTTTCCGATGGCGGAAGAACGTGATGATGCGAACATCTATTGGATTGATCCTGATTTCCGCGGCGTCATTCCCCTTGACACATTTCGTGTCTCGCGACGCCTTGCCAGAACAGTTCGCTCAGATAAATTTTCAGTAACAGCGGACCTGTGCTTTGAACAAGTCATCCGTGCTTGCGCCGCCCCTCAAGAAGGACGCCGGACGACTTGGATCAATGACGAGATCATTCATCTCTATACGGAATTACATCGCGCAGGTTTTGTTCATAGCATCGAAACGTGGCGGAATTCCGAACTTGTTGGCGGACTTTATGGCGTGTCTCTCGGCGCTGCGTTCTTTGGCGAAAGCATGTTCAGTACTGTAAGAGACGCAAGTAAAGTTGCGCTGGTCCACCTGGTTGCGCGCCTCAAATATGGTGATTTCTTGTTGCTGGATGCACAGTTCATCACCGAGCATCTTAAACAATTTGGCGCCATCGAGATTCCCCGAGACCAATACCGGGCGCACTTAGAAACTGCGCTTAAATCCCAAGGGGACTTTTACTCGTTCAGTGGGTTAGGCAGCAAGCTTGGCGGCGAGACATCGCCGCCGGCATCTGCAGGCTCAGACGGCGTCGCGAAGGGATTGGACAGCTCCGGTTCCAGAATACTCGGTGCTGCATCCTCGCCAAACGACGGTGGTGCATCAATCGAGCTCGGCTCTACAACCTCGGCTAGGGGAGCCTCTACTGTTTCCGGTTCGATAGTGATGCAATCGATCAACCAGACATCATAGACAGGATGTTCCAAAGCGTTCAGCGCAGGACTAGATGCAAACATCCAGCCTGAAAACACTTGGGCTGATTCCTCGCCCGGCGGTGCATCAGTAATTTGAAGGAAAGCTGTTTTCTCCGGCGGCTCTTCGGGAGGACGCTTGTTGCAAACCTTGGTCGCGATCTCCAATGACCCAAACTTGATTGGTGCAGTCAACGGGACAAAGAGGTCGGTGACGCGAGCTGTTGTCTTGTCGAGGCCTCGAAAAACGGCGCCCCCTTCACTCTCCACAAGCGCACGCGCGGCAGCATAGTCGGTCATCGCAACTGTCGTGGTCTCAAGAGCACCCTCTGTTTCGTCAGGGCTTATATCCATCTGAAACTCGGGTTCTGCGCCTGTGTCCGGTGGCGTCTGATCAATGCTGGTTTCTTGGGAATAGACCGCTGACGGTACCGCAAGCGCAAAGACAATTGCGGAGCACCGCGCTAATTGGCGGCCGGCCCGCCCCGCGCCCATTAACTTCTTATTTATCAACGGCTCCCCTCCAAAACACACTTGAACCGCAACCTGACATAGTCGGCTGTCCAGTTTCCTGCATAGTCGCACAAAACTGGTTTCAAGAGATGAACGGTTCTGTCCAGCAGCGCTTCCTGATCATTTTGGTCAAATGCGGCAAAGAAGGGGCCGGCGAATGTTCTCAACCACGGCTTCATACCTGTTTTAAGCGGCGTGGGCCTTTGGATCAGCTCAATTGAGGTGATCCCAAATCCAGCTTTCTCCAGTTTCTCACGGT